>Ga0335081_10003806_pt1 | contig 23775 bp, 19 predicted proteins | sample Lox_Sample_35_FD_206713 | JGI IMG/M metagenome (GOLD analysis project Ga0335081, IMG submission 206713) | Soil microbial communities from Loxahatchee National Wildlife Refuge, Florida, United States - Lox_Sample_3.5 | ecosystem: Environmental > Terrestrial > Soil > Wetlands | place: USA...
ATGGTGGATTTTGCGGTTGAGCACCGGATCGTCGAGCTCGACTTCGAAGGCGCCGGACGGCCGCACGCCGCCGATCGCCGACAGCGTGCCGCAGAACATCAGCGTGCCTTCGCCCAAGCCCGCCTTGCCGGCGAATTTTTCGATCAGCACCAGCGGGTCGAGCATCGCGGCGACCGAGCCTTCCTGATACAGCACGCGCTTGCCGTTTTCCGCGATATAGCCGCGCAGCATCAGCTTGTCCCAATGGGGCGCGACTTCGACCATCGGCCAGAACTCCGCCGCGATCGGCTTGTCGCACATCTGCTTCGACACCGAGACGCCGTACTTCTCGACCTTGCGGTCGGTATGGTCGGAGCCGGCGCCGACCCAGAGCCGGCCGCCGTGCTGCAGCAGCACGAACTCGGCCTCGCCGCTCGAGGCTTCGCCCAAGACTTCGATCTCTTCGGCGATGGTCAGCCGCGCCGCCGAGGCGCGATAGAAGATCGGCGTGGTCGCCGGCGGCTTGACGCCGAGCGCCGCCAATTCGGCGATGTGCTTCTCCACCGCGGCGCGGTCGCGCCCGGTCCAGCCGGCAACCACGAGGTGCTCGACCGCCACGTTGCGGCGGGTCAACCCGGTATCGTCGTGGAGCAGTAAGGCAAGCACGCGCGCCGACACCGAACCTCCCGCGCCTCGGGCCTTGCGGCCGTTGCATTGATTTTGGCCGCATTGTACAGGAGGGCCAAGCCTACGCAATCAAGCGAGGAACACGGGCGCGAGGGGCTGCAGCGCAATTTTGCTGCAGCGGGGGCGAGCCTCGTCATCGCCTTGAAGAGGACGCGCACCATGCACGAAATCGCCGGCCAGGTTCATTGGCACGAGCCGTCGGGCTTCAAGCGCGCCGGCTTCGGCAAGTTCAACCGGCCGAAGACGCCGTACGACCTGTTCATGGAATCCGAAGAGATTCCGATCTACCGCGACATCGGCGTCAGCAAGGTGCAGAACCTGCCGCTACAGCCTTGGAAGCGCATGGGCGGCCGCGGCACCTACATTCAGCTCCACGGCACCGAAGGCAAATGGGGCGCTTACGTCGTCGAGGTGCCGGGCGCCGGCGCGCTTCATCCCGAAAAGCACATGTACGAGGAAATCTACCTCGTGGTCGAAGGCCGCGGCTCGACCGAGGTCTGGCTCGAAGGCGACAACAAGCGCCATGTGTTCGAGTGGCAGAAGGGCTCGCTGTTCTCGATTCCCGTCAACGCCATGCACCGGATCGTCAATGCCAGCTCGGCGCCGGCGCTGCTCCTTGGCGGCACCACGGCGCCGAACCTGATGAACCTGATCAACAACACCGACGCGATCTTCAACTGTCCTTACGTTTTCCGCGACCGCTTCTCCGGCGCCGACGACTTCTACAAATACAAGGACGACATCGAGCCCGATCCGGTGCGCGGGCTCGCCATGCGCCGCACCAATTTCATTCCCGATATCGTCAATTGCGACCTGCCGCTCGACAACCGCCGCTCGCCGGGCTGGCGCCGGGTCGAGCCGTTCATGACCGGCAACACCTTCTATCTGTGGATCGGCCAGCACGAGAACGGCCATTACTCCAAGGCCCATGCCCACACCTCGGCGGCGGTGCTGATCTGCATCAAGGGCAAGGGCTACACCTATACGTGGCCGGAGCGGCTGGGGCTGACGCCGTGGAAGGACGGCAAGGCCGCCGAGGTCAAGCGCGTCGACTACGAGCCGGTCGGCATGGTGTCGGCGGCGCCCGGCGGCGCGCGCTGGTACCACCAGCATTTCGGCGCCTCGAAGGAGGCGTTCCGCCTCACCGCCTGGTTCGGCCCGCACAATCCCGGCCGCGAGCCCGGCCCGCCCGGCGAGAAGCACACCGACTACACCGCCATGGACATTCCCGAGGGCGGCACCGCGATCCCCTACTACATGGAGGATCCGTTCCTGCGCCAGGAATACGCCGAACGCATGAAGCGCGAAGGCGCCGAGAACCGCATGCGGCCGGAATATTACGAGCGCGATTATCGCGGGCTGTTGCCGAAGGAATGAGCGACGAGGAAGCCGGCGGGCGCATTTTTTTCTCCTCGACCGGACGCACCTTCGGCGAGGAGGACGAGCTGTGCGTGCTCTCGGTCGGCGTCGATATCGGCTCGTCGACCTCGCATCTCGTCTTCTCGCGCATCGTGCTGGAGCGGCTCGACAGCCGCTACGTCGTCACCGAGCGCGAGAGCTTCTACCAATCCGACATTTTGCTGACGCCCTATTCGGCCGCCGAAGAGATCGACGCCGAGGCGCTCGGCGCCTTCATCGCCCGGCAATACAAGGACGCCAAGATCGATCCCGACGAGATCGACACCGGCGCGCTGATCCTGACCGGCGTCGCAGTGCGGCGGCGCAACGCGCGGCGCATCGGCGAATTGTTCGCGGCGCAGACCGGTAAAATGGTCGCGGTCAGCGCCGGCGACAGCCTGGAAACCGTGATGGCAGCCTACGGCTCGGGCGCAGTGGCGCGCTCGATCCGCGCCGGCGCGCCGGTGATGAACGTCGATATCGGTGGCGGCACGTCGAAGATTGCGGTGTGTGCCGAAGGAAAAGTCACCGACGTCACCGCGCTCGACGTCGGCGCGCGCCTGGTCGTGCTCGACGAGCAACGCCGCATCGTGCGCCTGGAAGAAGCCGGCCGCCGCTTCGGCGCGGAGCTGGGCCTGCAACTCGCGCCCGGCGTCACGCTTTCCGAGCAGGAGGCGCAAGCGCTTGCCGCGCGCATGGCCGACAGCTTGTTCGAGGCGATGAAGGGCGGCGCGCCGCGCGCCGGCGGCGCCGAGCTGCTGCGGCTCGATCGCCTAAGCTTCCGCGGCGAAGTCGCGGACGTCAGCTTCTCCGGCGGCGTTTCCGAATACATCTATGGCGGCGAGGCCAAGGCGTTCGGCGATATCGGCCCGCAGCTCGCCGCCGAGGTGCGCGCGCGGCTGAAGGATTGGGGCGTGGCCCTGGCGCGGCCCGATGCGCGCATCCGCGCCACCGTGATCGGCGCCTCGCAATACACCATGCAGGTGTCCGGCAGCACCATCTTCGTTTCGCCGCTCGACACGCTGCCGCTGCGCAACGTGCCGGTGATCGCGCCGGCGCTGCCGCTCGATCACGACACCATCGACGCTGCCGCGGTCGCCGCGGCGATCAAGGCGGCGCTGAAGCGGCTCGACCTCGGCGACGGCGAAAGCCCGGTCGCGGTGTTCGTGCCGTGGCACGGCTCGGCGACGTTCCGCCGGCTCGACGATTTCTGCAAAGGCGTCGCCGACGGCTTGGCGGCGGTGCTGGCGCACGGCCATCCGATCGTGCTGATTGGCGACGGCGACGTCGGCGGCCTGATCGGCATCCACTATTGCGAAGAGATGAAGTTCAAGAACCCGATCGTCTCGATCGACGGCCTCGAGCTGAAAGAGTTCGACTACATCGACATCGGTGCCATTCTCGACACGTCGGGCGCGGTGCCGGTGGTCATCAAGTCGCTGATCTTCCCGACCAGCGCAGGGCTCGGAAAGGATTGGCAGGCCGCGCGCGCGGTCGCGCCTGCCGTTGCCACTTCACCCTAAGCCGGCGCGATTTCACAACGGGGTCTTGCCTATACGGTGAGCGATTGCACGCCGATTGTGCATTGCACAATGAGCGGGCGCTGTGCGGTCAAAGCGGGCATTGAGCCCTGGCGGCGGGAATTTCGCGAAGCTGCCGCCTCCTCCATAAGCCATTGGAATCTCTGAAACTTAGCCCCATCCCCCCAGGTGGCATCCATCTTGCTGTTTATGCGGCAGATACGGCGCCGCGCGGCAACGAGTATCGCTGCCGGGTGGCGCCGCAGAAAACGCGATAGCAGCGAAGGAGACGGGACGATGGACTACATCAAGCCAGCCGATGTCGCGGTGGCCATGGTCGAGGCCGGCCGCCGCAAGCTTGCGCTCGCGCCGCGCGATCTGCTGATCCGCGGCATGCTGTCGGGCGCCATTCTCGGCGTGGCGACGAGTCTGGCCTTCACCGGCGCGGTGCAGACCAACGTGCCGCTGGTCGGCGCGCTCATCTTTCCGGTCGGCCTCATCAGCATCGTGCTGCTCGGCCTCGAGCTCGTCACCGGCAGCTTCGCGCTGGTGCCGCTGCCGTGGCTCGAGCGCGAAGCGAGCGCCGGCTCGGTGCTGGTCAACTGGGGCTGGGTATTCATCGGCAACCTGATCGGCAGCGTCGCCTATGGCGCGCTGATCGCGATCGCGCTGACCAATATGGGCACCGCGGCGCCGGCCGGCGTCGCCGCGCGCATCGTCCAGATCGCGGAATTGAAAACCACCGGCTACGCCGCGCTCGGCTTTGCCGGCCTCGTCACCTGCTTCGTCAAGGCGATGCTGTGCAACTGGCTGGTCTGCCTCGCGCTCGTGCTCGCCATGACCACGACCTCGACCATCGGCAAGATCGCCTGCGCCTGGATGCCGATCTTCATCTTCTTTGCGCAAGGCTTCGAGCACTCGGTCGTCAACATGTTCATCATCCCGACCGGCATGATGATGGGCGCGAAAGTCACGGTCGCCGAGTGGTGGCTGTGGAACCAGATTCCGGTAACGCTCGGCAACATCGTCGGCGGCTTCACCTTCACGGGGCTCGCCATCTACATGACCTACAAGCCGGCGGCGGCCGCCAAATTGCCGGCGCCGACGCCGACCGGCGTGCCCGCCGAATAGACCCCCTCCCTGCCCCCCCGCTTGCGGGGGAAGGTTGGGGCAGGGCCGCTCGAGCAACGGAGGTCGTCAACAAACGGAAGAGCGGATGTCGGGAGATTTTGAGCCGGAGCAGAAGCGCTATCTGGAAGGTTTCATGGCCGGTTTGCAGATCGCGAAAACGTCGCGACCTGCGGCCGGTAACGGCGCCGGAAATCAAGTTGCACCGACTGCTGAACCGGTCGGCCCGGACGCCGCGGCGCTGCGCGCCCAAGATCGCGTCACCAAGGCCGGCGGCAAGCTGTCCGATCCGGAAAAGTTCAAGCGCGAGCTGCATCCGTTCGACGGCTACGAGAAGCTGAAGGCGCAGGCGGCGAAGAACGAGGCGCCGAAGCCCGACGATAATTTTCGCTGGCGCTTCTTCGGCCTGTTCTACTGCGCGCCGACGCAGAAGGCCTATATGTGCCGGCTGCGCATCGCCAACGGCATCCTGTCGCACTGGCAGTTTTCGGGTCTCGCCGATCTCGCCGAGCGCTATGCCGGCGGCTATGCCCACGTCACCACGCGCGCCAATCTGCAGATGCGCGAGGTCGAGCCGAGGAACGCCGTGACCATGGTCGAGGCGATCCAGGATCTCGGGCTTTGCTCGCGCGGCTCCGGCGCCGACAACATCCGCAACGTCACCGGCACGCCGACCGCGGGCATCGACCCGCAGGAGCTGATCGACACCCGGCCGTATGCGCGCGAGTGGCACTTTCACATCCTCAACGACCGCTCGCTCTACGGCATTCCGCGCAAGTTCAACGTCGGCTTCGACGGCGGCGGCCGGATCGCGGTGCTGGAAGATACCAACGACATCGGCTTCCAGGCGGTCGCGGTCAAAGACGGCTTCGGCGCCGCGCCGGGCGTCTGGTTCCGGCTGATGCTCGGCGGCATCACCGGCCACAAGGATTTTGCCCGCTCAACGGGCATCATCGTCAAGCCTGAGGACGCGACTAAAGTCGCCGACGCCGTGGTCCGCGTCTTCATCAACAACGGCAACCGCAGCGATCGCACCAAGGCGCGGCTCAAATACGTGCTCGACGCCTGGGGGTTCGAGAAATTCCTCGCCGCCATGGAGGAGAAGCTCGGCCATGCGCTGACGCGCGTTGCCGAGGAGGCCATCGAAAAACGCCCCGCCTTCGACCGCCTCGCCCACATCGGCGCTCATCCGCAAAAGCAGGCGGGGCTTTATTGGCTCGGCGTCGTGCTTCCGGTCGGCAAGATCACCGCGGCGCAGATGCGCGCCATCGGCAAAATCGCCGCCGACTATGGCGACGGCGACATTCGCCTCACGGTCTGGCAGAACTTTTTGATCTCGGGCGTGCCCGAGGCGCGGCTCGAAGCAGCGGCAGCGGCGATCGAGGCGGTCGGGCTGTCGACCAAAGCCACCTCGGTCCGCGCCGGTCTCGTTGCCTGCACCGGCAATGCCGGCTGCCGGCTGGCGCTGTCCGATACCAAGCGGCACGCCGCGGACATTGCGCGCTGGTGCGAGAGCCGCGTGCAGCTCGACGGCCCGCTCAACATTCATCTCACCGGCTGCCCGAATTCCTGCGCCCAGCATTACATCGGCGACATCGGCCTTGTCGGCACGAAAGTCCAGGTGTCCGAGGACGGCGATCAGGTCGAGGGCTACCACGTCCACGTCGGCGGCGGTTTCGGGCCGGACGCGCAATGCGGCCGCGAGATCTATCACGATCTAAAGGCCGAGGACGCGCCGCGCGCGGTCGAGCGCATGCTCAAGGCCTATCTCGCCAACCGCGCGGCCGACGAGACCTTCCTGTCGTTTACGCGCCGCCATGACGTCGAGGCGCTCAAGGCGATGTTCGAGCGCGAGGCGGTGGAATGACGCAGACCACGCCGCCGCCGATCCCGTCGCTCATTCCGGACAGCGCGCCGTTCAGCGCCGAGCAGCGCACCTGGCTCAACGGCTTCTTCGCTGGCCTCCTCTCGCTCGACGGCGGCGTCATCCCGCTGTCGGCTGCCGAGACCGCGGCGTTGATGCAAGATGTCGGCGGCGGCACCGCCGCCCGCGGGCCGCTCGACGACGGCGACGACGGTCAGGCGCCGTGGCACGACCCGGCGATGCCGATCGGCGATCGCATGCAGCTTGCCGAGAGCCGGCCGCTGCGCCGGCGCATGATGGCGGCCATGGGCCAGCAGGATTGCGGCCAGTGCGGCTACAATTGCGAGGACTACGCCAACGCCATCGTCCTGAAAAACGAAGAGCGGCTGAACCTGTGCGTGCCCGGCGGCAAAGACACCACGCGCATGCTCAAATCGCTCTACGCCGAGTTCGGCGCCATCCCGGCGGTCGCCAAGGCGCCGGCGACTGCAGAAGCGCCGGCTGCGGCGCCCGCGGCAGGTGTCCCGACCGCAAAGCCGGTGCCGACCCGCGACCAGCCGGCCGAGGCGACCTTCGTCGCGCGCACCCGGCTGAACAAGCCGGGCTCGCAGAAGGAGACCTGGCACATCGATATCGATCTCGCCGGCAGCGGCATCGACTACGCGGTGGGCGACTCGTTCGGCGTCTTTCCTCATAACGAACCGGCGCTGGTCGACGCAGTCATTGCCGCGCTGCATGCGCCGCCCGACTTTCCGATCGCCGGGCGGCCGCTGCGCAACGTGTTGACGGACAGCGTTTCATTGGGCGTCGCGCCCGACATGCTGTTCCAGCTCATCTCCTACATCACCGGCGGCGAGCGGCGGCAGAAGGCGAAGTTGCTTGCGTCGGGCGGCGACCCAGACGGCGACGCCAAGACGCTCGACGTGCTCGCGGCGCTGGAAAAGTTTCCCGGCGTACGGCCCGATCCCGAGGCGCTGATCGAAGCGCTCGATCCGCTGCAGCCGCGGCTCTATTCGATCGCGTCGTCGCCCAAGGCCATGCCCGGCAAGATGGCGCTGACCATCGACACCGTGCGCTACAAGATCGGCAAGCGCACCCGCTTCGGCGTCGCCTCGACCTGGTTCGCCGACCGCACCGCGCCCGGCGCCAGGATCAAGGCCTATACGCAGAAGGCGGCGCATTTCGGCCTGCCCGCCGATCCGGCGACCCCGATCGTCATGATCGGCCCGGGCACCGGCATCGCGCCGTTCCGCGCCTTCCTGCACGAGCGCATGGCAACCGGCGCCAAGGGCCGCAACTGGCTGTTCTTCGGCCATCAGCACCGCGATCACGATTTCTTCTACGAGGACGAATTGAGCGGGCTGCGCGCCGCCGGCGTGCTGACGCGGCTGTCGCTCGCCTGGTCGCGCGACGATGCGCAAAAATTCTACGTTCAGGACCGCATGCGCGAGGTCGGCCGCGACCTGTGGGCCTGGCTCGCCGAGGGCGCCCACGTCTATGTCTGCGGCGCCATCACCATGGGCAAGGACGTCGAACGCGCCATGGTCGACGTCATCGCCGCCCACGGCGCGCGCACCATCGACCAGGCGGTCGCGTTCCTCGCCGAATTGAAGAAAAGCAACCGCTACCACACCGACGTGTATTGAGCCGCCGGGCCGGCGCTGCGCTATAATCGCCCCCGAAAGACAGGGAGGCTCGATGCGCACCGGCGCGGAATATTTGCGTTCGCTCAACGACGGCCGGCGGGTGTTCGTCGACGGCGAGCGGGTCACGGACGTCACCACCCATCCGGCCTTCCGCCAGGCGGCGCGCTCGGTGGCCAATCTCTACGACATCGCCGCCGATCCGGCGCAGCGCGAGCGCATGACGTTTACCTCGCCGAAGACCGGCGCGCCGGTGTGGCGGGCCTGGCAGATCCCGCGCACGCACGCCGATCTGCGCGCGCGGCGGCTGTTCTCGGAAACCTGGGCGGAGGCGACCTTCGGCCTGATGGGGCGCTCGCCGGACCACGTCGCCAGCTTCTTCGCCGGCTATGCGTCGACGCCGCAGCTCTTTGCCACCGCCGGCCAGAAGTTCGCCGACAATGTGGTCGCGTTCTACGAGTTCATGCGCGACAACCACATCTACTGCAGCTACGCCATCGTGCCGCCGCAGATCGACCGCTCCAAGCCGGCGCACAAGCAGAGCGACCCGACGCTCTATGCCGGCGTGGTCAAGGAGCGCGACGACGGCGTCGTGATTTCCGGCGCCCAGCAGGTCGCGACCGGCGGCGTGCTGTCCGACTGGATTCACCTAAGCTGCATCCATCCGCTGCAGCCGGGCGACGAGAACTACGCCAATTGCGTCGCGGTCCCGGTCAGTGCGCCGGGGGTGACGCTGATCCCGCGCCGGCCGTTCGCGCTGCACGCCGACAACGCCTTCGACTATCCGCTGTCGAGCCGGTTCGACGAGTCCGACAGCTATGTCGTGTTCGACAATGTGTTCGTGCCGTGGGAGCACGTGTTCATCTATCGCAATGTGGAATTGACGCGCGACCAGTGGTTCAAGACGCCGTCGCATTCGCTCGGCAATCACCAGGCCCAGGTGCGCTACGTCACCAAGCTCCGCTTCATGATGGGGCTGGCGCAGCGCACCGTCGAGATGATCGGCAGCGCGGGGCTACCGCCGGTGCAGATTGCCATGGGCGAGGTCGCGGCGCTGGTCTCGATCTACGAGGGCATGTTGCTCGCCCACGAGGTCGCGGCGCCGGTCAAGGACGGCGTGTTGTGGCCGTCGGTGATCACGCTCTATGCGGCGATGGCGATGCAGTCGGAATTCAACGGCCGCATGCTGGAGGCGATCCGCGAGCTGGTCAGCTCGTCGGTGATCTCGCAGCCGTCCTCGGTTGCCGATTTCGACAATCCGGAGATTGCGCCGCTGATCGAGCGCTACATGCGCTCGGGCACCTATGACGCGAAATCGCGCACCGCGCTCATTCGGCTCCTGTGGGATTTCCTCGGCACCGAGTTCGGCAGCCGCCACCAGCAATACGAAAAATTCTACGGCGGCTCGCCGGCGATCGTGAAGCAGAACACCTACCGCAATTTCGACTGGAAGCGCGCCACCGCCATGGTCGACCGGGCGCTGAATTTGCCGCCGTTGGGCTGACCGGGAACGAAAGCCCTTGGAGGGGCAGACTCTCCCTTAAATCGCATGGTTGCATTTGAGCGCAGAGAGAATTTGAACTCAAGGACGGCCCCATCAGCGCGTTTACGCGCGCCTTCGACGCGCTATGGGGCCGCCGCCCATAAGCGCGTTTACGCGCGTCTTCGACGCGCTATGGGCGGTGCGCGAAGCGCATCCTTGACTTCAAATTCTCTCTGCGCTGCGGTCTGCCATGCGATTTAAGGGAAGGTGGCTGCAAAGCAGCAACGTCACATCCGTTAGGAGTAGATCCCCCGTGATTATCTCACGACGTCACCTTCTCGCTCTCGCGGCCAGCGCCGCTGTGCCAGCCGCAATTTCGCCCGTCGCCCGCGCGCAGGCCTATCCCACCCATCCAGCGCGAATCATTTCCGGCTTTCCACCCGGCGGCATCAGCGACACCTATGCGCGCCTGATCGGGCAATGGCTGTCGGAGCGTCTCGGCCAGCAGTTCATCGTCGAGAACCGGCCCGGCGCCGGCGGCAACCTCGCCGCCGAGGCGGTCGCGAAGGCGGAGCCCGACGGCTACACGCTGCTGCTCACCACCTCGGCCGACGCCTGGAACGCGACGCTCTACACCAATCTCAACTACAACATCTTGCGCGACCTCGCCCCGGTCGCAACCATCTCACGCGGCCCTGGTGCGCTCGTGGTCAATCCGTCGGTGCCGGTTAATTCCGTCGCCGAATTCATCGCCTACGCCAAGGCCAATCCGGGCAAGGTCACCGTGGCGTCGGCCGGCGTCGGCAGCGCGCCGCACATGTACTGGGAGCTGTTCCGCAACAAGACCGGCGTCGACATGGTGCACGTGCCCTATCGCGGCGGCGGCCCCGCCGTCGCCGACCTGCTCGGCGGTCAGGTTCAGTCCTATTTCGGCACCACGGCCGCGGTCATTGGCCACGTCAAAGCCGGCAAGCTGCGCCCGCTCGGCGTCACCACGACGACGCGCCTGGCGGTGCTGCCCGACGTGCCGCCCATCGCCGACACGGTGCCGGGCTACGAGGCGACGATCTATGTCGGCATCGCCGCGCCCCACGGCACGCCCGCCGCGATCGTCGAAACGCTCAGCAAGCAGATCGTCGCCGCGGCCGCCGATCCGAAAATCGCCGCGCGGATCGCCGAGCTCGGCGACACGCCGCTGCCGCTGGCGACGGCCGATTTCGAAAAGCTCGTAGTCGCCGAAGCGCAGAAATGGGCCGAGGTGATCAAAAGCGCGGGGGTGCGGGCGGAATAAGACTCGCGGTACATAGCGAGGTGCGGCGATCGACGCTGCGTTCCTTCTCCCCGGAGGGGAGAAGGACAGGATGAGGGGGTTCGGACTTCGAGGATCTGCTCGCAGGTCCGAACCCCCTCACCCCAACCCTCTCCCCTCCGGGGAGAGGGCGCTTTCATCCGACCGCGTCGTAGCTGAGCTTTGACCTGAACGGTCACGCCCCCGCCGCCGCGAGCTGCGGCGCCGACTGCGGCGATTTTTCCGCGGCCTTCGGCTCGAGCGCCGCGGCGACCGCTTCCTCGACCCGCTCCAGCCAGACGAACTCCATCTCGCGGCGCGCGATTTCCGGAATGTCGTCGTAGTCGCGGCGGTTGCGCGCCGGCAGCATGACCCGCTTGATGCCGGCGGAGTGCGCGGCGACCACCTTCTCCTTGATGCCGCCGACCGGCAGCACGAGGCCGCGCAGGCTGATCTCGCCGGTCATGGCGGTGTCGCTGCGCACGGTGCGCTCGGTCATCAGCGAGGTCAGCGCCATGAACATGGCGACGCCGGCGCTCGGGCCGTCCTTCGGGATGGCGCCCGCCGGGACGTGGACGTGGATGTCGCTCTTCTCGAAGCGCGCCGGATCGATGCCGAGCGCCGCGGCGCGGTTCTTGACGATGGAGAGCGCGGCCTGGGCGCTTTCCTTCATCACGTCGCCGAGCTGGCCGGTGAGGATGAGCTTGCCGGAGCCGGGCACGCGGGTCGCCTCGATGAACAGGATGTCGCCGCCGACCGGCGTCCAGGCGAGCCCGGTAGCGACGCCGGGCACGCTGACGCGCATCGCCGCCTCGTTCTCGAACTTCGGCGCGCCGAGGATCGGCACCAGGTCGTCGCGGGCGATGCGGATCGGGCCGCTCTGGCCCTCGGCAATCCGCACCGCGGCATGGCGCAGCACCTGGCCGATCTGGCGCTCGAGGCCGCGCACGCCGGCTTCGCGGGTGTAGCCCTGAATGACGTCGCGGATGACGTCGTCGCCGATCTCGACCTGGCCGTCCTTGAGCCCGTTGGCTTCGAGCTGCCGCTTGACCAGATAGCGGTGCGCGATCTGCAGCTTCTCGTCGGCGGTGTAGCCGGCAAGGCTGATGATCTCCATGCGGTCGCGCAGCGGCCCCGGGACGGTGTCGAGCATGTTGGCCGTGGTGATGAACACCACGCGGCTCAAATCGAACGGCACCGCGAGATAATTGTCACGGAAGGTGTTGTTCTGCTCGGGGTCGAGCACTTCGAGCAGCGCCGCGCCCGGATCGCCGTGGATGCCGGCGCCGAGCTTGTCGATCTCGTCGAGCATCATCACGCAATTGCGGGCGCCGGCCTTGCGGATGGCCTGGACGATGTTGCCGGGCAGCGCGCCGATATAGGTGCGGCGGTGGCCGCGGATCTCGGCCTCGTCGTGCACGCCGCCGAGGCTGACGCGGACGAACTTGCGGTCCATGGCGCGCGCGATCGATTGGCCGAGCGAGGTTTTCCCCACGCCGGGCGGACCGACGAAGCAGAGGATCGGCGCCTTGCCCTGCGGCGCGAGCTTGCGCACGGCGAGATATTCGATGATGCGGCGCTTGATCTTGTCGAGGTCGTAGTGATCCTCGTCGAGGATCTTGCGCGCCTCGGCGATGTCGATCGGCTTCTCGTCGGGCAAAGCCCACGGCAGCTCGATCAGCCAGTCGAGATAGGTGCGCACCATGCCGTATTCGCCAGCGGCTTCCGGCATGCGCTGCAGCCGGCGCAGCTCCTTGCGCGCCTGGTCCTCGACCTCCTTCGGCATCTTGGCGGCAGCGATGGCCTTGTCGAGCTCGGCCATCTCGGCGGCCTTGCCCTCCTCGCCTTCGCCAAGCTGGCGCTGGATCGCCGCCATCTGCTCGCGCAGCAGCACCTCGCGCTGGCGCTCGTCGAGCGCGGCCTTGGTCTGGCGGCCGATCTCCTGCGACAGCCGCAACACCTCGATGCGGTGCGCCAGCATGCGCGACACCTTGTCCATGCGCGCGGCGACGTCGATGGTCTCGAGGATCTCCTGCTTCTCCTCGGGCTTGATGTCCATGTAGGCGGTGGCGAGGTCGGCGAGCGGCCCCGGCTGATCGATTCCCTGCACGGCCGCCAGCAAGTCGGTCGGCACCTGCGGCAGCAGCTCGATGGCCTCGACCGCTTGCGCCTTCAGATTGACGAAGCGCGCCTCGATCTCGGGCGAGCGCAAGCCGGGCTCGGGGATCCGCGTCACCCGCGCCACCATGAACGGCCAGCCGCTCAAATATTCGACGATCTGAAAGCGCTCCTCGCCCTGGCAGACGACGTGATTGGTGCCGTCCGGCGCGGTGAGGTAGCGCACCACATTGGCGACGGTGCCCATGCGGTGCATGTCGATCGCGGTCGGATCGGCGATGTCGGCGGCGCGCTGCAGCAGGATGCCGACCTGACGCTGGTCGCGCACCGCCTGTTGCGCGGCGGCGACCGATTTCGGCCGGCCGATCGTGATCGGCAAAACCAGGCCGGGAAACAGCACGACATTGCGCACCGGCACGATGATCAGCGCGTCGGACGGCAGCAGCGGCAGCGCGCCGTTGCCCGGAGCGCTTGCCTCTTTGGCCAGGATTTCGGGCTCAGCCACGGCTCACCCCTGCTTTCTGCAACGTGACGACAAGACAACCGGCGGCCGCGGCCCGGCGCACATTGCCGTAGCGGCCGGCCGGCAGCCGGACGCGGCGGTAAAAACGCCCCTGCGGCAGTTCGAGCCGATGAATGACGGCGGTGCGCAGCTCGGCCGGCAGCATGCGGGTGCCGGCGATCACCAGCTCGCCGTCCTCGATGACCGCCTGCGCGCTGTCGGCATCGACGCCGGGCAGCGCGACCAGCGCCATCACCTCGTACTCGGTTTCCAAAATATCGACCGGCGGCTCCCAGGCCGGCAGCCGCGCCTGCGTGCCCGCGGGCCGGAACAGCTCGCGGTGCATGCGCTCGGCACGCGCCAGCATTTCGCAGGCTTCCGACCACATCCAATCGCGCGCGGCGTCACGGGCCATGAGGTCCCCCTTCAGTCTCGACTGGCTTATGTGTGGACCGGGAACGGGAAATGCAACGGCGCCACAGCGCCTTAAAGCACCGCGGTGCGGCTTGCTTCCTTGATAAGGATCAAAGGGAGCGCTGCTGCGTCGCTAGCGCGGCGCGGCCGCCGCCACGCGGCGGGCGCTGCGCACGCCGTCAGCGAGCGAGCGCACCAGATCGGCGACCGCCGGCACCGTCGCCGCCGTCGCCTTGGCCTTGGCGTCGAGGCTGCCACGCACCGCGTCGACCAGCGCCGAGCCGACCACGACGCCGTCGGCATTTTCGGCGATGGCGCGCGCCTGCGCGGCGCTGCGCACGCCGAAGCCGACGCAGACCGGCAGCTTGGTGTGGCGCTTGATGCGGGCGACCGCGCCCGCGACCCGGCCGGGATCGGGCGCCGCCGAGCCGGTAATGCCGGTGACGGAGACGTAGTAGACGAAGCCCGAGGTGTTGGTCAGCACCGTCGGCAGCCGCTTGTCGTCGGTGGTCGGCGTCGCCAGGCGGATGAAATTCAGGCCGGCTTTGAGCGCCGGCAGGCACAGTTCTTCGTCCTCCTCCGGCGGCAGATCGACGACAATCAAGCCGTCGACGCCGGCGGCCTTGGCGTCGGCGAGAAATTTGTCGACGCCGTAGACGTAGATCGGATTGTAGTAGCCCATCAGCACGATGGGCGTTTGCGCGTCGCCGGCGCGGAAGGCACGGACGATGGCAAGCGTCTTCTTCATGTTCTGGCCGGCGTGAAGCGCGCGCAGGCCGGCGGCTTGGATCGCGGGCCCGTCGGCCATCGGATCGGTGAACGGCATGCCGAGCTCGATGATATCGGCGCCCGCTTTCGGCAGCGCCTCGAGGACGGCGAGCGAGGTCGCCTCGTCGGGATCGCCGGCCATGGTGAAAGTCACCAGCGCGGCGCGGCCTTCGGCGCGTAGCGCGGCAAAGCGGCGATCCATGCGCTCGGTCATCGCGCCTTGCTTCCCAGATGCCGCGCCACCGTATCGAGGTCCTTGTCGCCGCGGCCCGAGAGATTGACCACCATCAGGTGATCCTTCGGCTTTTGCGGCGCGAGATCGAGCACCTTGGCGATGGCGTGCGCCGGCTCGAGCGCCGGAATGATGCCTTCGAGCCTGGACAGAAGCTGAAACGCGTTGAGCGCCTCGTCGTCGGTCGCCGACAGAAATTCGATGCGGCCGAGATCGGCGAGCCAGGCGTGCTCCGGCCCGATGCCGGGATAATCGAGGCCGGCGGAGATCGAGTGCGCCTCGTTGATCTGGCCGTCGTCGTTCTGCAGCAGATACGTGCGATTGCCGTGCAGCACGCCGGGCCGGCCGCCGGCGATGGAGGCGGCGTGCATGCCGGTGTCGAGGCCGTGGCCGGCGGCCTCGACGCCGTAGATTTCGACGCTCGCCTCGTCGAGAAACGGATGGAACAGGCCCATGGCGTTGGAGCCGCCGCCGATGCAGGCGATCAGCGAATCCGGCAGCCGGCCTTCGGCGGTCTGCATCTGCTCGCGGGTCTCGCGGCCGATAATGGATTGGAAGTCGCGCACCATCATCGGATAGGGATGCGGGCCGGCGATGGTGCCGATGCAGTAGAACGTCGATCCCACATTGGTAACCCAATCGCGCAGCGCCTCGTTCATGGCGTCCTTGAGCGTCTTGGCGCCGGACTCCACCGGCACCACCTTGGCGCCGAGCATGTGCATGCGGAACACATTCGCTTTTTGCCGCTCGACGTCGACCGAGCCCATGTAGACGATGCATTCCAAGCCGAAGCGCGCGCACAAGGTCGCCGTGGCGACGCCGTGCATGCCGGCGCCGGTCTCGGCGATGATGCGCTGCTTGCCCATGCGCCGCGCCAGGAGAATCTGGCCGAGCACATTGTTCACCTTGTGGGCGCCGGTGTGATTGAGCTCCTCGCGCTTGAGATAGATTTTCGCACCATTGCAATGCTCGGTGAGCCGCTCGGCGAAATAAAGCGGCGACGGCCGGCCGACATAGTGCGTCAGATAACCGTCCATCTCCTTCGCAAACGCCGGATCGGCCTTGGCCTTGGTGTAGGCCTGCTCCAGCTCGAGGATGAGCGGCATCAGCGTCTCGGCGACGAAGCGGCCGCCGTAGATGCCGAAGTGGCCGCGCTCGTCGGGCCCGGTGCGGTACGAGTTTGGTTTTTGCTGCACCGTCATGCCGGGCTCACAAGTTTTTTGTCGGCGGCGATGCGCGCCGCGGCGTCGCGCGCCGCCCGCACGAAGGCGCGGATCTTGTCGGAATCTTTTTCGCCCGGCGCGCGCTCGACGCCCGAGGAAACGTCGACGCCTCCCGCGCGGGTGATGCGCAGCGCCTCGCCGACGTTTGCGGCATCGAGCCCGCCCGACAGCATGAACGGCACGCCGGGATCGAGATTTTCCAGTAGATGCCAGTCGAACGGCTTGCCGAGCCCGCCCGGCCGCGTCGCCTCGCGCGGCGCGCGGGCGTCGAACAGCAGCCGGTCGGCGACGCCGGCATAGCGGGCGATGGCGTCGAGATCGCTTTTCACCGCGACCGGCAGCGCCTTCATCACCGGCAGGCCGAACAGGCGCCGCACCCTCTCGACCTGCGCCGGAGATTCGGTGCCGTGCAATTGCAGCATGTCCGGCTGCAGCGCCTCGACCACCGCATCGAGGAAGGCATCGTCGGCGTCGACGGTGAGCGCGACCTTTTGCGCCCGCTCCAGCACGCGCACGCCCAGCGCATGGGCCTTGTCGAACGCCAGGTGCCGCGGCGACGGCGCAAAGAACACGAAGCCGACCATGTTGGCGCCGGCGTCGAGCGCGACTTCGAGGGCCGCTTCGGTCGAAAGGCCGCAGATTTTGACGATAACCGACATGGAGCTGGTCGCGCGTTCGCCCAAAGTTGATCGGCGACGTTCTACATCCCCGCACCGGGTTTGTCTTCCTCCGGGCGGGGCCTTACCGGACCGGCGGCCGCAGCTGCAGGCGTTCCGGCGGCTTGGCCGCGTCTGAAACGCCGGCGCCGGCGCCCGGCGCGTGCCGGAGCGAAGCGAGCTCGCCGCGCAGCGCCTGGACCTCGCGCTCGAAGCGTCGCGCGGCGCGCCGCCAACGGCCATGGCCCAACCATGTCGCGACGCCGCCGATGACGACGCCGAGAATGAGCAGCCCGATGACCAGCGCGAACAGCGGCAATGACAGCGAGCTCGCCGGATGCTCGGCGCTGAACGGGTCGAGCGATACCGTCACGATCTGGCGGTTGGCGACCGCAAAGGCGACGATGACGACGGCGAGCGGGATGAGGATGACGGCCGCAACGATCTTGCGCAACAGACTGCCGGCCGGTCGCAGTTCGCGGCTCAACCTAAGCCCTAGCCCGGGCTCTGGCGATTGAGCCGTTCGCGCATTTCCTTGCCGGTCTTGAAGAACGGCACGCACTTCTGGTCGACGGCGACATGGGCGCCGGTGCGCGGATTGCGGCCGGTGCGCGCCGGGCGCTGCTTCACCGAGAAGGCGCCGAAGCCGCGCAACTCGACGCGATCGCCGCGCGCCATGGCGGCGATGATCTCATTGAGAATCGCGTTGACGATGTTCTCGACGTCGCGCTGATAGAGGTGCGGGTTCTGCGTCGATATGTGCTGCACCAGTTCGGACTTGATCATTGCCGCCGCCTTTAAGTCACAAAAGCGAATGCCGCTTCGGTCAATCCGCCGTTGCAGGGTGCCAAAGGGCCAACAGACCGTCAAGATTGAACCGCTCGACTTCGGCGACCGCGCTCAAGCCTTCGAGCCGGCGCGCCAGCGCCGAGAGCCCGGTCGCGTCGAGCATTGCGACGACGGCGGCGTGCAGGAACGGCAGGTCGCTGAAGCGGCCGTGCAGCTCGTAGTCGCGCACCGGCAGCTTGGCATCGACCTTCTTCTCCCTGGCGAGCCAGGCGATGGCGGCCTGCTCGTCGCCGAGCTCGTCGATCAGCTTCAGCCCGATTGCCTGATGGCCGGTGAACACGCGGCCGTCGTCGACGGCCTGCAGCTCCGCGTCATTGAGATGACGCCGGCTCTGCACCAGATTTTTGAACCAGCCGTAGGAGTCCTTGATGATGGATTCGAGCGCCGCCTTGGCTTCCGGGCTGGTCGGCTCGAAGCCGCTCGGCGCCGCCTTGAGCGGAGTCGATTTCACCGCCTCAACCTTGACGCCGATCTTGTCGAGCAGGTCGGCGAAGTTCGGATACTGGACCAAGACGCCGATCGAGCCGACCAGCGAGGTCTGCTGCGCGATGATGTGGTCGCCGGCAAGCGCGGTGATGTAGCCGCCCGAGGCGGCGAGACTGTCGACCACGACGACGAGGGGCTTCTTGTCGCGCAGCCGCGACAGCGCGTCGAACAACTGCTCGGATCCGGCGGTGGTGCCGCCGGGGGTGTCGACGTGAACGATGACGGCGCGCGCCAGCGACGACCGGCCGAGCCGGTCGAGCGCGTGGACCCGATCCTGATCGCCGCGGATCAGTCCGGTGATGGTGACGCGGGCGATGTAGGGCCGCACGCCGGTGAGGCCGAGGCGATTGCTGCCCAGCACGCCCAAGCCGGCAATGGCGAGCACGATGACGCCGACGGCGACGACGCGCCAGAAGGTGAGCTTCCGGCGCATCCGCCTCCGGTCGACGATCAGGTCGGCATCAAGCGACATGGCTGTGCTCCTGGTTGGTCATTCCGGACCGGCGCCGATCCTGGTTTCGCGCGACTCCTGAGTGACGCTTATTCGCTCTCCTCGCCCTTCTCGCTCTCCTCGCCCTTGCGGCGCAGCGCGGTGCCGAGAATGTCGCCCAGCGTCGCGCCGGAATCCGAGGAGCCGTATTGGGCGATTGCCTCCTTCTCCTCGGCGACTTCCAGCGCCTTGATCGAGACCTGGATCTTGTGGGTGCGGCGGTCGACCTGGAGGACGCGGGCGTCGACCTTCTGGCCGGCGGCAAAGCGTTCCGGACGCTGCTCGGAGCGGTCGCGCGCCAGCTCCGAGCGCTTGATGAAGGTGGAGAAGTCGGTGCCGACGACTTTCACGTCGATGCCGCCCTCCTTCACGTCCATCACCTCGCAGGTGACGACGGCGCCCTTCTTCAGCTCGCCGGCGGCGCCGGCCTCGGCCGGGGTCGCGGCGGTGCCGCCGCTCAATTGCTTGATGCCGAGCGAGATGCGCTCCTTCTCGACATCGACGTCGAGCACCTGGGCCTTGACCTTGTCGCCCTTCTTGTACTCGTCGATGACCTGCTCGCCCGGCCGCTTCCAGTCGAGATCGGACAGGTGCACCATGCCGTCGACGTCGCCGTCGAGGCCGAGGAACAGGCCGAACTCGGTCTTGTTCTTGACCTCGCCCTCGACCGCCGAGCCGGGCGGATATTTCTCGACGAACACTTCCCACGGATTGCGCATGGTCTGCTTCAATCCGAGCGAAATGCGGCGCTTGACCGGATCGACCTCCAGCACCTGCACCTCTACTTCCTGAGACGTCGAAACGATCTTGCCCGGGTGCACGTTCTTCTTGGTCCACGACATTTCCGAGACGTGGATCAAGCCCTCGATGCCGGGCTCGAGCTCGACGAAGGCGCCGTAGTCGGTGATGTTGGTGACGCGGCCCTTGAAGCGGGCGCCGACCGGATATTTGGCCTCGATGCCCTGCCACGGATCGTCGAGCAGCTGCTTCATGCCGAGCGAGATGCGGTGGGTCTCGTGATTGATCTTGATGATCTTGACCTTCACCTGCTGGCCGATATTGAGCACCTCGGACGGATGGTTGACGCGCCGCCAGGCGATGTCGGTGACGTGAAGCAGGCCGTCGATGCCGCCGAGGTCGACGAAGGCGCCATAGTCGGTGATGTTCTTGACCACGCCGTCGATGACCTGACCCTCTTCGAGATTCTGCACCAGCTCCTGGCGCTGCTCGGCACGGGTCTCTTCCAGCACGGTGCGGCGCGACACGACAATATTGCCGCGGCGGCGATCCATTTTCAGGATCTGGAACGGCTGCGAATTGTTCATCAGCGGCGAGACGTCGCGGATCGGCCGGATATCGACCTGTGAGCGCGGCAGGAAGGCAACCGCGCCGTCGAGATCGACGGTGAAGCCGCCCTTGACCTGGTTGAAGATGACGCCCTGGACCTTTTCGTTGTTCTGGAACGCCTTCTCGAGCTTGCCCCAGCTCTCCTCGCGGCGCGCCTTGTCGCGCGATAGCACGGCTTCGCCCAGCGCATTCTCGATCCGCTCCAGATAGACCTCGACGGTGTCGCCGACCTTGATCTCGGTGTTGCGGCCGGGCCCGGCGAATTCGCGCAACGCCACGCGGCCCTCGGTCTTCAGGCCGACGTCGATGACGGCGAATTCCTTCTCGATGCCGACGACGGTGCCTTTGACGACGGAACCTTCCGACAGATGACCGTCGCTGAACGACGCTTCGAGCATCGAGGCGAAATCTTCGCGCGCGGGCGCGGCGGTGGCAGCTTGAGCCATGAACACTCCCAACCCCATTAATGGATTTGGTCCGGAACGCGCGGCAGCCGCCGGCCGAGCCGGCGGTTGGGGTTTTGAGCCAAGCGATCAGGACAAAGGTTTATCCGGACTGCATATAAGCGAGACGGCGAACGGGCGGAACCTCCAATGACGAAAGCGCCGTTTTAACCGCGCTTTCGGCCCGTTCGAGCGGCCTCGACGATGGCAACGGCGGCCCGGAACGCCGCGTCTATACCCAAATGCGTGGTATCGAGCAAGTGCGCGTCGGGCGCCGCCTTCAGGGGGGCGGCGGTGCGCCGGGAATCGCGCTCGTCGCGGCGAACGAGGTCAGCCAACACCTCCTTCTCGTCCGCCTCCTCGCCGCGTGCCCGCAATTCAAGCACGCGCCGATGGGCGCGCACCTCGGGGCTGGCGACGACGAACAGCTTCACGTCGGCGCCGGGGGCAATGACGGTGCCGATGTCGCGGCCGTCGAGCACCGCGCCTGGCGCTTTCATGGCGAATTGGCGCTGATAGCTCATCAGCGCCTGGCGCACCTCGGGGATCGCCGCCACCACCGAGGCCGCCTCGGTGATGGCCTGCAGCTTCAGCGCATTGTCGTCGAATTTTTTCGGATCGAGCGCGACCGCGACTTCGATGGCGCGTGCCGTGTCGTCGAGCGCATAGCCGGCGTCGAGCATTCCCTTGCCGACGGCGCGGTACAGAAGCCCGGTGTCGAGATGATGCAGGCCATAAACTTGCGCGAGGTAGCGTGCGATCGTGCCCTTGCCGGACGCCGCCGGCCCGTCGATGGCGATGATCACGACAAATCCGCCTTGAGCCCGCGCATCAATTCGACGAAGCCCGGAAAGCTCGTGGCGATGAACGTGCCGTCGTCAATCTGCACCGGCCGGTCGCTGGCAAGCCCCAGCACCATCGCCGCCATGGCGATGCGGTGATCCATGTGAGTGACGACGGTGCCGCCGCCCGCGGCACGGCCTTTGCCATGGACGATGAGATCGTCGCCGTCGATTTCGACGTCGATGCCATTGGCGCGAAGGAGCGCCGCGGTGGCGGCGAGGCGATCGGACTCCTTGACCCGCAGCTCCTTCAGACCCCGCATCACCGTGGTGCCTTCGGCGAAGGCCGCGGCCACCGCCAGCACCGGATATTCGTCGATCATCGATGGCGCGCGCTCGGCGGGCACCTCGACGGCGCGCAGCGCGCCGGCGCGCACCCGCAAGTCGGCGACGTCCTCGCCGCCCTCCTTGCGCGCATCGAGCCGTTCGATCGACGCGCCCATTTCGGCGAGTGTGGTGATGAGGCCGGTGCGCAGCGGATTCATCATGACGCCGTCGAGGACGACATCGGAGCCGGGCACGATCAGCGCGGCGACGAGCGGAAATGCCGCCGACGACGGATCGGCCGGAACCACGATCGGCGCCGGGGCCAGTTCCGGCTGGCCGGTCAGCGTGATGCGGCGGCCATGGGACCCTTCCGGGTCGACCCGGACCTGTGCGCCGAAATGGGTCAGCATCTTTTCCGTATGATCGCGCGTCGCTTCGGCTTCGACCACGATGGTTTCGCCCGGTGCGGCGAGACCCGCGAGCAGCGCCGCCGATTTCAGCTGCGCCGACGGCACCGGTGGCTTGAATTCGATCGGGATCGGGTCGCGGGCGCCGGCAAGCGTCAGCGGCAGGCGTCCGTCGGTCGATGCGACGGTCCGCGCCCCCATGCGTTCCAGCGGGTCGAGCACCCGGCGCATCGGCCGCTTGCGCAGCGACGCATCGCCGTCGAACGTCGCCGTCACCGGACAGCCGGCGACCGCGCCGAGCATCAAGCGGCAGCCGGTTCCGGAATTGCCGAAATCGAGCGGCGCCCTCGGCTCGGCAAAGCCGCCGACGCCGACGCCGCGCACGCGCCATTCCCGCTCGCCGGTACGCTCAAGCGCGGCGCCGAGCGCCCGCAGCGTCTGCGCCGTGTTGATGACGTCTTCGCCTTCGAGGAGGCCTTCAATCCGGGTCTCGCCGACGGTCAATGCGCCCAAAATCAGGGCGCGAATCGAGATCGACTTGTCGCCGGGCACCCGGGCCCGGCCGGCCAGCGGGCCGTTGCGGCGGGCCGTCAGCGGTTTGGCGGTCATGGTCATGGTCGTGCCGATTTGGCGATCGGATCCGGCTCGGCGCCCTGTATCACGGGCCGCGGCAGCGCGTCATCAAGGCGTTTTCGCGGTGGCGACCAGGGGCGGAAATCGCCGGCAATCCACTATTGACAGGGGCGCCGCGACTAGCCAAGTGAAGCTCCCAAATCGTTCAAGGATCTGGACCGTGGCCAAACCCGAGCTCGGCACCAAACGGCTCTGCGCCAGTTGCGGCGCAAAGTTCTACGACCTCAACAAGGACCCGATTCACTGCCCGAAATGCGGCGCGGTGTACGAGGTCGCGCCGGTTGTGACGCGCGGCGGCCGACCCGATGCGGCGGCGGCGGCAGCCGCAGCGCGAGCGGCGGCGGCCCCGGCCGAAGAGGTCGCCGCGCCCGAGCCGCAGGAGGCCGAGTTCGTTTCGCTCGAAGAGGCCGATGCCGAGGCGTCAGGCGCCAAGAAGCCGGCCGCAGCCGAACCCGAGGCCGAGGAAGAAGAAGTCGAGATGGACGAGAGCATGGACGATGCCACGTTCATCGAGGAACAAGAAGAAGAAGACGCCGACGTCACCGATATCATCGGCGGCGACATCGAGAACGAGGAGGAAGGCTGACCAGGAGACAGGTATCAGGTTTCAGGCATCAGGAACAAACATCCCGATGCATCTGTCCTGATGCCAGATTCCTGATTTCTGATCCCTGAAGGGGCCATAGCTCAGTTGGGAGAGCGCTTGAATGGCATTCAAGAGGTCGGGGGTTCGACTCCCCCTGGCTCCACCAGTCTTCGCGGCACGTGCCGCCTCGTCCGTCTCCGGCTTGACTTGCAAATCAGCACCCGCCGCGTTCGCGCAAGCCGGCGGGCTTTCGTTGTTTGGAGCTCGAGGATTCGGCCTAGCCCGCTGCCAACGGGTGACAATATGGGCGACGGCAGATGCAGTCCGCCGTGCTATGCTCGAGCCGGGGCGTGTTGAGGGAGTGGCAAATGCGAAAGGTTTGGACCGGCCCGGCTCTCGCCGTCGGCTTGGCCGTGACGCTCTTGGGTTCAGCATCGGCGCAGCAGCGCCAGCGGGCGCCGAATTCGAACCTCAATGCCGAGGATGAGCTCTCGCCGTCCCAGATCGCCCAGCCGATGCCGG
>Ga0335081_10003807_pt1 | contig 23773 bp, 17 predicted proteins | sample Lox_Sample_35_FD_206713 | JGI IMG/M metagenome (GOLD analysis project Ga0335081, IMG submission 206713) | Soil microbial communities from Loxahatchee National Wildlife Refuge, Florida, United States - Lox_Sample_3.5 | ecosystem: Environmental > Terrestrial > Soil > Wetlands | place: USA...
AACACTAATCCGACGATGATCCAAACAGCTATCAACCTTCAGTCCTTGGAGGCAGCTTCAATGCGCGCCCCATACCTCGTGATGTTTTGCCTGCCGGTAATAAAGGTGGGGATGAAAGTATTTTTCGTAGTATTCAATTTCGAGGTGCGACACCTGCAGCCAGAGGCCGGGAACGTGAAAGGCATTGACGTGGGCCGGGAAGCGTCCGTAGGTGTCGTAGATGTAATTGCAGATATCCTTAGCGTATTGAATGGTGTCTTGGGAGGGCCGCTCGGCATTGCGAAGGAAGTCGCTGGCGGAGCTCTGAGAGCGGTATGGCTGTCCGAAGACCGTCTGGTCGCCGTAGCAGCCATCGGGACCGAATTTCTCGTCGAGCACCTGATCCACGGCGTCGTTCATGGAAGCGATGTATGGCGGAGTGAGCGCTTCGAGGATTCCGTCGAGGCCGATGGGGTTGGGCAAAGGCGCGGGTAGAGGCGGCCAGCGGCGCCAAGTCTTGGGCTGTTGCATGCGGAAGCCGAGGCCATAGGTGCCCTGGGACGGGTCGCGCTCAAAAACGTAGGGAGCGCCGACGGCGGCGTGGATCCAGCCGCCCAGACCCATGGCGTGGGTGACGAGCATCAGGTTCTGGAGATGGAAGAGCGCCTCGTAGTCTGTGCGCATCGCGCCGGCGAGGCCCAGCGGCAGGGGGTAATCCGACTGCAGCCATTTCTTCTGCAGCCGCTCGATGCCGGCCACGGGCTCGTAGGGGATCTTGGGGACGAAGCCCAGCAGGCTCCCGGCCCAGGCCAGCCATTCGATCAATTTGTGCGGCTTGAACTTGGACCAGTCGTCGAGCACCAGGGGCCGCTGACCATCCGGCTCCGACAGCATGATGAACAGCACGTTGATCATCTGCCGCGTGGTATCGACCACCGGAAAGAAAACGGTGGTGCCCGGCCGATTGGAAATGATCTTGTTCCACGTGAAGTAATAGGGCCAACGCCGCGGGAAATCCATGCGCTCGGGGTAGACCTTGCGCTTCACGCCGCTGGCGGCCGTGATCCAATGTTCTTCGGTCCACTCGCGCCGGTTGGGAGGAAACTGGCTCAACCATTCCACGGCGTCGCGGCCCTTCTTCTGCTGGAGGAGCCAGGTTCCCTCGTCGTTGATCAGGAAGAAGTGGGTGCCCTGGGCGTTATCGGCGCTGCTGGCGGTGCGCGCCGGGATGGCCATTTGGGTGGTGGCGAGCACCGGTTCTCCGTCCGGGTGCTGGAGCGGGACGTCGTGAAGGCTGATGCCGGTCAGGCCGGTGGAAACGATCAGGATGGCTTCTTCGAGAGCAGTGAGCGGACCGGGTGGATTGGTGCTGGTGTGGGAAACCGCGCCGGCGCTGATTGAAGTTCCCTGGCAAATGCGGCGCGTGCGGCGGTCGCTGAGCGCGGACAGCAGCGGGTAGTTGAGCAGGTCTTCCAGGCCGCGGGCCGGCGAGCCAGGCTGGTCTGCAGCTACTAATTGATCTTGATCCATCCAGCCACTCCTTCGAGTGCGGAGCGCCCGCGGCAGGTTGCTCAGTCCCCTCTTTCAAACAACCTGCTTGAACCCCGGCGCTCTGATTTTTAAAACTCTACCGTGTTTAAGCTGCCGGAGTCCAACGGTTTGTTGGCGATTTGTATGAAATAATCCAAAACGTGTAACCTAAAATCTGTCGCGTGCGGAAGACGGGCAGCTTCCACTTACTTTCAAAGGGATTCGCCGATGTTTTCTTAGGCGATAATGGTTCCTCTGGGTGGGGAATGCGGGTTCCCCGCGGCTAAATTACTAGTTCGGTCTCGGCACGAGGCGTTTCAATGGAGGTTGGAATATGCAAGGGTTGAAATCCAGTTTTGTGCGATGCATGGTTCTTGCGGGCATCCTGGTTGCATGGCTGCCCGCCGCTCAGTTTACAAACGCTTGCAAGGCGCCGCAATTTCCGGCTTCCAAAGCGACGCCGATCGACACGCTGTGCGGAACAGGTGGCACGCCTGGAGGCGTAGACAGCGCGCAGAACCAGGTGAAGAACAACTTCTGCGCCGCGGGTCCAGCCAAGCCGGTAACGGTCCAGGACATGGTGGGATTGCAGCAAAAGGTGGAACAGGACAAGAGCATCAATTTCGGAAATGACCGCGACCATCCGCTTTCGGCGAAAGCGGGCCCGACGACGAATCGGGCGCCGCTGACGGCGATGGGCGAAGGAACACAGGTCGTGCTGCAAGGGTTTGTGTTGATCGCGCGGCAGGAAGGACCGGAATCGGTGAATTGCGGCAGCAGTGTACCGGATAAGCCCGTCAATCACGATATTCACATTGCGATTGTGGACAGCGCGTCGAACCAGACGGAGTGCTCCGGTGTGGTGGTGGAGATGAGCCCGCACCATCGTCCAACGACATGGACACAGAGCGCCGTGGAGGCCGCCGCCACAGGCCACTTCCCGGTCCGGGTAACCGGCCAGTTGTTCTTCGATTCGAGCCACACGCCGTGCCAGAATGGCGCGCCGATCAGCGGCGATCCGAGCCGTGCGTCGTTGTGGGAGGTTCATCCCATCTACAAGTTCGAAGTCTGTACGCAGGGTAATTGCAGTTCGGGCACTGGATGGACTCCGATGGAATCGTGGAAGCCGCCGAAAGCCGGGAAGAAGAACTAGGAGCGAATCGGCGTATGGCGACGCGAGAAGCCCGGCACTTACTGCAATAAGTGCGCCTTTGATGCGTTGATGCACCCGCTGGCCTGCTACGAGGAGAGCCGCTTTGAGGGACGCGTACGGCTCGGCTGTGCCCACGGCTCTCTTTCGCCCTTCCAGGGCTAGTTGTCGCAGCCTCCTAGCCCCACGGCTCGCGCCGTGGGCTACAATCTGACGCCCTAGCGGGCTGAAACCGACGAAAGCAGGAGTGCGGTCTGGTGCTGTTACAGTACCGGGCGCCTACGTGGACGCCGTGGCGGTGGCTGCCAGGGTTTCCGTGAACTGCGGCTCGTCTTCGTCGCTGTCCTGGTAGTACGAAAGGGTGGCGCTGTTCCCCGCCAAATCCATGATGACGTAGCCATGGTTGTAAAAGGTCCCGTCGTCGCCCAGACGGATGGGCTTCACCGGGACTTCGGGGAACTTAGGCGTCTTCGGGATTTCGGCCAAACCGATCGGAAATGCGCCGTGGCCGATGCAACGCGCCAGGATGCCCATGTACTTCTCGTAAATCACCAGGTTATGCTCGTGGCCCCAGAGCCATAAGTCCACGTTGGGCAACAGCGGCGACACTTGCTGGTTCAGCCGGTCATTGACTGCCTTGCCGCAGATATCTTCAAAAGCAGCAAAGAGCTGATGGTGCGACAGCAGCACGGTGCGGCGGTTGCCGCGATTTTGGATCTTGTCCGCCAGCCAGGTCAGCTCGGTGTCGTGAAGGAACGTCGGATCATTGCCGCCGGGTTTGCTGTCGTTGAAGCCGGTATCGATCGCGAGGAACTGCCAGGCGTCGTTGCGCAGGCAGAAGTAACTGGCCGGCTGGCCGAGTTGATCGAGCAGCTTGTAGTAAGGCGCGCCGCCGCTGAACATATCATGGTTGCCGGATAGGGTGTAAGTCGCGATCTTCGTCAGGTCGAGGGCGCTCTTCCAGATGTTGAAGAAGTAGTTCTGCATCTCGAAGTCAGTCCCGGCGTAGTAGACGTCGCCCATGTGGATGACCACTTGCGGATTCTTCCGGGCAATCTGGGCGAGGACCGTCTTGGCGGTAGCGAGGCCGGTTCCCCAATCTCCAACGAACGCGATGCGGGCATTGGCGGGCAGCTTGCCGTCGATCACGAAGTCGCTGAGGTTCTGATGGACGCGGTAAGGAATCTGGCCTTTTGACGCGAGGAACTCTTCGTACCGGATGGCGGTTTCCGCCCAGCCGGGATCGCAGTCGCCCATGGTGGCGGTGAGGAGCGCGTGGTAGTGATCGGCGTCGGCGGTGTGTCCGAGGACCTTGGCCACGGCGTAGTTGCGGGCGAGCGACGCGCAGTAGCGGACCTGGTCGCCGATGCCTTCCGTCGCGGTTTGGACCGGGGCGGGGGGCGGACCGGGCGGAGTGGTCCCGCTCTGAATAGCCGTGAAGGCGATATCGGCCTCGTGGGTGGCCATTTTGACCATGCTGTGGCCGGGATCGGGCCGGGTGATGACGGCCGCGCCGCCGGTGTCCTGCGACTGCGCTCCCGCGGTCTTTCGCGCCACGATTTCGTCCACCGCGGATTGAAACAGCGAGAGGTCCGGATCGCGAAACTGAGTGAGCTTTGACATGACGATTTCTCCTGGTGATTACTCAAACGCCCGAAATAGCACGCATGATGTCGATCAAACCGGCGCCCTGAAAGTTGCGTGCGCGGTTCAGGTCGGTGGCGGTCTTCATGAATATGTCTTTCACCTCGCGGGGACTCCCGCGAAACTCGGGGTGCGCGGAAAGAAACGCGGCGGCGGCGCCGGAAACGTGCGGCGCGGCCATGCTGGTGCCGCTCTTCTCTTCGTACTCGTAGCCCTTGTCCAGGTGGATCGAACAGGAAATGATTTTCTCGCCGGGAGCGACCAGGTCCGGCTTGGTGCGGCCATCGCCGGTCGGGCCCTTGGATGAAAAATACGAGACGCCGTAGGTGTGCGGCGCAATCTTGTGAACCGAGCCCACGGCGATCGCCTCTTCGGTGTTGGCCGGATCGGTGATGGACAGGTCCACCCAGGTTGGCACCTCTTGACCCGTGTCGAGTTTGGTCACGCCGTATCCGGAGTTGCCGCAGGAGATGACAACGATGAGGCCCGAGCGCACGGCGCGGGTCACCTCTTCGCACAGAGGGCTGTGGCCGCAGCCGTACCACTTGGGATCGAAGGGATAGCCGAGGCTCATGTTGACGCCGTCCACCATGATGTGGCGGCTGTTCTGATTGAGCTTGCGGACGTATTCGAGCCCCATGATGGCGGCGGAGGCCGATCCGGTGCCGTCGTCATCCAAAACCTTCACGTTGATGATCCGCGCCAGTGGCGCGATGCCGGAGGGGCAGCCCGGCAGGTCGGCGACCTGGGGATCGTCTTCCTCTTCCACCAGCACCGCGGCTTTGTAAGGCTGTTGGTCCGGCTTGGGCCGGCCGCAGCCGGCGATGATGCCGGCGACGTGCGTTCCGTGGCCGTTATGGTCATCGAGGGTGGGGCTGTTCGAGACGTTCTTGCTGAGCGCGAGATCTACGGTGTTGTCGAAATGCGGGTGGTCGGCTTTGACGCCGGTGTCGAGCACGGCCCACACGATGCCTTTTCCGCGAGCCTCAAAAGTTCTCCAGCAGGCGCTGGCTTTCACCGTGTCGACCGAAGACAGCAAGTGCGCGTAGCACTTTTCGTCCTTCCAAATCTGGTGAACCCACTCTTTCTTTTCGGCGAGCGCGTCGATGTCGGCGGGAAGGAGGCTGGCGAAGACGTAGAAGTCGCTTTCCTGGACGGTGTAGTGGCGTTGCTCCAGGAATTCGCGAACGCGCTGCTTGCTGGCGGACACGCCGCGCGACGGATCGGTCTTGGATTGGCGTAAGGTGATGATCACGGCGATGGGCGTAGGATGGGCGGGATCCTGGGCGTCCATCTCCTTGCGAACGGGAGGCGAGACCAGAAAGCTTTTCAACTGCGGGTGATGCTGTTGTGACATGGCCTAGAGTGTTTTCAGGTACTCAATCAGGTCCCACTTTTCGGCGTCTTTCAAGCCGGTTCCGTAGGGGTGTCCCTGGTTGCCATTTCCGGGGATGCCGGTATCCAGGCGGAAACCGACTCGCTGGACGTCCGGACCGTCGGAGATGAAGCCGACGTTCTTGGGATCGTACACGTCGTAGCCGTTATAGAAAATCACAGGGCGGTTGGCGTCGGCTTGCAAGAGCATCCAAAGGTTCGGGACGGAGCCGTTGTGCAAATAGGGAGCACGCGCCCAAATGCCGTCAAGGGGCACGTTGGCGTAGCCGTTGGTCTTGTGGTAGGCGTCGAAGACAAACGGCGGGTTGTTGATGGAGTGAAACTTCTCGACCAGATTGGCGGTGAAGGAATCGAGGCGGCGGCGGTCGGTGGCGACGGTTTCGATGGGCTCGACCTGGCCGGTCTTGGCGCCGCCAAAGGCGTGGCAGCCGGCGCACTCCTGGTCGTAGATCTTCTTGCCGCGCCCGGCGGCGTCCTGTTGGATGGGGAACGGGTAGGCGGGCGGGTGAAGCGTCAACAGAAAATCGGTGACGCGCTTGAAGCTGGCGTTGATCACGGTCTTGGGCGTGGCGCCGATGGCCATGGCGGCGGCGTAGTTGCGTTCGTTGATGTTGTTGTTGTTGCCGTCCCAGTGGAGGTTCATGCCCACGCGCGGCTGTTGGTTCCAGACCTGGGGCAGGTCCACAGTGCCGATGGTGCCGTCATCGGCGAGATGAAAAACGTTGAACTTGGTGGGATTGAAGGTGTCGGTGCGTCCGCGGCCCTGTTGCGGCCGCGAATCCTGCCAGGCGTAGGCGACCTTCTGTTCCGCGAGACCCTCCTTGACGCCGGGAACGATCAGGAAGCGGTAAATCAGCGACTCCACCCAAGACAGTTGGTGGACTTTGGCAATGGCGGCCATCACATTGTCGGGTGTAAAACGCGAATCGGTGGCGCAGCCATACAGGAAGCGCTGGAAGCCTTGCAGGTCCAGGGTGTGCGCGGGACCTCCCATGATCACTTCGGGTTTGCTCTCGGCGGTACGGCGGAACTCGCCGGTGTGGCAGAGGGCGCAATTGGCTTCGACGGAGTCATATCCGATGTGGCGGTGGGAGAATCCGATGGGCAGGTCGTGGCCGTCTTCGTAAATCAGGCCGAGGGAGGCCCAGCCTCCGGGGCCTGGAAGTTTCTCCGGGAACATGTCCGGAAGCACTCTCCAGATCCAGTAGGGGATGCGGCTGTCAGAGCCCAGGCCGATGGCTCCGTACTTGTAATGCTCTTCCACGGAGGAGTAGACGACGTCGGGTTCGGCCCGAATCAAGTTGTCCCACAGCGCGTATCCGGCCAGCGCGATCAGGATGACGACGACCACGAGACCAGCAAGGAACGCCGGCTTGCGGAAGCAGCCGCCCAGCCATGCGAAAAAGTGAGAGAACATGCGGGCCAGCGTGGGACCAAGGCGGTTCTCATGGGGCACCGCGGCTTGCAACAGGATGCCCTGCGCCGCGCCAAACACCAAATCCAGGACGATGTAGGAAAGGAACGCGGGGTAGGTCCGCCAGGTGAAGATCCAGAGGACCGCGGCGAGGAATCGCGAGAGGACCAGCAGCCACGAGTAGTCGGGATTGCGCAGCGGCGCCAGGGCTGCGGGTATGTAGAAGATGCTGAGGGACAGCACCATCACCGCGTGCGCCTGGTTCCACACGGTGGGAATGCCGGCGGGCAAGCCTACGGCGACGTTCACAGAGCCAGGCATGAAAAGGTCTTGGACGACGAACAGCAGATTGCAGAGGATGCCCAGCCAAACCACGCGGCTGAACCATCGGGCGGAGGGATTGAGTGCGGGAGTCATGGGATGTCAGGTCAGCGGCCGGCCTGCTTTGCGGCGCGTGCCACGGAGGCATCGGAAGTGGCTTCCAGGTGGCTCAGCATAAGCGGGTAGATATCGTTGACCGCGTTCTTGCCGTAGATGCAATCGATGTGGCCGTAGCCGGGGACGACGTGCCGGGTGTACAGGCTGTCTCCGTTGGTCTGGCGCAGGAGGTTGTAGGTGAGCTCGGTGCTCTCGGGGAGAAAACACCGGTTGGAGCCGCCGTGTATGAACGATATGGGAATGGCCAGCCGATCCAGGTGCGGGAGGTAGGCTTCGGAACCGTCGAGCGCCACGATGTGGCCCTTGCGCGCCAGCAGGGCCAGGTGCTCGAAGGAGCGGATATTGGCCACGCCGAAGAGCTCGTGAAGCGTGTCGTGGGTGAGCTGGTTCAATTGCTCGTGCTGGTAGAGCGGGGCGTACATGAAGGAGATGCGGTGGCAGACGGGGCTGTCGCACTCCTCCTTGAGTGCCACTGGGTACAGCTTCAGGGCCGCATCGTACAGGCGTTCGCGCCAATCGGCATGGGTGTCGACATAAGCCGTGAGGGACTGGACCCCGAGCGCATCGAGGAACGACGGCAGGTGCAAGCCGGTTTTCAGCTTGGTCATGACGGGCGCGACGATGTGGGTGGCGATCTGCGAGCAGACGGCGGAGCGCACGCCGGTGAGGCCGGCGAGCATGGCCATGAAGAACGTGGTGGATCCCCAGCAGTGGACCACCATTTGCACGCTGGGCGCGCCGGTGAGTTCGCGGACCTTAGCCACCGCGGCGGGGTAGTCCCTGGTGGCGATATCGTCGCCGCTCGAGAGGTTGGCGGACGCCGGTAAGGCGATGCTGGCGCGGTAATCCAGCAGCCACACGTCGTAACCATGCGCGAAGAGGTACTCGGTGAGGTTGGTCTCGATGGTGTCGGTGGAGAAAATCAGACTGGAGACTCCCAGGCCGTGCGACAAAATGACCGGCCCTTTGGCGCCTCCCTGGTAGCGAGTAAGGCGCAACGCGACGCCATCGGGAGCGCTGAACGGGTACACTTCGGGGGCGGCTAGGCGCAGCGCGCGCTTCTTGCGAGGGGGAGCGTCGGGATTGAACGCGGTGGAGCGCGCGAAAACGCCGCCGTAGGTCTGGTAAAGAACGCCGGCGAAGAACTCGCCGAAACGCACCATGCCGCGCAAGCGCTCCGTTTCATTGGGAGCGTTGGTGACCTTCATGGTGGTCAACTGCCTGGCGAAGTCAGCGGGAAGAATATGCAGGATGCCCGTGCCGAGCACCGGCGCCGATTCATCGGCTCCGTCGTACACGGTGATATACAGCGTGCTAGTGTCATGCCAGATATCGAGCACCGAATTGGGGCGCACGATCTTGAAGCCGTGGAAGTAGTAGACCTTCCCTTCTTCCGAGGTCATTCTCATGCGGTAGACCATGTTTCGCGTTTCGACGTTGGTTGGGTCTGCGACGAACAGGTTGAACTCGCCGTCCTCCACGGAAAGCGGCCGGGCCGAAAGCGAGGGCGCCACGACGCTGCCGAGCATGCGGGCCTTGTGCTGCGGATTCACCAGCATGTCGTTCAGGTCTTCGGAGATGATGGTCAAAGTGAATGCGAGCGAGGAATTGTCGGCCTTGCCTTCAGTTTCGCCGGCTTGATAGTCGTTTTTGACTTCGCTAGAGAAGAAGCCGCGCATCGTCTCGGTGAATTGGAGGCCCATGGTTGCGGCTCTGGCCGCCACGGCAGGCCGGGAGGGCAGCGCGTAGTCGATCTCCCAGCCGCGATCCTGGGCCGCCAGCGCACAGGTGCGTTCGGCCATGGCGGAAATGGTCAGCAGCGGGTTGACGCCGAGCGGCACGGGGATCACGGAGCCATCGCAGACGTAGAGACTCTCGTACACCTGGTTTCCGTTGGTGCCGGCGAAGGCCTGGCCCTTGTGATTGACTACGCCGCCGGAGGCGTCGTCGCCCATCACGCAGCCGCCCAGGGGATGAACAGTCACCAGGTCTTTCTTGAATAACTTGGTCCACAGCGGGTCAATCACGTAGGTGCCGTTGAGAGGTTTCGTGGCGTTGAGCAGCGTTTGGTTGACTTTGTCGAAGATGGGCTGGGTGCCGACGCCCGGCCAGTCGAGCTGCAGGCGGTCTTTTTCCAGGCGCATCTTCCCATCGCCTGAATCGTGAGTCATCACCAGGTACGTCTGGGTATTGTGGATGGCGCCCTGGTAAGGGCCGCCGATGAGGCTTTCCAGCTCTCTCTTTTTTTGGCCGATCAGGTCGGGCAGGTGTGTATCGGTATCTTTGCCGACGGTTTTGGCGACTTCTCCCATCACTTCGGGCAGCAGGCCGGCTATCGCACCGGGGACGGAGCCTTCCTCCACGATCATGCCGTCCTCGAGCTTGGGCTGGTTGCGAATGTCGATGACACCGGTGATGCAGGGACCAACCGGCGCGACGGCGCCGGGCTTGCGGTGGCCGAAGCCAATCCCGTTCACCTCCTGGTCGCCGTTATAGCTGAATCCGAGGACATCGCCGTTGCCGGAAAAGCGCTCACCCACCCGATCGGAGAGCGGCAGTCCCTGCGCCTTCGAGCGCAGCAGAATTTCCGTGGATCCCAGCGTGCCGGCGCCGAGCATAACGATATCGGCGGAGATAAACATGTCGGGCGCGGTGAACTTCTCGCGGCCCTCTTCGAGCGGCTGGTAGTGGACCAGCCATTTGCCGTCGCGGCGTTCGAGGTAACGCACCTGGACCTGAGTGAAGATCTCCGCGCCGTGGTTCTTGGCGTCGGGAAGGTAGTTCATCAGCGTGGTGTTCTTCGCGCCGTAGTTGCACCCGGTCACGCAATCGCCGCACATGGTGCAGGCGTGCTGCTGGACGCCGACGTGGTTGACTTTGTCTTCGAAGGTCACGTTGATAGGCGTGCGGTAGAACTTCTGCTCGAGGAACTGCGCCGATTTCTCCAGCGCCGCCATCTTCGGCAAAGAGGGGAATGACTCGGGGAAGGGCGTGGGCTTGAGCATTTCCGTGGCGCGGGCGTAGCCTTCCTGCACCAAGGTGGGAAGATCCTGCCGCACCTCTTTGGGCCATCGCGGGTCGTCGAAGACACGCGGTTCGGCCTGAAGGGAAACGTTGGCGTTGACCAGAGAAGTCCCGCCCAGCCCGCATCCCAGGAAGACATTGATGTCGTTGCCGACCACAAAATCGTACAGGGCGGTCTTGGAACCGATGTCGCCCTCCGGCGTGCGGAACTGGACTTCGCGCAGGGCTTCCACTTCGGTATCCGGGTATTCCCCGGGTTGGAATTCTTTTCCCCTTTCGAGAATGCAGACGCTTTGGCCGGCGCGGGCCATCCTCGAGGCGGCAATGCCGCCCCCATAGCCGGAGCCAATGACGACCACGGTGTAGTGGTCTTTGATATCTTCAATTGCAGACGATAAACGTGGCATCTTCCCCTCTTGTGCTTCGTAATACTATGCCTGTTCGGGCACGAACGTCAAGTCAATGGGTTGCATGCCGTTGCACGCCGGCGGGTGGGCACTGGACAATGTTCCGGGTAGATACCGGATAAAAGGTCTAGCGGATTGTGTACGATTCCTCTCACTTTGCCTAACTGGCAAACGGGATAACTTATTCAGAATTCATAGAAACTGTTTCGAGTGAGGCCAAAACGCGAATTAGACCTTGCTTTTGATTTTTACCGGCACTACCTTTTTCTCTGGCAACAAAAAGGCACATGGAGGTGAAAAATGCCGTTTCAAAACCGAGTCGCATTGTCCGGAAGCCACCGCGAGGCGATCGCGAGCGCTTCCAAACCCCGTCCCGTTGACGATCAGGAACTCATCCAGGCTACCGTCGTATTGCGCCGGAGGACGCATGCGCAGTTGCCCGCCTCGCCGGAGGAGTTCGGATTCAAGGATGCCCGAACCATCAACTACCATCGCCGCGGAGATTTCGGCACGATCCACGGGGCCGACCCTGCCGACATCGCGCTGATCGAAGAGTTCGCTCACGAATACAGCTTGACGGTCACCGAGCGGAACGCGGCACGGCGATCGGTGGTGCTTTCCGGAACCGCCGAGAACATGCAAAAGGCGTTCGGAACCTCGCTGGCGCACTACGATACTCCAGGGGGCACCTATCGCGGCCGTACCGGTTCGATCATGATCCCCAGTGAACTGCAGCCGATTGTGACCGCGGTTCTGGGCCTCGACAACCGTCCGGTGGCCAAGCCACACGTGCGGATGGCGCATGCCGCGGCAGCCACGGGCGGCCTTTCTCCGGCCCTGGTGGGGCAGTTGTACAACTTCCCCAAAGGATTCAATGGCGCCGGGCAGACCATCGGGATCATCGAGCTAGGCGGCGGCTACCGAACCTCCGACCTGACCACCTACTTCAAGAATCTCGGCATCAAAGCGCCGACGGTCTCGGCTGTCTCGGTGGATGGCGGAATCAACAAGCCCGGAGCCGACAAGAATGCCGATGGCGAGGTGATGCTCGACATCGAGGTTGCCGGAGCCGTGGCGCCGGGCGCGCGCATCGTGGTGTACTTCGCGCCCAATACCGATCAGGGTTTCCATGACGCCATCACTACCGCGGTCCACGACACGACTAACAATCCATCCGTCGTTTCGATCAGTTGGGGTGGTCCGGAGGACAGTTGGACCGATCAGTCACGGAGCGCCATGCTGGCGGCTTGCACCGACGGAGCCGCCGTGGGGGTGACAATTACCGCCGCGGCGGGTGACGACGGGGCCACCGACGGCGTGTCGGACAACAAGCTGCACGTGGATCTGCCCGCGTGTCTCCCGCCGGTCCTGGGCTGCGGCGGAACCAAGCTGAGCACCCGCCAGAGTACGATCACCGGCGAAACGGTGTGGAACGAACTCGCCAACAACGAGGGCGCCACCGGAGGCGGGGTCAGCCGCATTTTCCCCATTCCCACGTATCAGAACTCGGCCGGGGTTCCGGTGCATCCGGAGACTAAGTTCGCCGGCCGCGGGGTGCCCGATGTTTCAGGCGATGCGGATCCGGTGACAGGTTATGCGGTCCGCGTGGACGGCAAGAACACGGTGATCGGCGGAACCAGCGCGGTAGCGCCGCTGTGGGCCGGCTTGATTGCGCTGATCAACCAGGAACTCGGGAGGGCCATAGGGTTCATCAACCCAGCCTTGTACCGGGTCGGCGAGTCGGCGTTCCGGGACATCACCACCGGAAACAACAACGGCTATCAGGCCGCCAAGAATTGGGACCCGTGCACCGGCCTGGGCAGCCCTAACGGGACGGCACTGGTGAAAGCGTTGCAAGGCGGAGCCACGATGACGGCGACGTAGGGCTGAGGGCCGATTGACAATCGGCCGCCGGATACCATCGTGCCCTACATCAGTATTTCTTGAGGTATTCCAGCAGAGCGGTCTTTTGGTCTTCGCTCAGCGTGGTGCCGAACTGTGCGCCGCTGTGGCCGATGTTGCTGTTGCCGGGCTTGGTGGTGTCGAAGACCCAGACGTTCACCGCGTTGGTTGCGGTGTCGCTCTGGTAGCCGATGTTGACGGGGTCAAATTCGCGGTTGCCGGTGAAGAATTTCTCCGGGCGCTGGTCGGTGTGTAACAGGTGGTTGAGGGTGGGAACTGAGCCGTTGTGGAGATACGGCGCGGTGGCCCAAATGCCGTTCAACTTCCGCGCCATGTATTTGCCGGTAGCCCGCCATATGGCCGGGTTGGCGTCCATGCCGGCCTGATCGGCAGCGCTGATGCCGTCGTCCTGGAAGGCCCGCTTTTTCAAACCTTCCAGAATGGGCGTGACTGCGGCCGGAAACGGCGTGGTGCGAACCGGCTGGCCGAAACTGTTGGCGCGCATGGGATCGGTTCCGACTTCGGTCAGGTCAAACAGCTTGTCCTGATGGCATCCGGCGCACTTATCGTTGAAGATCTGCTCGCCGGTCCGGGCCTTGGCTTCGTCAATCGGGCCCAGAATATCGGCCGGCCATTTGGGCGGTTGCAGCTTGTGGGTCAGCACCTCGAGCCGATGCAGGTTGCCGATGCGCAAGGTGGATTCGTAAGTCTTCGGGTCGAAGACGGCGCCCATTCCGAGCGCCTGTCCGATGTTGCGCTCGAGGATCGAATTGGTGTTGCCGTCGTAATGGATCCAGCGCGCTTCCTCGCCGGCGGCTCTCTGCTGGGTGGTGTCGGGCACGCCCCACAGGAATGGAAAGCTCACCGGAGATTGCATCTTCATGGCAAAGTCCGGGAATAGCAGATTGCGCGCGGCGCCGAACGCATCGATGCGGCCGGGGCCGGGCTCGGTTCCGTCCAGCAGCAGTTTGCCGTTTCGGATGTGAGCGAGGCGCGCCTTGAGAATGGCGACGTCGGTCTTCATGCGCTCCACAAACCCCGGCTTTTGCGCCGCCTGCTCCGGTTGATCGGCATCCCGCGAAGACACGGAATGAAACTTGGGATCGGCATTGGGCACGGACTTGACGTTGTCGGCGCCTTGCAACGCGGCGTCATTGGCGTATTGGCTGGCGGCTTCGACGGAAGGCGTGTCCGGCATCTTCGCGGTCTGATCCATGGCTACCACCAATGCCAGCAGCGCGCGGGGGTCCTTCATCGTGGCGTCCAGAGAGTCCTGGAACTCCACCTGGTAGCCTTGTAAATCGATCAGGGCGGGAGCACCGTCGATCTGAACGCGCTTCCCATGGTACGTAAGTTCGCCAACGTGGCAAGCCGCGCAACTGAAGCCGACCATCTCCATGCCCTTGGTGCTGGCATTCCGCGACCGCGCCACCGTCAGGCCGACCGGCACTCCGTACGGATTCGTGGCGCTCTTGACGTCGGGCAGGAATCCGAAACGTTCCATGTCCTCGAGGAATGGTTTTCCGGTCTTGACGCTCTTCACGTTGGCGAGCAGCACGTACGGCATCAATTCACTGCCTTCCGGGAGGTGATAATACTCCGCCCGTTCGGCGGGCGACCAGCCATTCGCCAGGTAAGTGACGGCCGAAGGGTTCGTCTCGACCGGCTCGGGTTTCCTGGCGGAACAGCCCAACAACAACGCGAGCGCGGCAGCAACACAACACGAACGTGGCAGAAACATTTGCTAGATTATATTCCCGTCGAGGCGGTGCATGACCGGCGATTCACCAGGTTCGATACGATGCTCCGGAATGCGAACGGCACTAGCCAAGGTAGCCGCGAGGTGGGCAGGGGTGTGGCGAGCGGATTCTACGGCCGGCCCGCGACTTCATTTGACAAGCCTTCCCCGGCGTCCGTATCATGAAAATTCACGAAATTTCCTCGATCCGGCGCCCTTATGGGGCCGCCTGCTCGCGCCCAAATGGCAACTATCACGTCTGCTGCAAACTGGGATATAAAAATATGATTAGAGTCGAAGGCTTAACCAAGCGATACGCCCGCACGGTCGCGGTCGACAACATCTCCTTTCAGGTGGAAAAGGGACAGATCGTGGGTTTCCTCGGCCCCAACGGCGCGGGGAAGACCACCACGATGCGCGTCCTGACATGCTTCCTGCCACCGACGGCGGGAACGGCCAACGTCGCCGGGTTCGATGTTCTCGAAAACCCCATCGAGGTCAAGAGACGCATCGGCTACCTGCCGGAAACGCCTCCTCTTTATCCCGAGATGGAGGTCATCGAGTACCTCCGGTTTGTCGGACAACTCAAGGGAATTTCTTCCGGGGATATCGGCAAACGCGTGGACGACGTGGTGGAACGCTGCGCGGTGGGCGACGTTCGCACGAGGCTCATCGGTAAGCTTTCGAAGGGCTACCGTCAGCGCGTCGGCCTGGCGCAAGCCATCATTCACAACCCCGACGTGCTGATCCTCGACGAACCAACATCCGGGCTCGACCCCAAACAGATCATCGAAATCCGGGAATTGCTCAAGTCGCTGGCCGGCGAACACACGATCATCCTGAGCACCCACATCCTCTCGGAAGTGGAGCAGTCGTGCGAACAGGTGATCATTATCAGCCAGGGAAAGCTGGTGGCCATAGACTCGGTGGCGAACCTGACGAACCGGCTGCGCGGCTCGGAAGCCGTGGCGCTGGAAGTGGAGGCCGCGGGCGGCTCGCCTAATCCCACGGAAGTGCAGCAGCGCCTCGAACAGGTTTCGGGCGTGAGCCGCGTGATGATGAAGGATTCCAAGAACGGCCGCCTGACGTTTGAGGTGGAGAGCCTGCAAGGCCGCCATATCCGCGCCGACCTGGCACGTATGGTGGTTACCTCGGGCTGGAACCTCAGCGAACTTCGCGCCGTAGGGTTGAGCCTGGAGGACATCTTCCTGCAACTCACCGCCACCGAGAAGAAGGCCGAGGAGTCCAAAGAGCCTGCCGCTAAGCAGGACGAAGGAGCCAAGAAATGAAGAACGTGCTTCTCATCTGCTTCAAGGAATTCAAGAGTTATTTTGTTTCGCCAATCGCGTACGCGGTGATGGCGCTGTTCGGGTTGATTTTCGGTTTCGGGTTCTACACCGCCACGCGCGACATGGTGCAACTGGGCTTCCGCGCCCAGATGATGGGCCAGTCGCAGCCCATGAGCGTGAACGAACAGGTGATTCGCCCGCTGCTAGGCTTCGCCGGCACCATTGCGCTGTTCCTCATTCCCATGATCACCATGCGGCTGGTGGCGGAAGAGAAGCGCAACGGCACCATCGAACTGCTGCTCACTTCGCCGCTAAAAGACATCGAGATCATTCTCGGCAAGTGGTGCGGCGCGATGCTGTTGTATCTCTGCGTGCTGGGGATGTCGGTGCTCAACATCGCCATGCTGTTCATGTGGGGTAAGCCCGATCTCAAACCCGTGCTGGTGGCATACCTGGGGCTGATCCTGCAGGGCGGCTGCCTGCTGGCGATCGGGACCTTCGTCTCCACCACCACCAAGAACCAGATCGTGGCGGGCGGCGTGACCTTCTTCGTCAGCCTGCTTTTGTGGCTGCTGAGCTGGTTCACGGCGTTCGACACCACTGCGTTCGCTTCGGTGATCAACTACCTTTCCATCGTCACCCACATGGAGAATTTCAGCAAAGGGGTGATCGATTCCAAAGACGTGGTTTTCTATCTTTCCATGATCTTCTTCTCGCTGTTCCTGACCTCGCGATCCATGGAATCGCTGCGGTGGAGGGCGTAACATGGCTTACAACTGGATCAAAGCAAGACAAACCAAGTATTGGACTTACGCCGGCACTTACATCATCGTGATCCTGGCGGTTCTGGGCGCGGTCAACTTCCTGGCCAACCGCTACGACAAATCCTACGATGCCACGGCCAACAAGCAGTTCAGCCTTTCCGACCAAACCATCAAGGTGGTCAAAGAGCTGAAGCGCGACATCCATGCCACATATTTCGGCGACACCGCCAGCTTCGGAGCGGTGGGCGGCGCGCGCGATCTGTTGGACCGTTACGCAGCCCTCTCACCCAAATTCCACGTGGCGTATATCGATCCGGAGCGGAAGCCGGCGCAAGCCAAAGCCGTCGGCTTTCGTTCCGATTCACCGGTGCTGATCGACAGCGGCGTGCGTAAGGAAGGCGCCAAGAGTCTCTCGGAAGAGGAGATCACGGCCGCGATCATCCGCTCGTTGAAATCCGGGGCGCGCAATGTGTGCATGCTGAATGCCGCCAATGAGCACAGTATCGATGAGACCGGATCGGGCGGCTACTCCATCCTGAAGCAACTCGTGGAGCGAGACAACTACACGGTCAAAACGATCGACCTGAAGCCACCCGCTCCGGACGCCTCCAAGCCCCTGGCCGTTGGCCAGACGCCAGCGGCCGCCGCCGTGGAAATCCCGAAAGATTGCACGGTCCTGGTTGTCGGCGGCCCACAGTTGGACTACACCCCAGCCGTCGTCAACGCCATCAAGGCCTACGAGGAAGGCGGCGGACGCGTGCTGATCATGCTGGACAACATCCTGCGCATCGGACGCAGCGAAGCGGCAGCGGAAAATCCCGAGTTGACTAAACTGCTCGCCGATTGGGGCGTGACGGTAAACAAGGACCTGGTCCTGGATTTGAGCGGCGTGGGACAGTTGTTCGGCCTGCCGCCGGAAGTCCCCGTTCTGCTGTCCTACGATTCGCACCCCATCACGCAGCCGCTCACTCGTGTGCCTACGGCCTTTCCGCTGGTGCGTTCGCTCGATATCAAATCCGGCGACAAGACTTCGGTTTCAAAGCTTTTTGGCACAACCGAAGAGAGCGTGGCGGTGACGGGCATCGGTCCGAACGGCGCCATCGACACCAAGAAGGGCAAAAAGGGGCCGCTCACGCTGGCCGCGGCGGGGACCTACAGCGGCGCGACGCAGGGCCGCTTCATCGTAGTTGGCACTTCGCTCTGGGCGCAGAACAGCATCCTGGGTTCGCGTTCGCTGGGCAACCGCGACCTGTTCGCCAATATGATCAACTGGCTCTCATCGGATGAGGACCTGATTTCGATCCGTCCCAAGATACCCGAGGACCGCCCGCTGAACCTCACCACCCAGAAGCTCACGAGCATCTTCTGGTTGAGCTTCGTTATTTTCCCCCTCGGCGTGGTCGCCATCGGCATGGCCACCTGGTGGAAGAGGAGGTAAGCGATGAAGCCGAAGGGGCTCCTGGTTGCGGTGGTTCTTTTGGCCGTGTTGGCCGGCCTTATCGTCTGGTCGAACAAGAAACAGGCTGCTTCCGCGAGCAAGTCTCCCACCGATACCACCACCAAGCTGTTGACGATTCCGGACGACCAGTTTCAGGAAATCCGCATCAAGAAGCTGACGGACGAGGTGCAGGACCTGAAGCGCGAGGACGGAAAGTGGCGCATCGTGCAGCCCAAGGAGCTGCGCGCCGACCAGGACGCCGTCAGCTCGATCGTTTCGAATCTGTCATCGCTGACGGCAGACAAGACCATCGACGACAACGCGACGGACCTTCAACCGTACGGGCTGCACATACCCACACTCGACATCACCATCACCAAGAAAGACGGGAAGACCGCCGAATTGCTGGTGGGCGACAATACGCCCACGAGTTCCGGCGCCTACGCCAAGCTTCCGGGCAGCAACAAGATCTACACCATCGCCAGCTACGTCAAGACGAGCCTCGATAAGACCATCAACGACCTGCGCGACAAGCGCCTGCTGACCTTTGACTCCGACAAGCTCACCCGCGTGCAACTGGCGGCCAAAGGGCCGGCCGTGGAGTTCGGCAAGAACGCCAAGAGCGAGTGGCAGATCCTCAAGCCGCGCGCCCTGCGGGCCGACAGCTCGGCCGTGGAGACGCTGATCGGCAAGCTGCGCGACGCCAAAATGGACACCACCATCTCCGACGAAGACGCCAAGAAGGCGGCGGCAGCGTTTGCCTCTGGAACCAAAGTGGCGGTGGCCACGGTGAGTGATTCCTCCGGCGATCAGAGTCTTGAAGTGCGCAAGGACAAGGACAAGAATTACTACGCCAAGAGTTCCGTGGTCGAGGGCGTGTTCAAGGTGACCAGCGATATCGGCGACGGCCTCGACAAAGGACTGGACGATTTCCGCAACAAGAAGCTCTTCGACTTCGGGTTCAGCGACCCGGGCAAGATCGAGTTGAAGACGGCCACTTACACCAAGAGCGGCGACAAGTGGATGGCCGGCGCCAAGACCATGGACAATTCCACCGTCCAGAACCTGATCGACAAGCTGCGTGACGCGGCGGCAACCAAGTTCCCGGACCAGGGCGCGGGGGATCCGGTTTTTGAGGCCACGGTGACCTCGGATTCCGGCAAGCGGGTCGAGAAAGTCACGATCCGCAAACAGGGAACCCAATATTTCGCGCAACGCGAGAACGAGCCGAGCATCTATGAACTAGACGCCAAGGCCGTGGAAGACCTGCAAAAAGCGGCAGCGGACATTAAAGAAGCGGCTCCCGAACCGGTCAAGAAGAAATAACTCGTGGAGCAGGCTGCCAGCCAGTCGTGACGGCGTTCTGACCCATGAACGGTCTCCTCACCGACCTGTACGAGCTCACCATGGCCGCTGGCTATTTCGCGGCCGGCAAGGCTTCCGAGAAGGCGGTCTTCGAATTCTCCACGCGCCGCCTCCCGCAGAACCGCAACTTTGTGCTCGCAGCCGGCCTTCCGCAGGTGGTCGACTATCTTCTGAACCTCAGTTTCACTCCGGAGGAAATCAGCTACCTTCGCGGTCTGCCGCAATTTCGCCTTGCCCCGGCCGCTTTCTTCGATTACCTGGCCGGCTTCCGTTTCACGGGTGACCTGTTTGCCGTCCCCGAAGGCACGCCTCTATTCCCCGGCGAGCCTTTCCTCACGATCCGGGCGCCCATGGTGGAGGCGCAGATCCCCGAGACCTACGTTCTATCGGCGGTATCGTTCCAGACTCTGATTGCGACTAAGGCTGCGCGCTGCGTGGAAGCCGCCGCCGGCCGCCCGATCGTCGAGTTCGGCACGCGCCGCGCTCACACCCCCGAAGCCGGAGTGCTGGGCGCGCGCGCGGCACACATCGGTGGATGCGCCGGCACCAGCAACGCTCTGGCCGGCCTTCGCTATGGCATCCCGGTGATGGGAACGGCGGCGCATTCCTGGGTCATGGCGTTCTCCTGCGAAGCGGAAGCGTTCCGCCACCTGCAGCGCGCCCTGGGCGATGCCACCGTCCAGTTGATCGACACCTACGACCCGGTGGAAGGCGCGCGGCACGCGGCCAAGATTGGCTCTCCGCTTTGGGGCGTGCGACTCGATAGCGGCGATTTCGCGGCGCTCTCGCGGCAGGTCCGCGCCATCCTCGATGAAGCCGGCCTCCGCGAGGCGAAAATCATGGTCAGCGGCGACCTGGATGAGTACCGCATCCGCGACCTCGTGAATGCCAACGCGCCCATCGACTCCTTTGGCGTGGGCACGCAACTGGCTACATCCGCCGACGCGCCCACGCTGAGCGCGGTCTACAAACTGGTGGAACTGGAGATCTCCGGCATCCAGCGTTTCACCGCCAAATACAGCGAGGACAAGAGTTCGTACCCCGGGTCCAAACAGGTCTTCCGCGACAAGGCGCGCGACGTCATCGCCCGCTCCGGCGAATGCGGATGCGGTGAGGCCCTGCTGCGCCCGGTGATTCTGGGCGGCCGGCTGATCGAACCGCTGCCGACAATCGAGCAGGCCCGTCAGCGCGCCGCCGAGTGTGTCGCAAGGCTCGCCCCGGCTTTGCGACAATTGGAAACAGCGGACGAGTGGCCGGTGATTTACAGCCGCGAGATGCGTGAACTGATCGAACGGACCCGCCGCAACCTGATGGGATGAGCACCGCTTTCTTCGACATCGATTCGCAGCTCGATTTTCTGTACCCGGCCGGCGCGCTTTACGTGCCCGGCGCGGAGCAGATCGTTCCCAACATCGCATGGCTCAACCGCTACGCGGCTGGGCATGGCATCCCGGTGATCTCGACGGCTGACGCACACGCGGAAAACGACCCCGAGTTCGCTCAATGGCCGCCGCACTGCGTTGCCGGCACTACCGGCCAGCATAAAGCCGAGGCCACACTGCTCGAGCGCCGTGTGTTGATCCTCAACCGCGATTGCGGATTCTCGATCGAGGGCGCCCAACAGATCATCGTGGAGAAGCAGACGGTGGACGTGTTTGAAGCCCGCCACATCTCGCGCATTCTCGAGATGCTGACCGCGGATCGCTTCGTGGTCTATGGCGTGGCCACCGAGATCTGCGTGCGCGCCGCTGTCCGCGGCCTGCTCGAGACGGGAAGGCCAGTGACCGTGGTGACGGACGCGGTTCGGGCGCTGGGCGACGAGGCCTCGCGGCTGGCCTTGCAGGAGATTTGCGCGATGGGTGGGACTGTGGCGGGCATCAGCCAGATCTGCTGAGGGCGTTCAATGCCCGCTATTGGCAGCGCCACTCTGATGCCCGCCTGAATGTTCATTCGTCCCTGGATAACGCGCCACAACCTCGAAATTGCTGCCGCGTCGCCGCAGGGCCGGCGCCTTCAACAGCCAATCGTCCAGCGCGCGCGCGGCCCGATAGCCCACGCCCCATCCGGGAAACAACCCGGCCAGCGGAGAGGACCCGAAGTCGTAGATCTCCGCCCGTGCGTCGAACCCGGCTCGCTGGAACAACTGGCATGTCGGTTCCGGCTCCAGTTCGCGCTCATCCGGCGTCTGATAGCGCTTCATCAGCCCGGGGATCAGCCGACGTCCGACTGCTCCTGAGAGCCGCCTCTTGCTGGGATCGAGCGAGTAGAATACACCGCCCGGCGAGAGCAGCGCCTTCGCGCGCTCCGGCAACTCTTCGAGCGTATCGTCAGGTAAATGATGCAGAAAGAAAATCGCGATCACCGCGTCGTAGCGGCCCGACGCCTCGGTTCCCTGATCGAAGCGAGCATTGGTTATCCCTAGCCGCTCCGCGTCGGCGCGTGCCTGCCGGACCGCCGCCGGCGAGAGGTCCACGCCCACCACTTCGGCCACGTGCGGGGCCAGCAGCAGTTCCGTGTCGCCGATTCCGCACCCCAGGCTCAGCACGCGTGACTGCGCTCCAATGCCGGTCAGCGTCCGGATTCGCGCCACCATGTGCCGGCGGAGCGCGCGCACGGCCGGCCGCGCGAAGTGCGACTGCGCGAAACCCGAGTACAGTTTCTCGTGATATTCGAGTTCCCGGGCGAGGACGTCCCCCCGGGACATTACGCCGTCCGGCGCGGGCTGCGGAGCGCCATCCACGTCACGAAGAGAGAGGCGGCCAGCATAGACCCGTCTCGCAGCAGGGTCCACTTGGAAATCGGCTCGCCCGGTCCGAAGCAGCCGCAACTGATGTCCTGGCCCTTCACGACCGCGCGCACCATGGCGGTGAAAAAGATCGCCAGCAGCAGCGATACGCCCGCCGCGGAGATCCGCAGCCAACGGCCGGCGATCAGCGCCAGTCCGATCACCACCTCCAGCCACGGCAGGATGCGCGCCACCGGTTCCACGAACCGGAATGGCAGGATGTGGTACGAATCGATGCCCATGGCAAACAGCGCCCACGGCGCGCGCAACTTGACGTATCCGCCGTAGACGAAGACCGCCCCCAGCACCACTCGCAGCACCAGCAGCGTCCAGCGGAGAACCTTATTTCGGGAGAAAGCCATCGATCATCGATTTCAAGAACATGTAGTTGGGCGCCCGCGGAAGCGGATACCGCTTCGACCCGGCGGTGAGGATCATGGTCGGCGTCTCGTTGATTCCCGCCGCCACGCCTTCCTCGTACTCATTCTGGATCTCCGCAAGGACTCCGGGGTCCTTGGCCAGCGCCTGCACCTTCTTCTGCTCTGCGGGCGAAAGCACCGCCGATACGCATCCCCAGACATTGCCCCCGATTGCCCAGGTGCCTTGATTGGCGTATAGCGCGTCGGCCACCTGCTGGTACTTCCCGATCCGCGCGGCCGCTGTGGCGTAGCCAAAGGCCTCCCGCGAATACTGGTGTCCCGGACCCGTCAGAGGGAACGCCCGGTCGATCACGTACAACTTCCCCTCGACCACATAATCTTTCATGAGCAGCGGCAGGGTCTCTTCGTGCAGCACTCTGCAATGGGGGCAAGTGAAATCGCTGAAAATCTCGATCCGGACCGGAGCGGTGGGGCTGCCCAGTGTTTTGCCCTTGTCGACCTCCGGGGTCGCCGCGATACACGGCGATAGAACCAGCAGCGCAGCCGCAACAAGCTTCATATTTCCTATTCTACAGACACTCACTTGGGCAGCAGCGAGTCGACGTAAGACTTGAACAGGCCATAGTTCATGGGCCACGAAACCGGCTGGCTTTTTCCCGCATGCGTGACCCACAGGGTGGGAGTGCCGGCCACCGGCACCAGCTTGCCCTCATCCAGGTCGGTCTGAATCTCCCGCTGCACGGCGGGGTCTTTGAGCAGCGATTTCACCATTTTCGACTCGGTCGGCGTGAGAACGCTGTTCACCACGTCTTCCACTTTGCCGCTGTATGCGATGTTGATCTGTTGCGCGAAGAGGGCTTCGGCCACCTTCTGGTATCGGCCCACGCGCGCCGCCGCGCAGGCGAATTCAGCGCACGGCCGGCCATAGGGATGCCCGGGCAACGGGAAATAGCGGTAAATGAAATACACTTTCCCGGGAACGATGTAGTCCCGCATGATCTGCTGGAATTCGTTATCGTGAAACGCCTTGCAACTGGGACACTGGAAGTCGCTGAACACCTCGATGACTACCGGCGCCTTGGGATTGCCGTAGGCGTTGCCATTGATATTGGCGGTGGAACCGGCCGCCAA
>Ga0335081_10003808_pt1 | contig 23773 bp, 25 predicted proteins | sample Lox_Sample_35_FD_206713 | JGI IMG/M metagenome (GOLD analysis project Ga0335081, IMG submission 206713) | Soil microbial communities from Loxahatchee National Wildlife Refuge, Florida, United States - Lox_Sample_3.5 | ecosystem: Environmental > Terrestrial > Soil > Wetlands | place: USA...
GCGGTAGCGGAAAAAACCGCCAATGCGCTTACCATTGTTCTGCTGCTGGTGGCCATGATTACACTGGTGGTGAGTGGAATCGGAATCATGAACATTATGTTGGCCACCGTCAGCGCCCGCATTCGTGAGATCGGCATTCGCAAAGCCCTGGGCGCGACCAACCGTGAAATCCGCTTTCAATTTCTTTCTGAGGCCATCGTGATATCGGTCGGTGGCGGCCTGGTTGGTGTTCTTGTGGGTCTGGCCCTGCCCTTCTCGGTCCGATTCTTTACCGAATATCGTCTTCCTATTTCCGGGCTTTCGGCGATTGTGGCGATTGTGGTTTCTTCGCTGGTGGGGATTTTGTTCGGCACCGTTCCTGCCGCCCGCGCCGCCAAACTTGATCCGGTTGAGAGCCTGCGTTACGAATGAATCAGGCCGGCCCCGGAGTCTTGCCTTTGTGCCTCTCCTGCCAGCGTGATGCGATCCAATACGCCGCCAGCACAAGGAAGATCGGATCGATCGGTCTGCGGTAATAGTCTTCCGGATGAGTGAAGTAGTACACGGCGGGAAAAAGAAATAAGGCGATGGCATATGGCATCCCCGCTGAAACACCCACCCGGAAGGCGCGCCACAGGCCTGCCAGCGCCAGAATGGTCAAGCCGGTGCACAGGAAAATGTTGGGCGGATCCAGAGGTTCGGCTTCAAGGTAGCGCGGGCTGAAACTCCAGAAATTCGTCCACATATAAACTGCGCGTCGCAATGAGAGCACGGCGAATTCCGCCTTGTGCTGGCCAATGTAGGTGAGCGCCTGCTGTTGTTTGTGACGCATATAGGCCAGTTCACCCATCTGCTGATATTCCTCCCATTCCTTCTGTGTGCTGGAAGGATGAAATCCCGGGGGCGTGAAATGCCAGGTATTTCCGTTGTTGCCGACGTATAGTTCCAATCCAAAATTGTCGCGGAAAGGAATGAACGTGCCGAAGACACGGTAATTTCGAACGAACCAGGGACAAATGACGATAAGGAACGCCAGAATTGCTGCCAGGGCGGGCATGAGCCAGCCCTGCCGCTGCCGCGAGCGCCGCCAGCACATCCAGAGTGCGACCCCCGGAGCGAAGGAGAGCACGATGGGGTCAACCAGGGCCGCCAGTCCGCAGAGCGCCCCGTAGCCGGCCCAGCGCGATGCCCGCGATGTCTCCTCCAGGTGCAGGGCCGCCAGAAACACGCAAGCCACCGCGAGCGTGGTCAGGGTCGTGGCCCAGATAAAGTCGGCCGAGAAATAAATCGCGTATGGAAAAAACGCCCACCCCCAGGCCGCCCACCGGGCTGCGCGCTCTCCAAAGCTTTTGCGCGCGATCAGGAAAACCGGAATGCAGGTTAACGCCGAGAACAGACTGTCCAGGGCCAGCATCGCGATGGCCGAGCTCTTGGTGTAGATTCCAAGGACGCCGAATACCCCGGCCACAATGCCGGGATAGATCGGCGTCATCCATGCAGTCGGGCCGGTGTCGGCAAACAGCGGGCTGCTGAACCCACGGCCTTGTACAATCGACCGCGCGATCCTTCCGGTTTCGCCGGCAAATCGCCAATGATCGCGGTCTGGATGGAGTCGTTCCGGATAAAGAAATGCCACAACCGCCAGTCGCAGGATGAGAGCTACGGCCACCATCAAAATCCAGTGGGATTTCAAAATCGAATGCCTTTCGAGCAGCCAAAACAGGGATTTATGAATCTCGACTAAAGGACTGACTCCCCGCGTAGAACCGGAGCATAAAGCCTTTTCGACGGCAAAGTCAGATCCGGAAGGAAGGATATTAGCTTAAGTTTTATGCAGTTCCAACGGAAGCAGTCTCGTCCCGCGCTCAACCGCTGACTATGGGAACATCTGCAAAAGGAAAGCCGGGCTGGTTGGCCCGGCTTGCTTTCCCCTCACCGTTGTTACCCAAGTTTGGCTGTTTGTGCCACCGTCACCGCTCGCACCCTTACATTACCAGCGCCAGGTTCTCCAACTCTTTTTGCAGAACGGGCATGGAGCAGCCCGACATTTCAACCCGGCCGACCGCGTCCAAAGCTGCCTGGGGAGAAACCCCATAGCCGCGACCCATCAGGAACACCTGCAACAATTCAGCCGCCTCACGCGAATCAATCAAACCACCCTGGAGCAGATCGTTTCGCAAGGCCGTCAGTTCGGTACTTGTAAACCGTTCTCTCATGGCGTTTCACCTCCGACCGTCACCTCGTTACTGCTTTGCCCTATTAGACTCGCGCGGCGCTGCTAACGTTGCATGCAATTTCCCTGCCGTCCGCAGCCTCCAAATTCATATACGCGCCGGAAGGGCGTTTAGTTTCTTAAACCCCTTATCGAACCTGAAGTTGCGGTTGGGACTTAAAGCAGGCTACCGACTCACAGGTCAATCGTTGCTGTCTCGGAACTGACACTTTGTGTCGTTCTGAAACCCAAATGGGCGCAAACACCCAAAAAGTCGTGATCTTTTCGCGAAATTCGGCGAAAAACGGCAGCGTCAGGAGGGATCGGTCGTGGCTTCGTCTATGAGCAGAATTGGAATGTCGTCCCGAATCGGATATACGCGCCGGCACTCGCCGCACTTTAGGCTTTGACCTTCGTCCTTCAGCACGAGCGGTTTCTTGCAAACCGGGCAAACCAGAATTTCGAGCAGATCGGGTGCGACCATACAAGAATTGTCAGCTTGTTAGGCAATGGTTGTCAATCATTCCGTGCGCATCCACGGCACAGCAGGCTGAGATAGAATCCTGTATCAGCTGGTCGGGGAAGTGAGGTTTCTGTGGCAGCCACAATTCTCGAGGGGAAAAAAATCGCGGAGGAGATCCGGGGCGAGGTCGCGGCTGAGATCAAGAACATGGCCGAAGCCGGAGTACGTCCCGGCCTGGCGGTCATCCTGGTGGGGCACAATCCGGCGTCCGAAATTTATGTCCGTGGCAAGGTCAAAAGCAGTGAAGAGCTCGGGATTTACAGCGAAAAGCTGACCCCGCCCGAGACTATTTCGACAGAACAACTGTTGGATCTGGTGCATGACCTGAACCGACGCGATGAAATTGATGGCATCCTGGTGCAATTGCCCCTGCCTTCTCATGTGGATGCGAAGAAGGTATTGATGGCGGTCGATCCTGCGAAAGACGTTGATGGCTTCCATCCCATGAATGTAGGTTTTCTCTCCACGCAGCGTCCGGGACTTGTACCGTGCACGCCGGCGGGCGTGATTGAGATTCTGGAACGCAGCGGGATTCCCATTGCCGGGCAGGAAGCGGTCGTCGTCGGGCGCAGTGACATCGTGGGCAAACCGACTGCGATGCTGTTATTGAACCGCAGTGCAACGGTCACGGTTTGCCATTCGAAGACTCGTGACCTGCCCGGCGTTTGCCGGAGGGCGGACATCCTGGTGGCGGCGATCGGACGGCCCGGCATGATCACGCGGGAGTTTGTGAAGCCCGGGGCTACAGTGATTGACGTCGGGATTAACACGGTTACCGATCGCGACGAATTCAATCGCTTCTTTGCGGGAAATGCTAAGAGGGAAGAAGCTTTCCGCGCGAAGGGCTCGACTTTGGTTGGAGATGTTCATCCTGAGGTCGCAGAGGTCGCCGGTGCAATTACGCCAGTGCCGGGTGGCGTGGGGCCGTTAACGATTGCCATGCTCATGTCAAATACGGTGAAGGCTGCCAGGATGCGGAGGGGCAGCCGAATCGCTGAATTGTCCCGGGCTTAATTCCCCCTTTGTCTATTTTGTTTTTTCGAGGCAAATTTGCTCAGGGTTGGTCTGACCGGAGGTATCGCATCCGGAAAATCCACAGTCGGTGAGATGTTTGCGGAGTTGGGAGCGCAGCTCATTCAGGCGGATGCGATCGCGCACAAACTGATGCAGCCGGGAGAGAAAGTTTATACGGAGGTAATAGAGCATTTTGGGCCCGGCATTCTCAATCCCGACCGGAAGATCAATCGTGCCCGTTTGGCGGAAGAGGCATTTGGCTCGAATCCCGATCAGCCCTCTCGCGTGGCGGAATTGAACCAGATTGTCCATCCGGCCGTAATTAGAAGGCAGGAAGAGTGGATGGAAGCGATGGGGCGGGAAAACAAGAATGCCATCGCGATGGTCGAGGCCGCGCTCGTGCTGGAAGCGGGAGTTGGTAAGCGATTCGACCGCCTGATCGTGGTAACGTGCCGGTCCGAGCAGCGGATCGAACGCTGGGCGAAGCTGAAGAACCTGGACCAGGAAATCGCGCGCCGTGAAGTGAGCCGCCGAATGGCTGCTCAGATGCCTGACGAAGAAAAAATCAAAGCTGCGGATTATGTGATCGATAACTCGGGACCGCTGGATGAGACGCGGAAGCAAGTTTCCGCCGTTTATGAAAAATTGAGACAGGAAGCGCAAGCCAGAGGCTAAGGCCTGAGCGTTTCGTCCATCGGTCGCTCAGCGGGAAAACTGAGTAAGATATTAATCATGCGAGTGTTGCGTCCAATCATTCTGGCTCTTCTGCTGGCTGGGGCTTTCTTTTATTTCACGACCTATCGTTCTGGGCACGTCTTCCCCGTGGGCTGGCTGGGACATTCGAGCAAGGTGGAAATCTCCGAGGCTGCCGGCGGCGAATCGCTGGACGGCGAAGAACAGAACAACATCAGTGTTTACCGCAAAAACATATCCTCGGTAGTGAACATTACGTCGCGAGCGGTGAGTTTTGATTTCTTTTACGGCCTGGTCCCGCAAGAAGGCCAGGGATCAGGCTTCATCATCGATAAAGAAGGCCATATCCTGACCAACTATCACGTGGTCGCGGACGCGCGGCAAATCAAAGTAACTTTGCACAATCGCAAGTCGTATCAGGCCACAGTGGTGGGCACGGACCGCTCGCACGACTTGGCAGTAATTCAGATCAAAGCCCCTGATCTAACGGCGATGGTTCTGGGAGACTCGCGCAATCTGCAAGTGGGCCAAAAAGTTTACGCCATCGGCAACCCTTTCGGGCTGGCCGGAACCATGACCCGGGGGATTGTCAGTTCCATCCGCTCGGTAGAGGAGCCCGACGGTTTGAGGATCGATGAAGCGATTCAAACCGATGCTGCCATCAATCCCGGAAACTCGGGCGGGCCGTTGCTGAACTGGCATGGAGAAGTCATTGGCATCAACACCATGATTGCGTCCAACGTCGGCCAAAGTTCAGGCATCGGCTTTGCCATCCCGATCAATACCGCCAAAGCCGTGCTGAATGATCTGGTCACATTGGGCCGGGTGCGGCGTCCGGCTCTGGGCGTGCGTACGATTCCGATCAGCCCCGATCTGGCTGACCAAATGGGATTGCCTTCGGATTATGGTCTGCTCATCGTGGATGTCGTCCCCGGCAGCTCGGCGGAGCGCGCAGGATTACGAGGCGGCAACGAACGCGCGTACCTGGGCAACATTCCCATCAAGACTGGCGGAGATCTGATTGTGGCCATCGATGGCCAGGACGTTCAGGACCAGCAGGACCTGAGTCAGATCATGAACAACCACCGCGCGGGAGATACAGTGCGCGTTACGATCTACCGGGGAAAGCGCAAAATGGACATCGACGTCACGCTGGGTGAGATCAGGGAACAGGTTTAACGGCCGGCTGAACTGCTGCGCCCAAGCAAAGCCGCAAGCTGCGAGCATCCCAGAATCCGCGAAGTCAGCGCGCCAATGCACGAGTTCCGAGATGAATGTTGATCTAGTTCGACGCTACTGTCTCGCTTTCCCACTGGCGACAGAAAACCTGCAGTGGGGTGATGACTTGTGCTTCAAAATCAACGGCAAGATTTTTGCGATCCTTGGCCTCGGCGCAGTTCCGCAAAAAATCTGCTTCAAATGCCATCCGGAAATATTCTCCGAGCTGGTGGAATGTGATGGAATTGTGCCCGCGCCATACGTGGGTCGTTACAAGTGGGTCTTGCTGGAACGGCTGGATGCTCTGCCTCAAAAAGAACTCGAAGACCTGATTGGCCAGTCATACGTCATGGTTGCGGCGAAGGCCACGAAACAGGTACGAAAAGTCGCCGCCAAGCCTAAGAAAAATAAGAAAAAAGCCCATTGAACAAGCGGGTTTGACTCTATGTGACTTCCTAAGCTAGCCTCAGAAGTCTACCCTAAGCTTGGCGTGCAAGCTGAGAGCCGATGCGGCGCTCGGGTAGCGATTCCCGCAAGTTCCATTCATGAGAACTCGCCATAAGTTGCTGATTTGGCAGCTGGTTGTGGGGCTTGTATTACAGGCCCGTCTTTGGTCTGCGCCCATTCGTCCCGCGCATGCGGCGCATGCGATGGTGGTTAGCGTTCATCAGCTGGCATCTCGCGCGGGGATCGAAATCATGCAGGCTGGTGGCAACGCAGTGGACGCGGCTGTAGCCACCGGATTTGCCCTTGCAGTCGTTTATCCGGAAGCCGGCAACCTGGGTGGCGGCGGGTTCATGCTTATCCGCACGGCCGATGGCAAGACGCACTTCGTCGATTATCGCGAAAAGGCGCCGGCAGCGGCCACGGTGAACATGTATCTCGACGCGCAAAGCAATGTAATTGAAGGTGCCAGTCTGGTGGGATATAAAGCGATTGCCGTTCCGGGATCAGTTGCAGGCATGGTTTATGCCGAGAAGAAATACGGCAAGTTGTCATTGCCACGGGTGATGGCTCCTGCGATCAAGCTGGCGCAGGATGGTTTTCCCTTGGCCTGGGAAGATGCCCGCGATTTTCGAGACCGGCATCTCGCTGAATTCCCCGAGTCACGTCATATTTTTCAGCGCGACGGAAATTACTATAAGCCCGAAGAGATGTTCCGCCAGCCGGAACTAGAGCGCACCTTAGAGCGCATTGCCCGTAATCCCGACGATTTTTACCACGGGGCAATGGCGCGCGAGTTGAGCGCAGCGATCCAAAAGAGAGGCGGACTAATCACGGCTGAAGACCTGGCGAATTATGACGTCAAAGAACGCGAGCCTGTCCGCGGGGCGTATCGTGGTTACGAAGTCATCAGCGCGCCGCCGCCCGCTTCAGGCGGAGTTGCGCTGATCGAGATTCTGAACATTCTTGAGGGTTACGATCTGGCCAGGCTGGGAAACCGTTCTTCAGAGTCCATGCATTTAACTTTAGAGGCCTTTCGCCGCGCGTTCTATGATCGGGCCGAATTTCTCGGCGACCCGGACTTCACCAAAATCCCGGTAGCGCAGCTTATCGACAAACGCTATGCGGAGGCCTGGCGGGAGACGATCGATCCAAAGCATGCCAGCGTCAGCAAAGAGTTGCGGCGCCCGGAGATTTTCAGCCAATTGGAGCAGAATGCGGCGCTTCATGCGCCGGTGAGGCGCGACAAGCCGCACACCACGCACTATTCGATCGTTGATCCGGAGGGAGCTGCAGTTGCCGTTACTACGACCCTCAACGACGATTTTGGCTCGCGCGTCACGGCCGAAGGGCTGGGTTTCTTGCTAAACGATGAGATGGATGATTTTTCCTCCAAGCCGGGCACGCCAAACCTTTATGGTTTGATCCAGGGGCCAGCCAACGCAATCGGCCCGGAAAAGCGGCCGCTTTCTTCGATGACTCCCACCATGGTCGCGAAAGACGGCAAACTGTTTCTCGTTCTCGGATCGCCCGGAGGGTCGCGGATCATAACCACGGTGGCCAACATTTTGATGGGTGTTATCGACTACGGAATGAACATTCAGGAAGCGGTCAACGCGCCGCGCTTTCACAATCAATGGCTGCCGGATGTTTCCTATGTTGAGCAATGGTTTTCTCCTGACACCGTGCGGGCGCTTGAGCAAATGGGCCATAAAATTCAGTTTGGCGAGAATGACGGCGGCGACTGGAGTCCGTATTGGAGCGATGGCGAGTGCATCGAAATTGATTTGAAGACCGGCGAGCGGCTGGGCGCCAGCGACTGGCGCAATAACGGAAAGGCAGTGGGCTACTGATGCAACGGGCGGTTTCCACCTACGTCTATGTCAAAGAGCGCCTGCACCCGGGATTGCTCGACGGCCTGGTGCGGGGCGGAGCGCAAGCGCTCGAAATCTTCGCGGCCCGGCAACATCTTGACTACGCCAACCGCAAACAGCACGTGCGCGAGATCGCCGAATGGTTTCGGGGCAGCGGTATTCCGCTCAATTCGGTTCACGCTCCCCTCTTCGCCGATTACGAATCGGGGCGTACCGGATCGCCTCCGGTGAACGTGGCCGCAACCGACCGCGCACAACGCGTCGCCGCGATGGATGAAATTAAACGTGCGCTGGAGTTGGCGGAACAGATACCTTTTCGTTTTCTGATTCAGCATCTCGGGGTTGGCGGCGAATCATTCAGCGATCAGAAGTTCGAAGCCGCCATGACCTCGGTGGAGCATCTGCGCGCCTTTGCCAAGCCGCTCGGGGTCCGAGTCTTACTTGAAAATATTCCGAACGAACTTTCCACGCCGGACAAATTGGTCGAGTTTATTCACGCGGCGCGTTTTGAAGATGTGGGGATCTGCTTTGATGTTGGCCACGCTCACATCATGAGCGATGTTCCGCAAGCATTTGAGACTTTGAAAAACTACGTCCGCTCGACTCATATTCACGATAACGCCAAAGACCGCGATTCGCACTTATGGCCGGGCGATGGTTCAATCGATTGGAAACAGACCATGGAGCTCTTGCGTTCCGCTCCGCACACGCCGCCATTGCTGCTCGAAATCGAGCACCAGGAAAAAGTAAATCCGGCGGAGAAAATCGGGCAGGCGTTCGACAAATTGGAAAATGCATAGCGGTTGAGACTGCAACGATTCTCCGCGCACTTCGCGTTCTCAGCGGTTAAAGATTCTTGGTTATGATTGCACCGCTTACCACTATCGCCGAAATCGGCAAGCATGAAGGCCAGACGGTCACTCTGCGGGGCTGGCTCTATAACCTGCGCGAGAGCGGAAAGCTGCTTTTCCCCCAGTTCCGCGATGGGTCGGGTGTGATTCAGGGAGTCGTTCCAAAGAATGCAGTAACGGCTGAAGTCTTCGAGGCGGTAAAGACGCTCACACAGGAATCCAGCGTTATCGTCGAAGGCAAGGTCCGGGCCGATAAACGCGCTCCGGGCGGCTACGAGCTTGACGTTTCGAACGTGGAAGTTTTGCAGCGCGTGCCGGAGAGCGATCCGTTTCCGATTTCTCTCAAAGAGCACGGCGTGGATTTTTTGATGGAGCACCGCCATCTGTGGGTGCGAACGCCACGACAAGCGGCAATCTTGCGAGTGCGGGCAGAAATTATCAAAGCCGCCCGCGATTTCTTCGATGAGAACGGCTTCACGCTCACTGATCCGCCAATTCTGACTCCCGCTGCGTGCGAGGGCACAACAACTCTGTTTCCCGTGGATTATTTCGATGAGCAGGCGTATCTCACGCAGTCGGGCCAGCTTTATATCGAAGCCACGGCCATGGCCTTGGGCAAGGTGTATTCGTTTGGCCCGACTTTCCGCGCAGAAAAATCGAAGACGCGCCGCCATCTCACGGAATTCTGGATGGTCGAACCGGAAGTCGCTTATGCGAATCTCGATGACCTGATGGACTTGGCCGAGGGCCTGATCAGTTTTATTGTGAAACGTTGTTTGGAGCGGCGGCGCACGGACCTGCAAACCGTCGGGCGCGACCTGGAGAAGCTGGAGAAAGTCACGCCGCCGTTTCCCCGCATTACTTACGACGATGCCGTGAAAATGTTGCAGGAGGCTTACGCGAAAGGCGCGGTAGAAACGAAGTTCGAGTGGGGCGGTGATTTCGGCTCGCCTGATGAGACCTACATTTCCTCACAATTCGAAAAGCCGGTCATGGTGCATCGCTATCCGGCGCAGGTGAAGGCGTTTTACATGGAGCCTGACCCGCAGCGCCCGGAACTGGCATTGTGCGTGGACGTGCTCGCGCCAGAGGGCTATGGCGAGATCATTGGCGGCTCCCAGCGCATGGCGTCGTACGATCTGCTGGTGCAGCGAATTCGCGAACACGGCTTGCCGGAAGAAGCGTTCAAATGGTATTTAGACTTGCGCAAATACGGTACGGTGCCCCATGGCGGATTTGGCATGGGTATTGAACGTGTTGTGGCGTGGATCTGCGGCCTCGAACACGTACGGGAAACCATCCCGTTTGCCAGGACGTTGCACCGGCTGTATCCGTAAATAGCCCGGCGGTGAAGAGTCGATGATACGAACACCCGCGCCACCCTCGGCGATCGCATCTCGCAAGATTCGAGTGATCGGTGTTCCTCTTGACTTGGGCCAATCGCGCCGGGGCGTGGATATGGGGCCGTCGGCGGTTCGCGTTGCCGGCCTGGAAGCTCGCCTGGAGGAACTCGGTCACGTAGTCGAGGACGCTGGAAACATTGCCGTCGCCATTCCGGAGCAGAAAAAAGCCGGCGACCCTAATGCGAAATACCTAAAAGAGATCACCGCCACTTGTAGCAAGCACGCCGAGCTTGTTCTTAAGACGCTGGAGGCTGGGAAAGTACCGCTGGTTCTCGGCGGAGATCATTCGGTTGCAGCAGGCACGGTTGCGGGAGTCGCCGAGTTTTATCGCCGCCAGAACCAGAAAATCGGCTTGATCTGGATCGATGCCCACACGGACATCAATACTCCGGAAAGTTCTCCCAGCGGCAACGTCCACGGTATGCCGCTGGCTGCAATCATGGGACTTGGCCCATCAGAACTGGCCAACATCTTCGATTTTTCTCCCAAAGTGCAGCCGGAGAATTGTGTGCTGGTTGGAGTGCGCGATATCGATGCGGTTGAGAAGGAGAACGTACGCCGGGCTGGCATTGAAGTTTTCACCATGCGCGACATCGACGAGCGCGGCATGCGCACGGTAATGGAAGAAGCTCTGCGCATGGCAGGGCGTGGAACTGCTGGTTATCATGTTTCACTCGATATGGATTGGATTGACCCGGAAGATGCGCCTGGCGTAGGCACGCCAGTCCGCGGCGGCGCGACGTATCGCGAAGCGCATCTCGCCATGGAAATCATCGCCGACCACGGGCGCATGCTTAGTTTCGAAATTGTGGAAGTGAATCCTGTGATCGATGAGCATAACCGGACGGCAGATCTGGCAGTTGAACTGGCGCTTTCGGCTTTCGGAAAAAAGATTCTATAGCGGTGCGGGATGAAGAAACTTCGGGTTGGCATTCTGTTTGGCGGAAGAAGCGGCGAGCATGAGGTGTCGCTCCTTTCGGCGGCGTCTGTGCTGAACGCGATCAACAAAGACAAATATGAAGTTGTTCCCATCGGCATCACAAAACAGGGCCGGTGGGTAACAGCGGCGGATGCGGAAAGACTGCTGACGGGCGAGACGGGCGGGCCGCCCGTCTCCACACAGACACATTTGCGAGCGGGCGATCCGGGGGCTACACCTGCGGCTGCCGTGTTGGCGGCGGGAGAAGCCGTGGTTGTGCCGCCTGAACCTGTGAAACATGAAGGTTCATTGGCCCCGTTTCACACCGATGCTCCGCTCACACGCCGCGCTTCCGATCGCGCCATTAATGTCGACATCATTTTCCCCGTGCTGCACGGGACGTTTGGCGAAGACGGAACGATCCAGGGCTTGCTGGAACTCGCGGACATCGCGTATGTCGGCGCGGGTGTGCTCGGCTCGGCTGCGGGCATGGATAAGGACATCATGAAGTCATTGTTTCGTGCGGCGGGTCTGCCTATCGTAAAACACGTTACGATTCTGCGCGGCCAATGGGAGAAAGAATCCAAGAAAGTGCAGAAACTGGTCGAAAGCAAACTGAAATATCCGATGTTCGTCAAACCGGCCAATCTGGGATCGTCGGTAGGAATATCCAAGGCCCGCAATTCGAAAGAGCTGGGACCGGCGATTTACGAAGCCGCGAAGTTTGACCGCAAAATCGTGATCGAGCAGGGAGTAGGTGGCAAGAAGCACAAAGCACGTGAGATTGAGTGTTCTGTCCTGGGCAACGATGAACCGAAGGCTTCCGTCCCCGGTGAAATTATTCCATGCAAGGAATTTTACGATTACAACGCCAAATATCTGGACGAAGGCTCCGAGCTGGTGATTCCTGCGAAACTTACCAAGGCAGAAACGAAGAAAGTGCAGCAGTCGGCGATTGAGGCGTTTCAAGCGGTGGATTGCTCGGGCCTCGCGCGGGTGGACTTTCTCATGGATCCGAAGTCGCGCAAGATCTACGTGAACGAGATCAATACCATGCCGGGTTTTACTTCCATCAGCATGTATCCCAAGCTCTGGGCAGCCACGGGATTGCCATATCCCCGGCTGATCGAGCGACTGATCGAACTGGGCCTCGAACGTCACACCGACAAGAAGAAAAATCAGTACAGCAAATGAATCGTCAGGATTTTAGGCAATGAACGAGCACATTCGACGCCATCCAATTTGCGCATTCGCGCCGGGAGCGTTTTTGCTCATATGCTGCGCGCTCGCCGGTGGAGAGGACCGCATGAACACTCCAGCAGTCAAGAAAGTTGAAGGCTTTACCGTAATCGGGATCGCGTCGCGCACTAACAACGCGCGGGAAATGACTGGCGATGGCGTAATCGGTAAGCAATGGGCGCGACTGTTTCAGGAGCAACTGCTAAACAAAATTCCAGGCAAGGCCGACTCGAACATTATCGCGGTTTACACGGACTACGCGAGCGATCACAACGGCGACTACACCTTTGTGCTTGGGGCGAAGGTGAATGCGGAACCGCAACCTCCTGCCGGCATGGTTGCAGTGAAAATTCCGGAAGGCAAGTTTGCCGTTTTCGCCACAGAAAAAGGCCCGGCTGCGAAAGTTGTGCCAGCAGCCTGGCAACACATCAACGGCCTGCCGAAGTCCGCTGCGGGCGGTGATCGCACCTACAAGGCAGATTTCGAGATCTACGATGAGCGGGCGGCCGATCCCCAGAACTCGCAAGTGGATATCTATATTGGAATTCGCTAGTTGCTCACTTCGACTGTTCCCCGGCGGATCTGAACCGGCACTCCCGAGCTAGCGGTTTTTTGATTTCCACTTATCGATTTTTTGCGTTTAGAACTCCACGTGCAAGGTAGTAAAACCGTATCTCCCGCTCTATTAAATCGATTCTGGCCGGACTGCAAGAGGTCCTACGAGATTCGTGTTTGGGAGGTTGAATCCAGTGGCGGCTGCGAAAATTGAATTCTATGGCCATGTGAAGCAGTACCACAATCTGAAGGCTGAGATCGACCAGGCCATTCTTGATGTCCTTGAAAGCGGCAGCTATGTGCTCGGTCCACAGCTCGCCAAGTTTGAGCCTGAGCTTGCACAGTACATGAAAACGCGGGAGGCGGTGGGAGTAAACTCGGGCACGGATGCGCTTCTGCTGGTGTTTCTCGCGCTGGGCATCGGGCCGGGCGATGAAGTGATTACGACGGCGGATACATTTTTTGCTACGGCAGAGGCCATCTGGCTCGCAGGCGCCACGCCCGTCTTCGTTGATTCCGATGTCAAGACGCGGAACATCGACGTCACGAAAATCGGAGCGGCGATTACGCCACGCACGCGCGCCATCGTCCCCGTGCATCTGTACGGTTTGACCGCCGACATGCCGGCAGTTGCAAAGATCGCCAAGGACCATGGATTGTTCGTGATCGAGGACTGCGCCCAGGCTATTGGCGCCCGTGGAGACAATTTTGCCATCGGCGAATTGAGCGACGCCGTTTGCCTGAGCTTCATCATTCAGAAAAATTTGGGTTGCTTCGGCGACGGAGGAGCGGTCGCTACCAACAACTCGGAACTGGCGAACCAGATTCGCAAGCTGCGCAATCATGGCTCGCTCAAGCGCTCTTACCACAGCATTGGCTACAACAGCCGCCTGGACGACCTGCACGCGGCGGTACTTCGGGTGAAGCTGAAACACGTCGACGAATGGAGCCAGCGCCGCCGCGAAATCGCCGCAATCTATGATGAAGGCCTGGCCGATGCGCCAATGTCCTTGCCTTTCGCGCCGCGCGGTTACGAGCATGTCTATCACCTGTATGTCGTCGAGTCCGACGATCGCGACGGATTGCAGACACACCTTGCGGCGAATGGGATTACCGCGCTAACTCACTACCCGATTGCAATTCATCGGCAAGAGGGATTTCCGTGGGATAGGCCGGCGCGAATCGTTGGTTCGCTCGAGGCAACGGAAAAATCCGCCGCCAGCGTGCTTTCGCTTCCCATGTATCCCGAATTGACGGATGCGGAAGCGGAACGGGTGGTGGAAGAAATCATGAACTGGAGCGCCAACCGGCAAGTGCTGAGTAAAGAAGCAGTATAGAAAGCGGGGGCTTGACGGCATCCGCCTGGTTCTGTAGCATCGTTCCAAGTTTGCTCTTCGGAGCAGACCTTGGATTTCATGCAGAGTGGCTGAGGGACGAGCCCTGAGAAGCCACGACAACCGGACCGGAAGATAATTCCGGTCGACCGGTGTCAACTCTCTCCCGGAAACGGGGAACATGAGATTCGGGGTGCGCAGCTTTTGCATCTCGTTCCTCTTTTCCTTTCCGGAAAAGAGGTTTCGTATTTTAGGGAGTTTTCAGCCTCGTCCCTTGGCTACTTGAGAAGCGAGTAGCCCATGCCCCCATACGAATTGCGCTGTCGCGAATGCGGCAAGAGCTGGGGAAACCAGCCCCGCTCGATCTGCGAAGATTGTTTCTCGCCGCTGGAAGTTTCCTACGATTATGAGGCTCTGCGGAAAGAAGTAAGCCGCGAGCGCATTGCGCAAGGCCCGCCAAGCATGTGGCGTTATTCCGCTTTGCTGCCTTTGCCGGAAGATTTTCAGCCTACGACTGCCGCGGGATTTACGCCGCTACTGCGTGCCCCGCATCTCGGCAAGGAGTTTGGATCGGAAAATCTCTACGTGAAGAACGACGCGGTTTGCCTGCCAACACTAAGCTTCAAAGACCGCGTAGTCGCGGTGGCGCTGGCACAGGCGCGCAGTTTCGGTTTTCGAGTCGTGTCTTGCTCTTCAACGGGGAATCTTGCCAATGCGGTTGCCGCGCAAGCGGCCCGCAACGGATTCAAGGCCATTATTTTTATTCCTGCCGATCTGGAACCGGCCAAGATCATCGGCACGCTGGTTTATGGGGCGAAGCTGGTGCGGATCGCCGGTAGTTACGATCAGGTGAATCGCTTGTGTTCGCAAATCGCCGATGAGCGGCCCTGGGGATTCGTCAATGTGAATCTGCGGCCCTACTATGCTGAAGGATCGAAAACCGTGGGTTTTGAGATCGCCGAGCAACTGGGCTGGCGCCTGCCTGACAACATTGTCGTGCCGATGGCCGGCGGGTCTTTGATCACTAAGATCAACAAGGCGTTCGATGAACTGGTCGAGTTGGGATTGGTCGAAGCGAAGCCGGTGAAATTTTTTGGCGCGCAGGCTACGGGATGCTCTCCGATTTCCAGTGCGGTCAGGGCAGGCCAAAAGGAAATTGAACCGCAGCGGCCGGCGACCATAGCGCGTTCCCTGGCTATCGGCAATCCCGCCGACGGACACTATGCGATCAAAACGATCGCGCAGACTGGCGGTTGGGCAGAGGACGTTTCCGATCAGGAAGTTGTCGAAGGCATGCAGCTTCTAGCTGAAGCCGAAGGCATCTTCACCGAAACCGCGGGCGGCGTAACGGTCAGCTGCGCCCGCAAGCTTTACTCCGAGCGCCGTATACAACGTGGCGAAACAACAGTCCTGTGCGTCACCGGCAATGGGTTAAAGACGACGGATGTGCTGTCAGGGAAATACGAAGCGGTAGAACCCATCCCGCCCAAGATCGCGGAATTCGACAAGTATCTGGAAACGCTGGATGAGGAAGATCGTGTTCCTGAGGTTGTGGAGGCTTGAGTGAACGTAACCGTACAAATTCCTACTGCGCTGCGCCGCCTGACTGCGGGCAACTCTTGCGTCACATGCTCGGCGGCAAATTTGAATGAGCTTTTCTCCGTTCTCGATCAGCAATTCCCTGACCTCAAGCCTCATCTGCGGGACGAAGCGGGGCAGGTCCGCCGTTTCCTGAACGTATACGTTAATGAAGAAGACATTCGCTTTCTCGGTGGAGAAAGCTATGCATTCAACGACGGCGACGAGGTCCTGCTGGTGCCTTCGATCGCCGGCGGAGCGCTCTGAAGCAACATTCTCTTCGTCTAACCGATTGCTTCTAAAGACACTTCAGTAATTAAAGATTTCTTGCAGCCCATGCGGGTTGGTGTATAATCTAACTAACTGGTTAATTAAGTGGCGACATGAAAGGAACGCTTAACAGGCCGCGGATGGGCTCCCGGGGAAAGCCCGAAGCGAGCCGGGCCGCAATACTGGATGCGGCGGTAAAAGAATTCTCCCGCGAAGGTATCGCGGGGGCACGCACCGACGCCATTGCCGCCCGGGCCCATGTCAACAAGGCATTGCTGTACTACTACTTCAAAGATAAAGAGACTCTCTACGGGGCTGTCCTCGACCACGTCTTCGGAGGATTGACAGCGGCAATTATGGAAGCCTTGGCACGCGACCTGCCGCCGCGCGAAAAAATTCTGGCTTACGCCGGTGCGCATTTCGACTACATCGCGCAGCATCCTCTTTATCCGCGAATCGTACAGGGAGAAATGATGCGGGCCGGGCGCGGCGGTGCGCCCCACCTGGAACGAATTGCCAAACGCTATTTTCAGCCCTTGTTTACCAAGCTGGCGGCACTGCTGCGGGAAGGAGAAGTCAAAGGAGAATTTCGGGCCGTCGATGCCCTCCACTTCATCCCTTCCATGATCGCGATGATTGTCTTTTACTTTACCAGCGCGCCGGTGATGCGGATCATGAGCGGGCTCGATCCGCTGGCGCCCGAGGTGATAGCACAGCGCCGCGCTGCCATACTGGACTTCATTTCTTCCGCTCTTTTTCGTCGTGACCTCCCCGCTCAAGGAGGCAGGCCGTGAACGCGCGCAACAAGTTCCTGATTATTATTGGCGTGATCGCCGCAATCGCTTTCATCTATTACCTGATTTCCACGCCTCATACGTCGAATCTGGTTCTGATAGGCACGGTAGATGCTAATCAGGTCATCGTCAGCCCGCAGACTGAGGGCAGGCTGGCCAAGCTTCTGGTCGATGAAGGGACGCCTGTGAAGCAAGGCGATTTGATTGCCGTGCTGGATCCCTCCGAGCTCGAAGCGCAAGCCCATGCGGCAGCCGCGACCATCGACAGCTTGCGATCGCAGGTCGCGGTCACGCAGGCCCAGGAGCGGGCCATGTCGGGCTCGACCACGAGCAGTGTGGCCAATGCGCAAGCCAAGCTGCAAGCCGCGCGCGCCCAACTCGTGCAGGCAGAAGCGACATTGACGCGAACAGAAAGTGACAGCCGTCGCACGATAGCGCTGGCCGACCAGGGAGTCGCATCCGATCAGGACCGGGTGCAAGCCGAGAGCAACCTAAGGGCCCAACAGGCGACCGTGCAGTCGCTCAAAGATCAAGTAACCGCGGCAGAAGCGGACCTGAATACTGCAATCGCGAATACCCACCAGGCCAACGCGGCGAGGAACACCGTGCAATCGACGCGAGGGCAACTGCTCAACGCCGAGGCGATGCTCAAAGAGGCAGAGGTCCGGCTGGGTTACACCAAGATCTACGCGCCGGTGACTGGAACCGTCTCGGTTCGAGCCGCGCGGGAAGGGGAAGTCCTGAACGTTGGCCAGCCAATCGTCACTATCGTGGATTTTGGCGATACCTGGGTGCGGGCGGCGATTCCTGAGACTGAAGCTGACCACATCTTCATGGGCGAAACACTCCGCATCGAGCTTCCTGGTGGAACGATGACCTCCGGCAAGGTTTTCTTCAAGTCTCCGGAGGCTGATTTCGCCACACAAAGAGATGTCAGCAGGCGGAAGCGCGACATCAAAACTATCGTGTTGAAAGTCCGGCTGGACAATCCGAAAGGAGCCTACGTGCCGGGCATGACGGCCAGCGTGTTGGTCAATCCATCTCAGTTAAAGGGCACGGCGCAAAGCGAGAATGCGTCAGCGGAACAGCCATGATCACTGATCTCAAAGCCAACGGCGTGCTCCCAGCCAATGGGCACGGCGCGGTCCCGAATGCGATTGAAGTGGATCACATCGTTAAGAAGTACGGAGACTTCATTGCCGTCGATGACATTTCCTTCAATGTGAAAGATGAGGAAATCTTCGGTCTGTTGGGGCCAAACGGCGCGGGCAAATCGACGCTGATCCGCATGATGACCACGCTGATCCCAATCACCAGCGGAAGTGCCCGCATTGCCGGACACGATGTGCAGAAGGAAGCAGATGCCGTGCGCCGCCTGATCGGAGTGATTCCACAGGCCTTGACCAGCGATCTGGATTTGACCGTCGAAGAGAACATGATCATTTACGCCAAGCTCTACGATGTTCCGCCGAAACAACGACAACAGAGGATCGATGAGCTGCTCGAGTTGGTCGATTTGACCAAGTGGCGGGACGCGCAGACCAAAACGCTTTCCGGGGGAATGCGGCGGCGGCTGGAGATTGCCCGTGGGTTGGTACACAACCCGCGCATTTTCTTTCTTGACGAGCCGACTACCGGCCTTGATCCTGTGTCGCGCGTAGCAGTGTGGGAGATGCTCACCAACATCAAGGCGCATCGCCAGCTCACAATTCTCATCACGACGCATTACATGGATGAAGCCGACCGGTTATGCGATCGCATTGCCATCGTGGACCACGGCAAGCTGGTCGCCTTGGATACTCCGATGGCGCTGAAAGCGAGCGTGCCCGGATCAAACGTCATCGAGGTCCAGTTTGAGAACGCTCCTGCGGATTGGGAGGAGCGGCTCCGAAAAATGGAGGATGTCACTTCCATTCAGCACGAAGGGGCGGGCATGTACCGCATTCTGACCAGTAACGGTTCCCGCACGACCACCCAACTCGTCGAAATTGCGGTTCAGACAGGGGTGGTCGTCAGGTCTCTTTCCGTGCAGAGCACAACTTTAGACGATGTGTTCGTTCATTACACCGGTCGCCAGCTTCGCGACGAACTGCAGAAGGCCTATGCCTTTGTCATGCCGAACAGGCCGGGGATGTAGCTATGAATCGAATGATGGCTATCGTAGAGCGAGAGATGCGCAAGTTCTTCCGTTCGCCGGCGCTGATGATGGTGTCGATGATTCTTCCTCTGGTTCAGCTCATCATTTTGGGGAACGCCTTCGGCGGGAAGATTCGCAACGCGAAACTCGGACTAGTGGACCAGGACGGCGGCCCGCAAGCCGTAAAAATTCGCGAAGCATTCGACTCCGTTCGCGCCAACATGCGGACCTTCGTGCCGGTGTACTACAACAACGACAAGCAGGCCATGGAAGATGTGCGCAATGGAAAGATCCAGGGGGCGGTCATCATTCCTCCTCAGTTCTCGCGCCGCGTATACGAGCAGGACCAGCCGCGCATTGCCCTGGTGGTGGACAATACCGATAACTTCATGAGTTCGACGCTGGAAGATGAAATGAACCAGATTGTCGCCGCGTTGAACAATCCCACGGTGGAACCGCGCATTCTTCAACAAACCGTGCTCCAGATCGTTGAGTTGTATCCGTACATCGAATACATGAAATTCCTGCTTCCCGGTTCGATCGTGCTGGCCATATATATTTCTGTCATGATCGGCGGGGGCATGCTTTATATCGACGACAAGGCGCGAGGCGTGCACGAAGGCTATCTGGTAACTCCAATTACGAAAACCGAATTGGTGCTTGGCTTGAACGCTGCGGGTGCAATCAAGGCAGTGCTCACTGGCGTGATTATTACGGTAATCGGCTCTCTGATGGCGGGCGTGGGGACGATCTTCCATCCCGGTACCATGCTCGGGTTGTTAATCATGATTGCGCTCACCTCCGTTGCTTTCAACACGATGATGTTTCTTCTGATGGTGCGGGTTGAAGACCCGCTCGTGCCTCGTGCCATGTTTGGTGTGCTCAACACGCTGCTTTTCTTCCCCAGCGGGGCTATTTATCCCATTCAGGCGTTTCCATGGTGGCTGCGTGCGATTGCAAGGGCAGATCCCTTCACTTATGCGGTATCGGGATTCAAGGCCCTGCTGTTGAAGGAAACTGGACTAGGGGCAATTGTCCCGGACATGATTTACCTGTCTATTTTTGCGCTGCTGACACTTGGAGTGGCAATGCCTCTGTTCAAGAGAAGTCTGTAACGTCCCGGGCGGGGACCTTTCGCCCGCGTTAATAATCCGTTATTCGTATATTCTTAGTAAGCGATGACTCTCCTGGATGCAGAGCAGTATGATCCGGCGCGCGAGCGGCGCCGCAAGATCAAGATTGCTGCAATTGCCGTTATCGTTCTCTTGCTCGCCGGGTTCATCTGGACTTATCGAAATTGGCCCGAAGAGCGCGTGGTGGACCGCTTCTTCGACGTGCTGCAGCAAAAGAAATATGAGGAAGCCTACGGGATTTGGCTGCAGGATCCGCAATGGAAACAGCATCCAGACCGGTACGCGCAGTATGGCTTCAACGATTTTTACCGCGACTGGGGGCCGGGTGGGGAATGGGGAATTATCAAGTCCCATAAGATTGATGGCTCTGTGAATCCGAGCGGCGGCAGCAGCGGTGTTATCGTGGATGTCGTGGTCAATGACAGGACCGAGCATTCCCGCATTTGGGTGCAGAAGTCCGATAAAACGTTAAGCTTTTCACCGTACTGACGAAGCACGGGGTGGAACACTTCAAGCAGCACAACTGGTCAGGGTTCTGTGGAGCGACGCCTCATCGGAGACGTTGACGCAACCGCTGGCGCGATCGATCTGCCGCATAAGGCCGCACAAGACTTTACCGGGGCCGATTTCAATGAAAGTCTGCACGCCCTTCTCGATCAAAAGTCTCATCGATGGCTCCCACTTCACGGATCCGGTCACCTGACGAAGCAATGCATAACGGCTGGAGTCGGCATCTTCGACGAGGGCCGCATCCACATTGCAGACGACGGGAACTTCGGGCCTGCGAAAAGGCAAAGTGCGAAGGTCGGCGGCAAGGCGGTCCTGTGCAGGTTTCATCAACGAGCAGTGGAACGGTGCGCTGACTGGAAGAACAATGGCCCGCTTGGCTCCGCGCTCACCGGCCAATTTAACGGCGCGTTCGACTGCCGCTTTGTGGCCCGAGATCACCACTTGCTCAGTGGAATTGATATTTGCCGGTTCGCAGACCTCGCCCAGCGCGGCATCCCGGCAAAGTGTTGTTACCTGTTCCACATTCATTGCTAGAATCGCCGCCATCGCGCCTACACCTATTGGAACCGCCTCTTGCATGTATTTCCCGCGGTTACGCACGGCGCGCACCGCATCGGCGAAAGTCAGTGTCCCAGCCGCGACATGGGCAGAGTATTCCCCCAGGCTATGACCGGCAACGAAGTTCGGCTTCGGGCCGTTTTCGTTCAGCACCCGCCAGGCAGCCACGGAAACAGTCAGAATCGCGGGCTGAGTGATCTCGGTCAGGCGAAGCTGGTCTTCCGGACCTTCAAAACACAAAGTCGAAAGCTTGAATCCGAGAGCTTCGTCCGCTTCCTCAAACGTCTGACGGGCCGAAGCGTGATTTTCCGCAAGATCTCTGCCCATGCCGCCGGCTTGCGATCCTTGTCCCGGAAAAAGAAAGGCAATAGATCGTGGGGTTGCCATAAGGGATTTTTCAGTTCAGGATTGAAACACTTTGTGGCCAACCGCAGCCGCACTCTTGTCCGAATCTTCAAATCCCCCAGGCTTGTGCGTGCTTTTGACTCGGATCAGCCCCAGCTCTCTTTCGATTTCATCGTTGACATTGTGCTCGGCAAATTCCGCGGCTACGCGAATGGCATTTTTGATTGCATTCGCATTCGAGGAGCCATGGGTGATGAAGCAAATGCCTTTTACCCCCAGCAGGGGGGCGCCGCCATACTCAGTATGATCCAGACGTTTCTTGAAATCGGCGAAGGCGCTGCGCGAAAGCAAAAATCCCACCTGCCGCGTAATGGTGGCCTTCAGTGATTCCTTTAGCGTTGCACGGACCAGGTTGGCGACTCCTTCTGAAGTTTTCAGGGCCACATTGCCCACGAAACCATCGGCCACGATCACATCGACGCGGCCGCTGTAAAGATCGCGACCCTCGACATTTCCCACGAAATTTATAGGAAGTTGCTTAAGCAGCGGAAAAGATTCCCGCGTTAACTCGTTGCCTTTGGTTTCTTCTTCTCCGATGGAAAGCAGACCCACGCGCGGCCGCCTTGTGCCAAACATGCTGCGAAAATAGATTTCGCCCATCACGGCGAACTGTTCTAAATTGTGCGGCTTCGAATCCACGTTCGCGCCAACGTCGAGCAGAGCGGCGACCGTGCCGATGGCGGTTGGAATGATCGCAGCCAGGGCCGGACGATCGACGCCGGGGATTGCTCCCAACACCATCTTGGCTGTGGCCATGGCCGCCCCGGTGTTTCCGGCCGTGACGAATCCTGCCGCGCGTCCTTCCCGCACCAGGCGTAGTCCTACGCGCATGGAAGAATCGCGCTTGGCACGCACGGCCTGAACCGCTTTGTCCTCCATGGAAATCACTTCGCTGGCGTGCACGACCTCAAGAGGAAGAATGCGTGTAAGCGGAAATCGGGCGAGTTCGGCCTGAATTGTCTGCTCCGGCCCAACCAAAAGAACACGAACGCCGTAGTGCCGGGCCGCCTGAATCGCGCCTTCGACCTCAGGCTTCGGCGCCCGGTCGGAACCCATCGCGTCCAGAGCTATGACGCTTGGCATGGAGTGGATGAACTAGCTGGCTTCTTCGACTTCCAGAACTTCGCGGCCCTTATAGTAACCGCATTTGGGGCAAGCCCGGTGTGGCAGCTTGCGTTCGTGGCAATTCGGACACTCCGAGAGCGAGCGCCCCTTCAGCGCATCATGCGCACGCCGCGTGCTGGTGCGTGATTTCGAGTGCCGTCGTTTTGGATTTGGCATGAGAATTCCTTTTCGATCGAATGAATAAAACCTAATGCTCCAGCTTGGCGCGAATATCTTTCAACGCCAACCAGCGCGGGTCCTCCGGCTCTTCCTTGCAGGAGCATGGCTCCTGGTTGAGATTTGCTCCGCATTGAGGGCAGAGGCCGCGGCAGTTCTCGTTACAGACCGCTTTCAGGGGAAGTGCGAGCAAAACCTGTTCGCGAAGCACATCTTCCAGCAGCAACCCGTCCCCTTCATAATAGCTGACTTCAGCTTCCGTCACGCTGACGGAACGCTCCTCGACGCCTGCATCCGCTCCCAAGGGGCGATAGAGCAGGTCAAAATCCCGCTTAATTTCCCGGACAACGGGTTCGAGGCAGCGAGCGCACGGAATCGCCATTTTTCCTCTAAGCCCACCGTTTACTCGTATGTCGTGAATTATCTTATGCTTACTGCGATTCTCTTCGACCAGTTGAGCTCGGCCGGCGGCATGAAGCGCATCGATTTGCCGAAGGTCGGGGCCAAAATCGATTACGCCCGGGACGATGTCCTCGGCGAAATCAATCGGATGAAGCTGCAGCTCGCGTATTTCAATGAACATCGGAAAACCTCCGCGTCCTCAACCCTGGTGACGCCGGCCGCGGAGCGCTCCATAGGGCGCAAGTTATTCAAGGAGCGAAAGTTAAGGATAAAATGACGGGCACGATGTGTCAAGGATCAGAGCGAATCGATGTTCACCATGCGAACGACTGGGTGGCGCCCATTATCGTGATTTCTGCTTTCGGCCTGAGGCTCTGGACAGCCCATGGAACCTTCCTGAACCCCGATGAGGCGATGCATTTCTTGTTTGCTAATAAGACTTCTCTG
>Ga0335081_10003809_pt1 | contig 23773 bp, 21 predicted proteins | sample Lox_Sample_35_FD_206713 | JGI IMG/M metagenome (GOLD analysis project Ga0335081, IMG submission 206713) | Soil microbial communities from Loxahatchee National Wildlife Refuge, Florida, United States - Lox_Sample_3.5 | ecosystem: Environmental > Terrestrial > Soil > Wetlands | place: USA...
CGTCCCGGTTCGTCGAACTGGTGGCTGAAATTACAGGCCCCGACGAACGTCACCAAGTCGCTAGGCACGTCCGATAAGCGCCGGGCGGAGGCAATAGCCGCGCGGGACATTGCCGCACACAAAGCCGCGCTAGTGGCGAAGCGGCCCCATTTGGAATGGGGCAGATGGCTTGAACCCGGCGAGCATACCGTCAATGGCGAGCGGGTCATAGCTAGCGAGCGCGAGGTGATTTACCTCGCCCCGGATGGCGCATTCCTTCGCACCGAACCGAACACTCGCTCAAGGATTGTCCCGCCTTACCCGGAGTCATCCGCAATTGCGGTTGTGCGATTTGTGAACTCCCTCGACCGCGAACCGCGCCCGACCGTCGCCAAGAAAAACACCGACGATGCTCTATTCGATGAGTACCTGAAACACGCGAAGCTAAACCCACGCTTCGAGCGCGAGGCGCGTGCCACATGGGAAATCTACAAGCATTTGACCAATGGCAAGCCGCTCGCCAAGGCGACACGGCAAGACGGCCGGATGCTGGCACAGCACATCATAGATAGCGGCAACAAGAGTGCGACGGCCGCAAAGAAAATCGGATGGCTGCGCGCCGCATGCGCCTTCGCAATCAAAGACGGGCTGCTGTCGGTCAATCCATTTGCCGAAGCGGTGCCGCAGAACGGCAGTGACGAGCTTCGACGCAAGCCGCTTACCGATGCTGACATGGCACTATGTAAGAAGCATCTAGACACACTGAGCGAGCGCGACGCGTTGCTATTCCGCCTCCTCGCCACAACTGGCGCTCGACTCGGCGAGGCGTATCACATCAATGGCGAGCAGAAAGAGCACGGCGTGCGCTACGTGGTCATCGGCTCTAAGACAAAGGCGTCACTGCGGCGCGTGCCGCTGCCCAAGGACTTGCTGCCGTATCTTCCTAAGGTAATCAAAGGTCCATTGTTCACCGGCTCGCCGAAGGCGGCATCGGGGCGGCTCAATACCTTCCTCGACGACTGCGGACTAAAGGATAAGGCGATTGTCATCCACTCATTGCGCCATCGTGCGGCGGATCGGTTGCGTGCCGCCGAGTGTCCACAGGATATTCGGTACGCGCTGCTAGGCCACGAAAAGAAGTCGATTGCCGAAGGCTATGGCGAAGGGTTCGCGGTGACGACGCTTAAAAAGTGGGTCGATAAGATCGGCTTCGCTTAAACCGCACGGCGTTTTGCGGATTGGAACCGACTAGGGGTTGCGCTACATTCCCGGCCGGGAGGGCTTTCATAATGCACGTGCGAATATTCGCCTGCCTTTTCCTGTTGGCGTCGCCATCGGCCGCCTTCGCACAAACCTACACCGATCTTGCGACTTACTGTCACGATATGAGTGAGGTTTCGACTTCGACTCTGCTGGAACGAATACGAGGCTATTCAAGAGAGCACGTGGAAGCTGCCGGGATGAAAGGGATCACCGACCCACTGACTATTCGCATGATCCATGAAGTTCTCGACTTCGCATATTCCCGCCCCGCAACCATGAGCCTTGAAGCAATGCGAACCGAGCTTCGTAATCTCTGTTTGCAGAAAAAGATATTCGTTCAATGACCGGATTTTTCCGGTGCGCGTTCAGCATCCCAAAGGGGACGCCATGGGAATTTTTGGCAAGTTCAAGAAAATGAACGCGATGAATAGCGACCCCGTGCAGCAGACGTTGGCTCAATTGTTGTTGATTACGCAGCGGCTCGCACTTCCGGTCCAGCGGGTCGCTCACGGGGACAACCAACCGACCTAACGGCGGATGAACGAAGCCGAGTGGATAGGATTTTTGCGTTCCTTGAGGAAGGGAAATGGGCCCGCGCTGAGCGAGAGGAGCGGATCGCTCACGCGATCAGTATGGTTCGGGTTTGGAGGCCAAGTCTGTACGAGGTGTCGAAAGACCTTGGTCAACTAATAATAGTGGGCGGGCGACAGCCGGGACAGTCGGCGATGGGGGTGGCCCCAATGAGCATGGAACAGATGGAAAGAGTCAGCGACGAAATCATTACGCTGCTCCAAAAGCGTGGCGTTCAAAATATGGAGAGGGGAATTGAAGTTTTGATGATAACTACCGTCCGTCTGATAAAAGGGCTACCAACTCCCGCCGCGAAGGACAACATAAAGAGAACTAAGGCACTCCTCGCCGCGTTGGAGGAATCTTATACCGGCGGCTGACTGACTTTTGTCTTTCGCGTGCTGCCTCTCATCGGAAAATTTCATAGTCGCGAGTTAGTTCGGGCAGTTTTTCGCAGCCCACTCCGAACCCTTTGCGCCGGTAATGCACGGACTCCAAGGACCCTTGTAGGCGTCGGGTCCTCCGGGTGGCCCCGGATAAATGCCGCCTCCCGGACCCGAATACAGACCACCGCCCGGACCTGTGTATAGGCCGCCCCCCGGCCCCGTGTACGTTCCTCCGCGCGGCCCGGCAAAAAGTCCGCCGCCGGGACCGGCGTAGAGACCGCCGCCGGGTCCGGCATACAAGCCGCCGCCCGGACCCGTGTGTGGAGACGCGAAAAATAAACGCGATTTGACCGGCTGACGAAACCGCAATAGAGGCGTGGGCTTCGCTGAATCCAAGGAGCAAGAACGTGACCGCTGTTCCTCGTCCCTGTTGGATATGCGGCGATCCCGCCGACAGCCGGGAGCACAAGTTCAAGCAATCCGATCTGGCGCAATCGAGCAAGACCTGGTCACGAGGCGATCAGCCGTACTATGTCGATGTCGAAGGATGGCGCCGCATCCAGGGACCGGGCAGCGAACTGGTGAAATTCGGGAAGGTCCTTTGCTACGCTTGCAACACGACGCGCACCCAGCCTTTCGACCGCGCCTACGAGCGCTTCGCGGAATGGATCAATAAAAAGGGCCAGTCCCTGATGGCCGAAACGCGGATCGATTTCATCGAGGTCTACGGTGCCGATTTTCAGAGCGGGACGGCAAATTTGGTGAGATACTTTGCAAAACATCTCGGCTGCCGCATCGCCAGCGAAAACTACACGATGCCGCCGGGTTTAGTAGCCTCGCTAACGGCGGCCGACGCGCGCCCATTCGAGGTAACATTGGCGCGAAATTCCGAGATCGCCGGTCATTCTGTCCGTGGTATAGGCATGCTGCATAATTTCCCGACGCTCGGATATTATTCGCCCACGATCAAAGAGGTCCACGGGCCTTTTATTTCCGGCATGACAGTCGGTTATCTCGATGTCATCTATCGCTACGATTATCCCCAGCGTTATGTCTGGGAGGGCGATCCAATTCAGCCGGCGCAACAGATCGTGCGGCTTGGCGAATACATTTCTGGCGCGCCGCATCCGTCCAACGAAATGGTTCCCGGACACGAAGTTAGCCGAAGGATCACAATTCGCGGTGTCGACTACGACATCCCCGTCCTTACTCCCAAGCACATTCAATATTTATTGTCGCTCAAACAGCCGACTCCCGAGATGCCGAGAGCACAGAACATCCAAGCGAGAGTCAAAATCGCACACGCGATTCTCTCTCCCTTCTATCCGGATGTGACCGAAGACTTTCTCGAAGACAATCTTACCCTCGCCGATACCGATAGGCTTTGGCGCATTGTGTTTCCATTGATAGCGGCGTCGTGAGCTCGAAACGCTCAAACGTCGGAAGCGCGGCATCGTCCGGAAGATGCCGCTGCCACCGTCCCTGTTCACCGAACTCGACCGAGAATTCATCAAAGGTTCGTTTTTGGTGCTTTAGCCGCCAGCCCGGATGAACGCGCGTTTGCTAAGCCACAGCTTCGGCATCTTGCCGGACATTAACCGGCGGCCAAGGCCGGCCGGTCTCCACATCGGGATGGCGCGGCTCGAACTCGCTTGCGCCGTACTCGTCGCGCAATTCGTCGATTGAGGCTAGGCAGGCCTCGGCCAACGCCGCCGTCGCCGGCGACGCGTCGTCCGTCATAGCGAAGAGCGTCTTACGCAATTCAGGCAGCGGAACCGGACGCAATTCGTAGGCGCCGGTCCAGTCTGCCGCCGGCTCCTTGCTGAGAGCCCCCTCACGGATCGCGGTTTGCGAAAGCCCATCGAAACCGCGCCCGGCGGCGGCGTAGGCGCGAACCAGCGCCAATACCGCGTCCGCATCTCCAAGCTCGGCAAGGATGTGTCCGAACACCGCTCGGCCGTTGCCTGCGGCTTTATAACGGTGCATGACCTCGGCTTTCAAATCGGGATGCCGTTGGATCAACCCAAGGAGTTCGCGGGCCATCCAATAGGCATCTCCCGCGTCTGCTCCGCGGCCGACGCCGCCGCTGGCAGCAAAATCCATGAGCATGATCGCTGCCGATCGCGTTCCGCGTTTGATAATGGCGCGGGCCCAATCCTGGCGGAAAACCAATTGCGGATGCCGACGCATTAATTCTTGCAGCGCGCCCTCCGATTCTTCGCCGGGCGCGTCCCCAAGCGCCGATACCACGCGTTCCACACCTTCGACGTACGGCGCCGCGCCGAGGACCATATCCATGCCCTCGATCACCGCCGCTGGCCGGTCGGAAAATGGCAACAGTTGGAGCCAGCGTTCGACTTCCCACAGGCCTTCGCGACGCATCCACGCTTTCTCTTGTGAATCCGCAAGCCACTCCCGGATGGCCTGCAGCGGGAGTTCAGCGCTAATAACTTCGCCATCAAGGACCAATGCTGCCAGCAATTCCCGCTTGCCGCGCAGGGGCTGCGGGAGCGCAAGCAACGCATTGATCGCCACCGTTTGGTCCCCATGCGGCATGCTCAAGCCGACACGGCCGAGCGCGATTGCCAAGCGCTGGCGTTTCTCGCTGCTGGTCGGCGCCGCCATCCGTTCGATTGCGGCGAAAATCATCGCGGCGGCGGGGACGGCGGCTGTCGCTGCCTCGGTGCGGCGCTGTTCGCGGCGAGCCGCGACCGTCGAAAAATCCGGCCAAGCCTTCAGCGGCGAGGCTGCCGGCGTGTTCTGCTGCCGGTCCCTGATCTCCTTCAGAACCAAGCCCGCCTCGAATCCGAAGTCCTCGTCTTCCAGATATGCGCGCATAGTTTCGACGACTGCTTCGCCGCCGATGGCGGCAAACGCTTCGCGGTAGCGGTTCGTCCAGTTATGGGCAGCATCGGACCGCTCTTCGATGGTCATTTGCGCCGCGGCCGAGCGATCCGATCGCCGCGCCCGTAATGCCCGCCAGCGCTCTAGATCGGTGGCCAGAAGACGCCGCAAGTCGCTGGCCAGCCCCGTCGCCGCGAGGCGCCCAATCGCCCTCCCGACTTCGGCAAGCTGATGCCGTTTGCTCTCCGCAGACGATAACAGCGTCTCGGCCCAACGATGAACCAGGTCGATCAACGGCCTGCGAACATCGTCCTCCACAACAAAGGGGTTTCGGCGCGCTTCGTCTGTTCCGTGACCGGCTAGCAAATCTGCCAGCAACCCGATCCGATGCGGAAGATCGGTTTGGCCTCGAGATAACAAAGCCGACGCGAAGGACGTCTGTCGCGTGACTCGAATTCGATCCTTCAGATTATGGTATCGCTCGCTGGCTGCTTTATCGTATCGCCCGCCCGCCGCCGCCATTTTGTCCGCGAGCGCCAAAAGCGAATCGATCAAGGTCTGAGCGGTGCGTGGACCGATGATGCTGGCCGCGGCATGCGCAAGCGGCGGCGGTGCATTTAGATTGACGGCCGTGGCGGCGATTGGGCCGTCATCGATGGGCGCCACAGCCGCCAGCATCTCGCTCGCGCGGTAAGGCAAGTCGCGCCCCGCCTCAAGGCGCCGCAGCAAGCCTTGCGCGACTTGCTCGGGATAGCGCTCCCACGCTCTTTGCGCTTGCCACGAGGCGTTCTGATCGCGAGGCGGAAAATCGGCGGCGTCGATCGCCGGCGCGATCTGTTGCTTGTCCGCTTCGCTTGGGTTGGGCGACGCCAAAACCCAACCGATCCGCGCCAGGGGCGCCGCTTCACATTGCAACAACCGCTCTCGCTCCCTTCCTATGTGTTCGCGCGTACCCTGATCGGCGATTTCGTTCGCGTAGCCCTTCGCCGCGAGCATCGGCCAAACCTGTGGGGAAGCCGCGGCCAGCAGATCAACAGCCGTTTGCTCCGCCCGGCGGAACAGAAGGGCTTCGACAACCGCGAACTGCACCTCGGCGGTCGGGTCGTTCCGCGCCACGGACGTTGCGAGCTCGATGCCTTCGGGGCCGCCCTGCATCACCAGCTCGGCCAAGACATGATGGCGTATGTCTTGCGGCAGCCTGGCGAACCGCGCCCTGGCGTCGGGGCCTAGCACGGAAGGGCGGAAGCGGCGCGCCGCGCGCATGACGCTGAGATGGACTTGCGAATCCGCGTTCTCTACGAGCGGCCAAACTTCCTCCGCGAATTCCGGACGGCCTGACGTGATCATAAATCGCACGGCCCGATCGACCACGCCCGGCGCGTGCCACCGACCGATGAAAGCCAGCACGTTGTCCCGCACGATGGCCCAGACGCCCTCGGCGGCGCGATAGATCATTTCGGCGGCCAGGATCGGATCGATGGGCAATGCCGTGGTTATGGCCGCCGCGACGGCTTCGATACCGGCCCGGTCGCCACGCGACGCGCGCTCGCAGGCGAACAGTATCGGTTCTTCCCATGCCGGCTGGTCGAGTATGTCCACCCGCAATCGATGCTGGGCGGCGCGGTCGCCGAGCGCCGCTTTTCGCATCAGCTGCTCCACCTCGAACGAGGCGTACCACTCCTGAAATTGCTGGTGCTGAAAGGAGAGCGCCGCCGGCTCGCCGCCGGCGCGGACCAAAGTGTGCTGATCGACGAACAGATCGAGCACCGCCGCCGGCGCCGGCGGCGTGATCTGCCCCGCCTCCACCAGCCGATCTTCCTCCTGCTTGACGACTAGGCACGCGCGAGCCTCGGATATCGCGGTGTTGGCCGTTCGCGTCGCTTCGACCGCCAGCGCCGTCAAGACCTCGGCATGATGCCCGGAGAGCGCGGCGCGCAGCGCTTCCGCCCTTTCGCCGGCGCGCTCGTGCTCGGCGACAAAAAGGCCCAGAACCGCTTCCTTAGTGGTCGGCATGGCTCCGCCCGGAGCCTGTAAAAGCAGCGCGGTCAAATAGAGAGGAATGGAAACGAGCGAGCGTACCCCCGGTGTTCGCGCCGCCCGGTCCAGCAGAGCTTGGCCTCGCTGCCCCCCGAGCGCGCGCGCAATCTCAAGCTGCTGCGCGTTGGTAAGAACATCAATCTGGACCAGCGGGCCGCCGATCGGGACGTCGAGCGCCTGCCGCCGCGTGCTGACGACGATTCCGAGCGACCAAAAATCGCGCCGCAGCCGCTTGATCTCGGACGAAGCGCGAAGCCGAGCTTCCCGATCGAGCTCGTTCCAGCCGTCCAAGAGAAGAACAAGCCGCCCGTGATGCGCCAGCAGCATGAAATGCTGCTCGCGCATGCCCTGAAAGGCGGCCCGCTGCAGTACCGACTGTAGGAGCGATCCGCCCTGCGATGCCCATTCTCCCAGCGGAACTAACAGCGGCACCGAGCACGCCGATTGCACGACGGCTTCCGCGACCTGCAGAAGCGTGGTCGTCTTGCCCGTTCCGGGCGGCGCGATGACGGTGATGTCTTTGAATGTGTCTAGCGCCGCCGCGAGGCCCGAAACCTGGAAGGCGCGCTCGTTGTGGCCATCGATCATGCGGAGGTTCAGCGCGATGGCATGCCGGGGCGATCCCGCCATGCGCTTAAAGGCCGTGACATCGGTCGCCGCCGCGGCGATCAACCTCGCCGCAACGGTATCGACGTCGTCTTGCGCCGGAAGGCCCAGTCGATCGATGAGAACCTTGACCGCAGCATCAATAGTGGCGGCGGCGACCTGTTTGTCCCGCTGCGCTTCGGGCGCCACGATGGCCTGGAACGAACGCCTTTCGGCGTCGCGTTTCCACGTCCGCAATATCTCGACGGTGAAGTGTTTGTCGTCCGAGTCGATAGTTTTGGCATCCTTCTGGCAAAGCCAAATGCCGTTGCTGTGATGGCGCCGTTGCTCGCTGGTCAGGGACGGTTCGTAGCGAGGCCCATCGGGGGATGCGGCCGTGATGTGCGCGGCGACGCCAACATTAATGACGTCTTCATCTCCCTCGGCGGCGCCGACGGTCGCGCACCGGCACTCGGGATTGGAGCAAACCCATCCAGCGCGCCTTCCGACCCGGTCTTTTGTCGGTTGTGTAAATTCGTCTCTCACGCAAACCGTCGCATTAAAGAGCAGCGCAATCGTCCGTAGGGACGTGCGGCCATCTCGGAAACTTGGGGGGAAGGTGGGCTCAATCCACTCCCTTGCGGCATTGCATACCTATATCGGCGTGGCAAGGGATGATTCAACGCGTGGCGCGCCGGGCCGGGCTGTCGTGGACCGAGCGTGAAGCCGGTCTCGGCCATGCGGATTCTATCGCTTGAGCGACCAAGGCGTCGCTCCGCGATACATTATTAGGTGGAAATTAGGTGGAAGCGGGGGCGAGGGCTCTGCCTGCTCTCGAAGTATCGGCGCGAACGTGCGGTGGGAGACCGCGCGGAAGATCTCACGCCGGGTGGTTCTGGACAATCGAATAACTAATGATGGGTGACGCTTTCATCACCCATCGCGGCGACGCGGAAGGGATCGAGGCCCCGGGGAGCACTTGATTGGGGCTGACGAGGCTTTGGATTTTGCGTAACGTTGCAGCCGAAGCCACCAGTTGGCCGAACCATTGTCGCGGAATGGATAGTCACTTGGCGCATGGACTCGTTAGGGACACCCATCAGGGACAGCTCAAACTGGTCCGAGGTTCCAGTAACATGGCTTGCTGCAACGGTGTATGGCGCGTCAAGGGTCGACTTTCTCCGTCCCGTAGGGAGCGCCAAAGTAACAAAATCAAATACTTAGCTTAGTCTATGAGGGACAATAGGGATAACCTTTAGGGACACACCGTGCTGGTCACGGGAATTCAAAATCCGGTGTGAGTGCACGTTCCAGTGAGAAGCTCTTGAACTCTCGGTTCGCTCGGTTTCTGTGACGGGCACGACTTTGTCCAAGAGACACAGCCGAGCCGTTAGCGCGAAATTGCTCCCGCGTGTCATTTCAATTGACCGGTGTGATCGTAATCACGCGTGGCGACACACGTTCAAGGCTGTAGGTTTCCGAAGCGGCATGTCAGAAAAAGTCCTCGACGCCATCGTCGGACATGCGGCTTCAGTGAGGCGTGGCTATGGGCGAGCCCACCCTTGCAGATAAAACGAAAGAACTCCAGAAATTCCCACGCTATAAAGTCGACTAGATACAACTCAAGCCGTAGCTCACGCTGGCAGCTTTGTTAATTGTAGTTGACGCTGGCGCCCCTCGGCGCGAGAGCACGAGTCAAAAGGAAAACGCGTACGCCTCAACGTTGCGGACAAAGAGGGATATCTTCATTTGCCATACCTGTTGCGTAGGCCTGGGCTAATGCACCATGTACGAGCCGGCAAGTCATTATACACCTAATTTGCTTTTTCTCTGGCCGGCATTTGCCGCCGCCTCCGTAAGTGAGTTCAACGCGTTTGCTGCTCGCCAATTCGCCGATCTCGCAGCGGGGGGCGATCATTTAGAGATCCGCGAGCCAAAATGGGCGACACCGCATACGATCGCGCTAGAGCTCCAGACTGCACGCATGCGCTGTTTTGGCACTGGGAAACGAGGGGAGCCGACACTCGTGTGTGCCCCATTCTCCCTGCACGGGTCTTCGATAACCGATCTTGCTCCTGACCATAGCCTGGTTGAAGCCCTGTTACGTGCCGGAATTCAAAGACTTTTCGTCACTGATTGGCGCTCCGCGAATAAGGAGATGTGCTTTCTCAGCATAGATAATTATCTTGCAGACCTTAATATCCTTGTCGACGAATTCGCCCAACCGATCGATCTTATAGGGCTCTGTCAAGGCGGCTGGATGGCGCTTGCTTATGCAGCGCGGTTTCCGGCCAAAGTCCGAAAATTGGTATTAGCAGGGGCGCCTATCGACATAGCAGCCTGCACGTCCACATTGTCAACGCTTGCTGACGCAAGTCCGCTTCCGGTCTTTGAGGAGCTCGTGCAGTTAGGAGATGGCGTGGTCCCAGGGCGCAAAGTAATGAAATTTTGGGGGACCGATCTAGTGACGACCGAGGACGCTTGGAAAGTTCTGCAAACAAACGATGGCCTCGAGTCTCCGTCCTTCAAACGGCTAGAAGCGGTGTTCCGCGATTGGTATGCCTGGACGGTTGATCTACCGGGCAAATTTTTCTTGGAAGTAGTCGAAAAGCTCTATAAGCGCAACGAACTCGCCGCCGCAAAGTTTGTTGCATTGGGGAAACGGATCGATCTAACTACACTTAATATGCCGCTTTTTCTATTGGCGGCGGCGGACGACGAACTGGTAGCACCGCCGCAATTGTTCGCAACCGAAACACTTGTACGTACTCCACCACGACACGTGCGAAAAGCAACAGTATCGGGTAGCCACGTCGGCTTATTCGTCGGCAGCACCGTACTCAAGAATGTGTGGCCAACGATAGTTCATTGGCTCAAACAACAATCGGCTGGGTCAGGGTAGCGGAGCGAGCCCAACATTGTTGGAGAGTTTATGACGAGTTGGGTTATGGGAATTGCCTGATTCGTCGATCGTTGAGTCAGCAAACTTGATTTTAGGTCATATAAGATCAGTGGCCTGCCCGTTGACAATGGCGCGCGTCATCTTGTTGGCATCGTCAACAATCATCATCTTTTTGCGTCTGAGGCGAAAAGCGGGTAGCTAGCGACGGCCAACATTGGTTGCAATTAAAAATCAAACGGAGAAGCTGCTCGATGAATCGGTTCGATTCCGCAATGCGTAAATAGCTCGAAGGCTTCGGCGGCCCCTACTCGGATCGAACAAGCCGCTGCTTAATGCTACGAATCAGGAGTTACTCAGTAGGCCAATCCCGCCAATGAGTAACCTCAATGACAATCAGCTTCCCAGTCTTTGCGTTGATCCATCCATCCTGCGTAAGACGGCATGGGAAGATAAGAGCATGCATGCCGGCGTGGTTAAGCGCGGCTAGTTGGATATCGCGATTGTGGGGCGGGGTGAGAATTGGGCTCCAGTCCATGGCTCATAAGCATCAGGTTGGTGCCATCCTAAAGCTCGCAAACCGCAGTCCGCTCAGTTTTGATTTGGATCAAGGTCGGGCTCGCTTAAGCCCGTATGAATCATTCCTTTGGTCGAGCCCGTCCCGCCCCGACACAAGCTCGGCCGAGGAGCCAAGAAGCCCCGTCCCCCCGACGGGGCTTCGGCGCACAAGCCCAACGCATTCCCGGCGAATTACGCGATGGCCGTTGAACGCGGGCGCAACGATGCTCGTTCATGATCACCGGGGAATACAGTCCAGATCCCGCTATAAGGGGGGCGAGCACCCCGATGCGGCTACTGGCCCTTTTCGAAGCCATGTCTCTTTTGCATTTTTCGTCTGGTCCTTTTGACTACTATCGTCGCGATAACGCGGGATGACTGCTCGCTATTGAGGGGACCTAATTGCTATCGGTGCTGACGCGGCGTCACCCGCCGTAATGTTCGCGGTATGGGCATCTAGCGGTCAAAAAAGCGTCCGTGTAGCTGGAGCGATGCAAATAAAGCTGAGACAGATTCGCCATCATGTGACTTCGAAAGTGATCCCATACAGAAGGCGCAGAAAATTCCGACCTTGCGCTTAAGGGCAAATTACGGAGCATTCGGCCACGCGACGTCGTTGACTTAAATCAAGGCGAGATCAACCTAGCCGGGCAAGAAACAAACCTGCTTTCACGTTTCAAAAACAGGAAAGCGTTCACAATGTCTGGTTGGCTTTTAGACCGCACTCTGGCTGTTCTGTTCGCGTATGTGATGATCCGAAGTGTCCGCAAGGTGATTCGGCGTGACGACAACGGAATCTTTCGAAGTTGACCTCGGAGCACCTTTAGGAACGGGGAGATGGTGCGATGGGCTTATTTCAGTGGATCGCCGTCAGAGTGTCAGCCGACAGACACGTTGCCTACCCTCAAGTGGGTGGCCAATTGCGCGATAACAAGCCGGCGGATCAAGTCGTGCAACGGCTATTCACTCAGATCGGCCGGGGCGGATAGAAGGAGCGCGCGGCTTGGATCAAATTAGCTGAATATCTCGCGCGACAAGGATCAGCGCATCGAGAGGATTTAATGCGTCCATAGTTTTGGCGTTTCTTTCGCCTGCCGGTTGTCGCTTGAAAGTGGGTGGTATTTATACCAACGCGCGGAGACGTTGACTTACTCACGCGGCGCGCTTGGCGGTATTTACGGCGCACGAGCATCCCTATGAAATCAAATGATGATTTGGCGTTTGGTCCCTGCAGGTCGCTCGTGCTGAAGAGTCGGAGTTTCCGAGAGTTGGTATTAGTTGATCTAGTACCCGGAATCACAGCTGGGTGATACGGCGATTTTTGAACCGGCGCTGACGGACCTTCTTCTTGGTCCATGCAAATGGCATGGCTGTCTGGTTATAGGCTGCGATGAAAGCATTGATCTGCTCTTGCAATTGCTTGACCGAGGTGAACGATGCGCCGCTCAGCGACGATCCGCGCCCGCTTCACCTCACCTTGCGGCGTGCTCGCAGCTCGGCAGCGAGCCTCAAGTACTTTGCGTATCTTCGGCCTGAGCCGAACTTCTCTTGCTTCGGGAATCATCCCGATCTTGAATCATGACTCACCCGCAAAGAAAAGTGGGTACTAGCTCAGTGGTTCTTCAGGCCCCATCGCTTCGGCGCAAGTGGCCATGAAGGCGGTGGCCATTATGGCTGACGGGGACAGGTCACCGCTAGCGCGGCCGCCGTGACGAGTAGAATTTTACGGCCGACAACTCCCAACACGCTGCCTTGCCGGGATCCATGGACGGGATTTGCGTCGGCGTCAGGTCCGGGAATACTGATCTGGATCAAAGACCAACTGTAGCCCCCGGGTCATAGGAGTAACATACCTAGTTTGGGCGCGAGTAAATGCATTCACCGTTGCATCTTTGGTCGACATCTCAAGCGACCAAAAAGGCGTCGCCCAGACGGCTGTCCTGGACCTGGCCGGTCGCAATAATTATCGCCGCGGTGGCGGTCGCAGGCTATTTTGAGAGAGGCACGCTACACGATTGGTTCTTCGGACCCAGCCTTCCTCCGGCCATCGTCGTTTCCGGCAATATCGAGGCGCATCAAGCCGTGCTCGGATTCAAGACCGTGCAGTCGAGCATTGTCGAACTGCCGTTTGATGAGGGCCAATGGGTGGAGAAAGGCACTTTGATCGCCCGTCTCGACGATTCCGATTATCGGCAGCAAGTGGCAGTCAACAAGGCGGCGCTGGAGATGCAGGAGCGTCAGCTCGCCGCCGCGGAGAAGAATCTCACTGCGGCGCAGCGCACTGTCGAGTTCGATGCCGCCGATCTGGAATTCCGCGATGCCGAATACAAGCGCGCGGCTTTTCTCTTGGAAAAAGGCGCCGGCACCGTCGAGCAGCGTGATCAGACCTATGCAGCGTTTCGCCAAGCGACCGCCGCGCACTTGCGTGACCAGGCGCTGGAAAGTGCTGCCGAGCGCCAGGTCGAACTCGCCCAGGCGAGCATCCGCAATGCGACCGAAACGCTCAAACTGTCACGGATTATCCTCGGCTATACAGAATTGCGCGCTCCGTTCTCAGGCGTCATCCAGATCCGGCAAGCGGAGCTTGGCGAGATCATGGTGCCGGGCACGCCCGTCGTAACGCTGTCTGATCTCGATCATGTCTGGTTGCGCGCCTATATCAACGAGACCGATATCGGCAAGGTGCGTTATAATCAGCCGGCCACGGTTACAACGGATACTTATCCCGGGAAAAAATACGAGGGCCATGTCACCTTTATTTCCGGCAACGCCGAGTTCACGCCGAAGAGCGTGGAAACGCATGCCGAACGGGTGACGCTGGTCTACCGTATCCGCATCGATATCTATAATCCCACCCACGAACTGGTGCCGGGCATGCCGGCGGATGCGACGCTCGAAGCGCTTCCTGCCGGTCCGCTGTCCCCTAGTAAGCCGTCTCCGGATCGGCCGTCTCAGCCAAGCCCGGGTCAACCGTGATCGACGTTCGCGACCCCATCGTCGCCGCGGAGGGGCTGACCAAGCGCTTTGCCGAGGTCGCCGCCGTGGACGGTCTTGCTTTTGCTGTCAACCGCGGTGAAATTTTTGGTCTTGTCGGGCCCGATGGCGCCGGAAAGACCACAACGATGCGAATGCTGGCCGGCGTCATGCAACCGGACGCCGGCGGCATTATCATCGATGGCGTCGACGTGGTGGCGGACCCCGATTCTGCCAAGCAACATCTCAGCTACATGCCGCAACGGTTTGGCCTCTATGAGGACCTTACCGTCGACGAGAACATCCGTTTCTACGCCGATCTGTTCGAGGTTCCTTCCAGTGTCAGGGACGAACGAGCGGCTAGGTTGCTGCAAGCTTCGGGTATGAGCCAATTCCGCGGACGACGCGCCGGACAGCTTTCGGGGGGAATGAAACAAAAATTAGGTCTTACCTGCGCGCTGGTCCATACGCCGCAAATTCTTCTGCTCGACGAGCCGACCACCGGTGTCGATCCGGTTTCGCGTCGCGATTTTTGGCGCATCCTCTACGGTTTGCGCGAAGAGGGCGTGACCATCCTTATTACCACCGCGTATCTCGACGAAGCGGAACGCTGCAATCGCCTGGCGCTCCTGCATAGCGGGCGCATGCTTTATTGCGACGCGCCGGCTGCGCTCAAGGAGCGCATGCCCGGTGCGGTCGTCGCCATTTCCTCGGGCGACGGCCGCGCGGTGCGCGCGGCTATCACCGCGCTTGCTGGCGTGAGCGACGTCATTCTGGTCGGCGGCGGCGTTCACGCCGTGGTCGATGACGCCGCTTTGCGCATTCCAGAGCTGCGCAATGCATTGCAAGGGCAAAAGGTGCCGTTCGATGACGTCGCCGTCGCTGTGCCGAGCATCGAAGACGTGTTCGTGGCGCTGCTAGAAAACAACGGGCGCACGTAATGAATGGCAGCGAAATTTCAGATCCCCAGATCGCCGCCGAGGATCTGGTGAAACGTTTCGGCGACTTCGTCGCCGTCGATCACGTGAGCTTTCGCGTCGCCCGCGGGGAGATCATGGGATTTTTGGGCCCGAACGGCGCCGGGAAATCCACCATCATCCGCATCCTCTGCGGCTTGCTGCGGCCGAGCTCCGGACGGGCGCGGGTCGCCGGCATCGATGTCGCGCGCGACCCGGAGGGAGTGCGCGAGCACATTGGCTACATGTCGCAGAAATTTTCACTCTATCGCGATCTCACTGTCGAAGAAAACCTGCGGTTTTTCGGCGGAATTTATCGCGTACCACACGCCTTGCTGCAGAAGCGAATACAGTTTGCCATCGACATGGCCGGACTTGCCGACCGCGCGAACGCCCTGGTGTCGACGCTTGCTGGCGGCTGGCAGCAACGCTTGGCGCTCGGTTGCGCCATCCTGCACCAGCCGCCGATCCTTTTCCTGGACGAGCCCACATCGGGCGTCGAGCCCACCTCGCGGCGCCGGTTTTGGGATTTGATCCACACGCTGGCGGCCGAAGGCGTCACTGTGTTGGTGTCGACCCACTACATGGACGAGGCGGAATATTGCGACCGCGCCGCGCTGATCAATCAAGGTCGTATCATCGCCATCGATAGCCCGGGCGCACTGAAGAACACGCCGCTCGGCGGCGAGTTTCTTCTGCTTGAATGCGAAGCGCTCGGACCGACGCTGGCGGCCTTGCAAAAGGGGCCGGGTGTTATCGATGCGTCCGTATTCGGCAATTCCATTCACGTCCTTGTGCGTAACGCCGAGCAGAGTCTGACGAGGCTACCGCCTTACTTAAGTGAGAAAGGACTGCCGCCGCGCCGGCTTGAACGCATCCATCCCTCGCTCGAGGACGTTTTCGTACACTTGGTCGCCGCCGATCTGGCCAAGCGGAGAGAGGCGGCATGAGATTGCGCCGGCTCAAGGCCCTTGCGCTGAAAGAAGTGCTGCAGATTTGGCGCGATCCGCGCAGCCTGGTCATCGCGCTGCTGCTGCCGTTCACGCAGATGTTTCTGTTCGGCTACGGCATCAATCTCGACCTTAAGCACATTCCGATCTGCACGTTCGACCGCGAAGGGAGTCAGCAAAGCCAGGACCTGTTCAAGCATTTCCAGGCTTCGCTTTATTTCGCCATCGTCGAAAATGTCAAAACCTATCAGGAGATGGTGACAGCGCTCGACCGCGGCGCCTGCAGCGCCGGCGTCGTCGTCCAGCCGGACTTCTCGCAGCGCCTGAACGACACCGGCACCGCCTCCGTGCAGGCGATTCTCGACGGCACCGACGACAACACCGCGAATATCGCCTGGGGCTATGCCGCGGCGGTGGTCAGTTCGTATTCGAACGACGTTCAAGTTGCCGCTCTCGACCGGCAGGGCCGTACCCTGCAGCAAATTCAGCCTTTGTCCGTGCAATCACGAGTTTGGTTCAACGAAGATCTGGTGAGCCGCAACTTCATCGTTCCAGGCCTGGTCGCGGTCATTCTGGCGTTGGTCGGCGCGCAGCTCACCTCGCTTACCATCGCACGCGAATGGGAGCGCGGAACGATGGAGCTTCTTGTTTCCACGCCGGTAACCTCGACCGAAGTCATGTTCGGCAAGCTGCTGCCATATCTGGCGCTCGGCTGGCTCGATGCCGCCTTCTGCCTGGTGATGGCCGCGCTATGGTTCGAAGTACCGTTCCGCGGCACGCTGTTCGCACTCTTCCTCACCACGACGTTGTTCCTCGCCCTCGTTCTGAGCATTGGCTATTTGATTTCCGTGTTGATCCACAGCCAGGTCGGCGCCAGCCAGATTGCGCTGGTGGTGACGCTGCTGCCGGCGATGCTGCTCTCGGGTTATGTATTTCCGATCGATCAGATGCCCCCAGTCGTCCAGGATCTAACCTATCTGATGTATGCGCGCTATTACGTCACCATCGTCAAGGCGCTCTTCCTGAAAGGCTCCGGCATCCCCGAGCTGTTGACGCCGATTCTGTTTCTTGTCGTTTACGCGATCGCCGTCGTCGCGCTTGCCGCGCGCGCTTTCCGTAAACGCCTGACCTGAGCCATAAGGGCGAACAGATGCTCGCGCGCCTCCTGGCGATCATGATCAAGGAATTCCTTGAGATCAGCCGCGACGAGGCGGCGCGCTTTATCTTGGTCGTGCCGCCGATTTTGCAAATGCTGATCTTCGGCTATGCCGCAAGCTTCGAGGTCTATCACGTGTCGACCGCCGTGCTCGACTTCGACCATTCGCAGGAAAGCCGCGAATTGATTGCACGCTTCACCGCCAGCAATCGCTTCGATATCGTCAAGGTGGCGAGCTCGCAGCATGAGATCAACGAGACCATTGATGGGAGCGCAGCTGCAGTTGCGCTGGTTATTCACGCCGGCTTCGCGGAATTATTGCGCAAAGGTCAAAACGCGCCGCTGCAGGTCATCGTCGACGGCACCAACTCCAACACCGCGCTCATCGCGCTCGGCTATGTCAACACCATCGCGGAGGGATTTGCGCAGGAATACGCAACCGATTTGGCCCAGCGCGTCCAGGGGGTTCGCGGTTCGCGCCAAATACAGGTGCTACTCGAGCAGCGGCCTTGGTTTAATCCCGACCTGAACGGGCGCTGGTTCTTCGTGCCCGGCGTCATCGGGACGCTGACGTTGATCCTAATCGTCAATCTCACCGCGTTTGCCATCGTGCGCGAGCGCGAGGTCGGCACGCTCGAGCAGATCATGGTGAGCCCGATACGGCCGGCCGAGTTCATTCTCGGCAAGACTGTACCATTCTTCCTGATCGGCCTCGGCGAGGTCGCGCTCGTCGTTACCGTCGGGCTCATTTGGTTTCGAATTCCCTTCGTCGGCAGCCCCTTCGTGCTGTTGCTCGGCACTATGCTGTTTCTGCTCTGCACGCTGGCCATCGGCCTCCTGATTTCCACGATCTGCTCCACGCAGCAGCAGGCGTTCTCGAGCAATTTCTTTATATTAAGTCCGTTCTTCATCTTGTCTGGGTTCGCATTTCCGATTTCGAGCATGCCGCAGGTCTTGCAGTGGCTCACCTACATCAATCCGCTGCGCTATTACCTGGTCGTCATCCGCGGGGTCTTGCTCAAAGGCGTAGGCTTGAGCGTGCTTTGGCCCGAATTCGTGGCGATGGCTTTCCTCGCGAGCAGTCTTCTCGCTCTCAGTATCCTTCGCTTCCGCAAGACACTCGAATGAATGATTACCTGCCGATCCGTCCATGCCGACGCTACGAGCGAGAGTAAACTAGTTGCTCCGCTTTATTAGGGTTTAATCTTCAAGTGATAGGCAAGCTGCGGCGGGGCATTATCTCAAAACAATTCTGCATGCCACAAGTGTGAGTCTCAATTCGTGCCGTGACGGTCAGTAATCCCGATCCGATCGAGGTATTCGAACCGGAGCATGTCTTTCAGCTGCTGGAAATCCACTCGCGCGCTTGAGTGACTTCGGATCGCGAATATATCTTGGTCGTACCCGGCATAACGAAGCTGAAAAACCGCACGACATGTTTAATCCACGCTACATCGGTGACCACCGCAATCCGCTCCCAGCGCATCAGATGTTCCACGCCGATCTTGAAATCCTCCCACATCGCGCTGGCTTCGAGGCCCGCAAAGTCCGCGTCCGTTTCGTAGTATAGCCGGAGCTTGCTCTGGGTCTGAAGCGCGTTCCGTACGGCAGGCACCAAAACGGCGTCGTAATCCGCCTTTGTCACCGCGCCTTGCAAATGAAGGCAAGGACGTTGCTGGCAAAACCTTTGAGATGCTCAATCATTTACGTTATTCGTTCCCGAATTTGCCGCTATGCCACCGCGTAATTCGCGTGTCTAAGGCTTCATGCCACAAGGCTGATACCACGTGCGGAATGTCAGCTTCGCGCGCGGCCCGGTGCGCCGAAAATAGATCGATCTTCGCCCCATGCGCTCTAGCTTTTGGTGGTTAGAACGTACAGTGAGCTTTAGTTTTGATGTAGATCAATTCGGCCGCACCGTTTTTGCGGGTACTGATCCAACCCAAGGAGGAAGTGCTATGGCCGAAGCGAGCAAAGTCCCCGTCAAAACCGGAAAAGCGTCCACTCTCACACCGCACGCGTGGCGGCCGTTCGAGAGTCTTCATGGCGAGATAGATCGCGTATTCGATGATTTCGACGGTGGATTTTGGCGTACGCCGTTCCGTCGCATAAAATCGACATTCGACACCATGCCTGCCGTCGACTTCACCGAAACGGATAAGGCATACGAGGTAACGGCCGAACCGCCCGGCCTGGATGAAAAGGATGTCGAAGTGAAGCTCGCCAATCACATAGTGACAATCAAAGGCGAGAAGCACGACGAAAAAGAAGAGACGAAAAAGGACTATTATATCCGTGAACGAAGCTTCGGCTCGTTCCAGCGCATACTTACCGTCCCGGAAGGCGTCGATGCGGATAAGGTGGCAGCGACATTCAAGAAAGGCATTCTCACCGTCACGCTGCCCAAAACTGCTGAGGCGCAGAAGGCGGAAAAGAAGATCTCAGTAAAATCCGCCTGACGACCTTCGCACATTGCTCCTGGATTTCCGCCCCTTCGGGTGTATGAACGTGTCTGTTACTGAGCCCATTCTAATTGCTCGCATACGCCGCGCCCTGCGCAAGGCCGGCGAGGATTTGTACGGGGCCACGACTGAGCAGCAGAGGGCCAAGGGTCTCGGAAAATATTATCTGATCGACTCCAAAGGCGTTATCGAGAAGAACGTCGACATTAGGATACTTGCGCGGGAGCTAAAATTGCTGCGTCCATGGGAGACTCTTTCAGAGTGAAATAGGTCGCTTCGAACCCACCTTACTGTGGAAAAGAGGACGTGGTGCATGGCGGAATCCAATCTTGATAAAGCCGATTTGCCGAGCCCCGAAATTGCGCCGTTGCTTCGCTTGGCGGCGACATGGCTGCGGATAATATTTATGCTTTTGCTGGGTGCAGTAACTCTACGCGTCGCCTTGCCTGAGCGAGAGACCGTCTTTTCGGCGTACGTCCCTTGGGAAAATTTCGTTCGCAGGGCGTTAGGCCTGGCCGTCTGCATGTGGCTAGCGATGCGGCTCTTTAAGGGGCCGGAGACCATCAGAGGCTATTGGGTATGGCTTTATGTTGGGCTCTTCGCGGTGCCGTTCGCGCTGATTTGCCTCATCGCTGTTTGGTGATTTTCTTAAGCCAACGAGCGCGCTTGCAAAGCGGTTGCCAATCGAGATCGACATTGCTCGACTGCGCTGGAACCTGCGCATCAAAACCTAAGAGATGTGTCATGCTTGCCGCGAGCTGGAGGTCTTAGCTTCTAGCGCTTCAAATAGCGACGGATCGTCACCGCCGCTCACTTTGAAGATCTTCTGAAAAAGAAGGTAGTTGGGAATGTGAATAAGATTCTCGTTCTGCTCGCGCAAGCTCACAAACATCAAATTCCGATCGATCACCCGCCCCTTCGCAGCTTCCGGTAGCACTTCCACGATGTCACCGAGATGGAATGGCCGCCAGATACTGATATAGATACTGGCGGTAATGTTGCTCACCATTGTCCAAGTGGCGAGGAAGCTGACCCCGATTACCGTGGCCGCGGCGCTCGCCAACACCGCCCAAAGGGCAGCGACCCTGACGCCCCACACTTCCAGGATCAACATTACGGTAATTACCCAGACGGCACCCGTGATCACCCGGGTGATCGTAAACACTGTTTCGAGCGAGAGGCCGATCTGGGGTTCAATGCGCTTCAACGCATTGCGGAACAGGCGCTTGACTAGGAGAACAACAACCGATGCGCCAGCCAACAGAAAAACAGTCAATAGCGCCGTCATCAGATGCGCGCTGTCGTGACTAAACCATGCGGCAACCTGGTCCATGTCCTCTCTCAAGGTGGCGGCGAAGGATAATTAATCCCGGCTTTTCCGGCGAACGCAATTGATATTGATCAAGTTCACGGGAAAATCCTCGTCTATAAAACTCTAAACATACCCGTGGAGGAACGGCTCCAATGCGCGATGCGGAAACGGCCACCTTCGACAGAAAGCTCAATGAGTTCTCCGACCGTCTGAAGGCCCGGACGGAAGAATTCGGCAGGTCGGGCGGTTTCTCGGATGTTCACCGCGCTATGCTGAGAGATATTCAGCAGCGCAACGAGAAGCTGAGAAGGAAAGTCAAGGAAGCAGAAACCGGCCGCTCGGTTTGGGAGCTGATAAAGACTGAGGTTGTGCGGGATTATAACGCGCTCTTTGATGACCTGCTGCAATTCGAAGACGGCCTTGATGCGGAATTCGAAAGAGCGAACAAGGAAAGGCCTCACGTTGAAGTGACGGCGCTCCGCAAATTGTAGACAGGTAAAGTTGGCGGAACGCGAAGATTCTCACTCATGCGGGAGCCTGTCGGATGAGACCCACGAATTCACTAGCGACGTTAGTTTTCATCGTCATTATTATTGCCGGCCTGGCCTTCACCTATTCAATCTATGGCATTTCGGCCGGCTGGGGAAGCAACTGGCTAATTCTTGTCACGATTGTCGTCGCCGTCATCGTCGCCTTCGCGGTGAAGGTCGCTGATCAGTGGAGCCGAGCGGTTGTCTTGCGGCTCGGCCGCTTTCATGCGTTGCGTGGACCAGGCTTGTTCCTGATCGTTCCCGTGATCGACACGATCCCTTATTGGATAGACATCCGCGTGATCACCACCGCTTTCAATGCAGAGCGGACGCTCACCAAGGATACTGTGCCGGTGAACGTGGATGCCGTGCTGTTCTGGAAAGTCGTCGATCCCGAGAAAGCTGCGCTAGGCGTGGCTGATTACCAAAGCGCCATCAACTGGGCCGCGCAAACGGCGCTGCGTGATGTGATCGGCAAAACCCTATTGTCTGACATGCTGGAAGGCCGGGAAAAGATCAGCGCGGAATTGCAGCGGATCATCGACCAGCGCACCGAGCCATGGGGCATCAATGTCATTTCAGTGGAGGTGAAGGACGTCCTGATCCCACAGGCTCTCGAAGACGCTATGTCAATGCAGGCGCAGGCCGAACGTGAGCGCCAAGCTCGGGTCATTCTCGGCGATTCGGAGCGGCAGATCGCTGAGAAGTTCGGCGAAGCGGCAGCAACTTATGCTGACAACCCGACCGCGTTTCACTTGCGGGCCATGAACATGCTCTATGAGGGATTGAAGCAAAACTCCACCATCGTCATCGTTCCGAGCACGGCGGCTGACACCATGCAACTGGGCGGCATCGCCGGACTAACTGCACTGACGATGGGACTCAGGCACCAAGGCAATAAGCCGGCGCCATCCTTTGGCACATCCTCACAGACTTAAAAGCGCAGTGTGCGAGATCTAGATCAAAATCTGCTTAGACATTGACCGTTGCTTGCTCTTGCCGCAGCCAGTCGACGTCGGCAGCAACGCGGCGTGCGACGTCAACGGCCGCCGCGGTGACGTCCGCGGTGATGGGTGCGCCGGCAGCAAAACAGGCGCCTTCCACCGCATAGACGATAATTTGGCGCGGCGCCTCTTGCAGCGCGCGGGCGAGTGCAATTGCCTCTGCCAAGCCGAGAGCGTGACTGGAAGCGACGGCGAGTTTGCTCGGCAAGCCGGCCGCCGTGAGATCGAAGCGGTGGATGCGTCCGGGCGCGTTCGCTGGCGCTGCGGCGTCAATGCAGATTATCGCGTCGAAATCCGCCCAGGTGGGGATGAGGCTCAAAGCGTCGCCGCTCGCGGATATAATTTGGACGTCACTCGGCAACAACTCGCGCAAGCATTGTGCCACCACCAGGCCCACGCCGTCGTCGCCGCGGTCCGGGTTCCCCAGCGCGATTACGAGCACGCGCGGCGGCGGCAGCCTCATATGCGATGCACCGATAAATTGAGGAAGTGCGTTGAGCAAGAGATGCAGGGATCGTGGTTGCGGATGCTCTGTTCACAGCGGCTGCGGATGAACTCGTCCGATTCGGCGACGAGGGGGATCGTCACCGCCATGAGGTCAGCCTCGATACTCGGCTGGTTCTGTGCGGTCGGCGGAACGATGCGCGCCGCTTTGATCGTGCCGTCGGCGGCAAAGGCGTAGCGATGCCAGCACATTCCCCGCGGTGCTTCTGTGCTGCCAAAGCCAATGCGGGCGCGCGGCTCGATCGGCGCCGCCGACGCATCCGGCGGCTCGTAGGCGGCGATGATGCGTAGTGCCTCTTCGCAGGCGAAGACGATCTCGATGGCGCGCACGACGATGCTGCGGAATGGATTTTTGCAGGCCGGACCAAGTCCCGCCTCGGCCGCAAGTTCGCGCGCCACCGCCGGCAGTCGGTCGAAGTTTAGCGCGTAGCGCGCGAGCGGTCCGCAGAGGTAGGCGCCGCGCCGTTTGATCAGCGAATGCAGCGCGGTCGAATGGGCGACTTGGCGCTCCTCAAACTCGCTTTCATATTGGGCGATGTCGATGTCGATGCCGCGGTTGGAGACGATGCGGCCCTCGTTGAATGGATATTCGTGCGGATGGCGCAGCGCGACGAACTCATAGTCGCGCTCGAAATCCGGGAAGGGAAAGTCAGCCACCCAGCGCACGAGAGCGATCGCCCTGTCGCGCGCCGCCTTCAGGCTTTCGGCGATCGGAGCAAGCTCGGCGCGCTGCGGTATGCGATAGAAACCGCCAGGCCTGACGTTCACTGGATGAATCTCGCGGCCGCCGAGACAACGCAAGATT
>Ga0335081_10003810_pt1 | contig 23772 bp, 20 predicted proteins | sample Lox_Sample_35_FD_206713 | JGI IMG/M metagenome (GOLD analysis project Ga0335081, IMG submission 206713) | Soil microbial communities from Loxahatchee National Wildlife Refuge, Florida, United States - Lox_Sample_3.5 | ecosystem: Environmental > Terrestrial > Soil > Wetlands | place: USA...
AATGATTTGCCACTTCTCTTCCGGGGATCGATCTATGCGTGGTTTTCTGCTCATGCTGCCTCCTGTTGGAGGCCCTGAATCATACCGAATCCGGCAGTCTAGTTTGAGCGGGGAGCACTACAGAGCGCACGCGGCCTCCATCTTAAAAAAAACAATGCCGGACACTCTGGTTGTCTTCTTCACGATGTACGAGGAGTCAGTGTGTGGGTCGCTGGCGTCGGCAGCAGGTGTTGATGTGGTGCTTTCCAAGGCTGATGGAATCGCGCAGCTGGTTAATTGTGCTCGTGGTCTCCTTAACGACTCCGAATCGGACCTGGTCTGAATCCGCAGGCTGCAATTAGCTTGGCAGCCTTAAAAAATACACGATTCGCCCATTTACTGACCGGCGACCTGTCAGCAGCAGGCTGATCTCCTCCCGCTTCCTCGAATCCCAAGCAAATTATCGTCCCGCGCAGGCTGCCTTACTCATTTGGGAGGCTCACACAAGGGATGCGAAACCGAAATAAAACGGAGCCGCCCTTTCCGGTCCAAGGTTTAGGCGGCTCCTACAAACAGGGAGTGATCCACTCCCATGTCTGACGAGCCAGATAGTAGTCGATGTGCCGCGCTTCCTCGACGACTCAATTCTGACCCCATCGAGGCATCGGCACAGTAGCAGTCTGGCCAGAAAATTTCGCCGACCGAGGTGATAATCTGCGAGAAGTGGGCTTTTGAGATAAGCGGAGTCGGAGAGCGAACTGACGCCAATTTGTGGTGGTCCGCAAGTACATGCTCACTCAAGAACAGTCGTAGTGCTTTCAGGACAGTCAGACGCCTTTTGGAGAATCTGTCGCGTCCTCGGTTCGTTGGACCAGCGGATCACTTCAAATCGTTTCGGCCTCCACTGGCCACTCTTCCCGTAGGTCGCTAATCCCGACTTACGAAGCGGCGACCGCTATCACTCAGCGAAATGACGCTCATCACTGAGAAAGATGTAGAGCTATTGTAATGCGGTCGTGAACGGTTTCTGGCACGTCCCGGGGGTTCGCTAGGCCACTTCTTCGTCCTTAAGCGTACGATGCTGACGCGAAGGAAGGAGCGAGAGTTGTGAACATCAAAAACTAGACTTTTTCTGAGCAGCAGTCCCTGCCATGTTGCGGAATCAAGAATCCTAGTCATGAAGGTCGCCGCCAGAAAAACTGCTGGTTACAGATGCAAGTCGAGCAAGGCATTCGTGCGAAGTATGCGCTCGACTCGGACCACCAACCGCTCGCTTACATCGAATACTTGCCCGGCGAGTACGCGTGGCGGGGTGTCAACGCACATGGCTACATGTTCGTCCACTGCATCTGGACGTTCTCAAAACGCGCCCAGAACAAAGGTGCGGCAAGCGCACTACTGAACGACTGTCTCCAAGATGCAAAGATGGCCGGTCTGAAGGGCGTTGCCGTGCTCGCCCGTGATGGTCCGTGGCTGGCAAGTAGCGGCATATTTCTGAAGAATGGATTTGAAGTGGTGGCAACGGCCGCTCCTGACTACCAACTACTCGTCCGCAAACTTGACGAAGCCGCGGCGGATCCAACATTGGCAGGTAATTGGCAGAAGAGACTCAGCAAATATCCGAATGGACTGACCATCATTCGTTCGCAGCAGTGTCCTCACATTGCGAAATTTGCAGACGACATTGCCGCGGTGGCGCGGAAGGAATACGGCCTCACCCCCAAGGTCATCGAGCTAAAATCCTGTCGTGAAGCGCAGAACGCGCCGACTCCGTATGCAGTTTTCTCGGTGATCTACGACGGCCAGCTTTTGGCGGACCACCAAATCAGTGCTGCTCGTTTTCGGAATATTATGCGGAATCTGCAACCGTCCAATTGACCAGCAAACCACGCCTTCGTTCTAATGACGCATGCTTTGCTGACTCTTTACATACCCATTAATTGCGGGCCGTCGGTTTCGGGTTATATTGCTGCGCAGAACCTCCCTTGACTCGCATAGCCAACGCGCGAATCGCCGGATTGACCTTTCTCATTTACATCATGGTTGGCATCGCGAGCGTGATCTTGTTCGGGCAGGCAACTGGCGGTGAAGGAGTAGCCGCAAGGCTAGCGAGCGTCGCCCAACACACGTTCCCGGTACGCTTGACCATTCTTTTTGGTCTGCTGCAGGCCGTCTGCGCAATCGTGTTGGGTGTGACGTTGTACAGGCTCACACGCGACCAAGACTCTGACCTCGCATTGTTGGCTCTCATCTTTCGCGTTTGCGAAGGCCTCCTTGGGGCTATTTCCACTCGTGCGGCATTGGAGCTACTGTGGTTGGGGGCAGGGTCCAGGGCAAACTCGCTGGACAGTGCGACCATGCTCACGGTCGGCACATATCTTCTTAATCGGCCGGCGTGGAATATGGGTGCAATCTTCTTTGCTATGGGCAGTACCCTGTTTTCCTACCTGCTTTTGCGCGGCAAGATAATTCCCATCTCGCTAGCTTGGCTCGGCGTGATAGCCTCCGTCATTTTGTTGGTCGGCCTTCCTTTAGAACTTGCGGGGGTCGTGCGCGGCTCGGTTACTTCATTTCTGTGGATCCCGATGCTCATCTTCGAGGTGCCGCTGGGCATTTGGCTGCTCATCAAAGGTGTCCGAGTGCAGCCTACCAGTGCATAACTGCCGATAAACCGGCTAACCTCCCAAGTTCGTTCCGGTACTTCGCTCGGTCGATGTGGTCGTTTTAAAATCCTGCCGGAGCGAAACATGTTCAGTCCCGTGGTTGAGTCTCAGTATCAGGAGATGCGGAAAAACGTCCTCGCCCAAGTTTCAGCTGGAAGTCCAACCAAAGACTCTGATGTCAAGGTCCTAGACTCGTTGGAACTCGTCGAATTGACACTGAAAGTCGAGGAATCCAGTTTGGAACCCGCCGTTGAGATTTGGACGGTCAGAGATTTTCTGTGGCTGTGCAGAGCGATGGACTTTCAGCGCGAGCGCAAAGGCCGACAAAGCTCCCAATAAATTGGCTTACCTTTCATGGAGGCACTGAAGCGTCCTGGCCGTTTTCGAGTGATCTCAGTTCACCCATGCCGTCTGCGGGGCATTTCCATCCCGCAGCTTCCTCACTCGTTCGACTAGCTCTTCCCCGGTCAGAACCCGCTTCTCCGCGAGAATCTCGAAAATCGCTTCGATCAAGGACCAGTTGTAGGCCGTCGCCTTGCGGAATACCTCAAACTCTTCATCGCGCTTTGAGCGTTTCATCAGAGTTACGGTTCACTTGAGTGGAGCGCCAGACTGCGCCAACAACAGAATGAGCGCAGTAGCAACAATCAGGCACGCGATGCAACCGATCAGCAAGGATGATCGATGAAAGTGGACTGGATGAAATGGCGAGGAGGGCATGGGAACCTCACAGTCGGGGCACTGAGCATTTGGTGTCGTTCCCTCTCGAAGGAATGGCGGGAATGCCCGAGTGCCCCGAGCGGGGCATTTATATCGATTAGTAAAAATGCTGTCAAGTACTTTTAATTAGCGGCACAATATAATACAGCTATGGTTAGCAGATAAAAGGCTATGGCAGCGGACGAGGGATGTCCTGGTCGGGTTTGACCCGGGCATACTTCGCAGATTGTCCCTTTCCCACCCCGAACCGCTGCCAATAATCGAGAAGGGACACTCATGCCCGCAGTCACGAATGCTCACACCATCCGATGTGGTCTGCCCAAGTGCAAGTGGAAGATTTCACTCAAATGGCCAGACGAACAGGAACTTGATCGTTTCCACGCGGAATTTCGCAAACATTGCATCGAGTGCCACGGCTTACAAGCCGATGACCGCGAACGATTCGCCTTGCACGATCTAGTTAGGCATACGGTGGAGCTGGTTTAAAGACAACGGACGGATCGCTGAGGTATTTAGTCTGCGGCATGGGCTTGCGCTCCGCTGTAGCCGTCTCGTGCTGTTCCGATCGCCGCCTGAAAAGGCTTTATAGTTTTTCCACACGATGTGCAGCGACCCGGCTGACCATCCTGTAGCCTGATGCCGAGCCGTGCATCACAGTTGGGACACCGACTCGACCACCCAGACCTGCATTCCGGACATGATTTGAGGCTGGTGATCGATTTAGAGATGTTATTGACTTGAAGCAGAAAATGGCATGCGGAATTCGAGCAAACTAGGACGGACCCCATCGTTTCCTCCTGTTCATCGCGCTTCACTTTCATTACTTCTATTTGACTGACCTGTTACGCCCATCCGGAGTACAGGCGCAACTCGTTTTTCTACCTAGCTGGAACTACTAAGGTAGATTTGCCCTATCCATTGGCGGCAGCTGTGGGCACTAAGATGATCTTGGCATCCTTTGATCGGGAACTTTTCTGTGATTTGCGTCGGCAGCCGACGTACGGATTTAACTGGAGCTCAGCGACGATTTGGCTCCCTCGAAAAACATGATTTTTCGCCAAGCGTTTCAGCCTCCGATTCGGATGCCTTTGAGCAGCTGTGGGTGTTTGCGAACAGCCAATGGCCGTACGCTTAAGGCAGAGTTTCGAAGTCTGCCGCAAGAGAAGTCAAAGGAACTCTGATGGCCTGAAACGGCCTGAGAAGAGATTTGAGATGGCTGATTCCGACTGCAGCGCCACGTGAACCGTAGAAGTTTCCAGTCGTAACACCCACCACTTGGCCCTTGTTGTTCACGAGCGCTCCGCCACTAAAGCCTGGAACAAGGGGAGCCCTGATCGTGACTAGCTTTATGCCTTGTTCGAGAAAGGACCAAAATCGGCCCCTAATTAGGCGCACGGGTGAGTCGCCTGGTTCGCCTATGGCATACAGCATCTCATCCTCCTCGAGCCGGAACTCATCTCCGAAGGCAAGAAGTGGCCGGTTGCCGGTCGCAGCTTCGACAACCGCCAGGTCCTCCGACCCGTCAGCTGCGACCACGGCGGTGATCATCGCCGCTGCCCCATCGTCGAATTCGACAAAAGCGGAAGCACCACCTGCAAGCACGTGAAAGTTCGTAGCGATCCGATTCTTCCTAACGAGGAATCCTGAACCCATACGCAGTGAAGCGCCGTCAACGCCATAGGTCACGACTCTGACCATAGACACCCTACACCTGGCCAAAATGTCCTTCTCGTCCACCGCGGCTCTGTTTCTGGATTGCTGGGCGACGGCAGGGCCGGCCAAGAGGAGTATCAAACCTGCGAAAATGCGAACGCGCATAGGTGCTTTCTTATCCTTTGTCTCTCTGTCGAGAACCCGAGGTTCCTCTACCGCGGGCCGATCCCACCGTTTTGCATCGCAAATATGACCAACTCCGACGCCGAGTGGACGTCCAACTGATTCATTATCCTTCCACGATGCGTTTCGACCGTATTCACGCTTATGTTCAGCATATTTGCAATTTCTTTGTTTGTTTTGCCTTTTGCGAGCAGCTCAAACACCTCGCGTTCCCGTGGTGTGAGGCCCGCAATCCGCGAATTCGGACTGCGTGGACCCACAGATTCGATCGCCCCAATGTGACCACTCGGAGTTTTTCGGTTGTCGCTGAGCATGCGTTCGGCCCGCATAAATAATTCCTGGAGTGAATCGCCCGTCGAAAAATCGGCCCAGCCAGCAACAATGGGGATCTCGTCCCCGACGCCGATGGCCAGAGTCATTCCATTGAGCCGATTCAGCACCGTGGTCACACTGTTTGGCTTGCACTCCGGAAGAATTAGGAGGAACTCGTCCCGCTCCAGTCTGATTGGAATATCGCAGCGCCGCAGCTTTTGCTGCACCCGCTCGGCGAACATCCGAATAAAGCAATCCATCGAAGCACGCCCGATGCGCTCGTCAGCAGCATTCAGCCCAATGATGGTTGCCCGCACGATACTCAAAGGGCGAGGCTTTCGCGTTACACGAGCTACCTCCTCCAAAAGCCGCTGTTCGCCGACCTGCCTATTGTAGAAATTGGTGACGCAATCCTTCCCGCCAACTTTCTCGACTTCTTCGGCCAACGCGTTGATCAAAGTCTGGTGGATGTAAAGCTGGTAGATAATGTAGATTCCGATTAGAAGTGCCAGGCCGTTGATGAGGCGATTGGCGCCGAGCTTGAAGGTTTCGGACTGCCAGGCTGCGAACGTTAAGTGTGGCATTCCGAGGGATGCGATATCTATGCCCAGTAGAAGCAACAAGAGCAGCCCCGCAAGTCTTAACCAGGACTGCTGATCGGCGACCCGGCGCATCGCGGTCCCAAGCGTGACTGAGTCGGTTGACCGCAGCACGCCCTCTCTGCCTGCCTTCATCGTCTCCCCCGTTCACAAACTCCGATGAAACAGACCAGGCGGTTTTCTGGGCCGCCCGCCAAAATCCTATTCAGCGTGACAGGCTGGGAACGATAAGAGCGAGGATGAGAGCGGACGCAACTAAGAAACAAAACGCAACAGCGACCAGTAGCGACGACCTGCTGCAATTCAATACGGCCGGGCGGCTATAAGGCATGCGAACCTCCTTGCTGAAAATCTCCGGGCGGGCTGGCCTCGGCCGTCGTCGATCGTGCCAATCATGATTACCCTCAAGAAGGCGTTAACGGGCCGAGGCTCCCGCGTCGGACCACTTATATAGCTCAGTAACGTCCATCATGCAAGAACTTTCTTTAATCGGTCGGTTATCTTCACCGGTTGGTATACAAGCGCGTCACCCCGAGGACGAGGCGTTATACGAGGAGCACGCTACGGCGACTCCGCTAGCTAGAATCGACATACGGTGGGCGCCGTGGGCAATCAGCCGGATTGACAGCTAGACGCGACTGCCTTACGAGAGGCGTATGGACACCCTCTCAGTCGTGGTCGCGCATAGCGATTCGCCGGCACCCGAAACTGGTCCCGTTTCTAAAACCGTAACTGCGCTCGAACAGATACGCCGTATGCGAGGTGGTTCGCAAGCCCATCTGATGCGATGCAGTGATCAGGCCTACTATGTCGTGAAGTTCCAAAATAATCCGCAGCATCGACGGATCCTCGCAAATGAATTTCTCGCAGCTAAGCTCGCGGAACAACTAGGTCTGCCAACCACACCGGTTGCGATTGTGAACGTATCCGAGGACTTGATTCGCTGGACCGAAGATTTGGCGATCGAACTGCCGCGACGAAGGGTTCCCTGCGGAGCAGGTTTACAGTTTGGGTCTCGGTACCCCGGCGATCCGCGACATGTCGCTGCGTTTGAGTTTTTACCCGATGAAAACCTCCGTCGCGTAACCAATCTAAGCGATTTTTTGGGTATGCTCGTGTTCGACAAATGGACATGTAACACGGACGGTCGGCAAACGATATTCTTGCAAGAGCGCACACCGCGACGACGAAGGGCGTACGACTCCCTGCCGCGGCCGTACCGTGCGGTCATGATCGATCAAGGGTTTTGTTTCAATGCTGGAGAATGGAACTTTCCTGACGCACCTTTGCGTGGCCTGTATACCCGGAATCGCGTCTATGAGTCTGTCACCGGAATGGAGTCTTTCGGACCGTGGATCGAACGCCTAGAAACCAATGTCACTGAAGAAACGTTTGCCGAAATCATCGCCCAGCTGCCCCCTGAATGGTACGAAGACGACTATGACGCCCTAACAAGGCTCTGCGAACAACTACTAGCACGAAGGCGCCGCATCCCCACTTTGATTAAGGAAGTGAGGGGGTCGAACCGACAGCCGTTTCCGAACTGGTTTCAGGACGCAATCTATCTTGGGAGGTAGAGATGCGACAACTTGCAAAGCAGAGTGGTTCGAAGGCAGTCGCCATTTCAGTTGAGGGGAGCGCCGCCGAAGTCACCACGCATCGCTTCTTTGAAATGCGGAGGTCCAATCACCAGCGCGGTGCTTGCACGTCCTCATTGTCAAAATCGCGAGGCGATTCGGCTCCCATAGAGCGGCATGGAACTTCGCGCCGTGATGCGGCTGGATGCCGTGACTAAGGTTCAAGCTGCCAGCTGGAATCCTGACCTGGCTGTTGAACAGCCGATAACCCGTAAATTGGCCTCGGATCTCAATGTCTGCAGGTGCCACGCAGACAGTTCCCCCTGCGTTCATCGGAGGTTGGAGAAATGCAAAAACTTGTATATTAAGGATGCGTTGCAATATCTCAGCGAATGCGAAGCAAGCCCCGTCGCCTCGGTCCGCCACTTCGTTGAAGTATCCAAGACCAAGCGTCGGCTGGAACCTTACCTCGTCGAGAGCGTGCTCGTCATCAGGATCGGCGAGCGATTCGCTTCACGCGACACAGCCTGGGAGTTTGCCTGTAGCGAAGCCGGGTGGGGCAAGAAGCGAAGCAGCCAATGCCTCAAAGTGCGGTCTCGTTTGCCGATGGGTAAACACGAGAGTGGGGTAGTTTCCCCTTCCGGCCCAAGTATCGAAACGGTCGCCCAATTCGGAACCGTCCGGCGGTTGTTACCTTCCGACTAGCGGTAAGCTCCGTAGTTCCGAAGACTCACGAGCTTCGGTTGTTTGGAATTTTAATTGCCAATACCGGATACATGAAGGGGACTATACGAACACCCACTAAACAATTTTTTTTAGCCCTCCGGATTCTCTCTGTTCTGGCATTAGTTCTTAGCGAGTCGGTGGCCTGTCTGGGGCAAAGCCGCCCAAGTAATTCGGACTCTATCCTCTTTCCTGTTCCAGCTGCACTCAACATCACTCCTGCCTCAGCATCAGTCAATATTTCACAGACTCAGCAGTTTGAGATTTCCATGAGAGGCCAAACAGCAAGCAAGATCGTTTGGTCCCTGGTGCAATCTGGCGTCCCGTGCGATTCCCGCTGCGGATCTATCGTCGCAAACGGCCAACACGCTACTTACACGGCACCTAGCGTAGTTCCACAACCACCAGTTGTGACTCTTGTCGCGACGCTTGTCGCTGAGTTCAGAAGGTCGGTGAGCGCCACCATAGCAGTCGTCTCCCAGCCCATTCCGAGCGTTTCTGTATCCTTGACGCCGTCTGCGGCCGTTCTGTCGCCTTCCGAAACTCAGCAGTTGCAAGCTACGGTGAGTAATGACCTTCAAAATGAAGGTGTACGCTGGGATTTGACTGAATCCGGTGTCTCTTGCAGCCCCGCCTGTGGGTCCATCATTGGCTCTACTGCTCAAACCGCGATTTATGCCGCCCCGACGATGGTTGCGGGAACGTCTCTCGTCCTAATTACCGCGACTTCAATCGCTGAGCCGACGCAGTCAGCGTCTGCCGCGGTCGCAGTAACAGCTCCAGTGCCGACGGGTTCGGACGGGTCCGTAGACATCACAGCGTACGGCGCCCGTTCAGTCGCCATGGCGCCTACCGCAACTGCCAGTTGCGTGGCGGGCAGCACGAGCGTGAGCCTATCGAATAGTGGCTGGCCTCAGGATTTCACTCAATTCAAAAACGGCGATTCGATTCGCTTGGATAGGTGTGGCCAGCCAACAACCGTGACCCAACCAACAGGCCTTTCTGTCTCGCCGGGTATGAACGCGGGCGGAACACCGGCTGTTTCTGGCCTTGCACTCGGCACAACGAGCTATACCTACGAAGTGATCGCATGCGAGAGAGCAGGCGGATGCTCCGCGGCCTCGTCTCCGGCTTCTACCACTCTAGGAGCTACGGCGCTAGGACGCGTCTCCGCACAGATCGTGCAAATGTCCTTGTCGAATAACGTTTTGACGGTCACGACAACGAAGCCCCACGGGTTTGCCCAGAATGCTCTCGTCTATATCCAGTACTTCTCTACACACACTGCGGCATTCGAGGGGTTTTACATCATTCACTCGGTGCCTAATGCTACGACCTTTACGTTCTTGACCTCGCTTGACAGTCGGATCGGCGGAACGCCCACGTTAGACGCGTCGGGGGGCGTGGCCGTGGCGTTCAACTGCAATGTGCTCTCGTGGAACCCCGTACAGAGCGCATGGAAGTACTTCATCTACGGACGCGACTCCAGTGGCATGACACTCATTGGAGTCGCAGAGCCTGGGACCACAACGTGGCAGGACTATGGGCAACCGATGATGGATCATTTTTCTTTTCCCAGCTTCGTGCCCACCGCACCGCCAAGCCAGGCAACAGCTCAATACCTCCTGACGAGGATATCAAGCGGTGGCGGAACTGCCTTGATTGCGGTTGAAGAATCGGCGGGGAACAGTGCGACCAACGTCCTAGCCCGAATGGGAAGCGACGCCGCCATTCTCGCTGCGTTTAGCGCCGCACGTGAAAGAACCGTCTTGATTCCAGATGGAACTTATCAAGTCGCAGGTTACCTGGATTTGCATTCACAAGGTCCAATCAATGTGGCGCAGGCCGGGATACTCCAAATAGCTGACACCCTGCAAATACCTGGCGGCATACATTGGACGGGAATAGGAGCAAATTCGCTAGCCCAGTTCGCGGCGGCGCCAACATCGCAGGTAACAGGTCTGCCGGGGAGTTACCCCACGCTCTATCTCGGCGCCAACACGGGCGGTCAGTCAGAGTTCGATTACCTTGCATTACTTAGTAACGCAGGCAACGGCACTCTGCTGTTTTACGCGGATTCTGGAGCCAGCCTCACCTTTAACGATATGCAATTCTTGGCCGGCGGCGGTACCTACTCCGGCTACATGAATCGCCAGTTGATCTTCCGAACTGGCGGCTTTGACTATAATTTCTCGAATTGCGTCTTTTCTGCTGACCAGGAGCCCACCGGCCAGATAACTGACATTGGCTACACATTTTTGCCGTCCGTCCTCTTTGCACCAAACGGCTCGAATCCTACGGGAAATTTTCAAATCCAAGACTCCTGGTTCGTGGGGAAAAGCGCGATAGAAGTGAATGCGAGCACTGCCGGTGGCGGTGATCCATATAACGAATTTGACCGTATCCAGACGCAGAACGACTTGTTACCTGTTTTCGTAGCGAGCAACTATCCGCTGCAAAACACCGTCGCCGCCCGTACCGTATACTTTAACGGTATCGCACCTGCTGACTATCCCTCGGCGTTAACCGGGAATTGGGCCGCACAGCCGCTTACAGTTGGTCTACAAAACTTGTCGAACGTTCCCACCGGGGGCCGCCCCCTTGCTGTTGGCAATCCGACAGTGTTTCTGGGCCAGACTGGAGGAGTTGCAAGCTCTGGGCCTTCAGGCGGAGGGTGGTTTGCAACGGGGGGCTCTCAGGTCGGATACCTGCTGCCACCACCCGCATCAGCGCCCTTGTTGACCGTTAGTGCAGGCGGAAGCGTACCGATCGGTAGCCACAGCTATCAGGTCGCATGGACAGACGCGTTCGGCAACTCAACTACGGTCGGACCGTCAGCTACGATCAGCATCGTGGCGGGGATGCAGACAGTAGGAGTGACGCCCCCGACGGCACCGGATGGAGCAGTTGGTTGGCAATACTATCGCGACGGAGCGCTGGCTGGTCCGTCCAGCATAGCTTGCGGTCCTTTCAATCTTGGCACAACTCAAGTTGACACGTTGGGATTCGCAGCCTGTGGAAATAGCGAGCCTTCTGAGAACATGGCATTAAGCTCAGGGCAAGGCATCAGCGGCGAGGAGACGACAGCCATAACACTAACGGGCGGCGGACACAAAGTCGTCATACGCGGAACGTTCGCCGCGGACCGAACTCAGGAAGTTACCGATGCGAGCGGCGCTATTCCCGTCAAAATTGCTAACGGCACGGTCACAATGCCAACGGATCCCGTCGCCGCCAACAGTTGTGGCACGGTGATTCAGGCCGCCGCGCCAGGAGTGCTTGCCACCGATGTTGTCCACTCCTCCCCGAACGGTGCGCCATCATCGGATGTGGATCTCAAGCTGAAGTCGTGGGCCGGGCCGAATAGTGTAAGTTTCCAGTATTGTAATTACACTGCGTCAATCATCAACCCGCTCACGGCTGCACTCAACTGGCAGATAATTCGCTAATACTCTGAAAGATGATGAGGCAGTTGCTCAGTCGTCCCCTGTAGCTGCTAATAGACATCCCGGACAGGTGGGGTATTCTCACAGCCCACCGCGGGAGGTTCGGGATGAAGAATCCAGTTTACGAGCAGATCCAGGCACGGAAGGTTAAGGCCAGGCTGCGCATGCTCCAGCACGCGCAGCGCGTCAGCGGAAACGTCAGCCAAACGTGCCGGTTTTTTGGAGTGTCGCGGGCGCTCTTTTACATCTGGAAAGAACGCTATGAGAAGCATGGAGTGGCGGGTCTCCGGGATTTGCCTCGAAGACCACACAAGATCCGCTTTCATATTCCACCCGAGATCGTGTCGTTGATCCTTCGCATTCGGGAAGAGCGCCGTTACGGCGCTGTTCGTGCCAGCCTCTATCTTCAACGGCACTACCACGCTTACGTTTCACCAACAACTATCTGGAAAATCTTTCATCGCCATCACGTTGGCCCCATTTCGCAAAAGAAGTATCGCCCGGGCCCCAAACCACCGGATGCACCTCTGCAGGTTCCAGGCCGCTCTGTCCAACTCGATGTGAAGTTTGTTCCCCGCGTTGGAAGAGCTCGGCAGCGCTTCTATCAATTTACGGCCATTGACGAAACGACCCGGTTTCGGGTCCTACGCGTCTACGATCACGACAACACTAAGACCGCCATAGACTTCCTGCAGGAAGTCCGGAAGCATTTCCCATTTGCCATTCAGAAGATCCAGACCGATAACGGCTCTTCGTTCGGCCCCCAATTCACGTGGCATCTTTCTGATCTCCGCATTTCTCACAAACACATACCGCCAGGGTGCCCGGAAGTGAATGGGAAAGTGGAGCGCAGCCATAAGACCGATTCGCAGGAATTCTACCGGGGACGGCACTTCAAACACAAAAGGGATCTTGTTCGAAAGTTGAAGAGATGGGAGACCGAATACAATGAAGATCGCCCGCATCTTGCGCTCAACGGAAAGACCCCTGCTGAACGTGTGCAGGAACTCAGCCAGCCAGCCAAACCTGTAAGGGATCTTTCTTGACTAATACACCGCCGTCCGCGAGTACTTTTGCGGCTTTGTACCAAGAATTTATCTAAGTTGGGAGTGAGCGGGCCGAACCCCACTGAAAGTAGACCTAAACTACGCGGTGGCAGTTCTGGTGGCACTTCGTTTGTCAATTCCTGGCGGTTTGAGGTACGGCCTGACGGGCTGAGAGTGTCGTATTCAGCTGCATTGACGAGAGTTGACGTTTCGTGGCGGCTCGTGACGCGATTCCCAGAATGGCTTAAAAGGCCCAAAGACCTCCGCGTACTCAGAGCGACCGAGACTACTTCCCTATTCCCGACGGCTATCGTGCTATACGTACAAAGCATTGGACTCTTTGGGAAGAACCGATAGTCTCAAACCGTAGAGATGTCCTCACAAGCAAGGGGATTGAGCGATGACGGTATCGGCGAGTTCGTATTTCGCATCGAAGGAGTCCAGCGCGGAGTTTGAGCCGTTGCTCGACAGTGCAGAAGCGGCAGCACTTCTCAAAATTCATCCAAAGACGCTCCAACGAATGGCGCGAGCTGGTGAAATTGTTGGGATGCAGATCGGCAGACTCTGGAGATTTCGCGCCTCTGCACTAAATTCGTGGTTAAACCAAGCCGGCCGCAAGTAATTTCGTGATGTTCAAAATACGCTCGACGGTCCACGCAAGCTGCGCTACGCTCACATCAGCCATCCGTGTCGCTTCATAGAGAGGAGAAGAATGAAGCGCACGCGATACCAATACGGAAGTCTGAAATTAGCAAATCGAAAGCACGGGAAAGTCTGGGAGTTTCGGTGGAGAGAGATTCAAGTAGACGGAACAATCCGGCGAAAGAATATCGTCATCGGTACTTCCGAGGAGTACCCGACCGAGTCGGCCGCGCAATCTGCGGCGGACTCGATTCGACTCACTATCAACCGCCAAGCCCCTACGCAGACTCTGAAGCAGGCGAGCGTCGAAGCGTTGGTCAAGCACTACCGGGAACAAGAGCTGCCGGAGATTTTTCACGACCGGTTGCCCGAACCCGGAGAATGCGACGACCACCAGAAATCGTATTCGACTCAGTACGCCTACGAGCTGTATCTGAAGAATTGGATTCTTCCGCGGTGGCGATCCTATCGACTAGCAGATGTGAAAGCCGTGGATGTCGAAGCGTGGCTCAAGTCCCTTCCCTTAGCGCGGGGAACAAAGGCAAAAATTCGGAACATCATGAGTGCCTTGTTTTCCCACGCGATCCGTTGGGAATGGGCCGAGAAGAATCCGATTCACAGCGTGCGTCAGAGCGCCAAACGACTAAGGACCCCCGACGTTCTCACCCCGGAAGAGATCAACGCTCTTCTCGAAAAGCTGCGAGAACCGCTTCGAACCGCCGTGGAGCTAGATGCTTTCACTGGTCTGCGGCGCGGAGAATTGATCGGTCTCCAGTGGCAGGACGTGGATTTCTCGAACCTTTTGGTTCACGTTCGCCGTTCGGTCGTGATGATGGTCGAAGGGCTACCCAAAACCGAAGCATCCGCGAAAGATCTACCACTCGACGCGGCGCTTGCCGATTCTCTTTTGAAGCTGAGGGGCACCAGTCCGTACAACCGACCAACGGACTGGGTCTTTGCGTCAACGGAGATGAAGGGCAAGCAGCCTTGGTGGCCGGACACGATGTGGCGACGCTATGGAAAGCCGGCGGTGACGGCAGCGAACATAACGAAACGCGTAGGGTTCCACACTTTCCGGCATACCTACACCACGCTGCTGACCCAAAACAGCGAGGACGTAAAAGTTGTACAAGAGCTTCTTCGCCACGCAAACAGTCGGATTACTCTCGATCTGTACGCGCAAGCTGGAATGGCAGAAAAGCGCGAAGCACAGCGGAAAGTCGTCGAGATAGTCTTAAAGAAGAAAAAGGCAGTCGCCTAATTGGACCATAATGGACCATGACGGAAATTGCCAGTCCTCTGTAAGTGCTTGAAAGGAATGGCGGGGACGACGGGACTCGAACCCGCGGCCTCTGCCGTGACAGGGCAGCGTTCTAACCAACTGAACTACGTCCCCGCGGTGGGAAAAAACTGGCAGGCTTGGCGTCGCGATTGCGAACTTTGCTTGCCGACCGTGTGATGGTGGGCAGTGCAGGGCTCGAACCTGCGACCTCCTGCTTGTAAGGCAGGCGCTCTAACCAACTGAGCTAACCGCCCGAACCAATTCATCGTACAGGAAGCAGCTAAGAGCGTCAACGTCCTCTGAGGACAGCGACAACGCAGGCGCGGTGTATCGCTTCGCCGAGCAGATCGATCTTCGGCACGGGCCGAAGTCGAAGCCAGAAATCGAGTTGGCGTTAGAGCCGCGTCTTTTAAAGCAGGGCGCGAGAGTACGCGACTGTTCCCGTACGGTGCTACGGTGCGTGGGCCGCTTCTTCTACAGCGTTTGCGGGATAGGTGTTATCTCCTGAATCCCCATATGCTTGGACGCAACGGAGGCGCAGCGAATCTGCGCCTCTTTTGAAAAAATGTACCGATCATCTAACTCGGCCTGCCTGAAAGGATTCCCCGCCTCGGGATCCCATTGGTTCCTTTTTTGGGTCTAAGGAGCGACATGGCTTTCGAAGCCACGGATTCTCCACAACTCGACCATTTCGGATTGGAATCGTCATCTGCACTTCGCGTTTCGAACGAAACGCCACCCGTCGAGTCTTCTACTCCGGCAAGCATAGAAGACACTCCGATCATCGAAACGCAAACTGCCGGCTCGCCGACGGCGCCCGAACCGCATATTCCAGGGAATGAATCAACATCCTCTGCAGGCCAAGCATCGTCTCTCACGGGCGGCACCGCTATTTCGGAGCCAAACTCGATAGAAGCTGCCGAAACGCTAACTCAGATTCGAGAACCCGAAAGCGGTACCGCGATTCATAATCGAAAGGTGTTCGGCGGTAGTCAGTTGGAAATTGGCGAGGGTTCGCCGCATCCGCGGGGTGCGACTTGGGACGGCAAAGGCGTGAACTTTGCGCTGTTCTCCGCGAACGCGACTAAAGTTGAGCTATGCCTTTTCGATTCGCAAGGCAAGGAAGAGCAGCAACGGATCGAGCTACCTGAATTTACCGATGAGATCTGGCATGGCTACGTCGAACATTTGGCGGCGGGTACGGTGTATGGGTTCCGCGTGCATGGGCCATACAAACCGGAAGAAGGCCAACGATTCAACGCGAACAAGTTAGTCTTGGATCCCTATGCGATGTCACATCGGGGTTTGTTGCAGTGGAATGACGCGTGCTTTGGCTACACGATTGGCGCGGAAAACGCCGACCTGTCGTTTGACGAGCGAGACAGCGCGCCATTCGTACCCAAATGCGTGGTGATCGATCCCGAATTCCGCTGGCGCAGCAATGCGCGGCGGCACCGCTCCGTGCCGTGGAACAAGACGGTTGTCTATGAACTGCACGTAAAAGGCTTCACGAAACTGCACCCCGCAGTGCCGAAGAAAAAGCGCGGGACGTACGCGGGCCTCGGGCAAAAACAAGTTGTCGAGTACGTGAAGTCCTTAGGCGTTTCGTCGGTGGAGTTGCTGCCGGTGTTCACGTTTGTGAACGATCGCCGGCTATCGGAAAAACATCTCGCGAACTACTGGGGCTATAACACCATTGGGTTCTTCGCGCCCGATCCACGCTACGCGGCCGACCCGCAGGACACGCTGTGGGAATTCAAAGAGATGATCGCGCGGTTCCACGACGCGGGATTGGAAGTGATCCTGGATGTCGTTTACAACCACACCGCGGAAGGCAACGAGCTCGGGCCCACGCTATCTTTCAAGGGCATCGATAATGCCAGCTACTACCGGCTGATTCCAGATAAGCCTCGCTACTACATCAACGATACAGGCACTGGAAATACACTAAACCTTTCGCATCCGCGGGTTTTGCAGATGGTAGCCGACAGTCTGCGCTACTGGCATCACGAGGCACAAGTGGACGGGTTCCGTTTTGATTTGGGCACCGTACTGGCGCGCGAACCGGGCGGCTTCGATCAACAAAGCGGGTTTCTAAAAGTCTGCAGCCAAGATCCAGTGCTTTCCACGATCAAGAAAATTGCGGAACCATGGGATTGTGGCCTGGGCGGCTACCAAGTCGGAGAGTTTCCGCCCGGTTGGGCTGAGTGGAACGATAAATTTCGCGATGGCGTGCGTGATTTCTGGAAAGGCGATTTGCCGGCGGGCGAATTTGTGAAGTGGGTTTGCGCTTCGGCGGACATCTTCAACCGTCAAGGGCGTAAGCCTTGGGCATCGGTCAACTTCGTTACCGCGCATGATGGATTCACGTTGAACGATTTAGTGAGCTACAACGACAAACACAATGATACCAACGGAGAAGGCGGTAAAGACGGAACGTCGAACAACCGGTCGTGGAACTGCGGCACCGAAGGGCCGACAGATGATGCGGCAATCAACGCGCTACGAGAACGCCAAATCCGTAATTTCCTTTCGACTCTTTTTCTGGCGCAGGGGCTGCCCATGCTGTTGGCCGGCGATGAATTCCATCGAACTCAAAAAGGCAACAACAATGCCTATTCCCAGGACAACGAAATTAGCTGGGTCGATTGGTCCTTGTTCGAAAAAAACAAGGCGACGGTGGACTTTGTGCGCCAACTGACGGCGCTTCGGAACCGTCATCCGGTCTTTAGGCTGAACCGTTTCCTCACCGGGGCCTGGAATCAAGCTCTGGGCGTTAAAGACGTGACGTGGCTGCATCCGTCTGGCGCGGAGATGAATGATGAGTCCTGGCGTGACGGCGGGTTGCGCTGCATCGGAATGTTGTTGGATGGACGCGCCCGGCCGGGACTGTTGCAACAGGATAGTAGTGAGGCGGAAAGTACCGCGTTGCTGGTCTTCAACGGCCATCATGAAGCCACTGAGTTCGTTCTGCCGGGAACCGTAGAAGGCACGGGTTGGTATCTCGAACTGGACACTTCCGCGGCGTCCGAGAATAGCCAAGTGTTTCGGCCGGGCGACAAGTTGCCAATGCCGGAGCGTTGCGTGCGTGCTCTCTTCATGTGTTAGCCCGGTTGGCCTCGCGCAAACAAACATTCTGGTCTGTGGCCCGCTCATGATTCCCCGCGCTACGTATCGCCTGCAATTTGGGAAACATTTCGGATTCGCCGACGCCGCAAATCTTGCGCCGTACCTCGCCGAGTTGGGTATCAGCCATATCTATGCTTCGCCTTATCTGCGGGCGAGGTCGGGCAGCGTGCACGGGTACGACATCGTCGATCACAATGCGCTCAACCCCGAGTTAGGAGACGCCGCCGCTTTTCAGAAGATGCTGGATGCCTTCCAAAAAAATGGTTTGAAGCACATTCTCGACTACGTTCCGAATCATATGGGCGTCGGCGGCGCTGACAACCCTCTGTGGCTCGATGTTCTGGAGTTCGGCCGCAATTCGCGGTACGCGGAATGGTTCGATATCGACTGGGATCCCGAATTTGGGTATCTCGATGGCAAACTCTTGGTCCCCTTTTTGGGAAAACAATACGGGCTCGTCCTGCAAGAAGGACAGATCGAGCTGCGCTTTGATCCTTCAGCAGGTGAGTTCAGCGTGTGGCTGTACGGCAGCCACACGTTGCCCGTCGCGCCGAATACCTACTCCCAAATTCTCACCAGTGATGATGAAGATCTTGCGAAGCTCGGACTGAAATTCGATTCCCTTCCCTCTTCCGGGCCCGCTCTCCGGGAACGTGTCCAACAACTCAAGCACGAACTCACCGACCTGATTGGTTCGAATGCTGCAGCCCGGTTAAAGCTCGATAATGTCCTGTCCAAATGCCGCGGTGCCGTTGGCGATCTGCAGTCCTGGCACTTTCTGGACCTCCTGATTCAGAAACAGAACTGGAGGCCGGCGCACTTTCGAGTCGCGGCAGACGACATCAACTATCGCCGTTTTTTCAACATCAATGAACTCGCCGGCATCCGCATGGAACTGCCGGAGGTTTTTGAGCACAGCCATCGACTGGTCATTTCGCTGCTGCGGAACGGCGATCTGGATGGGCTCCGGATCGACCACGTCGATGGACTCTACGATCCTGAAGAGTACCTGGAGCGACTTCGCCAGAGCGTTGGCCGAGACTTTTATCTGGTGGTCGAAAAAATACTGCAAAGTCACGAGGGCTTGCGTCCTGAATGGCCGGTTGCCGGTACAACCGGATATGACTTTTGCAGCATTCTGACGGCCTTGTTTATCGACTCCGCAGCCCAGACCACATTGACGCGCTTCTACCAGGAATTCACTGGCGAGTACGACGGTTTTCCCGAGATCGCGCGGCAGGCAAAGCACACCATTCTCGAGAACGAGATGGCCGGGGAGCTGGAATCTCTGACGCGAGCGGCCGTTCGTATTGCGCGGCAAGACCCGACGACTCAGGATTTCACGCGCAACATTTTGCGCCGCGCGCTAAAGGAAATCGTCGCCTGTTTTCCCGCATACCGAACGTACGTGGATCGCGAAGGAGTGAACGACACAGATGAACGCTATATTCGTTGGGCAGTCGCCCAAGCGCGGAAGAATGAGCAGGAGCTCGACGCAACCGTTTTCGAGTTTCTAGAGCCGCTGCTGCTGGGCCGGTCCCCGCGGCCAGCGAGCCCTTACTTGAAACCCGAATCCTTGGTGCGCTTCGCAATGAAAGCGCAGCAGCTCAGCGGTCCCGTGATGGCCAAAGGGCTTGAGGATACTGCCCTGTATCGCTACAACCGCTTCGTCGCGCTGAACGAAGTGGGCAGTTCGCCGGAGGAGTTTGGGGTTTCCCCAGCGGCGTTTCACCAACGCAACCAGGAGCGTGCGAAGCAGTGCCCCGGCGCGATGTCCGCCACCTCGACGCATGACACCAAACGCGGAGAGGACGCTCGAGCGCGTCTCGCAGCGCTCTCCTTGATTCCCGAGGAATGGGCTGGGCGTGTGACTGCGTGGAGCCGGCTCCTTCGCGCTCGTCGTGGCGACGTCGAGAGGACCGGTCCACCGGCCCCGAACGACGAGTACCTGTTCTATCAGAATCTGGTGGCGTCCTGGCCGGCAGAATTGACTTCAATCGATCGGCTCGACACTTCAGTCTTGCGTGATTACACCGAACGCCTGGCCCAGGCTACAACCAAATCGCTGCGCGAGGCTCGTTTGCGTTCGAACTGGGTTGCACCGAACGTCGCTTATGAAGAAACAACTTTGCAATTTCTTCGAGATGCTCTGAATCCGGCCGTTTCCACAGCCTTCTTGGAGAATTTTCTGGAATTTCAGCGGACCGTCACACGAATGGGCGTCCACAACTCCATCGTCCAACTCGTCTTGAAGGCTATGTCGCCGGGTGTGCCTGACTTTTATCAGGGCAGCGAATTATGGAATTGCAGTCTTATGGACCCAGACAATCGGAGGCCGGTGGATTTCGATCTGCGACAAGAGTTTCTCAAGGAGCTGCGACGCGATCGTTGCGCAGGGCGGGACGAGTGCCTTCGGCAACTCATGAATCAAAGTCGAGACGGACGCATTAAGCTGGTTCTAACCGCGGCGCTCCTGAAATTCCGAAAGGAAAACGAGGCGCTTCTCCAATACGGCAGCTACGAGCCCGTGAGCTTAGCGGAACACAACAACTCTCGGGTCTGTGCGTTCTGGCGGCGCACCGATTCGCAGCGCTGCCTTGTCGTGGGCTCGTTGGATGCGAGACGCAACGGGCGAGACTGGAGCGAGATGCATTTGGACCTGGATTCTTCACCCGCTTCGGGTCGCTGGCGGGATGTATTGAGCGACCAGAAGTTTTCGCTGCAAGATGGTCGGCTGCGCCTTGCGGACATTTTTAAAGTGTTGCCTGCGGCGGTGCTGATTCCTTGCGTTCGCTAACGCCCGCACGAGGCGTACAGCCTACATGGTATTGCCTCGGCAAGCGGTCCCCCGTACAAAGAGTTCAGCCGGCGGTACATGTCAGTCCCAATGGCGGACGAAAGCCGGGGCCCGGACTTGCTTCTGCTGCAAAAACACTTCATGGCAAAAAAGGATTTTCCCCGGTGGTACCCGGTTGGTGCGCAAGTGTCGGAAAGCGGAGTCTTTTTTCGCCTCTGGGCTAGCCGCGCCGAAACCGCCTCGGTGATTGTAAACAACACGAAACATCTTCTAGAGCCTTGCAGCGACAGCTACTTTTCGGGATTCGTCGAAGGTGCAGCGGCCGACGATCTCTATTCGTTTCAGATCAATGGAGAGGGTTCTTTCCCTGACCCAGCGTCGCGATTTCAGCCGCAAGGTCCGCATGGTCCTTCCCAGGTGATCGATCCTTGCGAATTTCACTGGAGTGATAGCGATTGGCGTGGCGTGACGCTGCACAGTCAGGTTATCTACGAGCTGCATCTCGGCACATTCACGCCGGAAGGCACGTGGACGGCCGCTGCGCAGCATCTGCCGGAGCTGGCGGAACTTGGCGTTACCGTGATTGAAGTGATGCCGGTCTCGGAGTTTGCGGGTTCGTACGGCTGGGGCTATGACGGAGTGGCTCTTTTTGCGCCGACACGCAACTATGGTTCGCCAGACGATTTTCGTCGTTTTGTTGATGCAGCGCACGCTCACGGCCTCGGAGTGATTCTCGACGTCGTCTACAATCATCTCGGTCCCGATGGAAACTATCTCGAGAAGTTCTCGCCGGACTACTTCACCAGCAATCACAAAACGGATTGGGGAGCCGCAATCAATTTTTACGGCCCCAATAGCGGCCCCGTGCGCGAGTTCTTTACGGCCAACGCTGCGTATTGGATCAAGGAATACCATGTGGATGGGCTGCGTTTCGACGCTACGCAAAATATTTACGACGAGTCCGACGAGCACATCCTCGCCGCAATGGGCCGAAGCGCCCGCAACGCAGCCGAATCCCGCCAAATCATCCTGGTGGCAGAAAACGAACCGCAGGACGTCAAGTTAGTTCAACCATTGGCGCGCTGTGGGTATGCTCTCGACGGTCTATGGAACGACGACTTTCACCACTCCGCCATGGTCGCTGCTACTGGCGTGCGCGAAGCCTACTACACGGACTATCTAGGAACACCGCAGGAATTGGTCTCGGCGTTCAAGTATGGCTTTCTTTATCAAGGCCAATGGTATTCCTGGCAGCGTCAGCGCCGCGGCAGTAGCGCGCTCGATCTCGATTACGCGGCCATGATCACGTTTCTGCAAAATCATGATCAGGTGGCGAATTCAGGGCGCGGATTGCGGCTGCGGCAGCTGACCAGCTACGGAAGATACAAGGCCCTCACCGCGTTCTGGCTCCTGGGCCCAGGCACGCCGATGCTGTTTCAAGGGCAGGAGTTCGCCGCTTCTGCCCCATTTGCATTCTTCGCGGACCATGAACCAACGTTAGCAGACCTCGTTCGTAAAGGACGGGCTGAATTCTTAGCACAATGGCCAAGTCTCGCTCGCGCAGGAGCGCCGTTTGACGATCCTTGTGCCAGATCGACCTTTGAAAAATGCAAGCTGGATCACTCCGAGCGCAGCCGTCATGCGGAAGAACTGGCGCTGCATCAAGATCTTCTAACCCTGCGAAAGACGGAGCCGCTCATTTCACGCCAGGACCGCAATTTCGATGGTGCGGTGCTAGGTCCAGAAGCACTCGTAGTGCGTTTCTTTTCGGAAGGTTTTCGCGATGACCTCTTGCTGGTGGTGAACTTGGGTACCGAGCTGCGGCTCACGTCGCCGTCGTTTCCATTGCTGGCGCCTCCGGAGAGAAGTGAATGGACGGTCCGGTGGTCGAGTGAGGATCCTCGATACGGCGGCAACGGCATCGCTCCCCTTGAAACGGACTGCGGTTGGATCGTTCCTGCGCAAGCCGCTGTGTTGTTGCGACCGCTCCAGCGGCAAGGAAAGCTGGGTCGCGATGAATGACGTTCTGCGGCGCATCGCGTACCGAAAGACCGATGGCGACTCCTGCGACACTCTGATCGCCAAAGAGTGGCTCGTTACCAACGGTCTCGGTGGCTATGCTTCGGGCAGCCTGGCGGGAGTAATCACGCGCGGTTTCCACGGCTATCTGGTCGCCGCGCTCCCTACTCCGCTCGGCCGCATCCTGCTCTTAAATGATCTGATCGAGAGAGTTGAAATTCCCGGTGGCTTAACTGTCCAGTTGGGTGGCGAGGAACGCGTCGATGCCCCGCTCCGCGCGCAAGGCTCCGAACATCTCCAAGAGTTCCGGCTGGATAGCGGCATTCCCGTCTGGACTTATCGTTTTGACGAAGTATTGTTGGAAAAACGCGTCATCATGGTCCACCGGCAGAACACGGTGCAGGTGAGCTACCGCATAATCAACGGTGGCAGCCTGAACCTGACGCTGCGTCCGTCGGTTAATTTCCGACCGCATGAAGCGCCGGTGAATACTCCTCTGGCTGGAGATTATGCGTTCACCGTGGTTGAAGACTCTTTTGAGATTTCTTCGCAGATCAACATTCCGCCGCTGCGGCTGATCTTGTACGGCAAAGACAAGTCTTTGACCATGGATCGCACGCGCTATCAAGAGGTGATTTATCGCGTGGAGGAGAGCAGAGGCTACGCGGCGCGAGGCGACTTGTGGAGTCCCGGCTATTTTTCTGTGGCGGTCACTCCGCAAGATCCAGTGACACTCGTCGCCTCCGCGGAATCCTGGGAGGCGATTCGTGCTGTGCCGCCAAAGTATGCGGAGAGAGCAGAAATCGACCGTAGAAAAAAACTCCTGGCCCGTGTGCCCGATGTTCCAGCGGAAAGCACTGCAGCGGAGCTCGTTCTAGCCGCGGATCAATTCATCATCGTGCCGGAAGGCCGCAGCGACGACTCGGTCCGGGCGCGAGCTCGCGGAGACGACGTACGCACGGTTATCGCCGGTTATCCCTGGTTCACGGACTGGGGGCGCGA
>Ga0335081_10003811_pt1 | contig 23769 bp, 16 predicted proteins | sample Lox_Sample_35_FD_206713 | JGI IMG/M metagenome (GOLD analysis project Ga0335081, IMG submission 206713) | Soil microbial communities from Loxahatchee National Wildlife Refuge, Florida, United States - Lox_Sample_3.5 | ecosystem: Environmental > Terrestrial > Soil > Wetlands | place: USA...
CTGTACAATCTCATTGTAATAGGCATAAGCCTATATTTTAATTTCCTTCGGGAGGATATACCTCATATGTATGCAATGCAAGGACTTACTTCTTTGGAGGCGTTCGCGATTTGGGCCGTTTTTGTGGTCGCCATCATCGGTCTCTTATACGCGCTTTTCCTCCGCTCTCAGATCCTGCGTGAAGATAAGGGTAGTGAAAAAATGCAGGAAGTTTGGAACGCGATCAAGTCTGGCGCCGATGCTTATTTGCGAAAACAGTTTAATAGTATCTGGCCGTTGATTCTTTTGCTGGCTGTCGCTTTGTTCCTTTCTGTTTATGTTGTTCCTCCATCTCAGGAGGCGCTGGAACGGTTCAGCAGCTATAGCTCCGATGCGGTCCGCCTGATCATAGGCATCGCGCGCGCGATTGCCTTTATTATGGGCTCTGGCTTTTCCCTCTTGGTCGGACAGCTTGGAATGCGTATGGCAATTGAAGGCAATGTTCGAGTTGCCGCGGCTTCAAAAAGGTCTTTTGGCGATGCGCTCCGGATCGCCTATCGCGCTGGAACTATTACGGGAATGTTGACGGATGGTTTGGGTTTGTTGGGCGGCACGATCATCTTCATCATCCTAGGCATTGCTGCACCCGACGCGTTGTTGGGCTTTGGTTTCGGCGGTACGCTTCTGGCGTTGTTCATGCGCGTGGGCGGCGGCATCTTTACGAAAGCGGCAGATGTCGGCGCGGATTTGGTCGGCAAAGTGGAAGCCGGTATCCCGGAGGATGATCCGAGAAATCCCGCAGTGGTCGCTGACCTCGTGGGTGATAACGTCGGCGATTGCGCCGGTATGGCGGCTGATATTTTTGAATCTTATGAAGTAACGATTGTTGCTGGATTGATTCTTGGCTTGGCACTTTGGCGTCTTACCGGACGTCTTGAGTGGATTATCTTTCCGCTTATTGTACGCGGCATCGGTGTGTTATCTTCAATCATTGGAACCTATTTGGTGCGCGGTGGGCAAGGTAAGAGCGGCGATGCAATGGCGGCGATTTTCCGCGGTTTCCTTTCTTCTGCCGCGATCTCAGCCGCGCTGTTCTTTGTGGCGGGATTCTTTTATTTGCAGAGTCCAGCTCTTGGCGGGTGGTGGCGAACGCCGGCCGCAGTTGCAGCCGGAGTTGTGCTGGCCATCTTGATTGACCGTTTAACTGAATACTTTACTGGTACCGATTCTGCACCTGTAAATAACATTAAGAAGGCGGCGGATACGGGACCGGCGACTTTGATCTTGAACGGCGTTGCAGTTGGCTTTGAATCCTCGGTTTGGTCTGTGCTTGTTATTGCACTCACTATTGTCGCGTCTATATTTATTTTTGGCACCATTCCCGGTGCGGATGCCGCCAGCAAAACCACGTTCATTTTGTATGGGGTGGCAATGACCGGCATCGGCATGTTGACTTTGACTGGCAATAACGTGGCAATGGATTCGTTTGGCCCCATCGCCGATAATGCAAATGGTATTGGCGAAATGGCTTGGTCTGGCTTGACCGACAAAAAGACCAAAGAAGCTCAACAGGTTATGGCTGATTTGGATGCGGTTGGCAATACTACCAAAGCTATTACTAAAGGCGTAGCGATTGGTTCGGCTGTTATCGCTGCTGTGGCTTTGTTTGGCTCATTCATTACCGATGTATCTAAAATTGATCCGGCTGCGTTGGCAAATGGCATCCAAGTCAGCGTGCCTCAGGTTTTTGTTGGCATGCTGATCGGCGGAGCGCTCCCGTGGCTCTTTTCTTCTTTCGCTATCCAAGCTGTTGCGCGTGCGGCTTCGTTGATTGTGATGGAAGTTCGCCGACAATTCAAACTCGGAGTTTTGAAGGGTAAGATCAAGCCGGATTATAAGCAAGCAGTTGCTATTTCGACTACTGCCGCGCAAAAGGAATTGGTCTCTTTGGCGTTGCTAGGCATCGTGACCCCGATCGTTGTCGGCTTGTTACTGCAAGTTGAAGCATTAGGCGGGTTCCTTGCAGGGATTATCGTCTCCGGTCAATTGCTGGCGGTCTTCTTGAATAACTCTGGTGGCGCTTGGGACAACGCGAAAAAGTTGATCGAAGATGAGCCGAAGGATCCGAAGAAGAATCTTGGCAAAGGTTCCGAGCGGCACAAAGCTGGTGTGGTCGGTGATACCGTTGGTGATCCGTTCAAAGATACGGCGGGACCCGCACTTAACCCGATGATCAAAGTAGTCAACTTGGTTTCTGTGATCATTGCACCGGTGATAGTCAAGTATGCTGGTGCGACTGGGGCAACTTTGTATATTGTTTGGGCAGTCGCAGTTCTTTTGTTGGCTGTGTTGGCTTGGGCAGTGATGCGCTCAAAGGCGCCAGCACCCAGTCTGATTAATAAGTAAATACAAAAAATATAATAGGCTTCCGTATTTCGGAAGCCTATTATATTTGGTTGAAAAAATAGATGCTCAATTTAACCACGGTTAAAAAGATAGCCTACATTTATTTGTTCATCCCGTTTATCCTTTTTTGTATTGGATGGCTTAATAAGATCGCCGCAGTCTTTGTTTGCGCACTTGTCATTGTAGGATTTGTTTCAATTTGGCGCGCTCTGCCGTCCAGAGATTTGTTTGAGTTTCGGAAAAAGGATTTTCTTGTGGCGATACTGGTGTTGGGGGTATGGGTATTTTTTTCTGGAATTGGCGGTTATACTTTTCAAAACTGGGACCATCATAGCCGCAATGCTGTTTTCCGGGACCTGATTAATTATCCCTGGCCGGTTATCTACCATTTTTCGCCAGACGTATCAGCACAATTTGGAATTCCATCCGCGGTCATCATGTCGTATTATTTTGGATTTTGGTTACCATCAGCTTTGGTTGGCAAGCTTTTGGGTTGGAGCGCGGCGAATTTCAGCTTGTTTATGTGGACGTATCTCGGCATCGCACTGGCCGTGATGTTGACTGCGGCTAAATTAAAAACATCTTTTCTAAGAACTGCTTTGTTGATCATTTTCTTTAGCGGGATGGATTTTTTAGGTGTTATCCTGTTCAAAAATATTCCGCGGTATACCTATCCCTTGCTCTGGCCCCCAATACAGCATTTGGAATGGTGGGCAGGGGCGTTTCAATATTCATCTTTTACGACCGATCTTTATTGGACATATAATCAATTCGTGCCTGCATTATTGATTATGGCACTGTTTCTGTCGTCTAGCGACCGGGCTTCGATTTTATTGGGAGGAATTTGTTTCTTCTTTGCCCCTTTTCCCGCATTAGGACTGTTTCCTTTTATTGGAGGAGAAGCTCTAAACGAAACCCTTATTTTGATTCGCGATCAAACGAGGCGCAACTGGTTAATTTCTCTGGCGCGTCACTTCTTGACCATTGAAAATTTTACTGGTTTGATTTTGGGCGGTATCTCAGCCTTCTTTTTTATGACGAACTTGGCTGTTCAAACTCGGAGTTTCGGCCTGCCTGATTCTGCCGGGATTTATATTATTTTTTTATTACTTGAATGTATGTTAATCTGGCTTGTTTTGCTGCCATCGAACAAGACCGACTGGATGTGGTATGTGGCGGGCGCCGTCCTGATACTTGCGCCATTTGTTAGTCTTGGCGGAAGCTGGGACTTTATGACGCGCACAACCATTCCGGCGCTCTACCTTCTTATGCTTGGATGTGGTCGTTTTTTAATAACGGGAAAAAGCGCATTGATAAAAGTGTCATTAATGTTTATGCTCATCGTCGGTGCAATGACTCCTGTTTATGAGATCAGCCGTTCCATGGTTCGAACTGTGCGCTATTATGATATTAATTCCCTTTCAGCTTTAACTTTTGAACAGTATTTTCAACATCCCCCGCCTGCGAATGTCGATTTTGTACCGGAATTCGATCATCCGCTCACGCTTGTCGCCGATGACTGGGTCAGTCTTTCCATCCCTCGCGCAAATGAATGGAATACTAAGGTCGGCACTCTGTTTAATCCGGCATTTCGTTTTTTATGGAATGGCACGCTGATATTTCATCAGGGTTAATCAGTAGAAACTCGTTCGTCATGGCCCTTTTAGTTTTGCTTCCCCCCACATTCAAAGACCGCGTAATATTGATTCTGGTAAAGCGGATTTCGTCCTTGCTCTAAGGCGGATAGGTTTTTCCATATGGAATCAAGATCGGTTATTATAATTATGTTGATGTTGTTGATTGCGCAGGTTTGATCTATTTCCGTCCAGTCTGAATTGGCTGTAAACATCTTTGAGATGGCATTGGCCCGGTTTTTTAGTTCTTGCATCGGAACCCCATAGGCCGTATGGCCCGATATGACTATTGCGCGGTCCGCGTATAATCCAATTGGGCGGTTTAATAGGTCAGTCGGGTTGTCCTGAATCAGGGTATCTTCTGGTGTATATAAATTGACATACTCATATGCCAGTCTTGCGGCGAAAGTTCTTTTGCCTAATTGGCTATCCGGGCTAAGACTGCTCGGAAAACCCGTGATGCCTGCATCCACCAGCATGGGCCAGGTTCGTAAGAGAACAACATCTGTGATTGTGGTCAACAGGCCAAGAATGGCAAATATTCTTAATTGACGGAATATTCGCGCCGACGCTGAATGTCTTTCTAATTTTCTCCAGCCGTTTGGGAACAGCTTGTGGATAACATCAACGCTCCAAATCAATAAAATGAATTGCCCTGGGAGCCAAGCACGCCAGCCCAAGTCATTGCTTGCAATGGTTGTTGATTGAACAAACGACCCGACGAATATCGTGACAATAAGCAGGATAAGTTCTGAGAAGTAAAACGGGTTTTGTCTCCACGATTCTTTCCCATGTTGCTGAATCCATAATATGCCTATGATAAAGAAGAAACCCAATTCCATTAAGTAATTTAATGGAAGTAGAAGCAGAAAGATGAAGTTAAGAAGGGCGGGTGGGAGGGCGGAAGATAATAAAAGAGCCGGAATAAAAGTTCGAACCGCGAAGGTAATTGGCATTCCGTTTGGCGAACCGGAATTGTTTCCATTAGCCAATCCTACAAGAAACGGGCTGGCGACGATTATGGCGACGGTTCCCACTAACACCATTAACAGGCTAAGCCGTCGCTCTTTTTGAAAAAAAAGGGTGATCATCCATAGACCCCAAAAAAGGATAAAAACCAGAGTTACATACACAGACAACCCAATTGCGGATGCAAACGCGAGTCCCGCAACGCCGCAGGCTTTGATTTGTTTTGAAATTTTTTGACCTCGAATGGAATGAATCAGCATCAAGCCTGCTAGACATGCGATCAGTGCCGCGACATGATGCGGTGCCCACGAAACCGATCCGATCCAAGCTGTGATTTGTTCATTCCAATGCTCAATGTCGCCTTCGGGATATGCGCCTCCGGTCGCGAATCTTGTCGTTATCATCTGAATTAATGCCGGGATGACATCCACTCCACTGATGAGTAATAAGCCGATTCCGAGCAGGGAAGATTTCCAAATATTTGGATTGCTTTCGGTATTTCTTAATCGCAGATATAAAGCAATAGCTGCCATTAAAGCCAAGCCACACCATGCCACGCTGGCGATCATCGCGGTATAGCCGTTAATTAATGGCGAGCCAATTTGCGCTACAATACTGCAGGGGATATACCAGAAATAATAGAGATATGTTAAGCGGATAGGATGTCCGGGATAATAACTTGGATTGATAGGCGGAACTCCGGTTCGTGTTATGGCATTGATGATAGCCACCCGGGTTGTGAAATCATATGAAATATTGTTATAGTAGAGGTGATTGCCTAATTGGATATCAACAACAAAAAGGATTGAAAATACCGTCCAGCCCAAGGCGACGAACAAGGCGGTTCGATACAGACTTTTTGATTCTCCTATCAGGGAAGCTTGTTTTGTTTTGAGTAAAATGATCGCGAAGGCAATTGCAAAAAATAAAAGCACTACGATTGCTGCCTGTGCTGACGTAAAATGATAGACTAAAAATAAACTGATAGGACTAACAGCGATGGATAGAATGATGGCAATGACAAAGCGCGCGGCAGAGGAGCGACCGGAAAAATCAAAAAGATCCAGTAGCCACCCGATAACGTACCCCGGCGCAACGAATATCAGAGAGAATAACAAGATAGCCAAAGAAGAACCCAGGACATCTTGCAGAGTAAAATTGTTCAGCATTGTGTATTTATGCCGTTCGAGTGTGGACTTTGTTGGTGATTGCTATAATAGAGGGTTGTAAAGGCGAGTGCGTTGGTCGCCAGCTGATTGAGGATGGAGTTGCAGATAAGGCTAAAAGTTGATGCGTTCTTTTTCGATCACCAGTGGGCGTCGTACGGTCAGTGTATAAATTGAGCCGATATATTCACCAATGATACCTAGGAAGAATAACTGTACGGAGCCGAGAAAAAAAAGCCCGATTACGACGGGAGCCAGACCGAGTGAAAAGTTTTGCCAGTCAATCAATTTGTAGATGAGATAGATTAATCCCACCACAAAGCTGATCGCTGCGGATAGAAACCCAAACATAGCCGCAAGACGCAGGGGGACTTTGGTATAGCTGACAATGCCGAGCATCGCCATATCATAGAGTGTATAAAGGTTGTTTTTGCTGATACCGCGTCTGCGGCGAGGCTGATCGAACTCGATCTCCGTGATATCAAAACCAATGTCGGCAATCAATCCGCGGAAGTAGGGGTATGGATCATGAAATTCGCGCAGGATGTCAATTACCTGTTTATCGTATAAGCCAAAGCCAGTGAAATTGTCGATTAACCGCACATCTGACAAGCCCCGCAGGACGCGGTAATAGAGCGAGCGCAGGAAGTAAAATAAGCCTGGTTCCTGGCTGCTGGTTTTGACGCCAATCACTACCTTGCACCCTTCTTCCCATTTGTGGATGAATTCTGGAATCTTTTCAGGAGGGTCCTGTAAATCGGATGCCATGCCGATTACTGCATCTCCACCAGCCTGTAGCAGCGCATAATAAGGTGAACGAATGTGACCGAAGTTGCGCGTATTGAAGATCACCTTGACGCGTTTATCTTGGACAGCTAGCTCGCGCAACAGTTTTGCGGTACGGTCAGTGGAAGCGTTGTCAATAAAGATGTGCTCGTATCCGTAATCAAATCCGGACATTACCTCTTTGATGCGATTATAAAGTTCCCTAATGTTTTCTTCCTCGTTGAAGCATGGAGTGACGATGCTGATACATTTCATGCCGTACCTCCTTTCGTTAATTCACAGGCCGCGTTCGTAAAGCTGTTTCTTTAGAGTTTCGTCGCGATTATACAAGCTCTCGACCATCTCCACCGTCAGAGGCCCGTCCTGCTTGCACTCGGTAGCCAGCACTTGATCGTTGAGCAATTCGCGGCAGGAAAGCTGTCCTTTTTGAAGTGGGATTGCCAAGTAGTAGTCGTCCGCGGTTAAAACGTGACCAGCTGGTAAATCATGACTGGCGTATACGCCGCGCACGAGAGTTATTAGATAATCGGTTTCTTTTTGCGTGGATGGAGCTTTCTCAGTTCCAGGAGCACCGCACATCTCACGGGCTTTATTGAAAGCTTGGAACCATTCAGCGATCTGTTCAGGAGTGGAGCAGTAAGGCGAGACCGTTTTATCCGCAGTTTTGATATCGATATGACGTTCGAAAGTCCTTGCACCTTTTGCGTAAGCGATCATGATCGAGGAACGCCAATCGTGATATTCGTGCGTTGAAAGGCCGATCACATGGCCAGGGTAGCGGTTCTTCAGAAAGTCAATCTGATTCAGCTGCAAGTCGGCATCTTCGGATGGATAAATTGAAACGCAATGGTTAATTGCCAGTGGAATATTACGATGCTCGAAGAACAGGACCATGTTGTCAATGTCATTCAGGGATGTGCCGCCAGTCGAAACGATCACGGGCTTGCGCGTCTTGGCGATCTTTTCAAGCAAGGGCCAGTCAGTGACATCGGAGCTGGCGACTTTGATGATCTCGATGCCCAATTCCACGCAGAGTTCCACCGATTTTTCATCGAACGGTGTGGCCACGCGCACGCAGTTGGCGCGGCGGACGGCTTCCACAAGCGACGCTGTGTCTTCGCGGCTCAAACGCGTATCCAGCGTTTTCTTGATATAACGAATGTCACTGCGTTTGAGGAAATCCTGATGGATAAATGTGTCCACGTCACGGAGCTGCAGTTTGATGGCGGCGCGTACGTCGTTATAACGGGCGACCGTTCCAAATTCCTTGATGATGCGCAAACCGCGATTTACATCACCCCAGTGGTTGTTGGCAAGTTCGAGCACAAAAAGCTCTTCGAAAATATCACGGTTAATCATGGTTCCTCCATCATCTTTCGAAAAAGGCATTTGCGTCTTGATTGAGACATAATAGTTGTTTTCTACTGATCCACACCTTGTATTTTATATCAGCTTGGGGATTTTGAACTTTTCAGTCATGAAACGACAATTACTCTTCCCACGGTGGAATCAGCAGATTATCGAGCAATTCTTCGCGCTCAAGGAAGGGATACATGTCTTCTAGTGGGGCGGAAACGATGCGGCCATCCGGTAATTGACGCGAACTTTGCCGTGGCTCGAAACCCTGATCAGGATCGAGCATAACCTCGCATAATACCGGCCCGGGCATATCCAAAGTTTTTTGAAGAGGCGATGTGAAATCCTGCATATCGAGCCTAGTAAAGGTCAACCTGTGCGCTTTGGCGAGCGCTTCAAAATTCGGAAAAGAGACGCCCGACGCTGGACTTTCACCAACTGTTGAACCAAAGAAGCCTTTTTGTGAAGCGCGGATGGAAAGGTAACCGTTATTGTTCAAGACAAAAAGTTTAACGGGCAATTTATTTTCCGCTAGCGTCTGTAATTCCTGAATATTTAGTTGCAAACTTCCGTCTCCTGCGAGACAAATCACGCGCTTGCCCTGGCGGGCAACGGCCGCACCAATTGCAGCAGGCAAATCGTATCCCATAGAAGCTGAACCCGAATTGGAAAATAATCGTTGTCCAAGTCTAATTTTTGCGACTTGAAAAGAAACGATGCACGCGGTCGCATTGCCGGTCACAACAACATCGTCTGTATCTAATTGATTGAACAGGACTTCCATAAAATGGTAAGGATTGATTCTGGCGTTGAATTTTCGATGCTTTGGCAAAACAGCAGGATACCGCGCTTGTCGTTCTTTGCACCAAGCCAGCCAATTTGCATGTTTGGTATTGTTCCATTTGCAATTTTCAAGTTGACGATTCGTTTCCAATAAGAATTCTTGTGCATCGGCGACGATAGGCAGATCCGGTAGAACGGTGGGGCGGTGTAGTTCTGCCGGATCAACGTCTACCCAAATTTTATATGCCGCGCGCGCGAAAGATTTGAATGTATATCCGGTCTGGCGGACATTGAGGCGGCTGCCGATAATCAGCAGTACATCCGAGTTTTGAACCGCGAAGTTGCCGGGGCGTGTGCCGATCGTTCCGGGACGACCGCAAAAAACTGGATCATCTGAAGCGATTAAGTCGTGTGTCCAACCGGTAGTAACGGGGATGCCGAGTTTATGAACAACCTCGTTGAAGATATCCACCGCGCCTGCGAGTCGAACTCCGGTTCCCGCGAGGATGACGGGACGCTGCGCATTTCGTAAACGATCCAACGTTTGAGTAACGGACTCCGTTAATTTGACGGGATCCGGCTTTGGTTCCGATTCCGATGCGAAGCCTTCCAGAATTGATTCGTCTACCTGACTCGATTGCACATCAATTGGAATATCCAGCCAGCAAGGACCGGGTCTCCCGTTAAGCGCGATGTGCCATGCTTTCTCCAGATGATAACGGATCGTTTTTGGATCTGTGACAGTGACCGCGTATTTGGTGATGCTGCGTACCATCGAAATGATATCCGCTTCCTGATCGCCGAGTTGACGCAACCCTGGAAGATCGTAAGTACGGATATAGGTTTCACGCTTGACCTGCCCCGAGAGAATAAGCATCGGAATCGAATCGGTCCAGGCGCCGAAAACGCCGTTGAGAGCATTGATGCCGCCCGGACCGGTGGTGACGTTGATGACGCCAGGTGTATTGGTGATGCGCGCATATCCTTCGGCGGCTATGGCGCAAGCCTGCTCGTGATGATTGAAAATGGTTTTGATTTTGGGATGCATGCCAATGGAATAATTAAGAAACATCGCACCGCCGCCCGTGAGCATGAAGACGTGGCGGACGCCCAGCTCGGCTAGTTTATTGGCAATATATTCTGAGACGCGGATCATGGCTTAAGTTTAGACCGGTATAGCGTATAAGACAATATCAAAGTCGTTGAAGCCGTGCGAACGCAGATAGTATTGATAACTACCGCGCATCAGGCGTTCAATCAACAAGGGGATTTCCCAGAGATGTTCAGGTCGGTGATACACAGAGATTGCCAGTCCGGGACGAGCCTCTTGCAAGATGTATTGTGCGCCCCGTAAGGCTTCGACCTCAGCGCCCTCAATGTCCATTTTAATCAGGTTTGGTGTGAATGTCGAAATAGCCTCATCGAGAGATATGCATTGAAGGGTACTTTCACCAGCGTTGGTAATATTGCTTGATTCACCTCGACCAGTTGCAAAATGCAGTTGTGTGGTTGAAGAAAAAACGCCGCAGGGCCAAAGGCTTGTGTGGGGCAAATGGTTTTGGTTTTCTTTTACGAATTGAGAAAGCTTGCGAAAATTTATTAAGTCTGGTTCAAAGGCTGCCACTGCTTCAATAGAAATATTAGCAGTAATAAAGTTTTTGAGTGTATCGCCATCGAATGCGCCGCAATCCACAAGCCGCAGCGGCGTTTTCCATGCCGGAATGTCGGCAGGAAAGTATTGATGTTCCAGATCGGGTTGTGGCAGAAGCGAGTAATCACCAGAAAGGCGAAATTGGATCAATCGGTTGTAAATGTCCCGGCTGGTTTGGTCGGCCAACAGGTCATGTGCTGAACGAATGCTATCAGGAAACCGGGAATAAAAATCTCGAGAAGTTAGCCAGTATCTTTCCCCGAGTTCACTGGGGAAACGATCATATAGATCGATCAACGTTATGATTCCCCTATACTTCAAGGCGCGAAGGTTTTCAAGAATCAGAGAGATATTCGCATCGCGATTGTGGATGGCGATAATCACACTGGAGTTTTTGCGTTCCTCCTTTGAAATGCGTTCGTCCTGGGGCAGATATATGTTTGTGCCGACTAAGTTGCTTTGGGTGCCGCGGTGATCCATAAAACCTTTTAAGGCAAAGCCTTTTGCGTTGAGTAATTTCCAAACGTCGTTGCCAACTGACCCGGTCCCATAAACAAAGATCGACTCGCTATTGTTTTCGGCAAGAATCTGATTTTGGTGTTTGCCGGATATTTTGGAAAATTTGTTTGAAAGTGGTATCATGAATTAATCCCTGAGCAAAATGATTGAATTATTCAATCCCATTTTTTGGATTTGCTCAACAATGCTTTGTTGGTGTAGCGTAGATGAAATTAATATAGGTTCGGTGAATTGAATCACGGACTCAGGCGAAATGATCTTTAAACCGCGGAGGATTTTGCCCTGGTTCATGGGGTTGCTGTCTACGAAGGCAACGATTTGGGCATTTGCCAGAGAGGTTTCGGCTAAAAGTTTCATGGCTAATTGTCCGACTCCCCAAATGATCACTCGATTGGAATTTGCCAGTGATTTTTTCAATCGCATTTCAATATCATCCAAAATGTTTTGTGAGAGCGATATGTAACGGTTGATTTCGTTTCTGAGTTTGGTGTCCTTATCTATTCCTAAAGTTTTGTCGGACTTTCGAGCAAAACAAAAAATAGCTGGATAAGGTTTGTTAACAGAAGCTGGAATGACTTTTTCGCCCCATTCCACCGATTCGAAATGGTGAGTGTGAAGATAATTCTTAAGACTTGTTAGGGAAAAGTGATTTATGTGTTCGGTGTTGAAATCCTGGAACGGGGCGTCTACAAAATCTGCATAACGCGAAGCATCTGGGACTTCGATATAAATAATTGCATCTTCTTTCATGGAATTGCGTATCCAGATTGCAGCGGGTTCTATATTCTGAACATGTTCAAGCGTGTGCGAGAGTATCACGCAATCAAAGCGAGCGCCAATGGGTTCGGATAATGAGCCGACCTGTGCCTCAATTCCAAGGGCGCGGGTGTTTTTTACGCATACTGCGGAAGGGTCGATGCCCAGTAAATTTCTATAACCAAGGTCTTTCAACGCTTTCAATAATCCGCCGTTTGCGCACCCTACATCCAAAATTCGCGCCTTGGGGTTTTGAATAAATTCATTAATTTGGCGGGCCGTATCCTGTTGGCGTTTCCAGTCGAACGGATTTGTTATTCCACCTGTGCCGGTTCCAATGTCTTCATATTTTGACTGCTCAGCATAAAAACGGTCATAATCAGCCTGTGTGGCTGAAGTATTTGCATAGACAAACCCACAAATATTGCATATCACCACATCATATCCATTGGATAAAGGGTGTCCCTCGGGTAGTTCAAATCTTTGGCGATGCAATTTTTCAATGTCAGTTCCATTACAGATGGGGCAGCTTCTATAGACTTTATACATATTTGCCTGACTAGATTTGTGTATTGCTGTGCAAGCGCATATTGTTATGGTTTGAGCCATACATAAATGTGCCAACCCCATTTAGGAGAAACAAACGAATCTATTTTGTTGTAGTTGTATCTTGTTGTAATGTAATAGATCGCAGAATCGATATTGCGCTGGCCGCTTGGCTGTCCATTTCGAAACATTTCCTCATGCAATTTGTATATTGACTCCGGCATTTCCATGTAAATAATCATCTTTGGCGGGTTTTCTTTGAGCCTTGTTGCGTCTGCAATGGCAACGGAGTCGGGACACACATCAAAGTAAGCCACTGGTGAAAACGTCGGTTGCATTCGGCCAGTCACGTAATTGAATAGGGTCATGTAAGGATATGTATAAACATAGTCATTCGGTGAGGTATTATTTTCTATATCAAAATATATTTTGTCGTAGATTTCTGCCGTATTAGCAGAGAGATTAAAGCCCTTGAAGGCAGGAATTGCGCTGGCCGCATTTTCGTTGTGACCATATTCGGTCCATCCCCACCAATCATAAAGGATTTGGTTTCTTCTTGCGGCACTAACAAAGAGCACTAAGCAGGATGCAGAAATAAGTATGAGTCTATAATATTTCCAGTTTAGCTGTATGCAGTCAATTAAGAAGGCGAGAACTAACGCTGTTCCCAGCAATCCTGCGTAAACTTCTAATTGACCCGAAAGCCCTGTCGAATAAGTCCAGATAAAAGACGCAACAATAAGCTCCGCAACCGATTTTGTAAAAGGGAGCTGCTTTCGGAAAATCCATTTTATGCCAATCATCACGCTGGCGATTGTTATTAGGTAGAACGTAAAATAAAGCCATAACGTAAGATACTGGCTTCCCAGGACATTAATGATTGCTGCTGTGTTCATGTTCGGCGGTATAAGAAGACCCCCTGCGGCGTATGGTAGGAAAACAAGCGGCAACAAATAATTAGAATCGCCCGGCAGCCTAGAGGAAAGGTTGAAAACTTTGATATTGAGTATTCCCGCTCTCCATAACAATAGTAAGATGAATGAAACGAAGGCAAACAGACCAAGATAGAACAGCGCAAATCCCTGTCCCCAAAATCCAAATAGAATGCTTGGGATTGATCCTTTGGAAGACGTACCACCAAAGACTTGGCCCAGATATTGGGAAAATATCTGCTCCTTCAGCAACCAGATAATTATTGCACAAGCCGGGACGGCCCAGCCTATTAAGAAACTTATTGTTCGTTGCGCCAGAAGATATTTGGCTGTGTACCAGGTCAACATGAAAAGCAGAAGTATCGATACGAGCAGTCCGCTCGATTGCTTCGTAAAAAAAGCTAGAGAAGCGAAACCGCCCACGAGGCCATCGTAAACCCATTTTTGCCGCGAATCTCTTCCGCGTTCCAAGCATATTAGCGCTAACAAATAGAACAATAACGTTGTCTGGTAATAAGTATAAAGAATGTCAACAGTAAAGCCTTGATATAAGAACGCAGAAGTAACCACGGCAATAAAAGAGGTGGTTGGGGAGAAATGTTTTGCGATTAAATAATATAAAGCCAGAACTAAAATGGATCTTTCGATCATTCCGTAATAACGATACAACATATACCTGTCCCCAAATTTTGAGATAAGTTCAACAATAAAAAGCGGTATGGGCTGGGTAAAATAATAAAAATCTTTATATGGCAGCAATCCCTTCTGAGTCATCAATGCATAATATTGCATCCAGCCTTCCTGAATGGGAATAAAACGGTCATGAATTGCCCACATGGCCCCGCCTAAGAGAGCTATTGTAGCTAGTGGAAAGATGAGATTCAAGTTGATTCGTCTCATCTGTTTCCTTTGCTAAAATCAATCGTGTTTTCGATGGCGCTATCTAGTGGAATCCACCGATCTAAGCCCAAATCCGATCTTGCGTGGTCAATTTGTGGGACATACTGTTCTATTGGCTTCATGGGATTAGACATTCCGTGAATTTCCATATTCATTTTGTACGGGAATTGTCTAGCCACGCGCTGAGCTACTTCCGCGATGGATAGGTCTTCGTCGCTCCCGACATTATATGGACGGCAGGACTGCCCTTTGAATAAAATCGTCCATAGCCAAATAGCCAAATCTGCGGCATAGAGGTACGAACGCCGCGGTGTGCCGTCTCCTTTAACGATGATCGGGCCGCCACTCAGTCCATCGCGGATGAAATTGCCAATAGCAAAATGAACATCCAACGGCAGATAGGGTCCGACAAAGGCAAAACAGCGGGCGATCTTCATTTCGATGTTTGACTGATGCCCGTAAAGACTGCAGAGATATTCAGCGATTCTTTTTCCCTGGCCATAAGCGGATTTTGGATCCATTGGATCGGGCGCGCCTGAATAGTCCTCCGGGATATGTGTTATTTCCGGTGGCTGCTTTCCATAGACTGCGCCAGAACTGGTCAATAGGAATTTTTTTGCACCGCAGGTTCTTGCAAAATCCAACGTATGGCGTGTGCCTTCTATGATCGTATCCAGCATCAATAGGGGATTCTCGTCGTTGAGCTTGGCGCTTGATTCGGTAGCCGCGTGGACAATATGGCTGAAGGTGCCATCGGGAAAGTCAAAGGTGCGGACGTCGCCGCTTATCAGAGTGACCGCTTCGTTGTCCGCGAGATGCGGAGCTTTGATTCGAAAAGTATCCGGCGAACGAGTTAATACCGTCGCCTGGGCGTTGAGATTCAATTTTTCATTTGCCCAAATAAAACTTTCCAATAACCAGCAACCGAAGAAGCCCGTCCCGCCCGTGATGAAGAGGCGCTGACCGCGCAGTTCATCCCACAACTCACGGGTGTGATCGAGAACGTGATCGAGATCAGATGCCAGAGGGTTTTGCATTGCTATGCCGCGGTTTCGCAAAGCTGCGTCAGCATGCCGCTGACGTAATCAAGCATAGACGCGGTAAGACCGGGATACACACCAATCCAAAAGACACGATGCATCACTTCGTCAGCATGTTTGAGATCGCCAATGACGCGATATTTTTGATTGCGATAGGCAGGTTGACGAATTAGATTGCCGCCGAATAACAGACGCGTTCCGATTTTGTGATGCTCGAGCCAGCGGACTGCTTCATCGCGTGTGAAAGCCGCCTCGGGACGGACATAGATCGGAAAGCCGAACCAGGATGGATTCGAGTTAGGAGTCGCTTGCGGAAGAATGAAGAATTCCTGCAGTTCGCTCAGTCTTTGATACAGGTAATTAAAATTCTCGCGGCGCTTCTGGATAAACGCCGGCAGTTTTTTTAATTGTGCGACTCCGACCGCAGCTTGCATGTCGGTGGCTTTTAAGTTGTAGCCGATGTGTGAATACGTGTATTTATGGTCATAGCCATATGGCAATTCGCCGAGTTGCCAGTCGAAGCGTTTGCCGCAGGTATTCTCTTTGCCGGGATCACACCAGCAATCACGGCCCCAATCACGAAACGACTCGATCAATTTTTTGAGCTTTGGTTTGTCAGTGAGAACTGCGCCGCCTTCGCCCATCGTGATGTGATGCGCAGGATAAAAACTTACAGTCGCTAGATCGCCAAACCTGCCGACGGGTTGCTCGTTATAGGTTGCGCCTGTCGCGTCGCAACAATCCTCGATTAGCCATAAGCTATGTTGTTTGCAAAAGGCAGTGACCGTGTCGAGGTCGAACGGATTGCCGAGCGTATGAGCAATCATCACGGCGCGCGTTTTTGGTGACAGTGCGGCTTTAAGTTGAGACGCATCAATGTTATATGTAGGAATATCCACATCCACAAACACCGGTACCAGATTATTTTGAAAGATCGGATTAACCGTTGTGGGGAAGCTGGTAGCGATTGTGATAACTTCATCGCCGGGTCTGAGTTGTCGTTCGCCCAACACAGGCGAAGTTAGACAGGCAAGTGCGAGCAAATTCGCTGAGGAACCGGAGTTCACCAGAATGGCGTGACGCATGTGGAAGAAGCGTGCAAACTCGATTTCAAATTGATGTGCGAATCTTCCAGTGGTCAACCAGAAGTCCAGCGATGAGTCCATCAGAGATTGCAAGTCGTTCGCGTCGAAGACTCTGCCCGAAATCGGCACGCTGGATTCGCCTGGAATAAATTCGCGCGGCGGAAATGCTTCCGAAAAATATTCAGCAGTGAGAGAAAGGATTTGCGCGCGGAGTTCATCAGCTTTTGGATTCATCGTTAAAGAACTTTCGATACCATTCAATGGTTTTCCTTAAACCTTCGTCCAATGAAAAGAGCGGATGCCAGTTGAGGATTCGTCTTGCTTTTTCAGCGCTGAGACATTGATGGCGAATCTCATTCGTAGCTTCGTTTCTGATTTCTGGACGCGAAACGGATTTCATTTCTTTTAAGATTCGTTCTACAATTTCTCGCACCGTGATTTGAATCTCGTTCGAGAAATTGAACGCCTCGCCTTTGAGTTTTGGATTCTCCGCAAGTTTTTCGGCAAGCAACATGTACGCGGCGGCTCCGTCTTCAACATAAAAATAATCGCGGACGTAATTGCCGTCTGAGCGGATGATCGGGTTTTGTCCGCGCAAGATAGAGCGGATCGTTCCGGGAATGATGCGGTTCCAATTCAGGTCGCCGCCGCCGTAAAAATTTCCACAGCGTGTGATTGCAACCGGTAAATCAAAACTGGCGGCATAAGTATTTGCAATCAAGTCCGCCGCAGACTTACTGACATCATATGGATGCTGGCCCTGAAGCGGCATGCTTTCGTTGTAAGGCAGAGTCTCTTGATCACCATATGCCTTGTCAGAAGATGCAATCACAATTTGCTTTACACTCGGACTGCGGCGGCAGGCTTCTAATAAATTCCACGTACCCGCGACGTTGGTTTCGAAAGTCGAAATCGGATTCCGATTTGCAATCGTGACGATGGTCTGCGCCGCGAGATGGATGACGGTGTCGATTTCATATTCACCGAGCGTGCGTTCGATGACATCGCGGTCACGAATATCACCGCGTACCACTTTCACTTGGTCAATTAAATTTCCGCGCACGAGTTCGCTTTGCGGCACCCAATCACGGACGAGGCAAATTATATCGGCACCCGCGTCGATTAATCGGCGTACAAGCCAGCTTCCAACCAATCCGGTTCCGCCTGTGACGAATGTGGGGCGATCCAACCAAAAGGTGCGATTCAATTCCATAACTTCCACGGTGCGTTGCCTTCCCGCCAAAGTTTTTCGAGCAGATGGACATCACGCAACGTGTCCATGCTTTGCCAAAAATCTTCATGTTGATACGCGGCGAGTTGACCATCTGCCGCGATTTTTTCGAGCGAATCGTATTCCCATGCACTGTGATCGCCTTCGATGTACTTAGTAACTTCTGGTTGGAGCACGAAGAATCCGCCATTGATCCAGCCTTCGCCAATTTGCGGTTTCTCTTTGAACTCAGTGACTTTGCCATCATCGAGAAGCATTTGACCGAAACGCGCCGGAGGGCGAACGGCGGTGAGAGTCGCTAGCCGTTTTTGTGTTTGATGAAATTCAATCAGTTTGGGAATATTGATGTTGCTCACGCCGTCGCCATAGGTTAGCATGAACGGTTCGTTTCCGATAAATTCCGCCAGACGCTTCACGCGTCCGCCGGTGTTGGTATCCGCGCCAGTGTCGAGAAGATGCACGGTCCAATCTTCACCTTCGCCTTCGTGTACGGATATGTCCCCGTTCCTTAATTGAACCGTGAGATTGCGGGACCGATAATGATAATTTATAAAATAGTCTTTGATCAAATCGCCGCGATAACCCAGCGCGATGACGAACTCTTTGAATCCGTAAGCCGCATAGATGTTCATGATGTGCCAGAGAATCGGCCTGCCACCAATCTCGACCATGGGTTTGGGTTTGACCGTGGTTTCCTCGGAAAGACGTGTGCCGAGTCCTCCGGCAAGGATCGCGACCTTCATTTGCTTTTCCATCCTCCTATTCTACAGGAAGTGCACACCTCTATAATCGATTGGCACGATTTTGAAATCATCGTTTCTATTTCAAATATTTCTTTTGCCATTCAAACAGTTTATTCAAGGCTTCGATGGGCGAAAGCGAATTCACATCTACCGATCCCAATTCGTCGAGCAGAGGGCTGGTTTCTGGAAAAAGTGCGGCTTGTTGTGCAACATGCGGATTGATGTTCACAGCGCGCCCCGATGTTTTTTCAAGTTCAAGCATAATCTCATTCGCGCGCTGGATGACCGGCGCGGGCAAACCTGCCAATTGCGCGACGTGAATGCCATACGATTTATCCGCTCCACCCTCCACGATCTTATGCAGAAATACAACCTTACCATCGGCTTCGGTCACAGCGACATTGTAATTGCGAACGCCCGGCAAAAGATCAGCTAGTTGAGTCAATTCATGATAATGTGTCGCGAAAAGCGTCTTGGCGCGTAGATGCGGATGATTATGAATGTATTCGATAATTCCCCATGCAATTGAAAGGCCGTCATAGGTGCTTGTGCCGCGTCCGATTTCATCGAGGATTAAGAGTGAGCGCGATGTGGCATGATGAAGAATGTTTGCCGCTTCGATCATCTCGACCATGAACGTGGATTGTCCGGCATGAATTTCATCCTGCGCACCGATGCGGGTGAAGATGCGGTCCACCAATCCGATCCTTGCGGAGGATGCCGGAACGAACGAACCCATCTGCGCCATCAAAACGATCAGCGCGGCTTGCCGCAGATAGGTTGACTTGCCTGACATATTCGGTCCGGTGATGACGCGCACGATCTCGCCTTTTTCAAAGATAACATCGTTGGGAACGTATCGCTCTCCGCGCAGGCTTTGCTCAACGACCGGATGTCTTCCCTCGCGAATTTCCAATTCGCTTCCTTCCGCAACCTCGGGCCGGACATAACCTCCCAAAGCGGATGCTTCTGCTAAAGCGGCTAACACATCCAACTCTGCCAAGGCTCTTGCGATTCCCAAAAGTTTATGAGCCGACTTTGAAAGTGTCGCACAAATTTCCCGGAACAATCGCAACTCGATTTCGCGGATGCGTTCTTCCGCATTCAACACGAGCGTTTCATATTCCTTCATCTCCGGTGTAATGAAGCGCTCAGCATTGACCAGCGTCTGTTTGCGAATGTAATTTTCTGGCGCCCGATCCGCGGCGCCGCGCGAGATTTCGATGTAATAGCCAAAGACTTTGTTGTATCCAACCTTTAACGTTTTGATGCCTGTTCGTTCACGCTCTACGGCTTCGAGATTTGCAATCCAATCGCGTGCATGTTTAGATGCGTCAATCACCGAATCTAATTCCTGCGAATATCCAGAACGAATGATGCCGGTATTTTGTAATGTCGCTGGTGGATCATCGTCGATGGACGATTCAAGTAAAGTGTATTCGTCGTTTGCTAATTCAATACCAGGCAATGTGGCAGTTGATTTGCCGAGTACATCAACTATGTTTGGTAATTCTTTTAACGTGCTTCTCATTGCAACTAGGTCGCGCGGCTGTGCGTGACCCGCCATCACACGATTGACCAATCTTTCCAAGTCGGCCAGTGGCTTAAGCGTTGCGCGTGTTTCAGCGCGTTCCATGCCGCGCTCAAAGAAATATTGAACGCCATCCTGCCGCGCCTTGATCTTTTCGATGTTCAGTAATGGCTGGCTGACCCATTGATGAACCAGCCGTTTGCCCATGGGGGTAACCGTGCAATCAAGGACTCCAAGCAACGATCCTTTGTATTCTCCGCGCAACGTCTCTTCGAGTTCAAGGTTTCGCCGCGTCGAAGCATCCAGCGTCATGAATTCATTCAAGCTGTAATAACGGAATCCGCTTAATAGATTTAGAGAATCGGGCTGAGTCTCTTTGAGATATTGAATGATCGCACCTGATGCGCGAATGGCGAGGTTTTGTCCTATGAGTCCGAATCCCTCCAAGGTGGAAGCTTTGAAGTGAGCCAACAAGGTCTCTTCGCATTTTCCAGGCTCGAAGCGCCAAGCGGGAAAAGGAGTTAGGTGAATCCCCTCACCCTTGAATCCCTCTCCCATTGGGAAAGGGGAGGGGGTGAGGGAGTCAGGATGGATGATTTCCGCCGGATGAAGCCGAGTCAATTCGGCGCGCAATGATTCGGAAGGCAGTTCGGTCGCGGCGAATTCTCCAGTGGTGATATCGGCATAAGCAACGGCGGCCATTTTCTCGTCGAGGATGACCGAGGCTAGATAGTTGTTTGCATCGCCCGGAAGAAGTCCCGGTTCGATCACCGTCCCCGGTGTCACCACGCGCACAACTTTGCGGGGAAAGATTCCTTTGATGGGTTCATCGCCAATCTGTTCGCAAATCGCAACGTGGTAGCCTTTTTCGATGAGACGTGCCAGGTAGTTCTCAAGAGCATGGTATGGAATGCCTGCGAGCGGTGCGCGTTGTCCTTTGCCGATTGGGCGCGAGGTTAACACAATGTCCAGTTCGCGGGAAACGGTTTGGGCATCTTCATCGAACGTCTCGTAGAAATCACCGAGGCGGAAGAAGAGAATGGTGGTCGGATAGTCCCGTTTGATTTCGAGATATTGCTGGCGAATTGGCGTCACATCTTCATTGGGCATGGGTTCATTCTACGGGAAACGGGAAAATCGGACAAGGGATGTTGCAAGAGCAGTTTGCTCGTTGACTTTTGTTTCTACCTAGTGTATAACTTTCAACCAATACTTTTGGTTTGTGACCGAAATTTATTGAAGGAAAGGTCAAGGTTTGCCTATTAAAAATAAATTACCTCGTCTGGCTCAGGTTTATCCCGTTTATGCGATTATTGTCATACTGACCTATGGCTGGACGATCTATTGGGCATTGTGGAAATTGCCCAGTTGGCTGGATTTTTTGCCACTCGGCCAAATTGGTGCGATCTTCTGTTACTTGATGACAACCAATTTGATCGAAAGCTTGCTCGTGCTTGTTGGTGTACTCATTATTTCCTTGATCCTTCCAAAGAAATGGTTTCATGATGTTTTTGTCAGCCGTGGAAGTGTGTTGGCGGCGAGCGCGCTAATTCCCATCATGGTTTTTGAATACAATTATGACAAGCCCGCCGATTACTTTTATAAGTTTCCCTTATATTTACCATTGATCGTACTCATCGCAGGCGTTTTGGCTTTTCTGGCGGGCTGGATTCAAATTGTTCGCAAAGCTGTTGAAGTTTTTGCTGAGAACGCGGTGATCTTTCTTTTTGTATCGTTGCCTGTTAGTATTTTATCTTTGATAGTCGTTATCGTTCGAAATCTTATCTAGGATAAATTTAGATGACGCGTTTGAGCAGAAGGGATTTTCTGAAACTAGCGGCAATCGCTCCTGCGGCTTTGGCGTTTTCGCAGACGATTGCTCCGAGTCCGCTCGGGGCGAATTCGCCGAATATTGTTGTGCTGGTCTTCGATGCAATGTCGGCTGATAATTTATCATTGTATGGATATCCGCGAAGAACCACACCCAACTTTGAACGGCTGGCGCAGAGATCAACCGTGTATCATTCGCATTATTCAGCCGGGAGCTTTACCACATCTGGAACAGCATCATTACTCACCGGTTTATATCCCTGGACGCATCGTGCGATTAATGAAGGAGGTCAGGTTATTCCAGCTTTTGCGGAGAAAAATATTTTCTCGCTGTTTGGGAAGTCCTATGATCGCGCTGGGTTCGGCCAAAATGTTTGGGCGGAATTGTTGCTTGGGGAATTTCGCTCGAACCTTGATGTTCACTTACCACCCGGCGCTTTCAGCATTCGCGAGCAATTAGGCGGATCTTTATTCGGAAAGGATACGCCTGTCAGTTATTACGCTTACGATGATTTCCTTTATCACCTGGGTGATTCTCCGAAGTCACTAATCTTTGGATTGCTTGATCGATTGCTCTTTGGTTATCGGCTGAGATCAATTCCGACAGATGGTTATCCTTCGAATGACAGGAGCGTCGAAAATTATCTTAATATTCCACACTCTGATAATTATAAAATCTATTACAAGCTTGAAGATGTTTTTCGTGGACTTCTATCGCAGATCAAATTACTTGAACAACCTTTTTTGGCGTATTTCCACTTGTGGTCGCCTCATGCTCCATATACACCGCGTCAGGAGTTCATAGAATTATTTAAAAATGATGGCTTTGATCCACCAAAGAAGCCAAAACATCCATTGGGCGACCAGCTTTCTGTGGACACAATGAACTATGCGAGATTATTGTATGATGCCTATGTGGCAAATGTAGATCAGGAATTTGGTCAATTCCTGGATGAACTGACTGCCACCGGAATCCTTGATAAGACATATTTCATCCTGACTTCGGATCACGGGGAAATGTTTGAGCGCGGTATTACCGGGCATGAGAACCCATTGATGTATGACCCTGGTCTTCATGTCCCGTTATTGATTTCCGCGCCGGGGCAAAAAACCGGAAGCGATATTTATTCTCAAACGAACAGCGTAGATGTCTTGCCTACTCTGCTGAAGGCCGCAGGCCGCGAGATTCCTGCGTGGACGGAGGGTCAACTGCTTCCCGGCTTTGGCGGAGTTGGAGATAATTCCCGCTCCACGTTTACCGTTGATGCCAAGCTTTGCTCGTCGTTTGGAAAGCTGTCCATCGCCTCGATGGCGATGCGCAAGAATGGATATAAATTGAGTTATTATTTAGGCTATGGTAAAACCAATTGGTTTGAGCTTTATAATTTGCAGGATGATCCGGAAGAATTGACCGATTTGTTTAATAAAGATGTTTCAACATCCACTATAATGAAGGATGAACTTCTAACAGCTTTCAATAAAAACAGCGGCCCGTTACGTGGCTGATGTTTTTGTGAACAAACATTATTTTCAAAAGGAAGATACCCATACTATGAAACTCGTTCTACTTCGTCACGGACAAAGCACGTGGAATTTGGAAAATCGCTTCACCGGCTGGACTGATGTCGGCCTCACCGACCAAGGTGTTGCGGAGGCGCATCAGGCAGGGCAGTTATTGCGTGATGGTGGATATGTTTTCGATGTGGCATTTACGTCCGTTTTGCGGCGCGCCATTCAAACGCTATGGATTGCCCTGGAGGAAATGAATCTGGAATGGATTCCGGTAACGAATGCCTGGCAGTTAAACGAACGCCATTATGGCGCGCTGCAGGGACTCAATAAAGCGGAAACGGCACAGAAATTCGGAGAGGCTCAGGTCAAACTTTGGAGACGCAGTTATGATGTTCCGCCGCCCTCGTTGGAATT
>Ga0335081_10003812_pt1 | contig 23768 bp, 18 predicted proteins | sample Lox_Sample_35_FD_206713 | JGI IMG/M metagenome (GOLD analysis project Ga0335081, IMG submission 206713) | Soil microbial communities from Loxahatchee National Wildlife Refuge, Florida, United States - Lox_Sample_3.5 | ecosystem: Environmental > Terrestrial > Soil > Wetlands | place: USA...
TGCGTAAGCGCTTCTGCCGCTCCTTCAACTTCGAGCTGCAGGCGGCCGCGACCGAGGACACGATCGTGCTGTCGCTCACGACCGCCCACAGCTTCGAGCTCAGCGACGTGGCGCGCTATCTTCATTCCAACACGGTGCGGCCGCTGCTCGTTCAGGCGCTGTGCGCGGCGCCGATGTTCCCGGTGCGCTGGCGCTGGAGTGCCGGCATCGCGCTCGCCCTGCCGCGCTTTCGCGGCGGCAAGAAGCTGCCGGCGCCGCTGCAGCGCATGGCGGCCGAAGATCTGCTCACCGCGGTGTTCCCCGACCAGGTGGCGTGCGCCGAGAATCTCACCGGCGAGCTCGAGATCCCCGACCATCCGCTGGTTCGCCAGGCGATCCGCGACTGCCTCGAGGACGCCATGGACATCGAGGGGCTCGAGCGGCTGCTGCGCGGGCTCGAGGCGGGCAGCATCCGCGCGCTGGCGCGCGACCTGACCGAGCCCTCGCCGCTCGCGCTCGAGGTGCTGTCCGCGCGGCCGTACGCTTTCCTCGACGACGCACCGCTCGAGGAGCGGCGCACCCAGGCGGTCATGAGCCGGCGCTGGCTCGACCCGCAGAGCGCCGCCGACTTGGGTGCGCTCGATCCCGAAGCGATCGCACGGGTGCGCGGCGAGGCCTGGCCCGATGCCGTCAACGCCGACGAGCTGCACGATGCGCTCGCCTGGCTCACCTTCCTCACCGCGGCCGAGGTGGAGCGCCAGGAAGGCTGGCCGCAGCTCATGGCGCAGCTCGCCGGCGAGCGGCGGGTGACGCAGCTCGCCGCCGTCCCGGAGGTGTCGCTGTGGGTCACGGCCGAGCAGCTGCCGCTCCTCGAGGCGCTCTATCCCGCGGCTGCATTCGAGCCGAAGGTGGTGACGCCCGCCGCGCACGCCCGCGAAGTCGGCCCCGAGGCCGCGCTCATCGAGGTACTGCGCGGACGGCTCACGGGCTCAGGTCCCGTGACGGCCCCGGTACTCGCGGCTCTCACCGGCCTCAGCGTGGCGCGCATCGATGCGGCGCTCGCCGCGCTCGAGGCCGAGGGCTTCGCGATGCGCGGACGGTTCACGCCGGAGGCAGCGGCCGGCACCCTGGAATGGTGCGAGCGGCGCCTGCTCGCCCGCATCCACCGCTACACCGTCAAGCGGCTGCGGGCCGAGATCGAGCCGATCGAGGCGCGCGACTTCCTGCGGTTTCTCTTCGAGTGGCAGCGCGTCACCCCCGAGGGGCGCATGGAAGGGCCCGATGCGGTCGGTGCGGTCCTCGCACAGCTCGAGGGCTTCGAAGCCGCCGCCAGCGCCTGGGAGACCGAGATCCTTCCCGAGCGTATCAGCGAGTACGAGCCGGCGTGGCTCGATGAGCAGTGTCTCGCCGGGCGCTTCGTGTGGACGCGGCTCGGCGCGCGCCGCTCCGATCCCGAGCGGCGCGCGGCACCGGTGCGTGCCACGCCGATCGTCCTGCTCGCGCGGCGCAACCTGCCGCTCTGGTCGGCGCTCGCCGGCGGCGCGGCACCAGCCCAGCTCAGCGCCCCGGCCGAGCGGGTAGCGGCCTATCTAGCCAACCGCGGCGCCTCGTTCTTCGACGAGCTCGCGGACGGCACGGGGCTGCTCGCCACGCAGGCCGAGGAGGCGCTCGCGGAGCTGGTCGCGCTCGGCCTCGTCAACTCGGACAGCTTCGCCGGATTGCGCGCGCTGCTCGTGCCGTCGGAGCGGCGCCGGCCGGCCGTCGGCGGGCGCCGCCGCCGGCGCATCGCGCTCTTCGGCATGGACGCCGCGGGGCGCTGGGCACGAAGCGCGCGCGAGAGCGCAGCGGCCCCGGCGGCCTTCGACCGGGCGCGCGGGGAGGAGATCATCGAGCACGTGGTGCGTACTCTCCTCAAGCGCTGGGGGGTCGTGTTCTGGCGGCTGCTGGCGCGCGAGGCCGCCTGGCTGCCGCCGTGGCGCGACATTCTCATGTGCTGCCGGCGGCTCGAGGCCCGCGGGGAGATCCGCGGCGGGCGCTTCGTCGCCTCGGTCACCGGCGAGCAGTACGCAGCTCCGGAGGCAATCGGGATGCTGCGCGAGGCGCGGCGCAAGCCCCGCGAAGGGCACTGCATCTCGCTGTCGGGCTCCGATCCGCTGAACCTCGTCGGCATCATCACGCCCGGCGGCCGGCTGCCGGCACTGTCAGGCAACCGGGTGTTGTATCGCGACGGCGTGCCGCTCGCGCTGCTCGCCGGCGGCGAAGTCGAGTTCCTCGCCGAGCTGTCGGCGGCCGAGCAATGGGAGGCCCGTAACAGGCTCCTGCGCCGCCACGTACCGGCGGCGCTCGCGGACCTGGCGTAAGATCGCGCCTCAGTCATGTACGCGTACCCAACTCTGCTGGCCCTCAGTCTCGGCGCCGTGGTCTGCGGCGTTGCGCCCGTGTGCGCTGCGCAGACCTCGGAAGGCGCCGCCGCCGAGCCCGCGGTCCACGTGACGGTGATCCGGGCGCAAGCCCTCATCGACGGCATCCACGCACAGCCGCGCCCCTTTCCGGAGATCGTCATTCGCGGCAATCGCATCGCCGAGGTCAACACGGGCAGCAAGCGTCCGCCGCCCGACGGTGCGCAGGTCATCGATCTCGGCGATGCCACGCTCCTTCCCGGCCTCATCGACTGCCATACGCACATCTTCCTGCAGGGAGAGGTGCCCGAGGCAGGCGGCTACGACGTGCAGCTGCTCAAGTACCCGGCGTCCTACCGGGCGGCGCGCGCGGTCGTCGCCGTGCGGCGGGCGCTCGAGCAGGGGTTCACGACCATTCGCGACGTCGAGACCGAGGGAGCAGGCTACGGCGACGTCGGCATCAAGCAGGCGATCAACGAGGGCTACATCCCCGGGCCGCGTATGCTCGTGGTGACGCGGGCCATCTCCAGCACCGGCGGATACAATCTCGAGGGCTACGCGCCCGAGATCGAGGTGCCGAAGGGCGCACAGCTGATCGACGGGCCCGTCGAGGCGCGCAAGGCCGCGCGCGAGCAACTCGATCATGGCGCGGACTGGATCAAGGTCTACATGACCCATCGCTCCTGGCTCGACGCGCAGGGCGAGCTGGTGTCGCAGCCGACCCTGACGGTGGAAGAGCTCAAGGCCATCGTCGACGAGGCGCATGGGTGGCGCCGCAAGGTTGCCTGCCACGCGTACAACGGCATCGGGCTGCAGCGGGCGCTCGATGGAGGTTGTGACTCGATCGAGCACGGCCTCGAGATCAGCGACGCACAGATCGCGCAGATGCTGCGACAGGGTACCTGGCTCGTGCCGACCCTGGCCGTCTACTACTACGACCCCGCTCCGCCCGACACGCCCGCCGGCAAACGCGACCGCAAGCGCGTGGCGGTGCACGGCGTCTCCTTTCAAAAGGCGTTGCGTGCCGGCGTCAAGATCGCCTTCGGCACGGACGTCGGCGGCTTCGTCTGGTCGGATCCCATCGCGCAGGAGTTTGCCCGGGAGGTCGAGTTCGGCATGACGCCGATGCAGGCGATTCAGTCGGCCACCTCACGAGCCGCGGAGCTCCTCGACATGGGCGCGGAGATCGGACGGGTCGCGCCGGGAGCCTACGCCGACCTGATCGCGGTCGAGAAGGATCCGCTGCAGGACGTCGCGGCGCTGCAGGATGTCAGCTTCGTGATGAAGGACGGAGTGGTCTTCAAGGCGCCGCCATCCTCGCAGAGCGAGCGTGCCGCGAGCGAGGGCTCGACCTCCGCGCACTGACCTGCCCGAGTGCGCCTCACGCCTGGTAGACGACCTCGCCGCCGGTGGCCGTACGGACGATCCTGATGTCCTTGATACGCTCGGGATCCACGGAATGCGGGTCCTCGGCGAGCACGACGTAGTCGGCATACTTGCCGGGCGCGATCGATCCCTTCACGTGCTCCTCGTGCGACGCGTAGGCGCCGTTCAGGGTGTTGATCTGCAGGGCCTCGGCGACCGTCACGCGCTGCTCCGCGCCCCAGGTCTCGCCGTTCCAGCCCTTGCGGGTGACCATGGCCTGGATCGCCATGAGCGGCGCAAAGGGACCGGGCGGAAAGTCCGAGCCCGCCGCCGCGACGATGCCCGCGTCGATGAAGGTGCGGAACGCCATGCAGTGGCGCAGCAGCGCTTCGCCGTAGAAATGGAATTTGTCGGCGTTGTAGTACGGGTAGGTACTGAAGGGCACCGGCACGGCGCCGAGCGCCTTGATTCTCCCGACCAGCTCATCGTTGACGAGCGTGCAATGGGTGATCTGCGGGCGCGGATCGCTCACCGGAGCCTCTCGCTGGGCGCGCTCGAGCGCCGTAAGGAGCTCCCCGATCGCGACGTCCCCATTGGCATGGCAGTTGACCTGCATGCCCGCCCTGTACATGCGCAGCACCCAGGCATCGAGGACGTCCTGGGTCTCGGTTACGTTGCCGCGGTAGCCGCTGCTGGAGCCGGGATATGGAACGCTCAGAGCCATCGTGCGCTCGGAGAACGAGCCATCGACCACATGCTCGACCGTGCCGCCGATGCGCAGCCACTCATCGCCGAGCCCGGTCTGGACGCCCGCCTCGATGAGCTCGTCCAGCGCGCGGCCCGTCACCGCGAAGAAGACGCGATGCTTGAGCTGTCCCGCTGCCCGAATGGCCTCGATGCCGCGCAGGGCCCCCGGGCCGTCGAAGTGCTCGTGGTGCACGCTCGTCAGCCCATAGCGGACGAACTGCCGGGACATGTACGCCATCGCCGCGCGCTGCCGCTCGGCCTGCTGTGCGGGCGTGTAAGTGGGGCGAGAGCCGACGTTGTCGAATACTCCATTCGCCCGATCGGTGACCCGGCCGGTGAGATTGCCGTCGGCATCGCGATCGAACGTGCCTCCGGGAGGATCGGGGCTATTGCGGTTGATCCCGGCCAGCTGCAAGGCCTTGCTGTTGTAAAAGCCCGTGTGTCCGCCACGATGATAGACGGCAACCGGCAGGTCGCGGGAGACGGCATCCAGGTCGTGCACGTTGAGCGCGCGAGCGTCCCTGACCTTGGTGTCGTCGAAGAAGTATCCCTCGACCCAGTAGCCAGGCGGTGTGCAGCGGGCCTTCGCCCGCAGCTTTTCGACGATTGCGCCGATCGTTACGAACTCGACCTCGAAGGGATTGCCGACGGAGGTCTCGTAGAGCACTTCGAGCCCGACCGCGTGGTTGTGGCAGTCGATGAAGCCCGGCACGACGGTCATCTGCCGTGCATCGAAGACCTGGGTGTTCCTGCCGATCAGTGCGCGCACCTCCGCGTTGCTCCCCACCGCGATGAAACGTCCAGCGCGCATCGCACACGCCTCGGCGCGCGGCGCGCCGGACTCGACCGTATGGATGCGCGCATTCACGATCGCGGTGTCTGCGGCGCTGCCCGCCAGCGCCTGTGCCCACAGTGAACGCGATCCGGCGCACACGAGTCCCGCCCCCGCCGCGCCCAGAATCTGTCTACGGTTGACCCCGCGACCGCTCATGGTGCCTCGCATGCTACAGCGTGCGATATGCGTCGGTCTCGCGCCGCAGATCCTCGAGAAACTCCGCCAGCTCCCGCTGCAGCGCCGGTAAGCGCTTCCGGCCGGCGGGCGAGACCACTCCATCGGGCACCCGTGCGAGATTCTTCTCGAGCAGCCTGACCGCCCTGGGGCCATCCGGATCGCCGCCGTTTGGATCCACGAGCGCGAACACGCGGGCCACCCCGATGGCTCCCAGCCAGTCGAGCGCATCGGCGTCGTGCAGATACACGGCCTCGGCCCCGGCCGGCTTGCGATCGAACATATGGGTGCGAATCGCGTTCCTGACCGCATCGATCTTGGCCGGGGGAAAGTCGCTGCCCTCGAGCACGGTATCCATGACGCGTGCTCCCTCGTCCGCGTGGTTGATGCCCTCCTTCTCGCGGTCCCAGGGAGCGAAGGCAGCCATGTCGTGCAGATAAGCGGCGGCGAACAGCACGTCATCGTCCAGAGCGACGTGATCCTCGGCAGCCAGTGTCTTCGCCAGCTCGTAGTCCCGCACCGAATGCGAGTATCCCCAGGCCGGATGCCTGAAGTGCTGCGCGGCGAACTGCCGCACCGTTTCGCGCCAGCCGGTAGCGGTCGCGGAGGCCGTGACGGAGACGGTTCCGAGAGATGACAGCAACAGTACCCAGGCAATCCGGCGCATTCGTGATCTCCCTGCCAATTACGGCTGACTCAGCCGAGAGCTCGACGGAAATAGGACTCCGCGAAATCAACCAGCTCGCGTGTCGAGAAGAGCATCGAATCCGCATCGCCCACGAGCCCGCTGCGCACCGCTCCCGTGTCGATGAATTGCCGGCCGACCACGGGAAAGTGAGTGCCGTTATCCACGGCCATATCGCGCGTCTCCATCCAGACGCGCGCGCCGTCCTGCATCATGGGAAAGCGGCTGAGCGTCGTGCGCCTTCCGGGAACGAGCGATTCGGCATAGTGCAGCGACGTGCAGCGATTGAATCCGACTCCGAGCAGGAGTGTGTGAGCGCCGAGCTCGCAGAGTTTCTCGAACGGCGTTCCGCGTCCTTCGCAGAACTCGAGTGCATGCTCCGCCGTGATCCGCTCGGCGAGCGGGCCATTCGCGCAAACGGAGACGAGCGGATGATTGCTGCGCAGCGTCCCCGGAAACGTTCTGAATGCTTCTGCTATCGCTCCCATCGAGGTGGGCGTCGTTCGTGCGTCGAACACCGGCAGGTGCTCGCGGATCGTGGCGTACCACTCGGGTCTGATCCGAGGGTCGTCCCAGGTACCTGGGTCGCAAACCTGCGGCGACTCCGCCGGCATCACCAGCGTCCCCGTGGTTCCGATCGCCTCGAGCAGCGCGCGAATCACCGTGACCGGCCCACCCACGGTCCATCCCACCCGGCCGAGCGAGGAGTGCACCATCACGGTCATCCCGGCGCTCAGGCCCAGCTCTTTCAGCTCGCGGCACAGAGAGCTCTGAGTATTCGGCGGCGACATTCGGGCAGACTATCCGGGGACGAAAATGCTCTTCGGCAGACGCACGTGGAGGCTGCAGAATGCTCCGATCCGCGCGTCGCGGGTAGTGCCGCGGGCAATCAAGTATGCTCACGTGCGCTAACGCGCAGACTTCAGCGATAGTCATTTTCCCCGGGGATCGTGCCATGCATCGATGCCGCTCAGCCGTGCTGATGGGACTGGTGTGCCTGGCCGCGACCGGCACCAGCCAAGCCGACAGCGGCACGGCGCCGCCGCCTGCCAGGGAGCTGCTGCGGGAGCTGGTGGAGATCAACAGCACGCACACGCACGGCTCCACCGAAGCTGCCAGGGCGCTGGCCGCGCGCTTTCTCGCCGCCGGCTTCGCGCCGCAGGACGTGACGTTTCTGGCGCCGGCCGATCATCCGAGCAAGGGTAATCTCGTCGTGCGCCTCCGCGGCCGCGGGTCGGGGCGTCCCGTTCTGTATATCGGTCATCTCGACGTCGTCGAGGCCAGGCGGGAGGACTGGAGCTACGATCCGTTCAAGTTGACCGAGCAGGACGGTTGGCTGTACGGCCGCGGGGTGATCGACATGAAGGGCCAGGACGTGGCCATGGCGATCGCTCTGATGCGTCTCAGGCAAGAGGGTTTCCAGCCGGCGCGCGAGCTGATCGTGGCCTTCACTGCCGACGAAGAGGCAGGGGGCGATGCCAATGGCGTCACCTGGCTGCTGGAGACGCATCGCGGCCTCATCGACGCGCAGCTCGTGATCAATCCCGATGGCGGCGAAGCCGGCGTGAAGCAGGGTCGCCGGCTGTACGTAGCCGTCCAGACCAGCGAGAAGTATTTCCTCACCTTTGGCATCGAGACCACCGACAAAGGCGGCCACAGCTCCCGGCCGACCGCCGCCAATCCGATCTACCGGCTGGCCACCGCGCTCACGCGCCTGGCGCAATATCGCTTTCCGGTGCATCTGACGGAGACCACCCGGCAGTACTTCCAGCGCCGCGCGGAGCTCGAAACCGGGCAGACACAGACTGACATGCGCGCCGTGGGACTCGGCAGCGCCGACCAGGCCGCGATCGAGCGTCTGTCGGCCGTCGTGGAGACAAACATCATGCTGCGCACCACCTGCACGGCAACCCAGATCGAAGGCGGCCACGCCGAGAACGCCTTGCCGCAGCGCGCCCGCGCCACCGTGCAGTGTCGGGTCATACCGGGCGAGTCGCCGGATTCGGTCCAGGCGGCGCTTGCGGCCGCTGTGGCCGACCCGCTGGTCACGTTCAGCACCATCACGCCCGCGACACCGAGCCCGGAATCACCCCTGAGCGCATCTCTCGTGCGCCAGGTCGAGAACGTGGTGCACGGCCTGTGGCCCAAGGTCATCGTCCTGCCGGAGATGTCCCCGGGTGCGAGCGACAGCCGCTTCACGCGGGCGCTGGGCATGCCGAGCTACGGGATAGACGCCCTGTTCGATGACCTGGACGACGGTCGCGCCCACGGAAGGGACGAGCGGATCGGCGTGCAGGCCTTCGAGCAGGATGTCGAGTTCACCTACCGCCTGATGAAGGCGCTCGGCGGGAGTTGAGCCGTTCCGGGGCGCGAGCTCACTTGAGTGCGCCGCACGTCTCGCGGTCGATGTTGACCGTTCCTATCGGGTCGCCCTGCTTGCCGCGGTACTCCAGAGCTACGACCACGCCCTGGTCGATCAGCGGCCGCAGGTCAGGGTTCGTGCAGCTGTTCTTCTTTATCGTTGGAGTCAGCTTGGTCTCGAAGGTAGTGCTGTCGACGCCGTTCGATTCGGAGTTCACGAGCGTGTAATCGATGGCCAGGCGGAGCCCTGGCCCGGCGCGCGCGCCATCCAATCGGGTGTCCGGATCGATTTCAGCGGGAGCGGCGCCGTTGGCCTGGCCGGCGACCTCCGAGACTCTCCTTTGCAGCGCTTGCGCTGCGCTGAGGGCTTTCATGTCACACGCCGCCAGCGTGGCGCACACCATTCCCAGGCAGCCCAGCTGCTTTGCGAATCTCACGCGAAGCTCTCCTGACAGCGCACCGCTCACATCATAGCGATTCCGCCCACGCCGGCGGCGCTATGGACCAGCTTTCGGTCCATAGCCCACCAGCTCCACGTAGCCCCGCCCGTGAAGCGGCCGGCCGGCGCGCGTGCCGCTCGCATCGACCGCGCCCTCGAAGTAGCGCGGGCTGACTTTGAGCTCCTGGTCGGCAAGCACCGGATGCACTTCGACATCGAGCGCGAGGGATGGCACGCGCAGTCGCCAGGCCGAGGGGTAGCGCACGCCGTCGCTGCCCGTCCAATGATCAATCGCATCGATGTCGACCGCCGCGCTCGTGAGCGCGCGCGCCGCACCCGGGCTTTCGACCCAGGTTCCGGCACTGTGCGGATCGCGGCTGCCGTCGCGGCGCCTGAGCGCGTAGAACATGAGGGTCGTACCGTCGTCGAGCTGCAGAGCAAACCAGTCCCAGCCTGCCTGGTCGGAGCCGAGTCCGCCGCTGCCCCACTCGCGGTCGAGCCACGCGAGCCCGTGCACCGCGAGCGGCCTGCCCTCGCTGACGAGCTCGCCGTGCACCTCGAGGCGCGGAATCGAGTAGTAGTAGCTGGCGGCGCCCGGCGCGTCCGACTTGCGCGAGAGCCCCGACTCGCCGTTCAGCACGGGAGCCGTGAGCGGGTGCAGCTCGAGCTCGAGTGAGTAGCCTTGCTGCGCGGCTGCGAGCTTCAGGTCCGCGGATCCGGCACCGGATGCGGCGAGGCTCCAGTCGTCGATCCACACGCGCAGCGGCGCGGCCTCGGCGCCCGCGAGCCCGAGCGCCGCGCGCTCGAGCTTCTGCGCGTAGCGGAAGCGGCGCGCGGCGACGTCGCTGATGGCGAAGTGCGCCAGATAGACCTCGCGCGTGCGCCAGGCGGAGCTCCCGGGCGGCATCGTGTCCTCGGCAGCGCCGCCGGCGGGCGGCGCAAGCGCGAAGCGGAAGAAGGTGAGCTCGAAGCCGAAGCGCTCGCCACCCGCGCCGTCGAGGTTGCCGGTGAGGTACCACCACTCCTGGCGAAACTCCGGGTGTGGCCCATGATCGCGCGGAAACGCGAACACCCGCGGCGCCGCGGCTTGCGCAAAGCCGGGCGCAGCCGCCGTCGGCAATACCGGGCTCTCGGGCGGCGGCGCCGCGCCGGCCACGAGCCAGGTGATCGCCCCGAGCAGGCCGGGCGTCATCGCGCGGCGTGTCACCGCAGGACCCTCACTCCGCCCGCAGCCCGCCGGCGAGTGCGGCGCGTGCGCTGCGCCACGCCGGCCAGGCACCCGCGGCCAGCGCCGCCGCGAGCGCCAGCCACAGCGCGTTGGTGAACTGGGCCGGCGTCAGGTGCAGATCGATCTGCCAACCGAAGGCGCGGCGGTTGATCACCTCGGTCAGGGTGAGCGCGGTGAGAAACCCCGTCGGGATCGCGGCGAGGAGCGCCACCAGTCCCATGAAGCCCGTCTGCGCCAGGATGAGTCCCGCGGTGGCCGCCGGCGTCAGCCCGAGCGTGCGCAGCAGCGCAAGCTCGCGCGAGCGTTCGAGCTCCCAGGCGAGCAGCGCGCTCAGGAGCCCCACCGCGGCCACCCCGGCCGCCAGCCAGTAGAGCACCCGGGTGATGACGAAGGTGCGCTCGAATATCCGCATCGAGAGCTCGCGGATGGCGGCGTTCGAGCGCACGAGCAGCGCCTGGCGGGCTCCGGCCGCGGCGCGCAGCGCGCCGAGCACCTGCGTGTCGCTGACACCGGGAGCGAGGTACAGGCCGAGCCCGGCGATGCCTTCGTCGCGCCACCAGCGCCGGTACTCGCCGAGATCGATGAGCACCTCGCCGCGCTCGTTGCCGTACTCGCGGTAAACCCCCGCGACAGGAAAGGCGCGCGCGCCGCTGTCCGTGATCAGGGTGAGCGAGCCCCCCGGTGCGAGTGACAACCGCCAGGCGAGCGGCTCGGAGACGAGGATCGCGCCGCGCGCGAACTGCGGCCAGGCCTGCCGCGGGTCGCCAGCCGTGAAGCGGAAGCCGGCGTAGCTCGGAGCCGCGAGTCGCACCGCATTGAGGTCCACCGCTCCCTGAGGCGCAGGCACGGTGACGCGCCGACCCTCGCTATGCGCACGGATACCCGGGACCGCGAGTATCGCCTCGATGACCTGCGGCTCGATCCGCCGCTCGAGACCCTCGGTCACCCCGGGTGCGCTCACGTAGATGTCGGCGCGCATCGTCTGCGCCAGCCAGTCGCGCAGCGACTCGCGAAAGCTCTCCACCATGATTCCCACGCCGATCATGGCCGCAAGCGCCATGCCGAGCGCCGCGATGGCCACCCCGGTACGGCTGAGCGAAGCGCCCACGTCCGCGCAGGCGAGGCGCGCGAGCGGGCTCAGGGGCGCCGCCAGGCGCGCGGCCGCCGCGGCGCAGGCGCGCAGTATCGCCGGCGTGACCGCCGCGGCCGCGAGCAGCAGCAGGAAGAGCGCCGCGAAGCCTGCGAGGAGGCTGCGGGTCGAGAGCGCGATCGTGAGTCCGGCGCCCGCTGCCAGCACGAAGGCGAGCAGTGCCAGGCGCCGCGCCGCCCACGCCGCCCGCCGCTCGAGCACCGAACGCGCGAGCCCGAGCTGCGGCGCACTGGCGGCCGCCTCGAGCGCCGGCAGCAGGGCCGCCACGAGCGCGGTCGCGACTCCGGCCGCGAGCGCCGCGAGCAGCGTGCCCGGGGGCACGCGTACCTCGGTGACCGCCACCACGAAGTAAAGGTCGTTGATGGTCCGGGACACGAGGCCCACCAGGCCCCGGCCGATGAGGAGCCCGAGCGCCACGCCGCCGGCGGCACCCGCGAGGCCGAGCACGGCGGCCTCGCCCAGTACCAGCATGAGCACCTCGCGGCGCGTCGCGCCGAGCGCGCGCAGCACGCCGATGATGCCGCGACGCTGCAGCACCGCGAAGCTCACCGCGCCGTAGATCAGCAGCGTCCCGACCAGCAGAGCGAGCAGGCTCATGGCCTTCAGATTGGTCATGAAGGCATCCGTCATCCCGAGCGTCTCGCGCGCCTGCGCGCGCATCGGGCGCAGCATGAGACCCGGAGGCAGCAGTGCGGCGAGCGCGCGCGCCGCCGCCTCGCCGGCGGCTCCCGCAGGCAACCGCACGTCGATCCTCGACAGGCGGCCGGGCGACTCGAGCCATTCCTGTGCCTGGGCGATGTCGGTGAGTATCACGGTGTCGAGGCCCGCGCCGGCCGCGGCGAGGCTCGCGATGAGCGTGGCCTGGTGCGGCACGCCGCCGACCTCGAGCTCGAAGCTGCCGCCGTCGGCGACGGCGAGCTCCCGCGCCGCCGCCGCGCTCATGACGACCGCGCCCGGGCGCGTGAGCCAGGCGCGCAAGCGCTCCGGGCCCTGCACGGCGGAGGATGCGAGCCGCGCGGAGCCGTCCTCGAGCTCCGCACTCGCGAACGGATCGACGCCGACGAGCTCCATGATGCGCCCGCGCACGCTCACGTAACCGGCGACGACCGGTGTGAGCTGCATGAGCGCCGCCCCGTCGCGCCCGGCGCGGCGCAGCCGCACGTACAGCCGCTCGTCGATCCCGGCGGGTCCGCCCACGACCTGGTGAGTCGCGGCGCCGTTCACCGCCTCGAGCGAGAGCTCGAAGGCGCGCCGCGCACTCGCCGTCGCGACCTCGACCGCCACGATCGTGCCGACCCCGAGCGCGAGTCCGACGAGCGCCAGCGCCAGTTGCGCCGGGTGACGCCACAGGTGCCGCAGACTCGCCGCCCGCAGCGCCCTCATGGCCCCGCCCCGCTCCGCCGCGCCGCCCGCGGTTGCAGCCGCCCGTCATGCAGCTCGAGCACCCGGTCGGCGGTGCCGGCGAGCGCCTCGTCATGCGTGACCATGATGAGCGTCGCCCCGCGCGAGCGGGTCAGCGACAGGAGCATCGGCAGGAGCTCCGCGGCGGTCGCCTCGTCCAGGTTGCCGGTGGGCTCGTCCGCCAGCAGGAGGCGCGGCTCGTGCACCAGCGCGCGGGCGATGGCGACGCGCTGCTGCTCGCCGCCGGAGAGTTGATCGACCGGGCTGTGCGCGCGGCCCTCGAGCCCCACGCCCGCGAGCGCCTTCAGGGTGCGCCCGCGCGCTTCCAGGCCGCGCACGCCGTTCAACTCGAGCACCAGACGGACGTTCTCGGCAACGTCGAGCGTCGGAATGAGGTTGAAGAACTGGTACACGAAGCCGATATGCGCGCGGCGGAACAGGGTGCGCCCGGGCTCGGCGAGCGCGGTCACGTCCACCCCGTCGATCTCGACCGTACCGCCGTCGGCGCGGTCGATGCCGCTGATGAGATTGAGGAGCGTCGACTTGCCGGAGCCGCTGCGCCCCATGATTGCGAGGCGCTCGCCGGAGGGCACCTGCGCCTCCAGCCGCTCGAGCACGCGATGCACGCGCGCGCCCTCGCGGAAGCTGCGGGAGAGTTGCCGGATGGTGAGCACGGCGACATTGTAGAAACTTCCGGCGTTTGGCACCGTAGTGGCAGCGCACCGCCCTGCCGAGGAACGCCGCATGATCACCGTCCATCACCTGAACAACTCCCGCTCGCAGCGCGTGCTGTGGGTTCTCGAGGAGCTCGCTTGCCAGTACCAGGTGGTGAAATACCAGCGCGACCCCCGGACCCTGCTCGCGCCGCCGGAGCTGCGAGCCATCCACCCGCTCGGGAAGTCCCCGGTGATCACCGACGGCGCGCAGACGCTGGCCGAGTCGGGCGCCATCATCGAGTACCTCATCGGGCGCTACGGCAACGGCCGCCTGCGGCCGCCGGCGGGCAGCAGCGAGCGGCTGCGCTACGACTACTGGCTGCACTACGCGGAGGGCTCGGCGATGCCGCCGCTCCTGCTGAAGCTCGTGTTCCTGCGCCTGCCGAAGGGCGCACCGGCGGTGCTGCGCCCGCTGGTGCGCGCCGTCGCGCGGCGTGCCCAGCAGCGCCTCATCGACCCGCAGCTCCGGACCCACATCGACTACTGGGAGGCGGAGCTCGGCAAGTCGACCTGGTTTGCCGGCGAGGAGCTGACCGGAGCGGACGTGCAGATGAGCTTTCCGCTCGAGGCAGCCGCGGCCCGCGCCGCCATCCCGCTCGGCGAGCGGACGCGCCAGTTCCTCGAGCGCATCCATGCGCGGCCCGCCTACCAGCGCGCGCTCGCGGCCGGCGGCGAATTCCGGCTGGCACGCTAGCGCGCGCCGTCGCTGGCACGAGCGCGCCGGATCGGCGACACTCTCGCCCCCGCATGAGAGAAGGGAAGATCATGACATCGCCAGTTCGAGGCCGCGGCCGCATCCAGCTCATCGTCACTGCGGCGGCTGCCGCCCTCCTTGCGGGGGCGTTGACGGCCGCGGGACAGCAGCCCTCGTCCCCCGCGAGCCCGAGCGCCCCGGCGCCGGCCGGGAAGGCTGCGGCGAAGGGCGGCGCGGCCGAGGCCGCGCAGAGCCCGAAGAGCGCCCAGAGCTACAGCATCGGCCTCATGTGGGGCGAGCAGCTGCGCAACACCGGCGTCACGCCGGATGCGATCAGCACGGCGAAGATAGCCCAGGGCATCCAGGACGCGATCACGGGCAAGGTTGCGGTGAGCGACCAGGATCGCCAGAACATCCGCGCGCTCGCGACCTCCGCGGGCGATGCCAACCACAAGGTGGCCGAGAAATTCCTGGCCGAGAACGGCAAGAAATCCGGCATCGTCACGACCGCGAGCGGACTCGAGTACCAGGAGCTCAAGGCGGGCAGCGGCGACTCGCCCAGGATGGGCGACTCGGTGGTCGTGAACTATCGCGGCACGCTGCTCGACGGCAAGGAGTTCGACAGCTCCTACAAGCGTGGCCAGCCGGCGACCTTCGAGGTCGGCCGCGTCATTCCCGGCTGGAACGAGGCGCTGCAGCTGATGAAGCCGGGCGCGAAATGGAAGCTCTATATCCCGCCGCAGCTGGCCTACGACCTGAGGCCGCCTCCGGGCTCGGGAATCGCTCCGGGCTCGATGCTGCTGTTCGAGGTGGAGCTGATGAGCGTGAAGCCGGCGCCGCCGGCGGCGGCGAATCCGGCGCCTGCGCCGAAGCCTGCGACGAACGTGCCGGCCTCGGCGCTGCCGAAGGCGACCGGCAAGCCGCCCACGAATCCGCCGAACAGCCCGAACTCGCCCTCGCCTGCGACCGTCCAGCCGGCGGCGAAATAGCGCGCGGCCGCGCGCGCCTCAGGACTCCGGGGCGTTGGCGCCGGGCGCGAAGCGCATCGGCTTGGTGACCCCGAGCCGCTCGAGCTCGCGCAGCAGGCCCTCGGCGAGCTCGCGGTACGCGGCGCGCTCGAAGACGGGCGCGGCCTTCCAGTCGTAGGCCCAGGGATGTGCGGCGCGCAGCGCCTCCGGCTCGTCGAGATAGCGCGGAATCACGTGTGCGTGCAGCGCCGGCTCCTCGTTGCCGAACATGGCGTAGTTGATGCGCAGCGCCCCGGTCACCTTGAGGAGCGCGTCCCCGATCCGGGTCATGTCGGTGAGAAACGCACTGCGCTCGAGAGCTCCGAGCGCATTGAGGTTCGGCACCACCGGATCCGGCAGCAGCAGCGCGTAACCGCGCACGAACTGCCGCTCGCCGAACACCGCCCAACCCGAGTAGAGCCGCGCGATGACGCGCGGGTTGCGGCCCGCGCGCGCCTCGTGCACCAGGCGGTGGATCGCGCTCGAGGGCTCGGCGGCGCCGTCGTTCTTCATGCCGCGCGCATCTCAGCAGGCCACACCGAGCAGGCGCAGCGCACGCCGCGTGCTCTGGTAGCTGCCATGCACGATGCCGTGCCAGCCGCGCTCGCGGGCGGCTGCGATGTTGTCGGCGCGATCATCGATGAACACGGTCGCGGCCGGCTCGAGCGCGAAGCGCCGTTCGGCCTCGGCGTAGATGCCGGGTTGCGGCTTCATGACGCCGGCCAGGTACGAGGGCAGCGCGCCGTGGCCGAGGCGATGGAAGCCGTACTCGCGCGACAGGTGCGCCCAGTGCAGATCGCCGATGTTCGAGAGCAGGTAGACGCGGTGCGCCTCGCTCAGCCGGTGGGCCAGCTCCACCATCTCGTGCTCGAGCTCGAACATGTCGATCCATCGGCCATAGAGCTCTTCCACCGACAGCGGCTCGCGGGCGAGCGCCGCCAGGCGCTCGAGCATGCCGAGGCCGTGCAGCCGGCCGGACTCGTGATCCTCGAGCGCGGCGCGCGCGAGCACCGAGTGCAGATCCTCGCTCTCGATGCCGCGCGATCTCAAGAGCTCGAGCAGCGGCTGGTACTTGAGGCGCACGAACACCCAGCCGATGTCGAAGACGACGTTGCGGATCGCGGGACTCGTCATGGGCGGCCCACCGGCATCCCGCTTCACCCGGTCGTCGATGAGAGTCCCGCTCACACTGTCAGCGGGTCGACGCCGCCCGCATCGCCCGGCCGGCTGTTGACGGCCACGACCGTGGCGCGCGGAAAGAAGTTGAACTCCGTGGCGCTGGCGCGGGTATAGGCGCCCATCGCGCGTCCGATGATCAGGTCGCCGGCCTTGAGCGGCGGCAGCATGAGGTTCTCCGCGATCACGTCGATGCTGTCGCAGGTAGGGCCGGCGAGTACCGAGGGCAGCCGTTCGGCGCCGTCGCGCAGCGGCTCGACGGGATAGCGCGCATGATCGTAGAGCTGGCCGCTGTACGAGCCGTACAGTCCGTCGTCGAGGTAATACCACCAGTGGCCCTCGCGCTGCGCGCGCCCCATGACCGAGGCGACCCCGATCGCGGCGGGGCCGACGATGTAACGCCCCGGCTCGGCGATCACGCGCACGCGTTTCGGCAGCGAGGCGAGCGCCGCGCGCAGCGGCGCGCAGAAGCGCCCGATGTCCTGTACCGGCTGCGCATAATCGATGGGAAAGCCGCCGCCGATGTCGAGCGTATCGAAGACGCCGAGCTTCTCGCGGCGCGCCGTCGCGATGAGTGCGGCGCAGGCCTCGAGCGCCTCGACGTGCTTGGTCGCATCCGGGGTCTGGGAGCCCGCGTGGAACGACAGGCCCCGCACGCCGATGCCGAGTCCGGCGGCGATCCGTGCCAGCTCGAGTACGCTCTCCGGGTCGCAGCCGAACTTGCGCGACAGGTCGCACACCGCGCCCGGCGAGCGGAACGAGACCCGCAGCAGCAGCTGCGCCGCTTCACGATGACGGGCGAACTTGCGTATCTCGTCGGCGTTGTCGGCGACGAAGGTACGCACACCGAACTCGAGCGCGTTCTCGATGTCCGCCGGACGCTTGATCGGATGGGTGTGGATGCAGCGCCCGGGGTCGACCCCGAGCCGCTCGACGAGCCGCACCTCGCCGCTCGTGGCGAGGTCGAGATAGCCGCCCTCCTCGATCACGGTGCGCACCACCGCCGGATGCGGCAGCGGCTTGAGCGCGTAGTGCAGGTCGACGTGCGGCAGCGCCTTACGGAGCTTGCGGTATTGCACCCGCACGCGCTCGCAGTCGAGGATCAGCAGCGGCGAGCCGAACTCGCGCACCAGGCGGCGCACCTCTGCGGGCTGAAACGGATCGATGAATCGCGGGCGCGCCACCGTACTCGAGCGCCGCTTCAGGGCAACACGGCCATCGAGCCCGTGCCGTCGTCGCTCTGAGCGATGCTGCTCGCAGCGCGCAGCAGGCGGTCGCGGATCGCATCCCAGCGCTCGCCCTCGGGCACCTCCTGCACGAGGATGCGCTGGCAGCCCGCGCGGTCCAGGGTGCGCAGATTGTTGTAGAGGTCGTGCCCGAAGCTCTCCGGCCGCCGTCCGGCATTGATCCAGGTGACGTACTTGTGCGAGCGCAGCGGCAGACGCTGTGCCAGCACGGCGATGCGTTTGCCGCCGCCGGAGGCCGCTTCGGCCTGGGCGTCGATCTCTCCCGCCGGCACGATCGTCATGGGCGTCACCGGCGCATAGTGGCTCGGACCCGCGCCGGGGACACGCGGCGACTCGTGCGCCGCCCCGATGGCCAGCTCTCCGACCACGGCGCGGATCTGTGCGGCGGTGACGCTGCCCGGCCGCAGCAGCCGCACGCTCGGGCCCTCGAAGGACACGATGGTCGACTCGAGCCCGAGCTGGCACTCACCGCCGTCGAGCACCACGCGCACCGCATCGCCGAGCTCCTCGCGCACGTGCTCGGCACGCGTCGGTGAGAGGCGCCCGTAACGGTTGGCGGACGGCGCGGCGATGCCGCCGCCGAAAGCGGTGAGCAGCTGCTGCGCCATGGGATGCGCCGGCACGCGGATCGCGATGGTGTCCTGCCCGCCGGTCACCACGTCGTGCACGTGCGCGGCGCGCGGCATGACCATGGTGAGGGGCCCCGGCCAGAAGGCCTCGGCGAGTTTGAGCGCCCCCTGCGGCACCTCGCGCACCCAGCGATGCAGATACTTGGGGCTGTCGAGGTGCACGATCACCGGATGGCTGGCCGGGCGGCCTTTGGCCTCGAAGATCCGGCGCACCGCGGCCGGATTCTGCGCGTTGGCGCCGAGCCCGTAGACGGTTTCCGTGGGAAAAGCGACCAGCTCGCCGTTGCGCAGCGCCTGCACGGCGGTATCTATCTCGACCTGAGTGGCTCTGACGACGCGAACCATGGAGGAACGAATTCTATCAAGCCGCGGGCGGCGGGGCCGGCTGTTGCAGCAAAGCATCAGCCGGGGCGGCGGCTCTCGGGGAGATTACTCGAGGGAGGTGCGCACCCAGCCGCTGCCCGTGTGTGTCAGCTCGTACGCCGGCCAGTAGTGCTTGTCGAGCTTGAGAGTGATCACCTCCGGAGCGTTGTTCCAGGTGATGGTCTTCAAGCGCACCGATGAGCGGTCGGGGCGGCCGGTGACGGCCTTGAGGAAGCTATCGAGGTCCGGCGTCTGTGTGCCGTCGACCTCGGTGATGCGCCGTCCCGGAAAGAGGCCATAGCGTGTCGCCGGAGAGCCGTAGGCGAAGTACGCGACGTACACGCCGCGCGGCGGAATGGCGCGCTGAGCGCTCATCGAGCGGTGGGGCGCCTGCAGCGTCGCGCCCGCCCACTGGACTACGCGCGCGAGATCGCTCCCCGAGAGCTCCGCGGTCGGCACCTCGAGCGTCCGCTCGTCCTGACCGCGCCACACGGTGACGTGCACCAGAGCCTTGTCGGCGGCCGCCTGCTCCACTTCGCGGAAGCGGGTCACCACCTTGCCGTCGATCGCCAGCAGCAGATCGCCCTGCTGCAGCACCCGCGCCGCCGGCGATCCGCCGACCAGGCGCACTACCGACAGGACCTGGCGGCGAGTCGGGGTGTGCTGCGCGAGGCGCTGCGTCCACGCCTCGGGAAGCCCGAACTCGCGCGCGCCGGCGAGCGGCAGCACGCCGAGCTCGGCCTCGAGCGAGTGCAGCGCGCTTCCCGTGCGCACCCGCTCGAGCATGTCGGCCGTCAGGTCGATCGGCACTCCGCGGTTCTCCTGGGTGAGCTCGCGGCCGCTCTCGTAGGCGAAGCTCGACCAGCTGCCGAGCACGTTGCCGTCCTTGTCGGCGAGCACCCCGTCGAAGTCGGACGGCGGATTCACCAGCTGCACGGTCTCGAGGTTGCTGTCGCGGAAGCGCATGGTGCGCGACAGCGGCAGCTCGAGCGGCTCGATGCTGGCGATCTCGGTGGTGCGCGCCCGCATCTGGCTGTTGCTGCCGAGACCCACGACCCAGACGGGCTCGCCGGCAGCGAGCTCGCGCGGCGTGAGCCTCGCCGACTTGACCGGCGTCGTGCCGATCAGCCTCGGGTCGTAGGCGACCACCGACAGATTGTGCAGCGGATGCACGTACACCACCCGCCCGGGCACCTGCACCGTTCCGGCAAAGGTGATCGTGACGTCGCCGAGCGATACCGGCACCGTGTTGCGGTCCACCACCACGAGACCGCGCGCCGCATCCACCACCAGTCCCGTGCCGTGGTAGTTGCGCTCGGTGATGCCCGACACCGAGTACGGCATGTCGAAGGTCACCATGACGAGCGAGGGAGCGAGCGCCGTCTGGCGCGGATCGCTGAAGCGCGGAACCACCGTGGAGCTCGCCGCCGGCTGCTTCGGTTCCGGTCCGGGGGGGAGATCCTTGCAGTCCCAGAGTCCCTGCAGGTCGTCGCGATCGCAGTGGCGCGCGGGGTACCACAGACGGTCCATGCGCATCGCGCGCAGCTGGCTGCCGTTCGGGTCATCGATGGTGATGTACCGCACCGTGGCGTAGTCGCCATTGCCGAGCTGCGCGAGGCCGGCCTCGAGATCGGCGAGCGTGTCGGTGGCGCGACCGTTCAGCGCCCGGATCACCGCGCCGCGCGGGATCGCCGCCGCACCGAACACGTAGCCCGGGTTGGCGATGTACACGCCACGGGTCGGCACGTTGAAGGCCCGCGCCAGCTGATAGGAGAGCGTGTTGACCACGCCATCGCCGAACTCGGCGTAGGCGTTGGGAGTGATCGCATGCAGGTCGCCGACGGGAAGCCGCGCCGACAGCGGCTTGCCGCCGCGCTCGAGCTCGACGTCCACGTGCTGCCCGACCGAGTCATCCAGTATCTCCTCCAGCGGCTCGAACTGCGTCACGTAGTGGCCGTTGACGCGCACCAGGATGTCGCCCGGCTGCAGCAGGTTCTCGCTGGGGGAGCCGGGCAGCACCTCGCTCACGACCAGCATGCCCGTGAAGCGCGGGAAGGTGCGGCGCACGTCCGCCTCGGTACGCGGGTCGAGCCCGAGTCGATCGAGCTCGTCATAGGGCATGTAGTTGAAGACGCTGTAAAGCGTGCCGCGCGGCACCGCCTTGCCCTCCTGGATGAGGGTGAGCGCGCGGCGCACGCGTCCGAGCGGCAGATAGAAGCTCGAGGCCGCGCCGCTCGCGCCGCCGGCGTTGAGCGCCACGACCCGCCCGCGGATGTCGATCACCGGGGAGCCGGAGGAGCCGCCCGAGGTGCCGGAAGCCGCCTGCAGATAGAAAGTGTTGAAGTCGTTGTACTTGGCGAGGCCGTATTCCGGCGCATCGCGGTCGAGCCGGGCGAGCGTGCCGGCGAGGATCGACAGCTGCTCGCCGGCGTTGTTGCCGACCACGCGGATCTCGCGCCCGATCTGCGCACCCTCGGGGTAGAGCGGCAGCGCCTTCGGCCTGATGAAGCGCAGCTTCTTCGGATCGTAGCGGTAGAAGCCGAAGTCATGTACCGGATCGCGGTACACCGGATAGAGCTGCACCTCCTCGCGGTTGAGGAAGGTCGCCTCGGAGGTCACCGGCCCCGGCGTCACCACGTGGCGGTTGGTGAGAATCAGGCCGTGCTCGGCGTCGACCACGAAGCCGGTCGCCTGCGCCGTCGTATTCCACTCGGTATCGAAAGCCCGCACCATGTCGATGTCGATCGACACGACGCTGCCGGCGATCCGCTCGAGGGTGACGGCCCAGTCGGGGTTCGCCTCGACGGCGGCGGCCTGCTGGGCGATCTGCGGTGCCGCGGCCGGGGCGCCGGCCCCCGGCGGCACCACGGGCGCCGGTGCCGCGGCCCCAGACGGCGCGGGTGGGGGTGGCACGGGCACCGCGGCCGAAGGCGTCGGCTCCGCGGCACGCGCTGGATCGGCCAGCGCGCACAGCGCGGCGCAGGAGCCGATGGCGGCGAGCAGCAGCAGACCCAGGCGGCGCAGCGGCACGGGCGCTCGCTAGCGTCCGAGCAGGACCAGCAGCCACACCGCGCCGAGCAGCACGAAGGACATCAGCACCGCGGCCGAGCCGATGTCCTTGGCGAGTCCCGCGAGGGCGTGCCGCTCGAAGCCGATGCGATCCACGGTCGCCTCGATGGCGCTGTTGAGGAGCTCTACGATCAGGATGAGCAGTACCGGCGCGATGAGCACTGCGCGCTCCGTGCCGTTCCTGCCGAACCACAGTCCGAGCGGTATCGCGATCGCCGCAAAGGCCAGCTCCTGGCGAAAGGCCGCCTCGTCGCGGAACGCGCCCGTGAGCCCGCGCAGGCTCGCGCCGAGGGCGCGCAGCACGCGGGTGAGGCCGCGGGGCTTGTACCGGTCTAGGGCTGCGTCGTTGGCGTCCATGTGAGGTCCAGGTGACGGGCGGCGCGCACATCGTCGAGGCGCCGCACCGGCATGGTATGCGGTGCGGTGCGTACGCGCTCGGGTTCCTGCTCGGCCTCCCGCTGAATCTGTGACATGGCCGCCACAAAGGCATCGAGCACCTCCTTGCTCTCGGTCTCGGTCGGCTCGATGAGCAGGCACTCCGGTACCAGGAGCGGGAAATATGTCGTCGGGGCGTGGAAGCCCAGATCGAGCAGCCGCTTGGCGAAGTCCATCGCGGTCACGTTGAGCTCGCGCGCCTGCCGCTTGATCGTCACGATGAACTCGTGGCTGGCGCGGCGCTCGGGGTAAGCGGCCTCGAAGCCCACGTCCTTGAGCCTCTTCAGCAGGTAGTTGGCATTCAACGTGGCGTACTCGCCCACCGCGCGCATGCCATCGCGTCCGAGGAGGCGCATGTAGATATAGGCGCGCAGCAGCACGCCGGCGTTGCCCATGAAGGCCGAGAGGCGCCCGATCGACTGCGGCAGATCGCTCTCGGTGAGCCAGCGGTAGCGCTCGCCGTCCCTGCCGACGATGGGGACCGGCAGGAACGGCATGAGGCGCGCCCCGACGCCCACGGCGCCGGCGCCCGGCCCGCCGCCGCCGTGCGGGGTCGAGAAGGTCTTGTGCAGGTTCATGTGCATCACGTCGAAGCCCATGTCCCCGGGACGCACCTTGCCGAGGATCGCATTGAGATTCGCGCCGTCGTAGTAGAGCAGCCCGCCGGCCTCGTGCACCACGCGCGCCACCGCCTCGATGCCGCGCTCGAAGACTCCGAGCGTGGAAGGGTTGGTGAGCATGATGCCCGCGGTGTTGGGACCGACCGCCGCCTTCAAGGCCGCGAGGTCCACATCGCCCGACGGGTTGACGGGAATCTCACGCACCACGCAGCCGCACATGGTCGCAGTCGCGGGGTTGGTGCCGTGCGCGGCCTCGGGAACGATGATCTCGTTGCGTTTCAGATCGCCGCGCGCGCGGTGATAGGCGCGGATCATGGCGACGCCGGCAAACTCGCCATGCGCGCCCGCCATGGGCGAGAGCGCCACGCCCTGCATGCCGGTGACTTCCTTCAGCATCTCCTGCAGCTCGTACATGCAGGCGAGGAACCCCTGGCCATGCGACTCCGGCGCGAGCGGGTGGCGCGCCAGGAACTGCGGCAGCATCGCGTACTGATTGCACGCCTTGGGGTTGTATTTCATGGTGCACGAGCCGAGCGGGTAGAAATGAGTGTCGATGGAGAAGTTGAGCTGCGACAAGCGCGTGAAGTGCCGCACCGCCTCGAGCTCACCGACCTCCGGGAGCGCCGGCGCCGTGCCACGCCTGAGCTTCGCCGGCAGATCGGCGAGCGGCGCGCTACCGACATCCTGCGGCCACTGATCGCTCGCCCCGCGTCCGGGCTGCGAGTACTCGAAGATCAGCTTTTCACGGCGGGGCATCGGTTGCATCCTTCTCAGGCGGCGCGCGCCGTTTGCATGGCATCACTGAGCGCAGCGCGGTAGCGCTCGAGGTCCGCGGCGGTCTTGGTCTCGGTCGCGCACACGAGCAGCGCGGGACCGAGCTCGGGGTAGTACGGCGCCAGGTCGAGTCCGCCGATGATCCCGCGGGCGGCGAGCGCCTCGAGCACCGGCTCGGTCGCACGGTCGAGGAGCAGCACGGCCTCGTGGAAGTGGGGCCCGTTGAAGGCCAGGCGCACGCCCGGGAGGCGCGTCAGCATGGCGGTGAGCTCGCG
>Ga0335081_10003814_pt1 | contig 23758 bp, 17 predicted proteins | sample Lox_Sample_35_FD_206713 | JGI IMG/M metagenome (GOLD analysis project Ga0335081, IMG submission 206713) | Soil microbial communities from Loxahatchee National Wildlife Refuge, Florida, United States - Lox_Sample_3.5 | ecosystem: Environmental > Terrestrial > Soil > Wetlands | place: USA...
TTGGAGTAGTGGGCCACGTCGAATGGGTCGAGTTCATGTCGGTGCCGCATCTCCCGGTCCGGGGGAAGATCCTCCACGCCCGGGATCCATTCATCCGGGCCGGCGGAGGGGGCGCAGTCGCCGCCGGGGTGCTCGCCGAGCTCGGCGCCGAGGTCGACTTCTTCTGCGCGCTCGGGCGGGACGCCGACGGGCACGCGGCCGTCGCGCAGCTCGAGGATCGCGGCGTTCGCGTGCACGTGGCCTGGCGGGCCCAGCCAACGAGACGAGCGGTGACGTTCCTCGAGCCGGGCGGCGAGCGGACGATCGTGACACTCGGCGATCGCCTCGAACCGCGCGGAGCCGACGACCTCGAGTGGGACCGCCTCAACGACGCCGGCGGCGTCTACTTCACGGCCGGCGACCCCGCCGCCCTGCAACGCGCGAACGCATCCCCATTCGTCGTCGCCTCGCCGCGGGCCAGGTCCGTGCTCGAGAGCGACGAGGCCCGGGTCTATGCGCTGGTGTTCAGCGAGGGTGACGAGGACGAGCGCTCCTGGGCCGAGCGCGTCGCCGCCCATGCCCGGTTGCTGGTCGCGACCGAGGGCGCCCACGGCGGTCGCTGGTGGGGCGAGTCCGAGGGCCGCTGGGAGGCGGCGCCGCTTCACGGTCCGCCCCGCGACACCTACGGCGCGGGAGATTCGTTCGCCGCAGCGTTCACGCTCGGTCTGGGTCGTGGCGACTCGATCGCTCAGGCCGCCCATCTCGGCGCGGAGGCCGGCGCCCGCGCCCTCGCGCGTCCGGGCGTACCGTGACGCCGTCAACTTCCGATCTCGCGGAACGCGACCTCGCGATCGGGGGTAACCGACCACTTCCCGCGATGCCACGCGATCCGGGTCCCGTCGGCGAGCCGGGCAGCGGTGTGGCCGAGCCGCGGCATACCCCATAGGGTCGCCTCCAGTGGTCGTTCGGCCTCGGGAACGTCGCCCAACCCCCGCGCAATGTGCGAGGCCGGATACGTAACCACGATCGAGCCGGTGCGAACCCACACCGGGATCCGCTCGACCGGCGCGTCGACCACGGCCTCGACACCGCCTCGGACCCGACGGCCCGACCATGTCTCGATCCAGTCGCCCCGTGGCAGCGCGACCTCGCGCTCGCGCGCCTCATCCTCGAGCACCGGCGCCACCCACAGCGCCGGGCCGTAGCCATAACTGTCACCGATCTCCCAGCCCCGCGGGTCACTCGGATCGATCAGGCACAAGGGGCGGACAATCGGGAGCCCTGTCCGGGAGGCGGTGACGGCGGCGGCTCGCACATACGGCACGAGCTGCTCGTGCAGCCGCACGTACGCGCGATAGAGGTCGAGCACGTGCTCGGAGTAGTTCCAGGGCTCCTGCGGCATGCGCCCGTGCGCCTGCATCAGCGGCGTGAAGCAGCCGAACTGAACCCAGCGCACGAGCAACTCCGGCGGGCAGCGCTCGACGAGGCGATGGCCCAGGTAGCCGCCGACGTCGTGCGACCAGTTCGAGAAGCCGCTGCAGGCCGCCGACAGCGTCGCGACCACGAGCACGCGAAGCGACCAGAAATCCGACGCCTGATCACCGCCCCACGTCGAGCCCACCGCGTGCTGGCCGGTCCACCCGCTCCGCCCGAACAGCACGCCCCGTCCAGGATGGACCTCGTCGAGCGCGCGTTGCATGCTGAGGCGGTAGAGGCGGCCGAGCGCCCAGGCCGCGTCGGCCCCGGCCCGGCCGTCGGCGAGCCGCACGCCGTCCGGCATGTAGTAGCCCTCCCCGTCGTCGGCCTTGATCCCCTCGACTCCGAGCGCGAGCAGGCGCTTGGCCTGCTCGCGCCACCACTCCTCGGCGACCGGGCTCGTGAAGTCGACGGGGGAACCCGTCCCCATCCACCACTGCGTGACGAACGGCTCCTCCGGATCCTCAGCCAAAGACCCGGAGCGGACGTACGCGCCGGCAGCGGCGCCCGGAGCGTAGTTCGGAGCGGGCTCGCGGTGGAGCCGGTCGGACTCGGGCTGAGGAGGAATCTGCCCGTCGCGCGAGTCGGTGTTCACCCACGGCGTCACCCACACCACGGTTCTGACCCCGTCCTCTCGCATCCGCCGGATCAACCCGGGGCCGTCCGGGAACTGGTAGGGGTTGATCTCCCACGTGTTGTATTGCGTGGCCCAGGGTGAATCGAGCACGATGGCGTCGACCGGTATGTCATGCCGGCGCAGGCCGTCGAAGTCGTCGAGCACGTCGTCCTGGTGCTCGTAGACGTCGCGGCTCTTCCAGAACCCGTATCCCCACTCGGGGAGGACCGCGGGAAAGCCAGCCAGGCGGCAGAACGCGCGTAGCCGCGCCGCCGGCGTGGGATCGCACAGGAAGTCCAGCCGGAGCGGGCCGGAACTTGACCGGGTCGACGCGGACACGCGGTCTCCCGAGAGGTCAAACCTGATCCCGTTCGCGTCCGACTGGACCCAGACGGCGTAGCCGCGGCTCGAGACGAACCACGGCACCGGGGCGTAGTCGCCCTGGGGAATCCCCCCGCCGGCGAGCAGGTCGGGTGGGCAGTCGGGGCCGGTGTAGCGACGATCGGCTCCGAGCTGGACGGCCCGACCGGACTGGTCGAACTGCGTGCTGTGGCGAGCGCCGAGGCCGACGAAGTGCTCATCGGAGCGGCGACGCCAGTCGGCGGCGACCCGCAGCGGATCGCCCTCGGACTCGAACACGAACGAGACCCGGTCCTCACCGCGCACGCGGACCTCCAGGCGCGCACGTCGGCCACCATTCAGCTCGACCGCAAGTATCACGCGATCGGCGGCCAGTCGCCGCACCCGTGCCGCCACGGCGCGTTCGAGGGGCGCCAGGTCCTCGAACGCAACAACGCCCTCGGTCAGCTGGATGAAGTGGTCGTGGACCGTTCCCTCGGCCACCCAGGCGCCCATCGACCGCACCAGTCGGCGACCGTCGCGGCGGACGGTCAACTCGAGCGGCCTCAGCGCGATCTCCACCCGCAACCGGCCGCGGTCGAGCACGACGGTTTCGGCGTCAGCTGCGAAGCGCGGTCCGGGCGTGGGCATAGCGGCAAGGTTCTCCCAAATCCCCGCCATCCCATGCCGGCGTTAACAGAAAGGTCACAGGACGTGACCTCCTTCTTCACTAACCCCTCGGTTTGCAGGGTGATCCTGAATCGCATGAACGAGACCAGTCGCGCCGACCTGCATGTCCACTCCACGGCCTCGCAGATCTCCAAGCTCGGCGTCCAGCGATCGCTGCAGATTCCCGAGTGCGCCACGCCACCACTCGAGGTCTACGAGCTCGCCAAGCGCCGCGGGATGGACTTCGTGACGATCACCGATCACGACACGATCGACGGTGCCCTGTCGATCGATCACCTACCCGACACCTTCATTTCCGAGGAGCTGACTGCATCGTTCAAGGGCGAACGCCAGGCCGTGCACGTGCTCTGCTACGGGATCACCCCCGCCGATCACGACTGGCTCCAGGCCAACAGCGGCGACGTCGAGGCGTGCGCAGCGTACCTGCACGACCACGACATCACGGCGGCGCTCGCCCACCCCTTCTACGCCGTCGCCGCGCCGCTCACGGCGCGCCACCGGCGTCGCCTGGCCGAGTTGTTCCCGATCTGGGAGACGCGCAACGGCTCGCGGGCCAAGGAACTGAATCTTCCGGCGTTTGTGTACATCGAGACCCACGGGGGGACCGCCATCGGCGGGTCCGATGACCACGCCGGAATCGATATCGGCCGGACGTTCACCGAGACCCCGCGCGCGCAGACGCCGCAGGAGTTCCTCGCCAACGTCCGCGCCGGACGGGCGTCGGCGCACGGGCAGCAGGGCAGCGCCCCCAAGTGGGCCCACGCCGCGATGGCCCTCGCGATCCGCTCTCTCGCCGATGGCGACGCGCCAGCCCGCCCCGATCCCGTGAGCGTCCTGAAGATCGTCGAGCGGGTCATGTGCGAAGGGGATGCCCGCCACGGCAGCGGCACCGCGGACCTCGAGGCCAGCGACGCGCTCGCGCTGCTCCGTGCCTGGCTGCTCGCGATGGACCTGGACGTCGACGAGCACAAGCTCCTCCACCAGCTCCAGGAGGGTGAGCTCGGACACGCCGACCTCGACCGCCGGGCTCGCCGCGTGCACGAGCGAAAGCTGGCGGCAGTCGTCCACGACACCGTCGCCGGTCTTGAGCAGGGCGGGCTCGACGGCGGCCGTAGCGCGCTCGCGCTGTTTGACGCCTGCATCCCGGCGATCCCCTACGCCGCGGCGTCGGCCTTTCTCGGCCGAGAGAAGGCGAAGCTCGCGCGGACGGACGGCGATCGCCCGCGCGTGGCGCTCGTCGCCGACGGCATCGGGTCGATGCACGGCGTCACCCACACTCTCCAGCAGATTCGCGCCCATGGAGTCCGCGGCTTCGACGTGGAGGTCATCGGCACCGATTGCGACGTCGATCGTCGACTGAGCGCGGTCGCGGAGATCGACGTGCCTTTCTACCCCGGACTCAGGATCGGGGTTCCGACGGTCCCGGCGCTCGTCGATGCGCTCGCCGAGGGCCGCTACGACATCGTCCACCTCTGCTCGCCGGGACCGGCCGGGATCGGCGCTTGGCTGCTGGCGAGGGTGCTCGAGCTGCCGCGCGTCGGGAGCTATCACACCGAGCTCGCCGCCTACGCCGCGCTGCGCACCGGACAGGCCGAGTTCGAGACGTTCGCCAATCTGGGTCTGAGCATGTTCTACGGGGCCTGCGACGTTGTGCTCTCGCCGAGCCGCGCAAGCGACGACCGGCTGAACGAGCTGGGTATCCCCAACGAGCGGATCCGCCGATGGGATCGAGGCGTGGACCTGAATCGCTTCGATCCGGCCCATCGTGACGTCGAACTTCTCCCGGGCGAGGTCAACGTGCTGTATGCGGGGCGTCTGAGCAAGGAGAAGGGGGTCGACCTCCTCGCCGACGCGTTCCTCGCCGCCCGCCGGCGCGATCCGCGCCTACACCTGGTGCTGGCCGGGGGCGGCCCCGAGGAGGATTTGCTGCGCGCCCGCCTCGGCGAGCACGCGACCTTCCTCGGGTGGCTCACCGGCAACGACCTGGCCCGGGCCTATGCGAGCGCTGACGTGTTCCTGTTCGCGAGCTCCACCGAGACCTTCGGTCAGGTGGTGCTCGAATCGCAGGCAAGCGGGCTGCCGGTGATCGCGGTCGACCGCGGCGGGCCCGCAAGCCTGATTGAACATGGTGAGACGGGGTTGCTGGCGCCGCCTGAGGTCAGTGCCCTCGCAGACGCCGTGCTCGCAGTGACCGGCACTCCGCTTCTAGCTGAGCGCATTGGTCGCGGCGCGCTGGCGGCGGTGAGGGGGCGCAGCTGGGAAGCTGCGCTTGACCGACTCGCCGCCGCCTATCGCATCGCGCTTTCCGCGCGCAGCGATCAAACGTTCGCGCGCGGCGTCGCATAACGGTCCCTTATCGGATCAGAAGGCGCCATAGCCATATACGTAGCCGCCGCCATAGCCGCCGTAGCCACCCTGGCCATAGCCATAGCCGTAGCCGCCGTAGCCACCGGAGCCGTAGCCGCCGTCACCGTAGCTGCCGTAGCCGCCCGGATCGCCGCCGTAGCCGTAACCGCCGTCGCCATAGCCGCCGTCGCCATAGCCGCCGGACGATCCACTCGTCTCTGACGACGAGGATCCGGCGCCGTTCTGGCTCCAGGTCACCGAGAACGACGACCCGTCGGAGGACAGCGACGAGGGCGTCGCGCCCGCCGTGTTCTGACTTGAGCCGTAGCCGATGTCGTATGTGCCACCCGAGCCGAGCGCGATCGGCTGCGCTGACCAGTTCGGATCGGAGATCGGGCCGGTGTGGCCGTTCGCGGTCGCAGTGGCGTTCGTGAAGTCGACCGTGCCAAAGTCGGACAGCGGCAGCGGAGTGCAGCTACCCGAGCCGTCGCACTGTGACGGCGCCTCAGCGATCCACTCGGCGCTCGATGTGTCGGGGTTGGGCGACTGGACCGTCTTCGTGAACGACTGTCCCGTAGTCTCGTCCTTCAGCGAGAACGACGTGCTCGAACCGTTCACGCCGACGCTGGCCGTGATGTGGTCGCCCGGATGGATTGTGACGTTCACCTGGACCGGCGCCGCGGGCACAAGCTCGTACCACGCGTAGTACTGCGTTCCGTTGCCGGTGCAGTTCCCCTCGGTCCCGATCTGCTCGAGCGACGTCGATGATCCGTCGCCCAGCGTGGACTGCCCGAAACCCGACGACGACTGACCATCGTCGCCGCCGATGCCGACCCAGAAGGCGGCGTCGTCCTGCCCTGAGCTGCACTTCGACGTGGGCTGAACCCAGCTGCCCGAGACGTTCGAGAATTGCGTACTCGAATCCGAGCCCCCGGCAACGTATCCAGCCCAGTTCTGGCTCACTGACTCCGATGCAGCGCTCGTCGCGGCGCTCGCGGAGCCGGCCGACGCACCGACGATGGCGGCGGCCGTGGTGAGGCTTGCTAGGAGTGTGCGAGTTTTCATGGCTCCCACTCTTGGCAATGGAATGAAGAGCGGCCGACGAGCTCATGAAGAGCGTCTTATGGACTTGAGAAGAGCTCGATATGAGAGCGCGAGAGGTAAAGCCGTCTAACCCGCCGAGGCCCGCTTGCCCAGCTCTAGATCGTCATCGTGATCGTCGAGGGGCGCCGGCAACGGCTCGAGCTGCGGCGGCGCCACCGAGGTGCACCCGCCGCCGGCGTCCTTGGCCGCGTACAGGGCCAGGTCAGAGCGACGCAGCAGCTCGGCCAGCTCCTCGCGCCGGTCCCACACCGCGATGCCCGACGAGAAGCTCTCGCTGTCCGGCGTCGAGTCGCGCAACCGGTCGATCGCGGTCAGCGACCCGGTCAGCGTCGAGTTCGTCAACAGCGCCACGAACTCATCGCCGCCGAGCCGGGCGACGACATCGCCGGCGCGCAGGGTCGCCCGGATGCGCTCGGCGGTGTCGCGCAGTGCGCGGTCACCGTGCTCATGACCGAGCTCGTCGTTGAGCTCCTTGAAGTTGTCGAGGTCGAGGGTCACGAGCGTGATCGGGTTGCCGCTGCGCGCCGCTCGCGCGAGCTCCCGCGGCGCGGTGTACCTCCAACCGCGGCGGTTGAGCAAGCCGGTGAGGTCGTCGACCACGGCCTCGTGCGCAAACCGCTGCGCGACCATCGCGAGCTCACGTGTCACCGCGCGCAGCGATCCCGCGACCGCGATCCCGATCAGTGTCAGGAGCGCCGCGTGACCCCAGCTACGTGGATACGCAGGAGCGCCGACGAGGACCATCGGCAGCGCGCAGCACGCGCCGAGCACGACCATGCCCGCCACCAGCTCGACGTCGGTCGCCTCGAGCCCGAACCACACCGTCGGGATGATCACCAGTACCGAGTAGCCCGATGCCACACCCCCGCTGTAGGCCTGCATCAGTGTCAGCGCCGGGATCAATCCGAACGCTGCGCCCCAGAACGCCAGCCGGTGCCGCCGCGGCACCAGTGCGACGATCAGCGAGGCAACGCAAGCCGCGATCGCGCCGGCGAAGAACACCGGCCGATGCGCCCGGCTATCCGTGGCAGCGGCGATCGTCACCGGCAGGACATTGCCGATGAGGGCGAACACGACGAGGCGGAGCCTGCCGTGCGGACGCAATGATCGTGAGCCCATTCAGTAGCCGCATCGGCGTCCCGTGAAGAAACTTGAGTAGCTAACAGTAGGTTTGGGCCGGTACCTGCGGGGTTTTCCTCTACTTTGCGGTCCTACAGGAGCGGGCGGGTCGGCGGCGAACCCTGTCGGCGTGAGCATGGGCCGGCTCGAAGCGTTCTCGGATGGGGTGATCGCGGTGGCGATCACGCTGCTCGTTCTGAACATCCAGGTCCCAGTCGTGAACGCCCACGCGGCGCACGGCTGCCGCACGCTGGGGTGCGAACTGGCCGATCAGTGGCCCGTCTACGCGGCCTACGTGGTCTCGTTCCTGACTATCGGGATCATCTGGATCAACCATCATGTGATGATCAGGCGGCTGCGCGAACCCGACCACATGATCCTGTTGCTCAACCTGCTCCTGCTCATGAGCATCGCGCTGCTCCCGTTCGCCACCAGCCTGCTCGCCGCCTACCTCAGGAAGAGCGAGGGCCAGCATCTGGCGGCCGCGATCTACAGCGGAGCCTTCCTGGTGATGTCGCTGTTCTTCGCCGCGCTCAACCGGCACGTGCTGCTCGTCAAGGCTGAGCACCTCCGCGAGCAGTTGCCGCTTGAGCGCCGGCGCCAGATCCTCGCCCGCAGCATCAGCGGCGTGATCCCGTACGCGATCGCCACCGCGCTCGCGGTCGTCTCGTCATACCTCACGCTCGCGATCTGCGGCGCCCTCGCGGTGTTCTACGCCTTCCCGATCGCGAGCGGGGGAGGCGCATCGACCGCCGGGTAGCCCCCGTCCCGCTACCCAGCGGATCAGCCCCGCCACCACACCCCGAGCACACGCCGCCAGTTGTCCCAGGCGATCTGGCGAAGCTCGGACTCAGTGAACCCCGCCTCGGCCAGCGCGTCGAGCAGCCGAGGCGTGCCCGCTACATCCCCTAGCGGCGCCGGCATCGTGGCCCCGTCGTAGTCGGATCCGAGCGCCACATGGTCCACCCCAATCCGGTCTGCGACGTACCGCGCGTGCTGGGCAATGAGCGAGATCGGAGTGTCGGGGTCATCGGCGAAGTCCGCCCGCAGGAATGCGACGGCGAACACGATCCCGACGAGGCCACCCGAAGCGCCGATCGCGTCGAGCTGCGAATCCAGCAGGTTCCGCGTGGTGGGGCACAGCGTGTGGGCGGCCGAATGGGAGGCAACGATCGGGCCGAGGTCCATCTGCGCCAGATCCCAAAAGCCGGCTTCGTTCAGGTGGCTGACGTCGATCACGATCCCGAGCTCGGCGCAGCGCCGCGCGAGCGCCCGGCCGGCTTCGGTGAGCCCCGGGCCGGTGTCCGGCGAGCCCGGCGAGATGAACGGGACGCCGTGAGCGAAGGCGTTCGAGCGGCTCCATACCGGCCCGATCGAGCGCAGGCCTGCTTCGTACCAGAGGTCGAGCGCCTCAAGCCCGGGGTCGATGGCCTCGGCCCCCTCGAGGTGCAGCACCGCTGCCGGCGGCCCGTCACCGTCGGCCACTGCGCGATCGAGATCGGCGCCGCTCCGGGCGAGACGCACATGGCCGGCGCGCTCGAGCGCGATCAGTCTCCCGGCCACGGCGCTCGCGTCCGCTGCCGCCACCGCGTGTTCCACCGGCGGGGCGAGCTCGAACTCGGTCACCCCATCGTCCCGCGGCACGCGAACCTCTCGCGCGCCGCCGTCCGACCGTGTGAACACCGCGAAGATCGCACCACGCACTCCGCCGGCGCGCATCCGTGGGAGGTCTAGATGACCGCCGGACCGGCCCTCGGCTATCTGGGCGTGATCGTCCCGAGTGAGCACATCGTTGTGCCCATCGAACACCGCGAGCACGGGTTACTCGGGCACCCGTACGGGCAGGTCGATCGCGGGCAGATCGTCGATGCTGCGGGAGTTCTTCTCGCGCTGGTAGTCGAGCAGCGCATCCGGTCCGCCGACACTGAGCTTCTTCGCGGCCCACAGGTCCGAGTGCGGCCGGCGCCCCTCGTAGCGCATCAGCGGAACCCCGTAGCCGCAGGAGTCAGCGATCCGCTCGACCTCGACCACGACCACCGCGCGCCGGGCCTCGGGCGTCTCCGGCTCGGCGAACCGGCAGCGCTCGAGCAGCTCGTCAAAGCGCTCCTCGCCGGCGAGCACGATCTCGCCGCGGCCATGGAGCCGCAGGATCCGGGGCGGCCCGGAGAAGGCGCAGAGCATGATCACGATGCGGCCGTTCTCGCGGATATGGGCGATCGTCTCCGCCCCGCTGCCGACGACGTCCAGATAGGCGACGGTCGTCGGCCCCATCACGCGCAGGCTGTCGATCGGGCCCTTGGGCGACACGTTGACGTGCCCGTCCGCGTCGAGCGGAGCCGTCCCGACGAAGAACAGAGCCTGCCTGCCGATCCAGGTCTCGAGGTGCTCGTCGATCGCATCGAAGGTCTTTCCCATCGCCTGCAGCCTACCGGGGCCACTAGGATCGGATCCGTGGCGGCAACCACATCAGATGCTCTGGAGCGCGACCTGACCGCGCTCCTCGGCGAAGGCGCCCTCCTCCCAGGCACCACGCGCGAGTATCTGAGCGACGCCACCGAGAGCCGCAACCTCCGAGGGAAGGCCGACGCGATCGTTCTCCCCGCGGACGCCGAAGCAGTCGCAAAGACCGTCGCCTGGTGCTACGACCATGACGTACCGATCATCCCCCGCGGCGGCGGCACCGGTTTCACCGGCGGAGCGGTTCCGCTCGATGGCGGCGTGGTCCTGAGCCTTGAGAACCTGAAAAAAATTAGACATCTCGATCCCGGGCTGTGGCGCGCTGCGGTCGAGGCAGGCACGATCACCGCCGATCTCCGCCGCCGCGCCCGCGAGAACGGTCTGTTCTACCCGCCCGATCCCGGTTCCGCCGAGCAGTCCCAGCTCGGGGGCAACATCGCCACGAACGCCGGCGGCCCGCACGCGTTCAAGTACGGCGTGACGGGCGCGTGGATCACCGGTCTCGAGGTCGTGCTCGCGCCCGGCGAGCTCGTCAGGCTCGGGGGACCGATCCGCAAGGATGTCGCCGGCTACGACATCAAGTCGCTGATGATCGGCTCCGAGGGCACGCTCGGCATCGTGACGGCTGCGTGGGTGAAGATGATCCCCGCGCCCGAAGCGGCCCTCCCGCTGGCCGCGCTGTATCTGGACAGCGAGAGCGGCTGCGCCGCGATCGAGATGATCCTCGCCAGCGGCATCGTCGCCGCCGCGATCGAGTACCTGGACGAGGGCGCGGTGAAAGCCACCCGCGGCGCCTTCCCGGAACCGATCCCCGACGAGGCCGGGTTCATGGTGATCGCCGACGCCGATGGAACCAAGGCCGAGGCGGCCAGCATCCACGAGGAGCTCGCCGAGGTGCTTAGCGAGAACGCGCTGCTGGTCCACGCCCCGACCGCGATCAAGGAGATCAATGCCTTGTGGCGCTGGCGCGACGGCGCCTCCCTCGCCGTGACCGCGCAGCGCGGCGGCAAGGTCTCCGAGGACATCGTGGTCCCGGTCGACCGGTTGCGGGAGGCGATCGACGGCACCGTCGAGATCGGGCGCCGCCATGATCTCGAGACGTGCAGCTGGGGACACGCCGGCGACGGCAACCTCCACTCGACGTTCATGATCGACCTCGACGATCCATCCGAGCTCGAGCGGGCCGAGCACGCCGCCGAGGATCTGTTCGCCCTCGCGGTGGAGCTCGGGGGCTCGGTGTCCGGCGAACACGGTGTCGGGCTGGTCAAGAACGGTCAGGTCGCTCGGCAGTGGCAGCCGGCGGCGGTCGCCATGCACGAGGCGATCAAGCGCGCGTTCGACCCCAAGGGGCTGCTGAACCCGGGCAAAAAGCTCGCCCGGGTGTGAGACAAGCCGAACCGGCGGGCCGCTACCCCCTGCAGTGCGGATCGACGTAGAAGTTGTAGACCTGCGCCTCGGTCGCTTTGACGCTGTTCGTGAACGTGAAGACCTCCTGCTGCCACCCGTAGAGGTTCCCCGGATGGAGCTGCAGCGGGGGGCTGTCGCTCCAACTGGTCTTCCCGGGGATCCCGCCCACGTCGGCGGGCTTATCCCAACTCGGAGTGTCCGTATACGCGACGTACAGGTGAACGCTCGGGGGGCCGACGAGGTCGCGGACCATGGTGCGCGCGGCCGGGTAGTCCGCGCTCACGCACATTGGCGGGCTCACCGCGGTCGCGCCAGCCGGGAGGTCGAGGACGGTCCCGATCGAGCCGTCGGCCAGCGTCGTCGTCACGAGGTGGGCACCCCCGGTCAGGGTCCATCCGGTTGCGCTGAACGAGTCCTGACTCTGGCCGGGTGCGAGCGTGTACCAGTTCGAGTCCTTCACCGAGGCGAAGGGCTGAGAGAACGAGTAGTCGGGCTGACTACACGCAGACGTCTTTGCGGGCGCGGCTGCCTGGGCAGTTCCACCGGCCATCGCCGCGAGCAGCAGAGCCAGGCCGAGCACACGGCCGGGACGAACAAGAGCTTTCATAACACGCACCTTCCGTGGTGGTGCTGGCGGCCGAGCTATCTCACCTACCGTATGAGACCTCTGGCTTTGCGTCACCGGCTCGCGCCGGTTTTGCCCCTACAGCTGATTCGATCATGGGGATCGGAATCCCGAGCGACCCGACTGAGCCGCGCTGGCACCCCCTGGACGAATGTTGAGCGGCACGTCGACGGATCAAGGCTCGCCGTCGCCGGGCGATACCGATGGCTGATGTCTTTCGATCCGAGCCTTACTGAGCAGGAACTGCTCGAGGACACCCTGCGCCGGAGCGCCGCGCCGCTGCGCCGGCGGGAGGTGATTGCTACCGCGCTTTCATGCGCCGCCCTCGCGGCATCGGTCGTTGCGCTGTGGTCGATCGCCCCGCCGCACGCGTTCGCCCTCGCGCCCGCGCTCATCTGCCTGTTCGTGCTGACGGTATCGACCACGATTCCGTTCGACACGCCGCTGGGGTATACCGTCCCGACGCAGCTGGCGTTCGTCCCGCTGCTGTTCGCGATGCCGGTGGCGCTCGTCCCGATCGCGGTGACGGTTTCGTTCCTGCTCGCGAAGCTGCCGAACGTCGTCCGTGGCAGCGTGCGCCCGAGCAGGCTGGTGATCCAGATTTCGAACGCATGGTTCTCGATCGGTGCCGTCGCGGTGTTCGCTATCGCCAATGTGGAGCCGCAGCATGCCGGTCCCGCGCTGCTCCTCGCCGCGCTCGCGGCCCAGTTCCTGGTGGACCAGGTTGCTTCGTCGGCGATCTTCGCCGGCATGCGCGACGCAAACCTCTCCTCGCTCCTCAGCTCGAGCTGGGTGTACGGGATCGACGCCGCGCTGTCCGGGGTCGGCCTCGTGGTCGCCGAGGAGATCCACACGACCCCACTTGCCCCACTCGCCCTCGTGCCGCTACTCGGCCTGCTCGCGGTCTTCGCCCACGAACGCCGGCGCCGGCTGGAGAGCATGCTCGAGCTGTCAAGCGCCTACCGCGGCACCGCCCTCGTGCTCGGCGACGTCATCGAGGCCGACGACGGCTATACCGGCGAGCACTGCAAGAGCGTCGTGACTCTCACCGTCGAGGTCGCCGAGCACCTGAAACTCTCGCCCGAGCGCCGGCGCAACCTCGAGTTCGCCTCCCTGCTTCATGATGTCGGCAAGATCGCGATCCCCAAGGAGATCGTCAACAAGCCCGGCACGCTCGACCCCCACGAGTGGACGGTCATCAAGGCCCACACCCTCGAGGGACAGAAGATGCTCGATCGCGTCGGTGGGTTCATGCGCGAGGTCGGGAAGATCGTGCGCTCCCACCACGAGCGCTGGGACGGTGGCGGCTATCCCGACGGTCTCGCGGGCGAGCAGATCCCGCTCGAAGCCCGCATCATCTCCTGCTGCGACACCTGGAACGCGATGCGCACCGACCGCCCCTACCGCAGCGCCCTCGCCCACGACGTCGCCGTCGCGGAGCTCGTCGCCAGCGCCGCCACCCAACTCGATCCGAGCATCGTCGCCGCGCTGATCGAGATCGTCGCGCCGAAGGCCGAGGCCCCGGCGGCAGACGGCATCACTCCAGGTGCAGCCGGTGCGCCACAGCAGCGGCTTGAGTACGGCTTCGCACGCCCAGCTTGCTGAGGATCCGCGAGACGTGCACGCTCGCGGTCTTCTCGGCCATGAACAGGGCGGCGCCGATCTGGCGGTTGGTCGCGCCCTCGGCGACGAGCGCCAGCACCTGCCGCTCGCGCGCCGTCAGGCCGAACGGGTCCTCACCAGCGCCGTTTGAGTCGGGGCGGGCCCGCTCGTCCGCGTCCTCGCCGAGTTCGAGCCGAGCCCGCTGCGCGAGCGTGACCAGCTCGTCTTCGAGCCACCGCGCACCCAGACGCCGGACGTCCTCCAGCGCCCCGCGGGCGGACGCACAGGCCGAATCCCGGTCGCCGGCCTCGACATAGGCCTCGGTCGCGCGCCACAGGCAATACGCGTGCAGGTAAGGCCTCGTTATCGCCTCCCACTCGCGGCCGGCCTTGACCCACGCTGCCGGGTCGCTCTTGCCGCGGGCGCGGGCGAGCTCAGCGTTCCCGACTGCCTTCCACGCGATCTCGACGGGGCCGCCCTCCTGCGCGGCCGCGCGCAGACGCTGCATGTGGATCCGCGCCCGGGCCACGGCGTCGCGCTCGTCGCCGCGCTCCCGCAGGTCACGGGCACGTTCGGCGATGTCGGCCTCGACCCGCATCCCCGCGGCAGTAACGCGGGCGATCCGCATGACGTCGTCGGTGCACAGCTCTATCCGGTCGAGCGCGTCGGCCACCGCAGCTCGGGCTCCCACGAGGTCGCGCTGGCGCCGGCGGAGCTCGGCGAGCAGAGCGCCGAAGGCTCCGATCCACTGGGGCTCAAATGACCTCGCGACGAGTGGGTCGACCTCCTCAAGGCACCGCGCTGCGGTGTCTTCGTCGCCGACCCCGAGGGCGAACTCGGCTTGGCGGATGTGGCGGAAGATCAGCTGCCTGCCGACAAGCTGCTTCGCCGGCGAGGCCAAGTCCAGGTTGGCCCGCGCGGTTTGCCAGTCCCCCGCCTCGAACGACAGGTCGGACACGGTCAGCGCCATCCAGTCCTGAGGACGTGGCACTCGGCCGGAGACCGCGACCTGGCCCTCCTTCGCCGTCTCGAGCGCCTGCAACGTGCGTCCGGCGAGGCTGAGTGTGTCAGCCAGGTTCGAGTACGCGGTCCCGGCGCCGTCGATGTCGTCGTCCTCGCGCGCGATCTCGATTGCCCGGCGCAGACGCGCGACGCCTTCGTCGACGTTCCCGAGCACGATCTGGGCCATACCGAGCGTGTTCAGGACCTCGCTCTCAGAGCGGCGATCCCCGGCAGCGACGGCTGTGGCGAGCGCCACCTCCCCCTCCTCCAGGGCGTGGCGATGGCGGCCGCGCAGGTACCGCGTGCGCGCCGCCCAGGCGAGCAGCGAAGCGCGCTCGTGGCTGACCTCGTCCGCTGGAAGCATCGAAAGCGCGCGCTCCGCTGTCTCGACCGCCTCCGATCCCCGGTTCAGCGACAGTTGGACCCTCGACAGGCGCGCGAGCAGCTCGGAGTAGCGCCGAGGCTCGAGGTCCGGGTCGAGTTCCTTCAGCGCGTGCCCGAGCAGCACCTCAGCGCGCGACCGATCGCCGGCAACCGCATGCGCGTCCGCGGCGATTGTCGCCAACTTGACGTGATCGAGCGGGATTGTCTGGTCGGCCTCAGGGACACGGGGCCACAGCTCGAGCGCGCGTTCGGCCAGATCGGCGGCGTCGCCGTAGGCGTGCACCTCGCGCGCGGCGAGCGCAGCCTGCACGGTGGCACGCAGGGCGGCGGGCTGATCACCCGCGGTCGCATAGTGGCGGGCGATCGCCGAAGCCAGATCGACGCCGTGGTCGTTCTCGTAGTCGGCGCGATCCTCGAATGCCCGGGCAAGCGCCAGGTGCAGTTCGCTCCGCTCGCCCGGCAGCAGGTCGTCGTACATCGCCTCGCGTAGGAGGGCATGGCGGAAGCACAACCGACTCGGCTCGTCGGCCACCAACACCTGCTCGGCGACAGCCTCGCGCAGCGCGGCGTGGAGCGCGCCCGGTTCGATGCCCGTCACCTCGGCGATCATCGGCTCATCGAGCGAGCGGCCGGCTGAGATCACCCGGGCCGCCGACTGCGCGTCGGGCGAAAGTCGCTCGATCCGGAGCATGAACGCGTCGCGCAGGGTCTGGGGAGCCGCCCCCCGGCCATCGAGTCCGGCCGCCAGCAGCTCCTCGCTGTAGAGCGGGTTGCCCTCGCTGCGCTCGTACAGGCGCCGCACGAGCTTGTCGCTCGGCGGCTCCCCGAGGATGTCGGCGAGCGCCTCGGCCAGCTCGTCGCGGTCGAACGGATCGAGCTCTATACGGCGCGCCCGATCGAGGCGGTCGAGCTCTGAGAGCAGCGTCCGCAGCGGATGCCGCCGGTGGATCTCATCCGTCCGGTAGGTGAGCACGAGAACCACGCGCTCCCGCCGAAGGCTGCGAGCCAGGAAGTCGACGAACGTGCGCGTCGAGCGGTCGGCCCAATGAAGGTCCTCGAGGACCAGCACCACCGGCTCGTCCTCGCCGAGGCACTCGAGGAGCTCGAGCAGCGCCTCGAACAGCCGCACCTGCGCCGACGGATCGTTGCCGTCCGACGCCGCCGCTTCCTCGTCGAGCCCGGGCAGCAGCGCGGCGAGTTGGGCGCGACTGCCGCGCCCGAGCGCCTCGAGCGCCCGATGCCGAGCCCTGACCAGCGGGCGCAGCGCGCCGATGATCGGCGCGTACGGGAGCTCACCGTCAGCCTCCTCGACGGCTTCCCCGCGGAGCACTAGCGCGTCGCCGTCGGAGGCACGACGCTCGAACTCCCGAACCAGTCGTGTCTTGCCTACGCCGGACTCGCCGCCGAGCAGGACGACGACCGGGGACTCGTTTCCCGCTTCACGTAAGGCGAGCTCCAGCTCCTGGAGCTCCGCCCTGCGTCCGACGAAGTGACTTGATGTGACCCTGGCGCGTATGCGAGAAGTATCGCGAGAACCCTCGACGTGCTGTGTGTCGAGACTCGATGACGTCATGCGCGACCTGCTGCTCGCGCGCGGCGCGCTTGAAGTCCTCGACGTGTTGGCTTGCGACTGCTTGTGAGATGGTGGGGTGCATTGCTCGTCCTTCTCGATCGAATCCTGGTTTTCCACTGCGATCAGGATGAGCTAAGACCCGTTCGCCGACATCGGGCGAACGGAGCTGGTTTCGGCCCCCTCCCCCTTACTTCTATACGCGCGCCCCTTACTTCTCAGGGCGCGCCGGGCGAACTGCGAAGGGCGAGGCCCCTTCGGCCTCGGGACGCTCCTCGCCGGCGCTCAAGGGGGTGAAGGAAGATCGGCTTGCGCCAGCGATCTCGGCCACGCTGACGTTCTGCGGATGGTGGCACGCGGCCAGGTGCCCGTTTGCGTACTCGGTCAGCTGCGGCTCGAGAGCCCGGCACACGTCGGTGGCGCGCGGGCAGCGCGTGTGGAACCGGCAGCCGGTCGGCGGATTGATCGGGTTGGGCGGTTCGCCGGTGAGGATGGGACGCTCGCGTGCGCGGTTCTCCTCCGGATCGGGGATCGGGATTGCGCCGAGCAGGGCGGACGTGTACGGATGGATCGGCTTGTGGTAGAGCTCCTCGGCCGGCGAGACCTCCATCAGCTTGCCGAGGTACATCACGACGATCCGGTCCGAGACGTGGCGCACCACGCTAAGGTCGTGGGCCACAAACACGTAGGACAAGCCGAGGTCGTCCTGGAGCTCGTCGAGCAGGTTGATCACCTGCGCCTGAATCGAGACGTCCAGGGCGGAGACCGGCTCGTCGAGCAGGATCAGCTGCGGCTTGACCGCCAGCGCCCGGGCCACGCCGATCCGTTGGCGCTGTCCGCCCGAGAATTCGTGGGGGAAACGGTTGATGTGCTCGGGATGGAGTCCCACGCGTTCGAGCAGCTTGCGCGTCTCATTCTCGAGCTGGTTACGCGGAGTCCCGCGCAGGCGCAGCGGCGTGGACAGGATCTGGATCACTCGCTTGCGCGGATTCAGCGACGCCTGGGGATCCTGGAAGACCATCTGCACCTCTCGCCGGATCGGCGCGAGGTCCCGTTGCCTAGCCTTGGTGATGTCTTCGCCGCGGAAGCGGATCGAGCCGGAGGTCGCGTCTACCAGCCTGGCCAGAGACCGGATGAGGGTCGTCTTCCCGCATCCTGACTCGCCGACGATCCCCAGGGTCTCGCCGGCCCCGAGGTTGAACGTGACGTCATCGACCGCGTGCACCTGGCCGACGGTTCGATCGATCAGGAGCCCGGCCCGCACGCGGAAGAGGACCCTGAGGTGCTCGACCTCTAGTAGCGGCGCCCCGTCCTGCACCTCCACCGGTTCGACTCCGGTTGCGGGCTCGGCACTCATGAAATCACCGTCTCTCCGCTCGCTAGGCCAATCTGGTCGCCGATCTGGCGCACACGGCGCTTGTCCTCGACGGTGAGCCAGCAGCGATCGAGGTGGTTAGGCGCCTCCGATACGCCGGGGATCAGCGGAGGGACCTCGGTACAGCGGTCGAACGCGTGCGGGCAGCGGGGACGGAAATGGCAGCCGTCGGGCGGCGCGAGCAGCGACGGAGGTGAACCGGGGATCGCCGGAAGGCGCTCCGCGCGGTTTCTGTCGATACGAGTGATGGACCCGAGCAATCCCCATGTGTACGGGTGCTGCGGGTCGTAGAAGATCTCGTCCAGCGTGCCCTCCTCGACCACGCGCCCCGCGTACATGACGACGATTCGATCCGCGATGTCTGCCACGACCCCGAGGTCATGCGTGACCAGGATGATCCCGGCGCCGGTTTCTTCCCGCAGCTGACGCAGTTCGTCGAGGATCTGCGCCTGGATCGTCACGTCGAGCGCCGTGGTCGGCTCGTCGGCGATCAACAGGCTGGGCGAACACGACAGCGCCATTGCGATCATTACGCGCTGGCGCATCCCGCCAGAAAACTCGTGTGGATAGGACTCCGCCCTCTCCGAAGCACGGGGGATTCCGACGCGCTCCATCAGCTCGACGGCACGTCCGAGCGCCTGCGCCTTGGAGATTCCGCGCTCATGGGCGCGAATCTGCTCGACGATTTGATCCCCGATCTTGTAGACGGGATCTAGCGAAGTCATCGGATCTTGGAAGATCATCGCGATCTGCGCGCCGCGAATGCGCTCCAGGTCCTCGTTCGAGGCCGCCACGAGGTCCTGCCCGGCGAACATCGCCCGGCCCTCGAAGCGGGCGTTCGGGCCGCGGGTCAGCCCCATCAAGGTCATCACGGTCACCGACTTGCCGGAGCCGGACTCGCCCACCACCGCCACGACCTCGCCGCGGTTGATCTCGAACGAAACCCCGTCAACCGCCTGGACGATGCCTTCCTCGGTGGCGAACGAGACCTGCAGGTCCTCGACTGCGAGCAGCGCCTCGTCGGCCATCATCCGGTCAACCGGATCCGCGGGTCGAGCAGCGCGTAGACAATGTCGACAATCGCACCGAACAGGACCACGAAGAACGCCGTCAGCATCGTGATCACAAGCACCGGCGGGACGTCGAGTCGCTGGATCGAATCAGCAGCGAACTGACCAACGCCCTGCAGGTTGAACACCGATTCGGTGAGGATCGCGCCGCCGCCGATCACCGCGGCGAAGTCGAGTCCCCACAGCGAGACGATCGGGATCAGCGAGTTGCGCAGCGTGTGGCGGATCAGGACCTGCCGCTCGGTCAGCCCCTTCGCGCGGGCGGTGCGGATGTAGTCCTCGTGCATCGTGTCGAGGATCGTCGAGCGCAGCACCCTCGAGTAGATGCCGATGAACAGCACCGATAGGACCAGCCAGGGTCCGATCAGGTGCCGAAACCACTCCCACGGACTGTTGGTGAACGGGACGAACCCGCCCAGCGGAATGATGTTCGCCTTGTAGCCCGCGTAGTAGATCAGCAGCGCACCAAGGAAGAACGGCGGGCTGGACACCCCAAGGAATGCCAGCACCGTCAGCGACCGGTCCGTGAACTTGCCCGCCTTGACTGCGGTGACCGTCCCAAAGAACACGCCGAGCGTGAACCATATGATTCCGGCGCCGATCGCTAGCGACAGCGTCGCCGGCAGCCCCCGGCGGATCTCGCTCATGACGTTGATGTCCTGCGAGTACGAGACGACGGTGCCGGTCAGGATCTTCTCCATCGTCTTGTAGTACTGCACGTAGATAGGCTTGTCGAACCCCCATTCGTGCCGAATCTGGGCGAGTTCCTGGGCGTTCGCGGTCCGGCCTCCGATCCGCTGGGCCGGGTCCCCGTTGGGGATCGCCTGGAAGATCAGGAACGTCAGCACCGAGATCACGAACAGCACACCGATGGCGCCGATCAGACGGCGGACGATGAAGCGTCCCATCAGCGTCCGATTCGGACCCGAGCGCGCGGATCCAGCGCGTCGCGGACGCCGGCGCCGAAGACGTTGATGCTGAGCACGGCGACCACAAGCATGATCCCAGGCACGAGAACGAGGTGGATCGCGGCCGGGATGTTGTTGACGCCGTCGGAGATCATCGTGCCCCACGACGGATTCGGCGGCTGCACCCCGGCCCCGAGGTAGGAGAGACCGGCCTCGAGCAGGATCGCGTTGGCCAGCATCAGCGGGATGAAGACGATGATCGTCGAGGCGAGGTTCGGGAGGATCTCGGTCGCCATGATCCGCAGGTGGCTGAGCCCCTGCACGCGCGCGGCGTCAACGAACTCGCGCTCGCGCAGCCCCAGCACCTGCCCACGGATCGGCTTGGCTACGTAGGGGATGAACACGAAGCCGATCACGAACGCCGGGACCAGCAGCGAGTTCCCGTGGATGGGGCCAATCCCTCCGAGCGCGAGCGAGACGCCGAGGGCAACCCCCAGGATGTAGACCGGATAGGCCCAGATCACGTCGAGCGCCCGCGTCAGGGTTCCGTCGATCAGGCCGCGGGAGTAACCGGCCACCAGGCCAACGATCGTCGCCAGCACCATCGTGATCAGCGTCGCGACGAAGCCCACCTCGAGCGAGTTGCGGCCCCCGTAGAGCAGCCGGACCGCGATGTCGCGCCCGTTGGGATCCGCCCCGAGGAAGAACTTCGAATGCCAGGTCGGACCGATCGGGATACCGATCAAGCTGACGACGCTCGTTGGCTTGCCGCCCACGTTGATCATCTCGGTGATGTGGTTGTCGTTCGGGCCTGTGTGAGCGATGTGGCTCGCGTACACGGGTGCCAGCAGGCAGAGAACCACGATCACCAGGAAGACTCCTCCGAAGGCGAGCGCGGCTTTGTTGCGCCGAAGCCGCCGCCATGCGAGCCGGTACGGACCGATCCCGGGTGGGAGCTCGGCACCCTGGACGAACAGCTCGGCGGAGAACTCGGTGCCGGTGCCTGCGGTGCCGGTGCCGACGGACATACGAAGAACAGTCTACGCCCAGATAGGCCTGAGGAACGCAGTGACCGGAGGGGCGGCGATCGCCCCTCCGGTCAGCATCGCGTCTACTTCAACGCGAACGTGTTGTACCAGTAGCCGTTGATCGGCTGGAAGACCAGCACGCTCTGGTTGATCCGGTCGGAGACGAACTCCGGGGCCTCCAGGTAACCGAAGACCCCCTCGTAGGCCTTGTCGGCCACGTACTTTTCGAGCGTCTCGTATTCGGCTGTGATCCCGGAGAGCTGACTGGTCGGCACCTTGTACAGGCTGCCCAGCATGTTCACCTTGCTGTTGATCGTCGGGTCATTGACCTGGCTGGTGTTGAGATTGCCGACCGGCGTGATCGCGTCGCCCGCCAGCAACAGCCCGTAGAAGTCGATCGGGTTGGGGAAGTCCTGGTTGTAGTCGTCAAAGCCCGTCTGGGGGTTGAGCTTCAGGTTGCCGGTCGTCGGGAAGTACGTGGCGTCGGCGATGATCTTCTCGGTCGCCTTGAACCCGATCTGGTTGAGGAATTGCGTGTAATAGTCCACGAACTGCCTCCGCGGCGAGCGCTCCTGGCCCCACACCGTCACGGGTTGGCCGGCCATCCCCGACTGCTGGACGAGCTTCTTCGCCTCGGTGATGTTCCCGGTGGCGTTGGGGTTCACCCCGAAGGGGCACGGCGCTCCTGTCGGGTGGCCGGCCATCAGCGGCGGCAAGAAGAAGCAACCCGGTACGAAGAACCCCGAGCCCAGGCGAGCCAGCGCCGGGCGGTTGAGGCCGACGATCACCGCCTCACGGGCCAGCATGCTCGAGAACGGCTTCGCCTTCTGGTTCATGAAGAAGTAATAGGTCGAGTTCAGCTGCAGCTTCTTGTAGCGATCCGAGGCCTTCGCGAGGATCTGAGGCAGGAGGCTCGGTGGGATCGTGTCCGCCCAGTCAAACACGTCGTTGGTGTTATTGAGCACCGACAGCGCGCTGGCCGTCGTATTCGACGAGATCTTGGCCTCGATCTTGCTCGCGTAGCCCGATTGGATCCCCGGAATCGGCGTCCAGTACGGGTTCTTGACCTCTGTGTAGGAGACGTTCGGGACGATGTTTTCGAACTTGTACGGCCCGATACCAGGCGGCGGGTTGGCGGATTCGTTCTTCATCGGTGTGCCCTTAGGCACCGGGCTGTACGCTTGGAAGGCGAGAGCGTTCTCGAACGCCCCATAAGGCGCAACCAGGTGGATCGTGACCTCGCCGGTGCTGTCGTTCGTCGTGATCCCGGACACCGTGTTCGACTTGCCCTTCGAGTAGGCCTCGGCACCCTGGATCAGCGGGACGAGGAATGCGGACCCCAGCGGCCAGGGGATCTTGATCGAGCGCTCCACCGCGGTCAGGAAATCACTGGCCTGGAGCGGCTGGCCGTTGGAGTACTTCAGGCCCTTGCGGAAGAAGAAGCTGTAGGTCTTACCGTCCGCGGAGATCGTCGGCAGCGAGGTGGCCAGCCCCGGAATGATCTTCGTGCCCGCGATGCCGTTGGCCTCGGCGTAGGTATAAGGCGGGATGTACACCGGCTGGTCGGCTTCGCCGGCTTGCGTCGTCTCAAACGCGCCGGGATCCAGCGAGTCGGGGTACGTCCCGAACGTGATCGTCACCGTCCCGCCTGTCTTGGCGCTCGCTGAGCTCGAGCTCGAGCTCGAGCTCGACTTGCTCGAGCTACCGCATGCGGCGAGCGCAAGGGTGCCTCCAAGCGCGACGACGGCGATTAAGGCCGTGTGCACATGTCTCCTCATACATCCTCCTCCTAGAGGTGGTTCGGTCCGGCGCGGAATCTATTAAAACAGCCCTGTTTCGGGCCCGCCGATCGACCTTCCTAGCCGACCCGCAACACACGGTCCGACGCGCGTCGTGACAGCGCCGGCCGGACCTGCGCGACGAGAACAGAGCGCAGGTAACATGCTCGCCGAAAGCGGCTGCGTCCAGGTTCTCCGGGGCGGGCTCGGCTGGCACCGACGGGAGGGATTCGAGTGAGCACGATCGTTCGCGCGCGGATGGCCGGGGGCCGTCACGCTCCTGGCCTTCGCCGCGCTGGTGGTCGCGCCGGCCGGGGCCAGCCCACCGACCACCTTCAACCCGGTGGTCGAGGCCCGCACTTCTCGATCACCTAGGCGATCTACGACACGCCCCAGTGTCAGGCGCAGCTGGGGGTTGACAGCGTCCAGGGGACGCTTCGGTGCGAGCTCACGCAAGCCGCTGACCTGGAGCGCAACTTCACTGACGACCTGTGCTGGAACCACGGCCACGGCTGTGCCGGCATCCAACTGAACGAATCGGCCGCCAACGGTTACCGGATCGTCTGCCTGGCACTATTCACCGCCCGCGACGGCGCCACGATCTCGGGCCACATATGGGCGACCGTGGCCGGGTCGGCGAAGCGGCCGGGGATCGTGATCACCGACGGCTCGGTCCAGGCCGACGAGAACATGTACTGGTACGCCGCCCAGACGCTGGCCAAGGCGGGTTACGTGGTGCTGACGTTCGATCCTCAGGGACAGGGCAGTCGGACGCGGTCGGGCAGTCGCCCGACCAGAACGAGGGCGTCCCGGCGCAGAGCACGGGGACGCCGGTCTAAGACGGCACGAGGATGCGATCGAGTTATGCTGTCGACCCCACAGC
>Ga0335081_10003815_pt1 | contig 23752 bp, 16 predicted proteins | sample Lox_Sample_35_FD_206713 | JGI IMG/M metagenome (GOLD analysis project Ga0335081, IMG submission 206713) | Soil microbial communities from Loxahatchee National Wildlife Refuge, Florida, United States - Lox_Sample_3.5 | ecosystem: Environmental > Terrestrial > Soil > Wetlands | place: USA...
CCATCTCGGATGCCGCTCCGCACGCTACACGCCGGCGACGGCTAACAACTCGTGCTCGCCCGCGAACGTTCGGACCACGGGTTTTCCGGTGAAGCCAGGGGCGGCCATGCCCGCCGTGAACGGCTGCCGCAAGCAGGATTACGCGGTTCTGATCGTCGTTGGGCTGCCCGCCACTCACTGAGTGGCCTTTTGGCAGCGCTTGTCGTTTCAGTGCGGATCGCCCACAAATCCTGGTAGTGCGTAGAGCCGCTTTGTCTGCACCCCCAGGCAAGCACTAGCTCGGCACTTTGGGTTCGCGCTCGCCGCGTTTGTTACATGCACGCATGTCCAGTGTTTTGGCCCGTTTACTTTGTCGTGGGGTCCCCGCGCCGTCATCGCCGTCCAAACCGGGCCTAAAGATACCTTCCGATATACACTCTTAACGCCACCCCTGGTTCCGACCATGCACGAGCTTGAAGGACGCCTCTAGGGGGTCGCGCGAGAAAGTGCTCCCCAGCGATGCACCGCAAAAGGACAAAAGTGTGTTTCGCACGTACTCACATAAGGGCGAAATTGGCCCGGAACAGGAGTAACCATGAAAACTCGGCGATCATTCTTGCGAAGCGCCGCGGCGATTGGAGCGGTCGCGGCGTGGGGAAAGCCAGCCAGACTCCCAGCCGTGAAATGGAGGGAGCGCCGCGACCTATTTCCGGAAGGCGTCGCTTCCGGCGATCCCGATGACAAGAGCGTGATCCTCTGGACACGGGCTGGCGATGCGAGCGTGGGCAAGCTGTTCGTGGAGGTCGCTGAAGACGAGGACTTCCGCAAGATCGTGACAACAGCCACTGCTCCCGTGTCGCAGGCCGCCGATGGAACTTGCCGCGTGCTGGCCGGTGGATTGAAGCCTGCCCACGTGTATTGGTTTCGCTTCATGGCGCCCGACGGCTCCGGCAGCCGGATAGGCCGCACCATCACCGCACCCGCGCCCAATGACCCACGCCCAGTCCGCTTCGCGTTTGTGAGTTGCCAGAACGCCAACCAGGGCGCGCAGAATGCTTACCGGCGGATGATCTACGAGGACGAGCGCGCGACGGAATCGGAGCGGCTCGGTTTCGTGCTGCACCTAGGCGACTTCATCTACGAACTCGTCTGGTATCCGGAAGATCGTCCGACCTATTACGACCGGCGGATTCGCGAGGTGGTGCGCTATCCACACGGCGAGAAGATACGTGATTTCCACGTTCCCACCACGCTGGAGGATTATCGCGCTGTATACAGAGGCTATCTGCACGACCCGGATCTTCAGGATGCGCGGGCGCGCTGGCCGTTCGTGCCGATGTGGGATAACCACGAATTCAGTTGGCAGGGCTGGCAGGGCATTCAGCAGTTCTTCGGAAAAGATCGTCCAGCTCAAACCGTGAAAGTGGCGGCGAACCAGGCGTTCTTCGAATTTCAGCCTGCGCGCATGGCGCGACCGCAATCGAAATCCCTGGAGACCTTCGATCCGCCGAGTGTCGCCGATGCGCCAGTGACCCGTTTCGATAAGGACGGGTTGGGCGAGGAACCGAACAATCTCACGGCGATCAACAGCCTCCGGGGTTTTCGCGCGCTCCGCTGGGGCCGTCACGTCGAGTTGATTATCACCGATCAGCGAAGTTACCGTTCCCAGGACCCGCTCTCGATGGACGAATCGGACCCGCTAGACAACCCCGACTTCCCGGGGCTCGTGCCGGAAGAGGCGCTGGAAAGGATGGATGCGGGCCACGTCATTGCGAATTTCAAAACGGAGCGACCGCCGCAGACGATTCTGGGAGCCAAACAGAAAGCCTGGTTTCTGGAGCGCCTGCGAACATCGCAGGCCACCTGGAAGATTTGGGGAAATACGGTGGCGACACTTCCGATACGCGTGGATCCACAGAACTTGCCCGAAGGAATCACGAAGCCATGGCACGGCGAGGGATTTGCGGTCATGCCCAGCAGTGACTTTAGTAGCGCCTATCAGGAGCGCGGGGAAATCTACGATTTCATTTCGACGCACGGTATCACGGGATTCGCTACTGTTTCAGGCGATCGCCACAGCTTCTGGGCGGGGCTGGCTGCGGCGACCCTCCCACCGAAGCCGTTCCAGCCGGTCGGGCTCGCCTTCGTCACCGGATCGATCTCCGCTCCCGGAACCATGGAAGCTCAGGAATACAATTTCCCGAAAACCCACGTACTGCGCCCATTGTATGTTCCCGGGATCAACATGTTGGTGAAACATGGAGTGCGATCCTGCTTGGAATACGCACGAAGCGGCGATGCCGCCAAGGCGCGCAAGTTCTCCAATCGCGATCTGGCGCCGCATGTTGCTTTCGTCGATATGGGTGGTCACGGGTACGCAGTCGTTCGGGCGGCGCAGGATGCACTGGAGACAGAATTCGTCTGTATACCGCGGCCGTTGGAGCGAAACGATCGCGTCGATGGCGGCCCGCTGAATTATCGGGTCAGAGCGCACGCGAGACTGTGGAGCAAGGGCGAGCATCCGGCGCTAACGGTGGACGTCCTCGATGGCGATCCGAAGTTATCGCTTTGACCAGACGTCGGAATGCTACGATTGAAATGCCCGGTGTTACGGGGTTCATTTCCCTTTCAGCCATTACTCCAGAGAATCGAATTCTGGTCGTCTTTCCAGAGAGACTGCGACTGAGGGTAGATTACCTAAGATGCAGCTTTAACGGCCCAGCTGGTGAGCAGACATTCGCAATCCGTAATGAATCTACACTGCATCGTCCCAGAGGTCCGACGCTTACGCCACGGGCTCGATTCCGATCTGGTCGTTTACGGCAGCAGCGGTTGCGGCAGGCGGTCAACGACCACATCGGGCTGGAGCCGTAAGCACCGACCGGGCTTGCCGAACAACCAGGCCGGCAGGTCTTTTCCAGAAACGCCACTCTTCCGATCAATCCTAATGACTTATCGTCCACAATGCCTCTGCTTCCGGCAACGAACGATAATATTCGGCCTCGCCGTATGCTAGATTCTCGAAGACGGATTGTCTTTATGACCAAGAACGCAATCCTAATTGCCCTATCTGAATCGGAAAACACGAAGTTCGGGAAAGAGGAGTTCGCAATTCAGTCCTACCCCCAGAAGGTATTCTCAAGCGTGTGGGCTGTCGAATCCGAAGTGAACAACGGCGGATTCTCGCAGTACTTCCTGAACAGTAGTGGCGAGACGGCGGCGTTCGTCGCGGAGGCGCTAGAGGCAATTGGTGCACCAAAGACAGCGCACATCTGTCGGCGTGCCATCAAGAGGGCATTTCCCAAAGGGCTGCCATCGACCCAGGCGGAAATCTCGTCACTCGCTGCTGAATTCTCAGATAAGACCATCGACCGATTAGGCGCCCTCGATTCGGAGTTCTTGGCGTATCTGCACGATCTGACGGACTTGTTGTATGCCTACGTTTCTCGCTACCCCGACGAGTTTGGCACCGTGCCGCAAGCAAGCTAGGACACCTGTTGCGATCAAAAGCAGTCGGCGATCCTGGCGCACGGCGATGCAATCGATGACGTCTCTTGATCCACGCGACAAGAAGAGCCACAACAACAAAGAGCGCCGCGATGGGAACAGCTAATGAGACATCGACAAGCACATTCTTCCTCGGTTTGCGGCGAAAGGGCCTCTCTTCATGCTGCAATAACGTGGAATCGTTCGGACTAGATTCTACATTCAGAGCCACTCTCTCTTGAAGAATATCGCGCACTAGCGTGTCCGATTCGGCGGCGGGCCGAGACGATGACGCCGCAGCAGTGTCCGAAGACAGCCGATTCGTCGATTGTGCCGAGAGTATTCTCATGCTGATGGAGTGCCAAACACAAAGAACGCTGACGAGCCCAATCGCAATCGTGCCCGTCCGGTAGATTCTTGCGGTATCTAGTTCTCGCAAAGTCGTTCAATCCTTCCCCGATGCTTTATTGACCTGTACCACAGCTAGAATGTGCTTGGGAAGTTCGCAATTAGGACACTCAAGGAGGAGTCTCCTGAGAACAGCACTCGCGTCATCCTGTCGATGATCCGCAATCATCTTAGCGGCGAGAAGAATCGACGCGTTTTCGAACTCCTCCTCCTGTTTGACGGCGACGCGAAGGGAATAGTACAACTGCTGATCCAGAGCGCCTGAGGGCACAGGATGCGCCTTCCTGAACAGTTCGCGCGAAAACCACGTCTCGGCACTCACGCCAGGTGGCGCGATTTGGCGCGCTCGCGCGAAGGCTTCGAATGCCCTGTCTACTTGTCCGGAATCGAAGAGGACTTTGGTTTCATGTACGCGACTGTCCCATACGACGAGGCAGACAGAGTATACGATGAATGCCAATCCAGCCCCACGTAGTACGATCGTGCTTAACACGCCTAAGGGCGATGGTCGCCTCACGCATAGCGCGTGACTAACCGCCTTCACATGGTCGTTGTCATTGCTGCAAGATGCCCAAATCAAACAGATTGGAAGATAAAGGAACAACAGCGTCGAAAGCTGGGGCGTAAAGAACATACAGCTAGTCAAACAGGCTATGTGTGCAGCGAGGCAAAACGAGTAGGGCCGCTTCTTCTCGGCGCTAAGCTGCCTGAAACCGAGAAACGCGCTGATGCACAGGCCAACAACTACAATGAGGCCAGGAACGCCCTGCGACAAAATGGTGTCCAACAGGTAATTGTGCGTGGACTCATGTGATGTGTTTGGCCAGTCGAAGGCCGTTTTTTGCGATTGGACTTTAGGGTAAATCCTCGGAAACGATTCAACGCCGTAACCGAATGTCGGGAGACTAGAAAACAGTGTCAGGCTGTCCGTCCAAACGTCCGGCCTAGTCCCACCCCAGAGATCCACTCGGGCTTGTTGAACCCTGATTAGCAGGGGGGTATTGGTTGTCAGGGCGAGTCCCAACGTGAGGGCCAGACCTGCGCAAATGCCGACTACCATGCCAGTAGCGCGCCGCCTCAAAAGAACGAACGACACCAATAGTCCCGCAAGTATGCCGAGGAGCCCGGCGCGCGTGCCCGAGAACAGTAGAGCGGAGAAACCCGCGGCGCCCGCTATCAAAGGCAAGCACCGCCATGGCGACCCCTTATCAATGGCCCAGAGCGTGGCACAAAGAAAGATTGGGGCCGTTGCGTAGCAGCCAAACACTGCTCCAGATCCCAGTACACCTCCTGGCCTAACGGCATCCTGCCACGACTCAAACCCTACATATCCCCAGACTCCGAGAACTTGTAGTAACACGGTGGCCGAAGAGAAAAGCAAAGCCACGCAACTCGCCCGGAGGCACCAGACGGCGCCTCGCGAATCACCCCGGGCAGTTGCCGTTTGTAGGAGCATGAAGACTGCCAGCGCGACTTCGGTTGGAAGGCCGACGCGCCGCCAACTGCTTCCGCCAAGTGACAGGAATGGGGCATGCGAAAAGGCGGTGCTCAGGACTGCAACCGTAATCATGCTAGCGGGCAAGATTATGGAGGATCTCGGAGTGGCAGCAGAGTCCAGCAGTTCCCTGGGTATGGAAACACTGGCGATGCCGACCATGAGAAGCATTGCCGCTATTTTCGGCGTGATATCGAACCACACCAGATGATCAGGAGTATTCACGACGGGGACCAACACGACGGCGCACACTAGTGCGCCTGTGGCAAGGCTCAATGTCCAAGGTCGGCGGGCTGGGTGTGTTGCTGAAATCGCCATTGTCGTGGTTGACTGGGATTCGGGTGTGGGACGTAAGCAAGACCACGCATGTCGAAGTGCGGCAGGAATGTGCGCGATTCGTTCGCCCCTTCTTCCCACAATCCCGTCCAGAATGCGCCACATTCGCTACGCCTCACCTAACCGGGCACCCGTCCAACCAGTCGCAACGGCCTTCCGCGAATTCTAGCAACATTACTCCCCCGCAAGTCGGCTTTCGTCCGTTGATCCGTTGTGGTTGTTTCAGAATGGGCAGTCGCGCGGACGTCGCTTCCGGACCGTCGGTTTCGGCGTGCTCGGCGGCGACTGCACCGCCACGTTTTCTGGCTGCCCAATGAGGAATCGATGCGGAACTGCCAGCACGAAAGTCTTCTCCACTGAGTAGTCCGCCAACGAAATGACGCGGCTCCGTGCCTTCAAGAATCCGAAGACCTCCCAATACCAGCAGCCCTCCTGCTCGACGAGGTTCCGAAAACGATGCCCCTGTGCGATCAGCTTTTCAAGCCGTTCATAGTTCTTTGCACGCGCACGATCGAAATCCGCCTCCTTCGACGCGACCTCGACCGCTAGGTCAACATCACTCAATCGCTCGGTCTCGGGTTTCAGCATGCTGCCGAATAGAACCGCCCGCGTTACTTTGCCAAGGAAGTAAGGGTCATTGTTGACCCGTTCCACTCGACCAAGGAATTGCTGCAACGCTCTTTCGGCCGTCGCACGAGTGACCCGCTTGGCCGCCGTGGCGGAGGAGAGAGTTTGTCCCGCCTGGGTTATCGTCCACGCACCACGGCCGGCGGGCTCGATCAGCCCTTCAGATTTCAAAGCCTTGATCAGAGCACGTCCGTTTCCGGGCCTCAAACCGGCCGCTACTTCCAATTCAGGCAGTCCCCATTGCAGCCGGCCGCGCAGATGCCGGAGCGTCGTGCGCACCAGAACCGCCGGATGCTTCCCGATCATTCCCTTCGGCTCGATGCGCATTTCGTTTAAGAATAGACCGATGCGGCCGCTTTGGCCACTGCCACCCGACCCACTCCGACCGCGACGCCCAGATGCGATCCTGCGAGGCTCGCCGCTCCCTCGGCCCAGCCAAATGAATGCAAGCGGACATCACAGGACTAATCCGGTCTAGCCGCTGGCCCCTGAGACTTTAAATCAGTAACACCGAATCGGATCCCAAGTCGATCATGATTTGCGGTAAGCAGGTGTGCTGCCTGTGTGCTGCCCTCCAATCCCAGGCCAGCCGCCCAGCAGTCGCCATGCGTAAACCGAACCCGGTCAGTCTCTCTTTTGCAAACCCTAGCAAAGCAGCCAATAGCCTGGCGCTGAATTTGGATTTGCCCTTCATGCTATCGGTACTCAGTCTCATCCAGGCTGTTTAGGAGGTTGCGAGTCGGGTCGAAGATCCAGTTCAGCACGAGTCCCGCAAAAAGCAAGCCTGCGAAACCGGTGGCGAGAAGGAATCCGTACTTCGGATGGCCCATGGCGTCGCTAATAGCTCCCATAGCCAGCGGCCCGACCACAGCGGACAGGCAGGTGAAGAACAGAATGACTCCTGCGACAGCCCCATGCTCCGATTTGGGGAAACAGCTAATCCCCTTGGAATTGATGCTGGGATAAATCACGGACATGAACAGGCCGGAAGCCGGCAAGAGATAAACCGCTGCCGAGGCGCCTCCCAAGACCCCGCCGATGAAACAGATCAGGATCACGCCGCTGAAAAGCGCCAGGACCTTAGTCCAGTAGAAACGTTCCAACATCCAGGCGCCCATGAAGCGTCCGGCTGCGCGAAGGATGAAGAAGATCGACACGCTGTACACGGCGAGCGCGGCCCCAGAACCTTGATAACCGGCGAGCAGGGTGGGCATCCAGACGTAGACGGCCGCTTCCGTCGCGACGTAAAGGAACGCCCCGAGCGAAAATGCCAAGGCGTACCGGTTCTTCATAGCAGCCACGGTATGCTTCAGGTCCATCTCTTCCTGACGGGCGCCGATCGTGTGTGGGTAATGGGCTCCGAGCGCCGTCAGGATCAGCAGTACACAGACCGTCCCCGCCAGAATGTACAGTCCCTTCCAGGAGGCGCCAATGGCCAGCAGGCGCGCGAGAATCGCTGGTCCGATGATGGAGCCGACGCCGAAGAACCCCTCCACCGTGTTCATCAGTGAGGTATGTTCTTTTGTCGATTTAGCAAGATCTCCAATCAACGCTAAGGCGCCGGTCTTGAAAACCCCAATGCCAATTCCGGTCACCGCCAGCAGAATGGAGAAATAGACGAAGGAGTTTCCTGCTGCAAAAAGAAATGATGCAACCGCAAATAACGTGAGCCCCACGACGATGGTCGGTTTCCGCCCGAAGGTGTCGGCAAAGTGGCCGAGAAAGAATCCCGCGAGGGCGATTCCGGCCATGGTTGCGTACTGAAACGTCCCCGCCGCGGTCAAGCTCAGCCGAAACGCCTTGATGATCTCGGGAATGATGAGTCCGACTGAATCCGTGGTCATGGCGAACATCATGAACATCACGAACGTCAGTGCCTTGATTGCGGCCATGCTGCGCTGTTGATGCGCAACTACGCGCTGTATCATCGGTCCACCTCAGCCACAATGCGCGGAGCGATCGTCATCTTCTGAGCACCCGCAGGATCGGAATAGGAAATCGCCGCGCACCGGGCGCCAAGATCGACGTCGAGCCGGGCCCAATCGGAATCCTTGCGCCATTCCATGGCAATCGAGCTGTCGTCTGAATGGTGCACCCGGAAGTTGCCTCCGAAGGCCGGATGCGCATTTCGGAATCGGATCAGATCGAAGAGGGCCCGCACTATCGTAGCTTTGACCTGTTCCTCCAGCTCCGCGCGCGTGTAGTAATGACGATTGATGTCCCGGCCTACGCCAGTCCGCCGCAGCAGATCCAGGTCGTTCGTCCCCGCCAGCAATCCGCTGTAATAAACCTGGGGGATGCCCGGAGCAAAAAACTGGAGGGCGCGGGCAATCAGGTATTCGTCGTCGCGCCGGCTTAGAGCATCGTAATAGGTGCAATTGATCTGATACAGATCGAGATTGCTGGCGGCGGCGCCAGTGGCCTGCAGGCTCGCTCCGGCGCTTCGCTGGTGAATCGTTTCCACCAGACCGTCGATTTCGTCCGCGTCGAGTAATCCCGGGCGGGCGGCCGGATCTTTTCGATCCGGACCGACATCGATCACGCCGATTCCGTCGTGGGTATCCAGCACAGTGACTGCGTTGCGCGGGCTGACCCCGAGCCATTGTTTGAGGCGGCGAGAATCTCCGGTGTAGAGCGCGTGCAACACCAGCGGCGGAAGCGCGAAATCGTATACCCAATCCACATGTCTGGCGATTTCGATCTGCTCGCGATAGTGGGTATGGATCTCGACCAGAACTTCGATCCCGCAGTCGTGCGCCCGATCGGTCAACTGGCGAATGAAATCGAACGTTTCGGGAATCATGAAGCAACTGGTCCCCGGCTTCTTGATCGCATACCCGGCGGCGTCCAGGCGGATCGCCCGGATTCCCGCGGAGCGAAACTGATTCAGAATCTGCTCGATGTAACGCTTGCCTTCAGTGTCACCAACATCGATATCGATCTGCTCCGGGGTGAACGTGGTCCAGAGCAGCCGTTCGGCCCCGGTCTCCAGCCGCAGCCTGGTGAACGGCAAGGCGGGACGCGGCCGGTAAATCCGGAGCAGGTCGGACTCGGTCGCGCCTTGCGGAAACACGCGTTGATACGTAAGAAACATGCCTGCGTAGGGCGACTCGTCGCCGCGCTTCCGGAAATCTTCGAACTGGGGAGAGCGGCAGGAAACATGGTTGACGATGAGGTCCGCGATGAGATCCGCGCGTTCGGCCAACGCGCGCACGTCGTCCCAGGTTCCTAGCCGCGGATCGACGCGAGCATGATCGATGGGATCGAAACCGGCGTCGGCACCATCGATCGGCCAAAAGAAGGGCAAGAGATGAACACCGCCGAAAAGTCCGCGAAGGGGGCCGTCGAGCAGGCGCCGGAAATTGTCGAAGCCTCCGCCCGAAAATCGATCGACATAGGCAATTAGCTGGACTTGGTTCTTCATCCACCGTTCCTGCTCTTGCTCGGGCACGGCCTCCGCAACAGATCGTCTGCCTGCCAAAGCCCTTCATCTAAACAGCCAAATGCTGCTCCATCTCCTCGAGGCTGCAACCCTTCGTCTCGGGATAGACCACCAGGACGACCATGAACTGGACCACCATCATCACCGCGAAGAATACAAATGGGACGGCGCCGGAACGGGTCGCCAACACGGGAAAGATACTGGAAATCAGGGCATTCATGATCCAGTGCGTAAAGCTTCCCAAGCTCTGCCCTTTGGCTCGCACCAGATTGGGGAAGACTTCGCTCAAGTAAACCCAAATCACCGCACCTTGCGAAAAAGCGAAGAACGCGATGAAGCCCACCAGCAGCCAAACCAGCCATTCGGGATGACTGCCCGTAGCAAATAGCGCCGCAACGCCGGCCAGGCAGAAAGCTGTCCCTGCGGCTCCGGTCAGCAGGAGTTTTTTCCGGCCGAGCCGGTCGATCACCGCCATGGCGATCAGCGTGAACACGAGGTTCGTGAAACCGATGGCGACCGCCTGCATCTCGCTCGATAGTTGGTTGAAGCCCGCGCGCTCGAAAATGTCGTTCAAATAATAAAGAATCGCGTTGATACCGGAAAGCTGGTTGAACATACCGATGGAGATGGCCAGAAAGACCGGTTTCCGATAGCGCTGCTGAAACAGCCGCTCGCGCCGAACGGCGCGTTCCCGGTGCAGCGACTCGGCAATTTCCTGGAGTTCCCGATCGGGGTCGGGCTCGCCGATCCTGCGCAAGACCTCACGTGCCTCATTGCTGTTCCCAACCGCTACCAGCCAACGTGGGCTTTGCGGGATCCCAAACAGCGCCAGGAAAAACACCGCCGCTGGCAGGGCCGCGACGCCCAGCTTCCAACGCCACTCCGCGGAACCAAAACCGCCTAGGGAGACGAGGTAATTGGAAAGGTAAGCGAGAAGAATTCCGATGACCACATTCAGTTGGAACATGCCGACCAGGCGCCCGCGCCGCAACGCCGGAGAAATTTCGGCGATGTACATCGGTCCGATCACGGAAGAGCCGCCGATCGCCAACCCGCCGACGATCCGAAACACAAGCAGCGCATACCAGCTCCAGGCCAAAGCGCAGCCTAGCGCTGAGACCACGTAGAGAGCACCCAACGCGCAGAGCGAAGCGCGGCGGCCGTATCGGTCGCTGGGTGGTCCAGCGAAAAGCGATCCCAGAACGGTGCCCCAGAGCGCCGTCGACACCGTGAGTCCCAGCATCGCCGGTGAGAGCGAAAACTGTTCGGTGAGGGCGCGGGTGGTTCCGGAGATGACGGCTGTGTCGAACCCGAACAGAAGACCGCCCAGCGCCGCCACCAGAGCGCTGCGAAGCAGGTAGCCATTTACGGAGGCCGCTTGTTTGGTACTGCCGACCGCTCCCAAGTGCCCTCCCTTCAGAGATGAAAGTGTTCCAAGCTGAATGTGGCCGGATGCATTTCCCAGACCTGGAGCGCCTCCAACGTCACATTTGCCGCAGGCGCGTCGGAACTCCTGGCGAATTGCAGTTCACGAGCGAAGACCGCGATCCCCCGATCCTCCGGTGCTGCGTTCAAGGCGGTGTACAGGGCAACGGCGCCATCGTTGACATAAACTTCCAAGCAGCGCTTATCCACGAACAGGTGCACCTCGACGCGATTTGAATCCCCGATGTAAGTTCGTGCGTTCCCCACCGATAACATCCCGCGCTGAAAAGTGACGACGGCAGCGGCCATGCCGCTCGCGGAGCGCCGCACCTCAAATCCGAAGGCGCTGGAATTCGGCGCCGTGAATTCCGCCTGAAGTTCGATGGCATCGCCGTGCACTCCTTCCAGGACTATGACCTGGTTGCCGAGTAGCCGCGCGGAAAAGGTCTGGCTACTCGCTCGTAAGCTTTGGAATTCGGCAGGCACCTGCTGTCGCAAGAAACCATCCGGTCCGAGGGACAGAATCCGCGGCAGGACCATCACCCCGTTCCACCCATGTCCGGGAGGCGTGTTCGTGCGGCCCCACAGCCACAGAATGGTGCGGCCCTGTCCGTCGCGGGAGATATTGCTGGCGTATGCGTCTCCGGCGTCCAAAATGCCATGCGTTTCTGGGGTGAACCTGGCTTTTTCGAGATCCAATGTGCCGACAAAGTATTCGCATGGCCGGTGGGGCGAGATGATCAGCACCCATTTGCCCTCGAGGGGTAACAGGTTGGGGCATTCGATATTGTAGGTTTCGCGTTCTAGAGGTTGAAAGACGCAACCGAGATATCTCCACTCGCTCAGATCTTCCTTGGCCGCGCGGTAGAGTTGCACCTGCCCCGAACCGCCGCGCCCCGTTCGCGCATTTCCGCCGCAAACCATGTAGACCTGCCCGGAATCGCGGAACAGGAACGGATCGCGCCACTGATTGACTTTGAGCGGACCATGGGCCGCGGTGGTAAGCACTGGATTGCCCGCGAACTTTTTCCAGGCGATCAGATCAGCGTCTTGGGGCAGGGCCATGCATTGCTCGGGTTCGGCGTGTCCGATGCTCGTGTAGATGAGGCGAGGCCGTCCATCGTTGGCGACGATTGCTCCGCCGGAAAAGATAGCCCGTTCCCCCAGCGCGGAAGAGGGCCAGACGGCAATCGGCAGGTGTTCCCAGTTCACCAGGTCCCGGCTGCGAGCGTGGCCCCAGTGCTGGTTTCCAATGTTTGTGCCAAACGGATTGAGCTGATAGAACAGGTGGTGCCAACCCTTGTAGAAGAGAGTGCCGTTGGGATCATTGTTCCAATTCGCAGGCGGGTGAAAGTGAAAGATGGGCCGCTCCGGGTCTTCGGAGGCGGTTGCAACGGCAGCCTGCACCGATTCCATCGCTTGCACCCAGGCGGGGTCGATCTCAGCGCCTCGCATGGCGCCGATGGCAGCGGTGGTCCCGGCAGTTTGGAGCAACCGGCGGCGGGTCATGATTGGATCCGCCTCAAAGCTGCGCCGCCTCGGCAAACGTCCAGTCCGGTATGGCGCCGGGGCGGCTCGCCACCAGAGCGCCCACACGATTGGAGAATCGGGCGATCTCGGCCAGGTCCCACTGGCGCGTCAGACCATGCAGGAACGCGGCTGCGAATGCGTCTCCCGCCCCCACAGTGTCGGCAATGTCGATGCGGCAACCATCTGCCTCCACGTACTCCCCTCTCGCGAAGATGGCGCAACCACGCGCCGCCAGCGTGACACAAACGGCCTTCCACGAAAAGCGTTGCGACCCGGCCTTGCAGAACTCTTCAGTTTCGGATGGCAGTCCACACAGGCGGCCAACGGCGCGCATTTCCTCCTGGTTCAGCTTAATCACTTGCGCCGCCTTTAACATCTCCGCGATCAGCTCCGACGAATCGAACCCCGGCCGGAGATTCAAATCACAAAAGCGGATTGCTTCCGGTACCGCGCACAGCAGCCGCAGCAGCGTGGCATGCCCCTCGGGGGCGGCGGGAAAGAGCGTGCCGAAATAGAACCACTCCGGAGACCAGGCGTGGATGCGCTGGATCTGCTCTTCGGAGAGATCCACGGCGTCGTATGCGGCGGGCCTCTGTATGGAGAACGTGGTCTGGCCGCTGGGCTCCACATGCACTTGGGCGGTCCCCGTGGGAAAGCGATTTGTGGTCTGCAACAAATTCCTGCTCAGACCAAGCGATTGAATCATCTGCAAAGCCCGCTTACCTAAGTCGTCTTCACCCACTGCGCTGATCAACGAAGGCAGATCACCCATTCGTTGGATGTGGGCTGCAAAGTTCAGAGGAGCGCCGCCCAATCGACGTGTGGAATCGGGGAAAACATCCCACAAGACCTCGCCCAAAACCAGGACGCGCGCAGGCGGTGAATCCGCGTTGCCTTGTAAAGACAAGTTATTTGCCTTTCAAACAAAATCAGTATCAGGAATTTACAGTCCCTGTCAATTCTTTTCTGCGAGAGCCGCAGGACTCCCGAACTACAAGGCGAAAGTTGAGGAGGATGTCCCGCGCGGGCAACGTCGGATTCCGCAGTCTTTCCAGCATGCTCGAGATGGCGATTGCTCCCATTTCGGCACACGGTTGGTGGATGGTCGTGAGTGGTACGGATAGCAAACTGGCGTATTTTACATCATCGATTCCCGCCATGCGAATCTGGTCAGGTACCGAAACCCGCAATTCGTTTAGTATGCGGAGCAGATTCGCGGCAGTGAAGTCGTTGGCGCAAACCACGCCATCCGGGCGAAACTCACTGAGTGCGGCTGCCACGCCGTTCCGGTCCTGGGGATCGATACGGCAGACGAAGCCCGGTTCCAGACCGACGCCGGAGTCGGCCAGAGCTTCGCGGTACCCGGCAATGCGCGCATCTACCGTTGGCGCCGACCCCGGGCGCCCCAGGAACAGAATACGCCGGCAGCCGCAGCTTGCCAGATGCGCAGTAATTGCGTACCCTGCCCGCCGATTATCGATACCCACGAGATCGTAGGAACTGCGGGAAGGGTACGGAACCAAGTCCCGGTCCAGGAGGACGATGGGAATACCAGCCTTGTCGAAAACCTCAGCGATGCTGCGATTGATGGCGTCCTTCTGGGCAGTCAGTTCCAGCGGCGCGAAAAACACCCCGGACACGTTCTTGGTCACAAACTGGCGGCAGAGGTTGGCAACTTGCGTTTCCACCTTTTGCGGGTCACCCAGCGAACTGCCCCACAGAAGCACGTGATGGCCGCCTTGTTGCGCTTCGGCCATGCCCCGGCAAATCGGTTCGAAAATTTCGGTGCGGCCCAGCTCCGGGATCAGTAACCCGAACGTATGCCCTTTTGTGGCCTGATCCAAGGCAACATAACTGCCTGATCCGGCGCGCCTTTCGATCATCCCAGCGAGTTGCAGTTCGCGCAGCGCGCGGTTCACTGTGGGCCGGGACGCTCCGAAAATCTTTACCAGTTCGGATTCGCTGGGAAGCCGTTGCCCAGGCCGATATTCACCCGAGGTGATTGAATCGGCGAGAGTTCTGCGAATCTTCTCGTGTTTCGAGACCGCCCCTTCAGCAATCACAATCTGATAATACAGATTTTGTATCTATCGGGCAACATCATATTTTATGTTGACACCAGTGCAACACGGGACTATATTTTGGTCACAAAAACTGTAGGGTCAAATTTCAATAATCTGTAAATACAGATTATACCTGGGGTGGAGGTGACGTGACCATGAAGTCCTTAGTCCAACAGTCCGAACGGAGATTCCGTTTCAAACCCTGGTTCCGAGTAACTTGCTTGTTTGCAGCGTTACTCGCGGCCATTGCCCCAATCTATGGGCAAATTGACCGCGGCACTATAGAGGGTCTGGTGACCGACACGACCGGCGCGGTCGTTCCGGACGCCAAGATCCAAATCATCCAAACTGCGACCAATAGCACGCTCGACCTGGCGACGAACGGAGAAGGACTCTACACGGCGCCTAACCTGCCCTCCGGCGTGTACCGCGTCGTGGTTCGGAAAGAGGGCTTCTCGGCCGTCGTGCGCGAACCAGTGGAAGTTCGCCCCGCCGTTAAGGTGCGGGTGGACATTACCCTCCAACCGGGCAGCATCTCCGAGTCCATAAGTGTCACCGGAGAGGCGCCGCTGTTGGATGTGTCGGCCACCAGCAATGCCACCGGCATGCAAGCCGCTCTGATCGACGATCTGCCACGAATCGTTTCCGGCACACAGCGGGCGATTACCGACTACCTGCAGAACTTCCCAGGATACACCGGCGGGGGTTCGTTTCTCCCGCGCGCTAACGGCGGATCTATGGGCGATACCGAGGTGTTTGTCGACGGTGGCGCCGCCAGCGAATGGGGAATTTCGCGCGGGTCGCTTGCGGAAGTTTCCCCGCTGATCGAGCAGGTTGGAGAAATGAGCGTTGTCTCAAACGGCTTTAATGCGGAGTACGGCGGGTTCGGCAATTGGTTTACGAACGTGACTCTCAAATCGGGTACGAACGGTCTCCACGGAAGTGTCTTCGATCATTTCGGGAACGACTTATTGAACGCCCGATCGTTCTTCCAGCCCACGAAAACTGCGTTCCGGCAGAACGAGGGAGGCTTCACGCTTGGCGGCCCGGTGGTTCTACCGAAGATTTACAACGGACGGAACAAGACCTTTTTCTTTGGCAGCCTGGGATTGTTTTTCGCCCGCTATGGCGCCGGCGGCGGTCTGGCCACGGTACCAACACCGGCCGAAATTCAAGGCAACTTTAGCCAGCTCGGAGCCCCGATCTACGATCCGACAACCACCGTCCCAGATGGGAAAGGGGGATTTGTCCGGCAGGCGTTCGCCAATAATCAGATTCCCGCGTCGCGCATCACCCAGGCAGCGCAGATGATTGATGGCTACATCCCGGCTCCGACTTTTGCGGGCATCAACAATAACTACATCAATCGCGCGGCGCCGACCTGGCCCTATTTCAACACCTATACGCCGCTGATCAAGGTGGATCACAGCATCTCCGATACGGAAAAGCTTTCGGTTTCCTATACCAACCAGGTCCGCCACCGTCTGTTGTGGGAGAATCTCGGCGCGCAGTCAGCGGGATTAGGGCCGCAGCCCGTGTGGGGTGGCACGCAGACCAACCCCCTCGATTGGATTACGGACCAGATCGCCAATAGCTGGAAGGTGCGCATCAATCTCGATTCAGTCATCACTCCGGCGCTGGTGAATCACGTCACGATCTCCGGCGACCGTTATATCAACCTCGGACCCAACGCGACCGACGGTCAGGGCTGGGATCAGAAGTTGGGGATTACGGGAATTCCGGCCGACAACGGATCTTTCCCCTCCATCAGCTTCAGCGGTGGCAATGGATTGCCTGTCAACTTCGGACGCGCATACGAAGAGAACTGGCACGAAATGCGGTACACGTTTGATGAAAACCTGACCTGGAATCGCGGCAAACACACCATGAAGTTCGGGTTCGAGATTGCCCGGAACGACGAAAACCGCTTTATCCAGGGCGGCGTGGCCGGATCATTTACCTTCTCGAACGTTTCGACGAGCCAACCGGATAATCCAAACGCCAGCAACTTGGGTAGCTCTTTTGCCAGCTTTTTGCTGGGGGCAGTGAACCAGGCCAGCGCCTACATCCCTCTGGAAACCGGTTTGCGTTTCCACCGGTACGGAATTTTCGCACAGGACGAATGGCATGCGACGTCCAAGCTCACGGTTTCGTACGGGCTGCGCTGGGATTACAGTCCGCCGTTCTTCGAAGTCAACAACTATATGACAAGCTTCGAGCCAAACCTAGTCAATCCTGGAGCCGGCGGGTTGCTGGGCGCCTTGGCTTATGCGGGCTCGGGGACGGGAAAAATCGGCGGGCAGTTCCAGGATCCTTGGCGAAAGGGATTCGGGCCCCGGCTCGGCATTGCTTACCGAATCGACAACAAGACGATCGTCCGCGCCTCGTCGGGGATCTACTATTCCAGCAACGGGAACCAGGTCCCATTTACGAGCACAGGCGCGTTGGGCTATAGCGCCAACCCGACGTTTACCTCGCTCGATGGGTTTACACCGGTTTACTACTGGAACCAGCAGAGCTTCCCGCAAAGCTTTGAGAAGCCACCGGTGATTGATCCGTCGTTTCTGAACGGACAGGCCATCAGTTACATTCCCCGAAACGGCGACCGGCTGCCCCAGATAATCAATTGGGTTTTCGATATCGAGCGGGAAATTGCGCCGAACCTGGCGCTCGATGTGAGCTATATCGGCAGTCATTCGACCCACCTGGCACTGGGTGCGAACGCATCGCAAATCAACTACGTTCCGGCCAGCCAACTCGGTCTCGGATTTCTGCTGCTGCAGCCGGTGACCGCTGTCGGCTACCCCCAGCCATTCCCCGGATTCAGCAACCAGCTCGGCGCCAATACCGTGGCTCAGTCGCTGAAGCCTTATCCGCAATACACGTTCGTGAGCAGCGACGTGGCGCTACTCCCCGAGGGCAAAGCTCATTACGACTCGCTACAGGTAAAGGCCACCAAGCGCTTCTCTCACGGGCTCACAGGGATTCTGTTTTTCACCTGGATGAAGAACATGACTAACGCGTTCGGCGGCAACACCGTTTACTCCAACTTTGCCGAAGGCGCGCTTCAGTATCCGGGAACCAACCCGATGGTGATCGATTCCGGAACTCCAGCGGCCACGTTCAGCGCCAGCTGGTCGTACGAGTTGCCTGTCGGGAAAAGCCGGCCTTTCCTGAAGAATGCGTCCCGGTTCACCGACGCCGTGCTGGGGGGCTGGAAGCTGAGCGGATCTTTGCGCTATCAGTCCGGAGCAGCCTTGGAGATCAACGCCATCAACCCGTTTGCATCCACGCTCGGATACTCTTCTCTGGCGCCATTTGAATACGCCAACTACTCAGGCGCGCCAGTCTATTCCACCTATTCGGGTGGTTTCGACCCGAACAAGGACACGTACTTGAATCCAGCGGCATTTACCAGCCCCGCTTTGTTCTCGTTCGGAAATACGGCGCGCTATAACAGCTGGGTGCGAGGGTTCTGGCAGAATTCGGAGGCGCTCGAGCTAGGCAAGACGTTTTCGGTTAGTGAGCGGCTCAAGGTAGATTTTAGCGCCGACTTCATAAACCCGTTCAACATTGTGCGCTGGGCTGACCCGTCAACGCTGGCCGGCATCCCGACCTTCGGGACTGTTACCAACATTCAAGGAACTCCGCGCACCATCCAGCTGAACGGTGCGATGAGATTTTGACATGCCCCACGCGGGCGATTTCGGCAAATAAGGAGATGGAACACAGCATGAAGTCCGCGTGGGGCAGCCCTTCGGTGCTGCCGCCGAGCTTCCGCTCGGCGCGCCGGGCAGAAGCCCGGTCGCAGGCCGGAAGGCTTGGCCCCCCTCGATCATTCTTCGCCGTCGCAGCACTGTTTAGTTCTTCGCTCTGTCTTCTTGCCGCTCAACCGAAGCCCGCTCTCAACTCCAACGAGCATTGGGTCACTACTTGGGCCACCGCTCAAGCGCTGGCTCCCGTTCCGGAAATTGGCGGGGCTCCGCAGCGTCAGGATACCAGCCAGAATCGCGCACCGTCGCCGACCGGCAACATTCCCCAGACGTTGAAGAACCAAACGGTGCGGATGGTGGTCCGCACGAGCCTCGGTGGCCGGCGCGTTCGCGTGCAGCTTTCCAATGCGCTGGGCAGCACGGCCCTCTCTATCGGGGCCGCTCACATCGCTGTGCGCCAAAAAGACGACGCGGTGGTGCCCGCATCGGACCGGGTACTGACATATGGCGGAAGGGCGTCGTTCCGCATTCCCCCGGGAGCGTTGATTGTTAGCGATCCGGTGGATCTGGATGTTCCCAAGCTCGCGGATGTAGCCGTCTCGTTATACCTTCCCGAAGATACCGGACCTCCCACGGTCCATGCTCTCGGCCTGCACACGACCTACATCGCCGATGGGGACGCCAGTGGTAATCCGACGTTGGGCCCATCTGCGACGACAACCGCTTATTTCTGGCTTTCGAGCGTCGACATCCTGGCACCTTTCAGCGCCGCCGTCATAGTGGCTTTCGGAGACTCCATCACGGATGGCTTTGCTACCACTGTCAACAAAGATCTGGCTTGGTCGGCTCTGCTGGCGAAGCGACTGGCTGCCAACAAGTCGACCGAAATGCTGGGAGTAGTGAACTTGGGAATCTCGGGAAACCGGGTGCTGCGAGATGTTGTCGGCACAAACGCCCTGGCCCGCTTCGACCGCGATGTGCTCAGCCGCAACGGTGTGCGCTGGATGACCCTACTCGAAGGAATCAACGATATTACGTTTTCGGCAATACCCGGATTGTCCGGTGAAGCGGTGACGGCCGAAGATCTGATCTGGGGATACCGGCAGATTATCGAGCGGGCGCACTTGCACGGTATTAAGGTGGCAGGCGCGACCATCATGCCCGTAGAGGGAGTGCCTACCTACAGAGAAAGCGGGGAATCAGTTCGCGAAGCAGTGAACCAGTGGATACGGACCAGCAAGGCGTTTGACGCGGTCATCGACTTCGACGCACTCGTACGCGATCCCTCGGACGCCAAGAGGCTGCGAGCGGAATTCGATTCCGGCGACCACGTGCATCCGAACGATGCCGGAAATCAAGCCATGGCCGACGCGATTGATCTCTCCACCTTTCTGAAATAGGAGCACGCCGGGAAAGACAATGAGAACGAAGAATACGATTCTTGGGCTGGCAGCGATAGCCATGACTGTTGTTGCCCAGACCACGAATCCTCCTGCAAAACCCCCAGACTGGGAGCACCCTGGCGGACCGTACGCAGTGGTGATGGAGGAAGACTCCGGAATACCCGGCCACACGGTTTACCGTGCCGCGAATCTGGGGGCGATTCCCAAAGCGGAACGGCTTCCAATCGTCGCCTTCGCCGGTCCTGGCTGCGATTCGAACGGCACTGCCTTCCGTCCCTTCTTTACCGAAGTGGCCTCTCATGGTTTCCTGCTGATCGTCAGCGGCCTGCCCGAACCCAAGGGAGGCAGCGGCCCGGACTTTCCCAAGACCAAACCGGAGGATCTGACAGAGTCCCTCAATTGGGCTGTGGCGGAGAACGGCCGGAAAGACAGCAAGTATTACCAGCGGCTGGACACCTCGGCGATTGCGGTGATGGGGCAATCCTGCGGCGGGGCACAAGCGCTCTCGATCTCCCAGGACCCGCGAATCAAAACGATCGTGCTCTGGAATAGCTGCTCGTTCCAATTCATCAGGGGTGTTGGGCCGGCGCCTGTCTTTCCAGGAAGAAGTAACACGCCCGCGGGCACAGCGCCTGCAGGCGGACCGCCGCCACCCAGGGGTGGCATCCCCGTGCCGACCGTCCAACCGGAGCTCCTGACCGCCTTGCGAGTGCCCATCGCCTACTTCATGGGGGGCGAGAGGGACATGCTGTATGCAGCGGCCAAAGGCGACATCGAGTTGTACGGAGCCGCGCCGCTGTTCTGGGCGAGTACGGACCTTCCTCTCGATGCGCATGCCGGCTCTTTCCGCGAGAAGAACGGCGGGAAGTTTGGCGTCGTCGGCGTCGCATGGCTGGAGTGGCAGCTCAAGGGCGATCAGAAAGCGGCTCGGATCTTCCAAGGCAGCTCCTGCGGGTTGTGCGTCAACTCGCAATGGGAAGTCCATAAGAAGAGGATCGACTAAGCCACGTGCATCCGATCAATCACGAAGGAGGAATATCTATGCACTACTTGCGGACGATCACATTCGCGCTAGCTGCGGCGACCCTCGCTGCACAGGGTCCGCCGCCTCCAGTTCGCTCGCCGGAAGTGCACGCGGACCGGACCATCACGTTCCGGCTGCGCGCTCCTCAAGCCACCGCTGTCGAATTGGTGGGTGAAGTTTTGCAAGGCAAGGGTCCACAATCGATGACCAAAGCCAGTGATGGGGTCTGGAGCATCACCATCGGACCACTCCCTCCGGAAGTCTGGATCTACAACTTCCGCATCGAGGGCGTTGATCTGCCCGATCCATCGAATATCAGCCTGATGCCACGGGCGGCCGGGACCGCCGCCGTTTCGAGCTTCGTCGAAATTCCGGCCGACGGCCCGGCCTTCTACGACGCGCGCCCCGTGCCTCACGGCGAGGTGCGAATGGTTCTCTACGAGTCGAAGGCCATGGGCGTGAATCGTTACTTTTGGGTCTATACGCCCCCGAACTATGACAGGTCCAACACCAAGTATCCGGTCTACTACCTGCTTCATGGGAATGGCGAGACACAGAGCGGTTGGGTCATGAACGGCCGTGCCAACATTATCCTGGACAATCTAATTGCAGATGGAAAAGCGCAGCCGATGGTGGTTGTAATGCCGCACGGACACGCGGTACAGAGCGCTTCCGTCGGCCCGTTAGCCATCGTGCCGCCCGTGGGCGAACCCGGCTTTTTGAACTTCACGCTGTTCAGCAAGGACCTGTTGGAGCAGATTATTCCAACGGTCGAGAAGGACTTCCGCGTCTATACGGATGGGGACCATCGGGCCATCGGCGGCCTGTCCATGGGCGCCTTCCAAAGCCTCTCGATCGGCCTCTCCCATCCGGATATGTTCCACCACGTTCTCGCTTACAGCGGCGGCTTCGGCACGCTCGGGCGTGAACGAACAGACGAAGGAGCAATCGAAACGCAAGCGCCGTGGAAGGATCTGTTAGCCAATCCAGCGGAAACAAACAAATGGCTGCGTCTGCTCTTTCTGGGATGCGGCCAGCAAGAGACCGGAATGCTCGGTCCCGGGCGGCGGTTGGTCAGAATCCTAAAGGAAAAAGGCATCACTGCCCATTGGGCCGAATATCCGGGTGGGCACGTATTCAGCGTATGGCGCAATGACTTGAATGAGAGTGTGCCGATGCTGTTCCAGAAATCGGAGAAGTAAAATGCGAGCACCATTGATTACGTCACTTATGGTCCTCTTGGCAGTCGCAACGCCGCCCGGAGGGATTGCTCAGGATGTACGTTCTCCTTCTCTCAAAGCAGGAGCTGCCAAGGTAGACGTTACGCCTGCCACGAATGAGCTTCCCAAGAATTACGAAGGCATCCTCGATCACTTGTATGCGAGAGCCATCGTTTTGGAGAGCGGGAATAACAGCGCCGCCCTGATCACGGTGGACGCCGGCGTCATTCCCGATCAGATCTGGCAAGCCGTCAGCCAGCAGGTTGAGAAGGAACTGGGAATACCGCCCGTCAACGTATTGTTGACCGCGACCCACACGCATAGCGTGCCGATGCAGCCGACGCCGAATTACGTTCAGAAGATTGTGGAATCGGTCAAGCTCGCGAAGGAGCGCGTAAGGCCGGCGCGCATCGGCTATGGAACCGGCGTTTCCTATCTGAATGTGAACCGCAACATCATCGACCCCAAAACCAGGCGGTGGTGGGAAGGGCCGAATTATGATGGGGTGTCTGACAAGACGGTAGCCGTGGTCAAGTTTGAGAGCCTCACTGGCGAGCCGATCGCAGTGTATTACAACTACGCCATGCATGCGGTCACGGTTGGACAACTCGATCAGGTCAGCGCCGATTATCCGGGCACTACCTCGAAATACATTGAGGATTCGCTGGACGACAAAATCGTGGCGGTGTTTTCGAACGGCGCGGCCGGAGACCAGAACCCCGTTTACTTCCAGCAGACCTTTGATCTGCGGGATATCCGGATCAAGGACTATGCCAAGCGCGGCATCGATATCAGCAATGCCATGCCTCCAGGCGGCGAGGGCTTGAACAAGAGTGACCATGAGGTCGTCAAGCTCATGAACCAGCAGAAGGAAATGATCCAGTCGATGGGCCAGTTCCTCGGTGAAGAGGTGCTGCACGTGATGCGGGAGACGGACCGTACCGAGGCCAATGTGCCGATATACGGCGCTTTTAAGACGATCAGCTGCCCCGGCCGCGAACGTACCAACTCGGGACGGGCCGGCTACCCCGGAGAATACAAAGAGGCCGGACCCGTCGAAATACGGCTCGGATTGCTGAAGGTGGGCGACATAGCAATTGGGGCCGTGAATGGGGAAGTCTTCAACCTGATTGCTCAACGCCTGAAAAAAGAGTCGCCTTACACCGCGACCATGATGACGACCCTTACCAACGGCATGGCGCGGTCCGGATATATTCCTAATGATGCGGCTTATGGGATGTACACGTTCGAAGTAGTTTCCTCAAGGCTGCAGCCGGGCTGCGCGGAGACCTCGATTGTGAACGGAATACTGGACCTGATGAGAGGGCACGGAGCAAAACGATGAGACTGCGAATTCTACTCGGCGCGCTCGTGGGCACGGCGCTCATTCCCATTCAGTCCCAGGGGCAGGCGCCTGCGCGGAACAACAATGTCGTTGTCGATGACGACGGCACCGTTCACGTTCCGGCTCAGGCCGTGCCGATGTCCAGTTTCCTGAGTCCCGAGGCCAAGGCGTACGTCACCCAGCATCTGAAAGACATGCAGAATCCACAGATGGTGGCGCAGGACAATGGCGTGCCACGGTTCATGAAGGGATATCT
>Ga0335081_10003816_pt1 | contig 23746 bp, 23 predicted proteins | sample Lox_Sample_35_FD_206713 | JGI IMG/M metagenome (GOLD analysis project Ga0335081, IMG submission 206713) | Soil microbial communities from Loxahatchee National Wildlife Refuge, Florida, United States - Lox_Sample_3.5 | ecosystem: Environmental > Terrestrial > Soil > Wetlands | place: USA...
ACTCTCGAAGAGAGCGAATTCAACTCGGACCCCGCCTCCGACGTCGGCGCTTTATTTCGCAGGTGCTCCGAATTTGTCGGCCAGCGCGCGGCAAACAACCGTGGCAGGCGCAAGAGGTGGTCTGTCAGGATCGCAAGCCGCGTCGGCGAGCGGCCTCGAATCCGGCGACAGCCCTCTGCCCGGGGACCAGGTGGACGAGCCGCCAGCGGTGATTTCAACCGTCGTACCGGACTATCCGGAAGCTGCGCGCCGCCGCCGCATCGAGGGCGAAGTAGTGCTCCGGTTCGTGGTCGATCGTCAAGGGAATGTCGAAAACAGTATAAAAGTCGTGGAGTCGATTCCGATGCTCGATCAGGCTGCCATTGGTGCTCTCAGGAAATGGAGATTCTCGCCGGGCCGCGAGCGTGGAATGGCGGTACGCGTGCTATTGGAAGTGCCGCTGCGCTTTACGCTTCGTTCGGATGACTGATGCTCGGGATGAGCTGATCCTCAACCGGGACTTGGACGCCATTGAACATCGCGACCTCGTTCGGCGTCCTGATCAGTTTACCTTCTGCACTGCTACCGTTGTCGCCGCTGATGTAGATAATGATCGTGTTGTCCAGCTTGCCCATGTCCTCGACAGCCCGGATCACGCGGCCGATCTCATGGTCGGTGTACGCCAGGTAGGGGCGGCGTAGACCTCGATCCGCATGAGGCACATCCTCGTCGGGAAGATTGGCGCAGAGTTCAGTTGCACCCTACCAGGATCGGCTGCTGGAGTGCGGAGAACTGTTTCGATAGGCGATTGCCGGTGCGCGCTCGAGGTGATCGATCGCTGCCGTCATTTTCCGCAATTGGGGCGGTCTGGCGATTTCACCAGGATTGTGATGCAATTTCGGACCGGATAGACAATCCGAACCGTGCCGGATGAGCCCTCAGCATATTCGCGCCCGGAGCGAACAAAAGGCGATACTTGTCAAGCGCTGCCCAACTCCAGCCCGGGATTCGGTGCCCAAGGGCTAAGCCGGACAAGCCATTGTACGCACCTTGGCATATTCCTGCGTTTCTGTGCAGGGTGAAATCCTTCACTTCCCCACGTGATCGATCGCTGCGGCCATTTTCCGCAGTTGGAGCCGCCCGGCGATTTCACCCGAAGAGTATTCAATTTCTGGCCGGATAGCTTCCCGGTTTGCTCCGGCGAGCAGCCGGAGCAGGAGAGACCAGTGGCGAAGTATTTCACCCTTGAGACGAAGGACCGGATCGCGACGCTTACCTTTGACCGCCCGGAAAAACGCAATCCGCTCAACGAAGAGGTCGTCCTCGAGCTCGAGGGCCTGTTGCATCAGGTGCGCGATGATCCGGCGGTGCGGGTGATGATTCTCACGGGGTCGGGAAACACCTTTTCAGCCGGCGCCGACCTTTCGCAGATCAGGGGTATAGGCGACGAAGCGGAACGTCAGCGAATTTTCGGAGAGTACCGCAAGCGGCGCGCCCGGCTTATCGGGCGCACGCTGGACCTCCTGGTGAACCTCGAGCAGGTCACGATCGCCGCGATCAACGGTTATGCGATCGGAGGGGGCTGGGCTTTAGCCCTCGGCTGCGACCTCCGGGTCGCGGTCGAAGGCGCCCAGTTCTGGTTCCCCGAGGTTGACCTGGGCGTCCCGCTGAGTCCCGGTTCCAGTGCGCTTCTGGCCGCTCATGTCGGGCCGGCGCGCGCCAAGGAGCTGATAATTACCTGCCGCCGTTGTTCCGCCGAGGAATTGCTGCAAATGGGGCTGATCAATCGGGTCGTCAAAAGCGAGCAACTTTATCCTGTCGTGCAGGAACTGGCCGCAAGCCTGGTTGCCAAGAGTCCGGCCGCCGTGATGGCTGCGAAATCGATCGTAAACGCGGTAGCGGTGGGCAAGGCAGCCGTTCTGCCAGACTTGCTCCTGCAGCGTCCTTGAGATGCGCCCCTTTGCCCCAGTCAGGTGCCTCTCGTGTAGCCATCGGAGACATTCTGGCTGTCGCCGGCCGAGCACCTTCTACTGCGCCGGCCCAAATTAATTCCAGAATCCGAACGGAAAACTTCGAGAATACAATCTGGCACGGACCTCGCTTGTTTCGAGACAAAAGATCTTTATTTGCTCATGGAGAACCACGATGGCATTTCCATACAGGAGGGTCCTCAGTCCGGTAGACTTCGACGATGCCTCGATCAAGGCGGTTGAAGCTGCTGCCGACTTTGCCCGTCAGAATGACGGCACCGTCCTTCTATTCCACGTCGTGCCGATGATCCTGCCTCCCGCCGGAACACCCATTTATGTGGACGTTTACAAGGGCCAGGAGGAGACCGCCCGGCAAAAGCTCGACGAGATCGCGCGGCGGCATCTGCGGGGTGTCAAGTACGAGATTTCGACCCACATGGGGGATCCGGCAGCCTCGATTCTCAGGGCGGCGACGCGCTTGGCGGCGGACGTGATCGTGATGGCGACACACGGCCGTTCCGGCTTCACGCGGGTCTTCCTGGGCAGCGTCGCCGAGGTCGTGTTGCGCGAGGCGCCCTGCCCGGTGCTAACGGTGCGGCAGGGACACGCACACGATCAAGGGCGAGTGAGCCATTGGATGACCGCCAACCCGATCACCGCGACTTCGACGGAAAAGCTTTCTGCGGTCGAGGTGCGCATGCGAGCGGGCAATTTCCGCAGCATGCCGGTGGTTGACGAGGGCCGGGTGGTGGGCGTTATCACCGACCGTGACCTGCGCACGCACACGGGCTACCACGAGCATACGGACGTCAAGACGGCGATGTCGGAGCCGGTGCTGACCGTAACCCCGGAAACTCCCGTGCGGGAGGCGGCGCGGCTGCTGCGCGAACGCAAAATCGGGGCTCTGCCAGTGGTCGAGGACGGCCGGCTGGTTGGAGTTATTTCCACCTCGGACATTCTGGAAGCGTTCGTGGAGGAGCAAAAGAGCTAAAGGCGACGCTGCGGGGTTGCTCCCCAACGGAGGAAGGGGAAGGTGGAGGGAACGCGCATATGCGAGCCGCTGGGCGCACGCGCGCCCGGTCCGTTACCGGCGCTGGTGGCCGCGATGCTGCGCCCGGATTTCTATCCGCATTGTCCACGCACCGTCGAACTGGTTCAAACGCATATTTCCTGGGTTTTCCTGGCGGGCGAGTATGTCTACAAGGTGAAGAAGCCCGCGCGCTTCGCGTTTGTCGACGCGTCGACGCTTGAAGCGCGCTGCCTGCTATGCCTAGAGGAAGTGCGTCTCAACCAGCGGCTGGCTCCGGAAGTCTACCTGGGGGTGGCCGCCATCGTTTCGTCCGACGGCGGGTTTGCGTTGCGTGGCTTGACCGGCGAGCCGCCGACGGGTGTGGTCGAGTATGCGGTCGCGATGCACCGGCTACCGGGGGAACGAATGCTCGACCGCCTGGTAAGCGAGGGAGCGGTCAGCACCGGGGCGATTGAGGCGATCGCGCGGCGCCTGGGGCAGTTTTATCGCGACGCCTGCAGGAAGGGCGCGCCCCGCTACGGTTGCGCCGCCGCAGTGGCGCAAATGGTGATGGGAAACCTGGCCGAATGCGAACGTTTCGAGGGCTACACGCTCAATCGCGCACAGATGAGCGGCCTTATCCGCTACACGCGCGGCTTCCTAGACCAGAACTGGCAGCTTTTGAACAAAAGAGAGCATCAGGGTCGCGTGATCGAAGGTCACGGCGACCTGCGCTGCGAGCATATCTGCCTGGCCGGCGAAAAGATTGTGATTTTTGATTGCGTCGAGTTCAGCGAGCGTCTGCGCTATGCTGATGCCGCATGCGACGTCGCTTTTCTCGCGATGGACCTGGAGCGGCTCGGCGCGCCGCATCTGGCGGCGCGGCTATGCACGTCCTACGCCGAGCTCACTGATGACCCGGATTTCACACGCGTTTTGCCCTTTTACAAACCTTATCGGGCGGCGGTGCGGGCGAAAGTCGAGAGCTTGAGAAGCCTTGATTCGCAGGTGCCACGGGCTGAGCGCGAGCAGGCGCGGGCGCTCGCGGCGCGCTACTTCGCGATGGCTTGCCGCTATGCCGCATGTTACGACGGAAGGCCCGCGGTGGTCGTCGTCTGCGGGGCGGCGGGCACAGGCAAGTCGACCATCGCGAGGATCCTGGGGAAGCGGCTTGGCTTCGAAGTGTTGAACTCCGACGAGGTGCGAAAGCGAATGATCGGGGCGTCGCCGACGACAGCGCAAAAGGCGCCATACGGGAGCGGCATTTACAGCCAGGAGTTCACGCAGCGGACCTACGACGCATTGATTCTGGGCGCGCGGCAGCGGCTCGAAGCGGGCGCGGGGGTTATTCTGGACGCTACATTTAGGCATCCCGGCGAACGGCGCCACGTGCTCGAAATCGCGGCGCGAACGCGTGCGACCGTGCTGTTCGTGGAGTGCCGCGCGGACGAGGCCGAGGTGATGCGGCGGTTGAGCGAGCGTTCGCGGCGGCCCGGATCGGTTTCGGATGCGGATGCCGCGGTACACCTGCGCCAACTGGCAGACTTTGTTCCGCTCGACGAAATTGCAGTGGAATATCGAATCGTGGCCGACACTACGCGTGGCAACGACGCAACGGTGATCGCGGCCGAACGACGGCTTGGCACCCTATGCGCGCCCAATCCGCCGGATGAAGCAATTGCCGATGACGAACAGAATTCCCGACGCCGCCAATTATAGCACGCAGGAGATACTTCGCGACGGCGGCTCGATTCACATCCGCGCGATCCGCGCCGACGACCAGGATCGTCTGCTGCGCCATTTCAACAGTCTCAGCGAACAGTCAATCTACTATCGCTTCTTCGGCGTCAAGCGCGGGCTGAGCGAATACGAACTCGTGCGGATGACGGCGGTCGATTTCGTCCAGCATGTCTGTCTCGTCGCGACGTTGCGCGATGGCGACGAGGAGCGCTTTATCGGGGTCGCGCGTTATGTGCGGAGCCTGGATAATCCCGGACGGGCCGAGGTCTCGTTCGCCGTTCTGGACGAGCATCAGGGCCGGGGCATCGCGACGGTTCTGCTCGAGCATCTGGGCCGCATAGCGCGAGCGGCCGGGATCACCGAGTTTGAGGCCAATGTGCTCGGCGACAACAACCGAATGCTCGAGGTATTCGGGAGGAGCGGTTTTCGCGTGGGGCGGTCGGCGGAAGGCGGGGTGATCCATCTTTCGTTTCCGACTGCCGAAACCGAGGAGTTCATCCACGCGAGCCACGCCCGCGAACATGCCGCGGTAGTGCGCAGCGTAGCATCGATTTTGCGGCCGCGCGCAGTGGCGGTTATCGGGGCTTCGCGCGATACGGGGAAGATCGGCGGCTTCGTGCTGGCCAATCTGAAGCGGGGCGGCTTTTCCGGCGCGATCTATCCGGTTAACCATGCCGCTACCGAGGTGCAGGGGCTGCGTTCTTATCCTGCAATCTCCGCGATTGGGGCGCCGGTTGACCTTGCCGTCGTGGCCGTACCGGCGGCTGCCGTCGCGCATGAATTGGGCGAATGCGCCCACGCCGGGGTGCATGCAGCGGTCGTTCTGACCGCCGGATTCGCCGAGGCCGGGGAGTCAGGCCGGGCCGCCGAGCGCCGGCTGTTCGAACTCGTGCGAGGTAGCGGGATGCGGATGGTGGGCCCGAACTGCATGGGAGTAATCAACACGGACCCGGCGGTGCGGCTCAACGCCACCTTCGCCCCGATTGAACCTCCGGCCGGTAATATCGGAATGTTTTCGCAAAGCGGTGCTCTCGGAATCGCGATTCTCGACCACACGCGGCGCCGCAATCTCGGGCTGTCCACCTTCGTTTCGGGCGGCAATCGCGCCGATGTCTCGAACAACGACCTGATGGCATACTGGGCTGATGATCCGAATACAGCGGTGATAGTGCTTTACCTCGAAAGCGTGGGGAACCCGCGGAAGTTTGCCCAGATCGCGCGCGAAACTGCGCGAATCAAGCCGATCGTGGCGGTCAAATCGGGCCGCTCGGCAGCGGGAACGCGCGCTGCCTCGAGTCACTCCGCGGCCTTGGCCAATCTGGACGTCGCGGTCGAAGCACTGTTTGAACAAGTCGGCGTGATCCGGACCAATACGCTGGAGGAACTGTTCGACGTTGCCGCGCTTCTTTCGACTCAGCCGGTGCCCGGGGGGCCACGAGTCGGAGTGGTCAGCAACGCGGGCGGCCCGGCGGTGCTGCTCGCTGACGCCTGTGAGGCGCGCGGACTTGTGCTCCCCGGTTTGGATGAAAAAACCTTCGCGCAATTGCGGTCGTTCCTGCCGCCGCTGGCGGTCTATTCAAATCCGGTTGATGTCACCGCCGGAGCCGGTGCGGAGGTCTTCGAACGCACGCTTGGGGCGGTGGGCAACGACCCCAACGTCGACGCGCTGGTGGCGATTTATGTTCCCCCGATCATGACTAATCAGGCCGCGGCCGCATGCGCGATCGCGCGAGGGGTCGGGTCGGTGCCGCGGCACAAACCGGTCCTGAGCGTGTTCCTGTCTACCCAGGGACCGCCGGCCGAGCTGAATGCGGGTCCGCGCTGCAAAATCCCGGTGTATGACTTCCCTGAAAACGCGGCGATCGCGCTGTCCGCCGCCTGGCGCCATAGCTGCTGGTTCAAGCGGCCGCCTGGCACCACGTTAGCGCTAACGCATTTCGCGCGCGGCGCGATTCGCGCCGTAGTGGATCGCGTGCTGGCGGGTGCGGGCGACGAAGCGTGCTGGGTCACGCCCGAAGATCTGAGCACGATTTTGCGCGCCGCCGGTATCCAGATCGTTCATGCCGAGCAGACCACCGTCGAACTCGCGCCTGAGGTCGCAAGCCGTCTCGGTTATCCGCTGGTTGCCAAGGCAATCGCTCCCACCGTTGTGCACAAGGGCGAAGCCGGCGGCATTGTTCTTGGGCTCAAAGCCGCCGACGAAGTCGCCTCGGCGGCGGCGATTTTGCGTGAACGGATGGCGGCGATTGGTGTGCGAATGGAAGGGGTTTCCCTGCAACGCCAAATCGACGGTGGGATCGAAACGATGGTTGGCGTGACCATCGACCGCACGTTCGGGCCGCTACTGGCATGCGGCCTCGCCGGCGGGACGGTCGAGTTGTTTAGAGACGTAGCCTTTCGGCTCCATCCAGTGACGGACATCGACGCTGCCGAAATGATCGATAGTTTGCGGCTGAGCCGCCTGCTGGAGGGCTATCGCGGCGCACCGGCAGGCGATCGCGAGGCACTGATTGGGCTCTTGATGCGGGTCTCGGCGATGGTCGAGGCGGTTCCGGAGTTATCGGAACTCGATCTGAACCCGATCAAGGTGATGACCCCGGGACGGGGAGCGCTGGTAATCGACGGGCGATTACGCCTGCAGCCGCCTGGTGCGAAGCAACCGGACCCGGCCCCAATTTAAATCCCTGCGCGGAGTTGACATCGCTGGCGCCATTGCGCGCTAATCCGGCGTGAGCCAGCGTGCTCGCCGCGCGACGCCGTCGGCGACACTGCCGAGGATCTGCTCGTTCATTCACGGAGGCGCACATGCCGTTAGCCAGGATCAATGGAATCGAACTCTACTATGAAGTTCACGGTGAGGGGCCGGCGCTCGTGCTCGCGCATGGCGGCGGCGGCAGCCATCTGAGCTGGTGGCAGCAGGTACCGGTGCTGTCGCGGCAATATTGCTGCGTGACGTTTGACCATCGCGGGTTCGGCTATTCGCGCGATCTGCCCGACGGTGCGGGCCCCAAGAATTTCGTCGAAGACCTGCGCGGTCTGCTCGACCATCTCGGGATCCAGAAGGCGGCGCTGGCGGGACAGTCGATGGGCGGCTGGACCGTGCTTGGCTTTGCTACGGCTTATCCCGAGCGAGCCAGCGCACTAGTGCTGTGCGACACGACCGCCGGGATGGACGATCCCGACGTTGTTCGAGAACAGGCGGCGCTGCGCGAGATAACCAAGGGTGGTCTCGCTCAAGTGCTGACGCGCGCCTACGCCGCGGATTTTCCGCAACGCGAGCCGGCGCGATGTTTCCTCTACCAGCAAATTGCGGGGCTCAACCTGCACGTTCCCTCGAACCTGCTGCCGGTGCTGATGAGCATGAGGCATCGCGTTGACAATATCGTCGAGAAGCGGGTCCCGACGATGCTGATGGTCGGAGAGGAGGATGCACTTGCTCCGGTAAAGGTGATGGAACTGATGGCGCGCCGGATCCCGCAGTCGAAGCTGGTGCGGGTTCCCGGTGCGGGTCACTCCGTTTACTTCGAGAAGCCCGAGGAGTTCAACCGCATTCTGGGCGGATTCCTGCGCGAGGTGATTCCCGGCCAGAGCGCCGGCGGAGAGCGGGCGTGAGCTTCACAGGTGCTCGATGAGTTCGCGAGAGATTTCGTCGATGCATTCTCTGAAGCGGTCCATCGGCGGATTTATGACGAGTTGATTCACGCCGGCGCGTTCCAGCTCTCGGATGCGGTCAAGTAGTTCGTCACGCGTGCCGACCAGGGTAGTAGAGCGAATTGCTTCCGGCGTGATGAAGCGGCGTTCCTCCGGCAGCAGGTAGATAACGTGCCCCTGATGCAGGTGGAGGTAGCGCTCCCCGGCGGGAATCTCCATTCGCTTCACGTAATCCGAGTAGGCCTCGAAGGCTGGACGCGCGTCCGGCGGGATGGCCAGCATCCGGGTAAAGCCGGCCGCCACCCCATGGAGGGCGGCGGCAACCCAATGGCCCGTCAGGTCCACGATGCGCGGCGAGCTCGCCGTTTCGCCGGGCCGCAAAACGCAGGTATGGGTTAGCGATACGCAGGGTATGTGGCCTGCGGGAAATACGCGGCCCGCTCTGCGCGCACCTTCCTCCACCTCTTTGAACACCGCTTCCATCCGCTCCGCGCTGGTGATGCGACCGGTAATCAAACCGTCGCCGAATTCCCCTGCGAGTTGGCGAGCCTTGGGGGCGTTGGCAGCGACGTAGAGCGGAATCCGATCGTCGAGGTTGATGAAGCGGCGATTGCGATGGAGAAAACGGATCTTGCGGCTCAAGCCCTCGGTGTTGTAGCTGGTTTCGCCGGTCTTCAGCAGATCATGAAGCACGCGTACCTGTTCGCGAAAATCGGCGAATCTGACCGGCGGCAAACCCATCACGCGTCGCCCGGTATGGCCGGTGCCGTAGCCCAGCCATACGCGGCCCGGTGCGATCTCATTGACGGTCGCAATCGAGTGCGCCGTAACCGGCGGGATGCGGTTGGACGCGACTGAGACGCCGGTGGCCAGCCTGATGCGCGTGGTGTTGGCGGCGGCCAGCGCCATGCACGCGTAGACATCCCCATAGATCATGTGTGAATCGGGAAACCAGGCCTGCGCGAACCCGCGCGCCTCCGCATACCTGGTATCTTCAACTACGCTGCGGGGGTGAGGGATGATGAGCGTTCCGAATTCCACTTGCCTAACCTTGCGCGCGCGTCAATCGCAATCGATCAACTGCAGCAAATTTTACCAATCACCTCGAGAATCAACGCGGGACCTCGCTCGAACGCCGCCCGGCCGATCGATTCGTTCGGACGATGCGCCTGGTTATAGTCGCCTGGGCCGCAGATCAGCGAAGTCATCCCAGCGCCCGAGAACCATGCTCCATCGGTGGCAAAGGGCGCTCCCCGTGCCGTGTTTGCGCCTGTGATTTCGAACAAGGCCTTTTCGAGCGCGGTTCCGCGCGGCGAGAACATGGCGGGCGCAATCATCGGCTTCCCGATTTCGATGGTCGCAGCCAAGTTGCGCGAGGCGCAATCGTGTGGGTCAATGTCCGCGATACGCTTCTCAATCTCGCGGTAAATTTCCAGCGGGTCGGTCTTGGGCAGCGAACGATAACTGACGCGCAGGGAACACTCCTCTGCGATCACGTTCGAGGCGATCCCGCCAGCAATCGTGCCAAGATTCATCACGTCATAGGGATTTTCGGGAAAGACCGCGGCAAACTCTTCGCTCAGGGCGGCGCGCCGCTCGGCCTGGACCTGCCCGATCACGTCGATCACCTTGCCCATCACCGCGATCGCGTTGACGCCCTGTTCCGGCGCGCCGCTGTGTCCGCCGCGGCCGTGGACCCTGATTTCGAAGGCGCCGATGCTTTTGTGAGCGTGTAGGATCGCAAACGACGTCGGCTCGCCAATCCACGTCAGTTGCGGGCACGGAATCTCGCCGAGGATTTGCGGGAGCGCCGGCGTAACCCGTTGCGCGCCGAGCATTCCGACTTCCTCGTCGGCGGTGAAGACGAAGACCAGCGGGCGTTTGAGACGGGCACGATCAAACAGGCGCACTGCGTCGGCGCATTCTGCGAGAAATCCCTTCATATCGCTGGTGCCGCGGCCGTAGATGCGGTCGCCGGCGATCTCTAGTTTGAACGGGTCGCGCTCCCATCCAGGCTGGCCTTCGACCGGCACCGTATCGATATGGCCGGAGATGACCAAGCCGTCCGGCCGCGGTGGCCCCGCCCATGCGACCAGGTTGGCCTGCTGTACGCCGCCAATCTCGATGCGGTGCAACTCTGTTCTGAAGCCGTGGCTCGCCAGGCAATCGGCGAGATACTGGATTGCGGGGATGTCGCTGTTCGTACTGACGGTGTCGAAGGCGACCAGTCGATCGAGGACTTCGTAGAGATAAGAGTGCATGTTCAGGTTATGGCGCCTTGGTCACGATTATGCCGCTTCCGCGCAGCATCGGCGATCCGTCGATTGCGCAGACGGCTTCCGCACCCGGAATTTGGCGTTCCTCCGCCCGTCCCGTGACCTGGCGCACGGCCTCGGCGATATGTCCCATTCCGTGCATACGGCCTTCGCTCAAACTCCCGCCAAAGGTATTGAGCGGAAGCTCGCCTTCGAGCGCTATCCGCCCACCCTGGACGAATGATCCACCTTCGCCCTCCTTGCAGAAACCGGCGGCCTCAAGCCAGTAGAGCGTGGAGGGGTTGAAGCCGTCGTACAATTCGGCGGCGTCCATCTCGCGTGGGCCCAAGCCGGCAGAGGTCCAAAGCTTACGAGCGAGCGAGCCGCCGCATTCAATGTAGTCGTCGAGCGCATAGTGTAGAAGCGTGCGGCGGGGGGCCGTATTCTGGCCGTAACCGGCGACGTATGCCGGCGGATGTCTCAGATCCCTCGCGTGCTCGGCCCTGGTGAGAATCAGCGCGACACATCCGTCGACCGGAACGTCACAGTCGTAGAGGCACAGCGGTTCCGCGATCCAGCGCGAATTGAAATAATCGTCGCGCGACATGGGCTCCTTGTAAAAGAAGGCGCGAGGATTAAGGTTCGCGTTGCGCCGGCTGTTGAGAGCCAGTGCAGCCAGCGCCTCGCGCGTCGCACCGAAACGATACATGTAGCGTTGCCATGCCAGAGCGTGCCATTGGATGATCGTGCTGCATCCCCATGGCGCCATGAACTGGGCCTCGCCCGCTGCGCGGGGCCCCGTACCTCCTCCGCCGCCTGGACGGCGAGTCGGCCGATGCAGCGCGCGCCATACCAAGACGTAATCGCAGGCCCCGGCAATAAGCGCGTGCACGGCCTCGATAATCGGACTCGCGATCATTCCGGTCTCGATCTGCGCGTACCAGCGGATGTCCGGAGCCAGCGCAAGATGATTCACGATATACATTACGCTGACCACGTCTTCGCCGTCGCGATTGCCGGCGCCCGCGAAGGGCATCTCGGGATAGGTCGCAAGGCCGTCGATCTGCGGCGCTTCGAGCCCCGCGTCGTCAATCGCGGCGCGGCACGCGTCGACCGCGAGCAGGCCCAGCGGCTTTTGCGGCCGTCGCGTAATTTCCGAATAGCCGATGCCGACGATGGCGGTTCTTCCTTTACCTGACCACATCTGCGAATGCCCGGTTAAGCGCTGACCAGTTTGAATTGCGGGATTACGACGCCGTCGCCGCGATTATCGAAGTAGACCTCGACCAGCGCACCGACCCGGACCGTCTCACGGTTACTGCCCGGTAGGTTGGCCACCATCAGGAGCCTCGGCTGCTCCTCGAGCTCAACCACAATGTTGACGAACGGGGCATCCTCCTCGAACCCCGCGACGTCGCGCTGATGCATCACGGTGAAGGAATAGACGGTGCCGCGCCCACTTAACTGTGAAAAGGCGAGCTGCCGCGAGAGGCAGACGTCGCAGAAGGACCGCGGTGGATGGTTGTAGTAGCCGCAAGCGCCGCACCGCTGCACCATCAGACGGCCCTCGCGCGCGGCTTCCCAAAACGGACGAGTAAGTTCGTCGATGACGGGAACAGGTTTGTGGCGTTGGTCGCTCATTTTCTAATTCTTCAAGCCCAGGTCGCCCGCGATATCGAAATGAATCTTGCGCACCTTGAAGCGCCATTCGCCTGCTTCCTTCACCAACACGTCCTCGTAACGGCCGGCCAGCGATGCGATTATGCCCTGCTCAGATTCGCGCAGCACCACGATGTAACTGTCGGCCATGGCCTCGGCGCCGTTCACTCTGATGATGTGGTTGACCGTGCAGTGCTTGCGCGCCGGGCCTTCTCCTGCGCGCGGGACATGCGCAGCGATGAAATCGCGTATCGCGTTACGGCCGCGCAATTTGCCGAGAGGGCCCGCTTCAAAGACACCGTCTTCGGCAAACAGCGCGGCGAATTTATCGAACTCGCCGTTGTCCACATGGAAGCAATACGCCGACATCACGTCGCGGATCGCTTCCTTTTCCTCGACTATCGACGCCATCGGTTGTTCCTCCTCGAGGGGTTCACGCTCGACGTTGCTGCCATTTCACCGCCGATTGGTCGGACGCGGCTTACCACGCCGTCCATCCGCTGTCGGCGGGTACGATCGCGCCGGTGATGATGCGCGCCTCGTCGGATGCAAGGAATAGCGCGGTGTGGGCAATATCCTCGGGTTCGCCGAGGCCGAGCAGATGCTTGCCGGTAGCGGCTGCCACCGCCTTGTCGTCCGCGAGGAACCTTTTGACCCGCTCGGTCATGATCGCGCCAGGCGCGATCGCGTTGACGCGGATCTGGTGTTTTGCGTAGTTAACGGCCATCGACCGCGTCAACGAGAGTACGCCTCCCTTGGCCGCTGTGTAGGCGTCCCGTCCGCCCTTCATGCCGGCAAGGGCGACTACCGAGGTCATGTTGATCACGGCGCCGCCGCCGGCCTTGATGATTTCCGGGATCCCGTACTTAGAACACAAAAATGTACCGAAGAGATCCAGCCGGATAGCCCGCCAGAACTCCTCGATCGAGACCTCGGTGACGGTGCCGTCCTGCGCGGTCGAGCCGCCGGCATTGTTGTAGAGGACGTTGAGCTTGCCGTAGGTCCTGACGGTTTCGGCGATCGCCTGTTGCACGCTTGCAGGTTCGGTAACGTCGGTATGCACAAAGGTCACATCGCCGCCGAGATCGCGCGCCATCGCGGTGGTGCGTTCACCGCCCTCGCGCGAGATATCCGCTACGACAACCTTTGCACCCTCGCGTGAAAACAGAATCGCGGCGGCCCGTCCGATGCCGGAACCGCTCCCGCTAATGAATGCGACTTTGCCGTCAAGCTTTCCCATGATGGATTCCTTCGGGCGGGCTCATGCCGCTCCTTGCGAAGGACCCGACGCTGCACAAGGTCAGCTGCACCCCGGGTCGCGCGTGGATAGTTGGTTCTAGCAAGTTGCCCGCCGAAATCCCAAACGGGCGCACCTTGACATCGAGATCGGGCCGCGGCTAGCTCTTGCGAGGGGCAACCCCTTGCCAAGCATAGGAGGATGATGCGCCATGCCAGGTGAGCGTCACGCCGATCCCAAGGAGATCCACGCGAATTTGAACCATCCGGTGATCGATTCGGACGGTCATTGGATCGAATACTTTCCGATGGTCCTTGATTACCTGAAACGAGTCGGGGGAACCAAGGCGGTCGAGGGTCTCGCCTCCCGCGACGAGGTCGTGGGCCGCATCTTGTCGATGACTCTGGAGCAGCGCCGCGACGAGCGGCGCGCCCAACAATCCTGGTGGGCTCTTCCAACCAAGAATACGCGCGACCGCGCGACCGCCATGATCCCCCGCCTGCTTTACGAGAGGATGGAGGAACTGGGGCTGGACTTCTCAGTGCTCTATCCGACCGCCGGCCTCGGCCTGTACGCCGTCGGAAACGACGAGATACGGCAGGCAACCTGCCGAGCATTCAACATGTATGTTGCCGACGCTTATCGAGAATATGCTGACCGGCTAACTCCGGCCGCTGTGATCCCGATGAACACGCCGCAGGAAGCGATCGCGGAACTCGACCACGCCGTCAACACGCTCGGGCTCAAGGTGGTCGTTATGGGCAGCGTCATCCGCCGGCCGATTTCGGCGCTCGCGCGCAAAGGCGAGCGAATTCGTACAGCCGCATGGTACGACGTTATCGGGATCGACAGCGACTATGACTACGATCCCGTGTGGGCCAAATGCGTCGAACTCGGGGTGGCGCCGACTTTCCATAGCGCCGGGCGCGGCATCGGTTTCAGGACGTCGCCATCTAACTTTACCTACAACCACATCGGTCACTTCGCGAGCGCTGACGAAGCGGTATGCAAGGCGCTATTCATGGGCGGCGTGACGCGGCGGTTTCCGACGTTGAAGTTCGCCTTTCTAGAGGGCGGCGTGGGCTGGGCCTGCCAGCTCTATGCGGATCTCATAGGTCATTGGAAGAAGCGCAATCATCAGGCACTTGAGGAAGTCAACCCGGCCAACCTCGATCGCAAACTGTTGCGCGCACTCCTCGAGCAGTACCAGAGCAAAGATGCCGCCGAGAAGCTAAGCGAATGGAACTCGGTACCCGAAGGTGAAGCGGCGGCTGCGCAATGGGCGGCTCGGGGCGCCGCGGTGATCGACGATTTTGCCGCGTGCCGTATCAGTCGGGCCGAGGATATTCGCGACCTGTTCACGGAAAACTTTTACTTCGGGTGCGAAGCGGACGATCCGATGAATGCCTGGGGATTCAACCGAAAGGTTAACCCCTTTGGAGTGCGGGTCAAGACGCTGTTCGGGTCAGATATTGGCCATTTCGACGTCCCCGATATGAGGGAGGTGCTGGTCGAGGCGCACGAATTGGTCGAGGAAGCGACGCTCAGCGAGGATGACTTCCGCGACTTCGTCTTCACTTACCCGGTTGAGTTTTGGGGCGGTATGAATCCGAATTTCTTCAAGGGTACGGCGGTCGAGAGGCAGGCGGCAGCGTTATTGGGAGCGCGCTCGAGGGCGAGTCGCGAGACAGCCGCGAGGGCCTAAGCCTTGTCGCGGGCGCGCAATTACAGGAGGACAAAATGGTCCCGGCGGTATCGCATATAGCGGTCGGCGTACGTGACATGGAAAAGTCGCTGCATTTCTATCGCGACCTGCTCGGACTGAAAGTCTGCCTCGATACGATGGAGAATATTGGCGGCTTGAAGACCCTTTTTGCCGATCCCAAACGAGGCAAGCGGCGTGCGGTCTATCTACGTTTTGAAGAAGGCCCCCACACCAGCTTTATCGTTCTGTCGCAGAATCCCGGCGCCGCGACGGGCGAAGCAATAAAGCTCGATCAGGTCGGTGTCCATCATTTTGCATTCTGGGTCGATGATCTCCGCTATCGCGTCGAGCGGCTCAAGGCAGCGGGCGTCCCGATTCTATTGCCTCCGACGGAGTCAGATACAGTTGCTTATGGCGAGCTGCCTGGCGGAAAGGTCCTGACGACGCTGTTCCAGGACCCGGATGGGATTATCGTTCAGTTCGATCAGCGCCTTTCATAGTGGTGCTGACGCCGGTGCGTGCCGATAGGTTCGTAATGGGTCATCTTCTTGTAGATGGCCATCACGATTCTCCAATAGCGCTCGCCTTCGGCATCGGGGTACTGGCGGCTGGCGGCCTCCTTGGCGCGTTCCCAAGCGATCTCGTCTTCTATCGTGTGCACCACGCCGACGGGCATTTGCATTGCCTCCAACGTAGGATCGGAAAGCAAGCCTCATACCATCAGGAGTAAGCGGTTGGCGCCGCTCACCAGCCAAGATTTCAAGCGAATCTTCGAGCGCTCAGAACAAACCTCCGTGGCTTTCTCTTCGGCTGCTCCGAACGGTGACAGGCAATTTGTTTCCTTCGGAAACGCGTTCAGGTTGCCGCTTTCCCGGTCAACTCTGCTTTTCCCTCTGCGAGTTCATCTGTTACGATTCGCCTGCTTCGTGAAGCTCGATTGATTAGAGAGGGAATGCGATGAAACTCGATACCGGGATTGCAACACGCGACCTTGCCCTGGTGCCGGCTGAAGCGCGAGCCGCGGAAGAGAACGGCTTCGACGCGATTTGGTCGATGGAGGCGGGCAACGACGGGTTCCTTCCTCTTGCGCTCGCTGCCGAGCATACCTCGCGAATCAAGATGGGTCCGTCGGTCGCGATCGCCTTTCCTCGCAGTCCGATGGCAACAGCCTACACCTCGTGGGACCTTGCGGCTCTTTCCAAAGGCCGTTTCATCCTGGGTCTGGGCACGCAGGTCAAGGGTCACATCGAGCGCCGCTACGGCGTCAAATGGGAGCCGCCGGTGCCCAAGCTGCGCGAGTATATTCTCTCGCTCAAAGCCATCTTCAAGTGCTGGGCTGAGGGTGGCAAGAAACTTTCTTTCCAAGGCAAATACTACAATTTCTCCCTGATGACACCGTTCTTCGCGCCGCGACCGCACAACTACTCCATTCCGATTTATATCGCCGGCGTCAACGAATATATCCTGCGGATGGCGGGTGAGTTATGCGACGGTCTCCACGCGCATCCTTTCACTTCCGCCACATATCTGCGCGATTTCCTGATCCCGCATATCGAACAGGGCCTTCAGAAGTCCGGCCGCTCGCGCAAGGATTTCACGATCTTCACCACCGCGTTCGTCATCGTTGGCCGCAACGACGAAGAGATCGAAAAGGCCAAGGCCGGAGTGCGCCAGCAGATATCTTTCTACGCTTCGACCCGCACCTACCAGGTGGTACTCGAAATGCACGGATGGGGGGACGTGGCACCGAAGCTCAACGAACTGGCCGCCAAGGGCGACTGGGCGTCGATGCCGAAGCTCATTACCGACGAAATGCTGGACGTTTACGCAGTGACCGGAACTTACGACAACATCGCGGACAAGGTCAAAGAGCGCTACGAGGGCCTGCTCGATCGCGTCGCCTTCTACGTACCTTACAAGGCCACGTTCGACGACGCCATCTGGCGGAAGCTCTGCAAGCAGTTCAACGCCTAATCGGTCAAGCCGTAACCTTGGGCCGCTGCGCCGTCCGTCCGCTTAAAGCCCGTGCGATTCGCGCCGGCAGATACGTTCGCATCAGCCTGAGCGCCGTGCGCAAGTTCGGCTGATGACGCAGAGCGCGTACGAAGCAATTCCGCGCGGCCGCCACCTCTCCCGCCCGCATCGCGAGCAGCCCCTCATAGCCGAGCGCGCTGGCGTATGCATGGCGGGTGTTGCGAATCAGTCCGCGTGCGGTGGCGCCGTAACGTTCACGCACCCTGCGGATGAAGATCTCCTGCGCCCCTACATATTTTGCCATGCGGGCTGCGGGTGGTTCGATCGTGTAGTAGGCCAATCGCTCGGGCACGTATTGAAACTCGCCGTGTTCGCGCGCGAGCAGGAACAGGTAGGGGTCTTCGTAAGCTGCTGAACGGAATTCCTCGACGAATCCCCCGCAAGCCTCGAAGGTTTTGCGCCGCATAACCGCGGTGCTCGGAAGAATCGGCCACCATCGTTCGAGCAGGTCTGCCATCGTGGGGGCCCATGCCATGGCCGGCGTTACATAGGAACGCGCTATCTCCCGTCCGGATGCGTCTACCGGGATCGCGTCGTGAAACACCAGCACTGCCGCCCGCACTCGGTCCAGCACCTGCACGGTGACGGCCATCTTGTTGGGCATGAAAGCGTCATCGGCGTCTAGAAATGCGAGATATTCGCCGTGTGCCAGAGCCGCGCCGGCGTTGCGCGCCGCCGCCGGTCCGTGATTATCCTGCGTCAGCAGCCGCAGTCGCGGACCATAACTTTCCAGGATCCGGGGGGTCGCGTCGGTCGAGCCGTCGTCGACGACGATCACCTCACAGTCGCCGTCGCAGCGCTGCGCCATCGCGCTCTGGACTGCCCGTGCGATGGTGCGCTCGCCGTTGTATACCGGAATGACGATCGACGCCCGTATCATCGGGCCGATGTTAGCATAATCCTGAGGCGTCCGCGGCGGTCGTTTGCACGATGCGTCCGCTGCCGCAATCGGCTAGGCTAACAGGCCTCATGCGCAAGCGGATTCTCTTCGTGGACCGGCCCGACGCCGCAGCCGTCGTCGAACGGATCGATGATCTCGTGGCCGGCGCGAACTTCCGTCCGGTCAAGGCGACCACACGCACGACGGCCGGATTTCTCCATCACAACGGCACCGAAATGTTCCTCAAACGGACAACCGCGAGCTCGTGGCTGACTTCGATCGCCGACCTGGCTCGCGGTTCACGCGCTGCGCGCGCCTTGCGCGGAGCGGCGATTCTCGACCGTTGCGGCTTCGCGCACCCAGCGCCGGTCGCGGCGTTCGAACTGCGCAGCTTCGGACTGGTCCGCGCGAGCTGCGTAGTCAGTGAGGCTCTCGGCGACGCCCGCATCCTGAGCCGCTTTGCCCTGGCGGATGGACGCAACTTCCGCCGACGCAAATGGATCTCGGAGCGACTCGCGCGCGAGATTCACCGTCTTCACGAAGCCGGCATCTACACCCGCGACCTGCAGGAAACCAATCTGATGCTGGCCGCGCGCGGCGACGAGATCACGGTGTACTTTGTCGACCTCGAGGACTTCCGGTGCGTGCGCAGGGTTCCGGCGCGCCAGCGGATGCTCAACCTGGTTCATCTCGACCGCAGTATCGGACGTTTTGTTTCGCGCTCGCAGCGCCTCCGTTTCTTCTACAATTACCTCGGCCAAAGACCGCAGGCCGCGCAAACCCGCCGACTCCTCGCCGATTTCTTCCGCACGCGCGCGCGGGTTGAACGGGCCAGGCGCCGCGCCAACCAGGCCGCGTCAGCCGGAAACTGTCCGATGCGCCCGGCGCAGAGCGGGTTTTCAGGCACGCCTCGGAATTAGCTCGTGAAACCAAGGGGATGACTCATCATGGCGCTCTCTGTCCTGAAGCGCGAATACGACCATCATACCGAGCAGATTCACGCGGCCGGCGGTCCCAGTGTGCGCGACGTCATGCTTGGGCTCAACGACGGTCTGGTGGCATCATTCGCGGTCACTTCGGGTGTCGCAGGCGCATTCATTGCCTCAACGGTGGTCCTGATGGCGGGTCTGGCCGAGATGCTGGGGGGAGCGGTTTCGATGGGTCTCGCGGCGTTCGCCTCGGCCCGCGCGCAATACGAGTTCTATCAGAGCGAGGTGCAGCGCGAACGCGATGAGATCGAGCGCTGGCCCGAACGCGAGCGCGACGAAATCCGCGGCATATACCGGGCCAAAGGCTTCGGCGGCAGGCTGCTGGACGATATCGTCACCCATATAACGGGCGAACGCGAGCGCTGGGCCAATGTGATGATGCGCGAAGAGCTCGGCTTCGGCGCGGATATTGCCGAGCCGCCGATGCGCTCGGGCATCACTGTAGGTCTGTCCTATCTGCTAGGAGCTGCGATCCCAGTGCTGCCGTATGCCTTCGTTCGTCCACCACTGGGCATCGCTATTTCCGCCGCCGCGACGATCTGCGCGCTGTTTGCGGTCGGCGCTGCGAAGACCCTAATAACTTCCCGCTCATGGTGGCGCAGCGGCCTCGAGAGCATGGCGATCGGGATCGCGGCGGGTGCTGTGACCTACGGCGCGGGCGTCCTATTCTCACGCCGTTAGCCGGGCCCCGGTTGTGCCGGGCTCTCATGCAGCCCGGGGGCGGGCTTCTTTCCAACTCGAAAGGTCCCGCTGCAACAGCAGTTCCAGCCTCTCGACCTCTGACCGCAGCTGCTCGTGCAATCGCTCTTGCATTACCGGGTCGAGCGGTCCGAACGGTGCGCCACGCCCCGCACAGAAATCCCATAACGGTTGGCAGGCGTTGAGCAACCTGTAGCTTCGACGCCGAATCAGATGCTCGCGGATCTTGCGCGCCCGCCGAGCCAGCCGCCAATTTCGCGGGGCGCGCTCGACCCGGTTGACCCGCTCGCCCGCGCGTGCCGGGTCGATCGCAAACGCGTCGATTCCAATGAAAGCGCAGACGCGGTCGAGATATCCGTGTGCATCGGCGATCAAGTCATCGTGGAGCAGCGTCAGTACGTTTTTTTCACCAAACGCGGCTTGCCATTCTCGCAGATGTGCGGCATAGAGGTTCGATCCGTGCAGGTTCCCCGGTCCCTCCCACTTCAGGTCCTTTGCCAGTGCTTGTTCCAGCGTTATTTCGCCAATCCACCCCTCGCGCCTGAGTAGCCGGTAATGCGAATACAACCTTTCGACCGGATCGCGCAGGGTGCAGATTATGCGGCAACGGGGAAGATGGCACGCGATCCGCTCGCGCGCCGCCGGCGAATCGAAGTAGACCGGGCAGATCTCACCGGTCGGACGGGCCGGATCGCATCCGCGGAAGTGCGCCGCGTACCACCCGATCCCAAGCTCGTAGCGTCTGCCAAAGAATTCGGTCTCCTTGATGCCCGCCGGCAGTCCAACGTGCCCTTCGAGGATTTGTTCCAGCCACGTGGTGGCCGTGCGCGGCGGCCCCACCGCGATAAAATCCGGCAAACGGAAAGCCGCATTCATCGGACCTCTCGCGGGGGATCTGCGCCACTTCGGTATCCATGTCCGCCAACCGCGCGCGATATCCGCACCGGGAGGAAGGTTCGCAGAACCCGCATCCAGGTGTCGACCCGGCGCGGGTTGAGCCGGAACGCGCCAACCAAGGCGCGGCGTGCGCCCGCACGATCGCCTCTCCGGAGCGCACGCATGCTCTCCTCGCGGAGCCGTCTTTCTTCCGCCCGCAGTCCGGTGTCAATTCTGTCGAAGAAGGGCACGAAATGAAAAATATCGCGTTGCGGTTCCACTGAGGGCTTGCGGAGGGCGCGAATCAACGGTCGTTCGCCAGTTGTGCGAGAACCACGAGCGCTAGCTCCACGCTCGGGAAATTCGGCGATCGGAATGTAACCGAGGTTGGTCTCCGCAAACCGGCAAGCAAGATCGACCGGGTCGAACCATGCATCGTCCAGAACCATTACACCGCCCGGCCTGAGCAATCGATTTATGAAAATCATATCAACGAAGACGGCGTCAAACCGATGGTTGCCGTCGATAAAGGCGAAGTCGAAGACCCGTTTGTTCGTCACAATCCGCGGCAGCACTATCTCAGACGGTTCCTCATAGAACTCGATCATTTCGGCAGCGCCGGCCTCGCGGATCGAACGAAGCGCCGCGCCGTGCCAGCGTGAGGACTGAAAGGGATCGCTCACGAGATGCGAACAAGGCGGAGCCTCGTTCGCGGCAAGCGCTTCAAGCAAAAAGAGAGTTGAGAGCCCCCACGCCATGCCGATTTCGATCGTCGCGGTGGCGTGCTCAGCGCGGCATAAGTCGCCGATAAAGCGGCCACGTTCCGGCGTCACACTCGTATTTTCGATCGGATACTCCGCGCCGTCCTCCCCGTGCACCAGTCCGCTGCGATAGATCTCACGGATAATCTCGCGGATCTGTCGAGGGTCGGGGCTCATTGGCTCGGTCTACACTCGCTCGGCGCGCGTCCGGTCCGCCCGCTGAGCGCCCGCGCGACCCTGGTTGGCAGGTATGTGCGCATCAGCCGCAGATAATTCCGCACCCGCCACGGGTCAATGCGCAGAGCATCGCCGAAGGCCTCGCGTGCCCGCCTCGCGTCGCCCTCGCGCATTGCGAGCAGTCCGATATAACCCAGGATGCTGCGCGCCGCCCTGACGCGCGCGTTCAGCAACGGTCGGGCCGAAACACCCCATCGCTCGCGAGTAATCTGATCGAACATTTCTCCGGCGGCGGCGTTGCCGCCCGGACTTTTGAGCCGTCCCGGAAACAGCGAGAAACGCCAGAGTACCATCGGCTCGGGGAGGTAGCGAAATGGACCTTGCTCGCGCACGAGCATCCAGAAGTAAATGTCCTCGTAACTGGCCCGCGTGAACTCTTCGCAAAAACCCCCCGCCCGATCAAATACCGCGCGTCGCATCACCACGGCACTGGTCATAATTGGCCACATCCGTGCGAGCATCTCGTCCAGTGTCGGCGCATGCGCCGCCTCGCCGTTGATAAGCGAGGTTCCGAGTGTACGCCCGCCGCTGTCGACCACCGCGAGATTGGTATATGCAAGCACGCATTCCGGTGCATTCTCGAGCTCGGCCACGCATCGCTCGATCATCGTTGCAAGCCAGCGGTCATCGGCGTCGAGAAAGGCAAGGTACTCGCCGGTGGCGACACGCGCCGCCGCATTGCGCGCCGCCGCCGGCCCGCGATTGCGCTGAGCAATCACGCGGATGCGGTCGCCGTAGCCATTGAGAATCGCGCCGGTGGCGTCGCTCGAGCCGTCGTCGACCACTATTACTTCGAGGTCCCGCCAACTCTGGGCGAGTGCGCTATCGACGGCCTCGGCGATCGTCGCTGCGCCGTTGTAAACCGGAATTATCGCCGAAACGCGCGCCATCCAGCTACGCTACCATCTTTGGTTTTAGCTGGCAGCAGCCGCGCCTAGGTAGGCTTCTTTCGCAGCATGAACTGGCCACCGCGCGTGAGCCGCTTGTCGCATCCGCCGCGCGCGACAAATTCTTCCACCGCCCGCGTCACACCGTCCCGCCACCAGCCTTCGACTCCGTAGTCGTCGCCGGAGATATAGCCTCCCGTCTTGACCTTTGGGTAATAGTTCTCGAGGTCGCGGAGCACGAATTCGCGCAGATGGTTGCCATCGATGTATACCCAGTCGAAATATTCGTCTTCGAATTGCGCGACCGCTTCGTCGCTGGCCGTGCGATGAAGCACGACGGTGCCCACCCGGATTTCCTGGTCAAAACGCTCGCGCACGGAGCTAAAGACCGCGTCCATTGCGGGCTGCCCGTTTGTGTGAGCACTGCCGTACAGCGACTGTTCATATATCGGGGCGGGTTCGTATTTCCAGGGGTCAATCAGATGGAGCCGGTAGGGGCGGGAGATCAGTAGGATTCGTTCCGAGAGGTCGCCGCGGAAAACGCCGATCTCGGCGCATATACCCCCGCGCCCCATCTTGCGCAGCAGATCGTCGCGTACGCTCTCACGGCTTTTGCGGTCAAACAGGCGCATCGCACAAATACCGTGTAGTAAGCGGTTGCGCTGTCGTTGTCACGCTTGCGCCGCCGAACCGAACGCAGGCGCGTCGCGCCGGCCGCGCTTCCAGGCGCTAAGATCGCGTCCGGCCACTTCTTCCAGTTCCTCGATAGCCGGCCGGAAACGCTCGCGCAGCCTGGCCTCCAATTCCGGATCAAGCGGCGCGAATTCCTCCCCGCCCTCGAAGCAAAAGCGCCAAAAGCCGGTTCGGGTCAGCAGATTGATCGCGCCATACGCCTCCCGCGCCTCGAGCCAGTCGCGCAACTTGCGCGCCCGCCGAGCGATTCGCGGACTACGCGGCTCCCGGCTGAAAGTATTGATTCGTTGCCTCGCCAGTGCGGATTTCCCGATCGGAATTCGCGCGATCCCGATAAAGTCGCAGATCGGGTCGAGGTACTTTTGCGCATCCGCCTCGAGGTCGTCGTAGAAGCAGGCCAGCACGCGCTCGCGTCCGAACGTCGAACGCCACTTCCTGAGGTTGGTGGCATGATGACGCCACTGGTCGGGCACGTAGGACTCGAA
>Ga0335081_10003817_pt1 | contig 23742 bp, 19 predicted proteins | sample Lox_Sample_35_FD_206713 | JGI IMG/M metagenome (GOLD analysis project Ga0335081, IMG submission 206713) | Soil microbial communities from Loxahatchee National Wildlife Refuge, Florida, United States - Lox_Sample_3.5 | ecosystem: Environmental > Terrestrial > Soil > Wetlands | place: USA...
AGAAGTTGTCCGAGACGTAGGCTGGCCAGAAGTTTATGTTCTCGCCGTTGAGAGTCAATCCCTCCGTCTGGAAGGCCTCGACAGCGCTCATTCCGGAAAAGACAGATCCTGACTGTGAGCGGATGTCTTCAAAATCGGGAACGGAAAAACCATTGCTCGACCCGTCTCCCATCCTCTTCTCCTCATATACCAGGTTCACGAGTTGCTGTGGCTTTGGGACGGGAAGTGGCCGGAGCAGGATGAAATTGACTACGGTAAAGATGGCCGTGTTCGCTCCAATGCCGAGAGCCAACGTCAGAACGACGATCGCGGCAAACCCCGGATTCTTACGAAGCTGCCTGAGCGCAAAGCACAGGTCTTGTAGCAGTCCGTTCAGCATTGGAGTACCCTCCTTATTCGTACCGCAGCGCAATCATGGGATCTACCCGTGTTGCCCGCCTCGCAGGAACGAAACTCGCCGCAGCCGCGACAACAGCCAGCAATAACGCAACAGCCACAAGAGTGAGGGGATCGGACGGTCGCACACCATAAAGCAGGCTCGCGATCAGCCGAGCCAGTAAGAGAGCAGCTGCGGTCCCCACTCCTATCCCAATTAATACCGGCCGCATTCCTCGTCCAACGACTTGGCGAAACACATCGCGACGCCCGGCGCCGAGTGCCAATCGAACGCCGATCTCGTGGTTGCGCTGACTCACCGAGTAAGAAATCACGGCGTAGATTCCGATGGCAGCCAACACAGCCGCGATCATTGCAAAGGCCGTCAATACAATGGCGATGCCCCGCAGATCGGCAGTGTCTGATGCCCGCGATTCTTCCATGGTCTGGACCTCGAAGATAGGCACACCGCTATCGAGCTGCGCGACTTCTGCTCGGATCGATTTGATCGAACCGGCGGGATCACCTAAGGTCCGAACTACAAGATTCACCCATTTATCTGTCTGCGGAATATAAAACTGCGGCCCCAGATTGTCTGTGCTCCACCATCGAATGTCACCCACGACACCAACAACCTCAAACCACTTGGGCGGCACTGTCGCTGCCGTGAATCGACGCCCAATTGGGTCCTGTGCGGGCCAGAGACGGCGTGCCATCGCAGTGTTGATGACGGCCGTCTTGGGCTCTCCTGAATAATCGGAAGAAGCGAAGGCCCTGCCGCGAAGTAACGGAACCTGCAACGCCTGGAAAAAGTTCGCGGTCGCTCCAAGCTCCAGTGCGATCGGGCCTTCAGCCGGTGCAGCCGTCACCGGCTTGCCCTCGGGAGCGATCCTTTGAAACTCGCAACATGTGTAAAAGGCAGCGCTTTCAATTCCTGGAAGAGATTGAATGCGTTCCAGAGCGCGGGAATAGAATGCGGCACGAAGTTCCGCCTTTGGATATTTCGACTCCGCAAGAGTCATCTGCATCGTTAATACGTTCCTCGGATTGAAGCCGGCATCGGTCCGCACAATTGCCACGAGGCTCCGGACCATCAACCCTCCACCGACGAGCAGGACTAGAGCCAAGGCCACCTCGCAACTCACTAAGCCGTCCCGTACACGGCGCGCACGCACACCGCCGCCAGCCCCTCTGGCTCCTTCCTTAAGTACCTGATCTACATTTGCGCTCGTAGCCTGGATCGCCGGAGCTACGCCGAAGATAAGTCCGCTAGTCACTGATATCCCTACGGCAAACGCAAGAACCCAGAAATTGATAGCCACCGGATTTGTCTGGGGAATAGAACCTTGAGGGCTGAATGAAATCAGCAAGTTCTTCATCCAGATAGAAAACAGGATGCCGGCTAGCCCCCCCATTAAACCAAGCAGCACGCTCTCGGTCAGCAACTGGCGAATCACGCGCCACCGTCCCGCACCGACCGCCAATCGAATGGCAATCTCCCGGTAGCGGCCGGTCGTCTGTGCCAGGAGCATGTTGGCGACGTTCGCGCATGCAATCAACAGAAGAAATCCGACAGCTCCCAGCAGGATCAGCAATACGGGGCGTGTGCCGCGCTCGACCTCCTCGTGCAAAGGCTGCACAGAGATATCCGTACCAGCTTCGATTTCCGGATATTGCTGGGCAAGCCGATGGGCGATGGTCGACATTTGTGCCTGGGCTTGTGCAGTCGTGATGCCGGGTTTGAGCCTACCAATGACCCACATCAGTTGGTTCGCGCGATCTTTCTGCAGCCGTTCCATTGGTATCGGCGCGTATACCTCGGGGTCCGTAATTCCCCAGATCTGCGGAAAGCGAAATTCCTCGGGCATGATCCCTATGATCGTGAATTTCTCACCATCCAGCGTGAGACTACTTCCAAGACTCGTCAGATCGGCGCCAGGGCCCCACGTCCAGAACCCCTTGCCCACGACCACGACATGGTTCTTGCCGGCCCGGTTTTCGTCGGGCAGGAACGTGCGACCTCTCGCGACAGTGACGTTAAGAACTTTGAAAAAGTCCGGTGTGACTTGGATTCCGTAGAGATGCTCCGCTCCGCCGGTCGCGGTGAGGGCCGGATCGTAAATTCCTCCCGCTGCAACTGCAGAGAAGACATCGGACTGCCTCGACCAATCCAGAAATTCAGGGCCTGAGACTGTACCTCTGTTGGAATTCTTGTCTTTTCGCCAGAGCATCACTAACTGCTCAGGATGTTCGAACGGAAGGGGACGAAGAACTACGGCGTACAGGATGCTGAAGATCGCGGTGGTGGCGCCGATGCCGAGCGCAAGGGTGAGAACTGCCACAGCGGTGAAGCCGGGCTTCTTACGCATTGTTCGAAAGCTAAGGTGCAGATCTTGGAGTAAGGCTTCCATCAAACCTCCTCCTCTCAGACCGATCAACAGGCGGACCTAATAGGACAGCAATTCTCCTGCCTCCAGGGGAGATCTGCAACTGCTTGGAACTTCAGGGTGAAACTCTAGCCGATTGAGATTACCGCTGTTCGGTATGGGAACGAGCTGTCCACTCGCGAACAGCAGGTCCAGATGTGGGATATGTCGTCGCAGACGAATTCAAGGATTTAGCCGTTCATTCGCGATGTGACCAGCATCACAAACTCCCGCGACTATTGTCACTGTTCAGCAACCCTCCTCGTCTTGTAATGGAATCGTGAAGAGCAGGCACCACTCCGGCCTTCTTCCGTTCAACTCCCCACAAAATCGAGGGTAATTATGGTGAATGACGATGTCGTGAAATGCCCCCTGTGCGGCGGATTCACCCATATCGAGAACCCCGCGCTGCTTAGGGCTTTGCACAATCCTCAACTTCGTGAACAGATCGAAAAATACACTACCGAACTTCTGAAATCTCCAGTGGAAGAACTGAGTACGGTCAGTGCAACCCAGTCTGGTCGAGACTTCCAGAAAGATGTCCATAGCTGGAATCCATGCGTCCCAATGTGGAAGCGGAGCCCCAAAGAATAGAGCAACCTGAAAACAGAGGCGCAATCTTATGAAGGCGAAAAAAATTCTGATTCTTGGCGCGGCAGGAAGAGACTTTCATAATTTTAACGTCATATTTCGTGGAAACGCTGAATACAACGTCGTCGGCTTTACCGCGACCCAGATTCCCGGCATTGCTGGACGGCGCTACCCAACGGAATTGGCCGGTCCCCTTTATCCAGCAGGAATACCTATCTTTGAGGAAAAGGATCTCGAACACCTGGTCGATGAACATGAGATCGACGCCGTCGTCTTTTCCTACAGCGACATCTCGCACCAGAACCTGATGCACCTCGCCTCTCGCGTGGTGGCGACTGGAGCCGATTTCTGGCTTCTGAGTTCTCAAAGAACGCAGTTGAAATCCTCGGTCCCTGTGATTTCAATCTGTGCTGTTCGTACCGGATGCGGCAAGAGTCCTCTTGGCCGGTTCGTGACCTCCGAACTCCGCCGCGAAGGCCACAAGCCGGACCTTGCCATCCAGGCCGTCCAGCGCTTTGCCGTAATCGAAGACCTCGACAAGCACCAATGCACGATCGAAGAACGCGAGGAGTATGAACCGCACCTCCGCGAAGGCACCATCGTTTATGCCGGAGTCGACTACGGCCGTATCCTGCGCCAGGCGGAAAAAGAGGCGGACGTCATCCTCTGGGACGGCGGCAACAACGACACGCCGTTTTACAACTCTGACCTGGAAATCGTTGTGGTGGACCCGCATCGTCCGGGCCATGAACTTTCTTACTATCCTGGGGAAGTGAATCTTCGTCGTGCGGACGTCGTCGTTATCAATAAAGTGGATACGGCTTCCCCGCAGAATGTCGAAACCGTCCGCAAGAACATCGGCCTTTCAAATCCAAATGCGAAGGTTGTTCAGACAGCCTGCCGGGTGGCAGTCTCCGAGCCGGAGTTGGTCAAGGGACGCCGTGTGCTTGTCGTGGAAGATGGTCCCACGCTCACTCATGGCGAAATGCCATATGGCGCGGGAGTCGTGGCTGCCCGCCAATGCGGCGCCGCTGAGCTCGTCGATCCCCGCCCGTTCGCGGTTGGATCCATCCGTTGGACCTACGAACACTATCCGCATCTGACCAGCTTGCTGCCAGCAATGGGATACAGCGCGATGCAGTGTCATGAATTGGAAGAGACCATCAATCGCGTTCCCTGTGATCTCGTACTGGTTGCTACGCCGATCGATCTCGGCCATCTAGTGAAGATTAACAAGCCGAGCCTGCGCGTGACCTACGAGATTGAAGATCTCACGCACCCCGGACTGTCCGAAATCCTGACCCGCTTCACCCGCGAGCGGGCCGGAGTGGGGGTCTAGGGCAACGACTCTCCACGCACCACAGCTGGTGACGGCAATCACTGCCTCTATCGAGGCGGACGCATATACCCAAGGGTGTGGATTCTCTGTAGCGGTACCGCGTTGTGCCGCAAGGAGGTACGCCATGCCCACCCTGCAGCAGGTGTCTCGTCTTTCGCTGAAAAATATCCTCTTCCCAACCGATTTTTCTCCTGCCTCGGCCGCAGCGTTGCCTTTCGCGCGAACTCTGGCTGAGATGTACGGCTCGACAATCCTGGTCGCTCACGCGATACCTCCGGAGCCGCATCTGCAAGTGGTACTCGACCGAGTGCCCGCGCAAGATGAGGCTGTCTGGCAAGATGCGCGCCACAAGTTCGAGGCCTTCCTGCACGGATGCTCATTCGGCACGAGTCCATGGAAACCGATTCTCGATCGCGGAGACCTCGCGGAATTGATTCCTTCCATGATCGACGAGCAGGAAATCGATCTCATCGTGCTCGGCACGCATGGGAGACGCGGCGTCAGCAAAATGATTCTCGGCTCGTCTGCGGAGAAGGTGTACCGCTCAGCGTCATGCCCGGTTTTAACGGTTGGCCCCCGGGCTCACGACGAGGGAGCGTGGAAAGTTCGACGCATCCTTTGTCCGCTCGATTCGGCCGAAGATCCCGGACCCGTTCTGCATTACGCCCTCTCTCTGGCCGAAGAGAATCAGTCGGAGATCATCGTTCTGCAAGCTGCCCCGCTGGCCCCCTGGCAGCATCGCTCGGGGATCGAGGAGCGCTCACGTCGCGCATTAGAAGGACTCATCCCGGAGAGCGCAAAAGATTGGTGCACTCCGGATGTCGTCGTTCGCTGGGAGTACCCTGCGGAAGCCATTCTCCGAGAGGCGCAAGTCCGCAATGCCGACTTGATCGTGATGAGTGTTCACAAAGCGCGAGTTTCATCCTGGTCAGCTCATTTGCCGTGGCCGGTTGCGTCGGAAGTGGTCAGCTTGGCTCATTGTCCAGTGCTGACGATACGAGTTTAAGTTCAAGCGTCACAAGTCCGGGCGAAGTATCCGGACTCGACGCCAAGAGAATTACGGAGGAACTATGTCGGTCAGCAAGCAGCAGGCCCTCGATTATCACTTTGGGTCGCGCCCTGGAAAGATTGAAATTACGCCCACCAAGCCCTGTCGCACGCAGCGCGACTTGAGCCTTGCGTATACACCCGGTGTTGCCGATCCGTGCCTTGAGATTGAGAAGAATCCGCACGATGCTTTCAAATACACCGGCCGTGGGAACCTGGTGGCAGTGCTCAGCAACGGAACCGCGGTTCTCGGCCTGGGAGATATCGGGGCCCTTGCCGGAAAGCCTGTGATGGAAGGGAAGGCGGTTCTGTTCAAGCGCTTTGCTGATGTCGACGTTTTCGACATCGAAGTCAACAGCCACAATCCGGAAGAGATCATCAAGCTGTGTCAGCTGCTGGAACCTACGTTTGGTGGAATCAATCTCGAAGATATCAAGGCTCCCGACTGCTTCCTCATCGAAGAGGAGTTGCGGAAGACGATGAAGATCCCTGTTTTCCACGATGATCAGCACGGCACGGCAATCATCTCCGGTGCCGCGCTGCTAAACGCGCTGGAAGTCGTCGGCAAAGACATCAGCAAAGTGCGCGTCGTTTTCAACGGCGCAGGTGCTGCGGGTATCGCCTGCGCAGAACACTATGTTCGCCTCGGCGTGAAGCACGAGAACATCATTCTTTGCGATACCAAGGGCGTCGTTTACAAAGGCCGCAAAGAAGGAATGAACAAATACAAAAACCGTTTCGCTCAAGACACCGATCTGCGCACTCTGGCCGAAGCGGTCCGTGGGGCCGATGTATTTGCAGGATTGTCCGTGAAAGGCGCCCTGACACCTGACATGGTTCGTTCCATGGCGAAGGACCCGATCGTGTTCGCGATGGCCAACCCCGATCCCGAGATCACCTACGAAGACGCGAAGGCATCGCGCGAAGACGTAATCATCGCCACCGGCCGCTCCGACTACCCGAACCAGGTCAACAATGTTCTTGGCTTTCCATTCATCTTTCGCGGGGCTCTCGACGTACGCGCCACGGCGATCAATGAAGAAATGAAGCTGGCCGCAACCAAGGCGCTTGCGGATCTCGCAAAAGAAGATGTTCCGGATTCCGTCTGCCGGGCTTACGGCGTAAAGCGTCTGCAATTCGGCCGCGAATACCTCATTCCCAAACCGTTCGATCCTCGCGTCCTGATGTGGGAAGCTTCGGCCGTCGCCGAAGCGGCTATGAAGACCGGCGTAGCCCAGGAACCGGTCGATCTCGACATCTACCGCGCCCAACTCGAGCGGCGTCTTGGCAAGGCCTATGAAGTCTCGCGCACCATGATTCACAAGGCGCAGGCCAATCCCAAGCAGGTGGTTTTTCCTGAGGGCGACAACGAGAAAATCCTTCGCGCCTGCCACGTGCTGGTCGAGGAACGGATCGCGTATCCGATTCTTCTCGGCGAATCTACTAAGATTCAAGCTCGCGCCCGCGAACTCGGCTTGAGCCTCGACGGTATGAAGACGATCGAGCCCGCAACCTCCGATCACCACCAAACATATGCGCAGGAACTGTTCCGCCTGCGGCAGCGCAAAGGCGTGACCCTACCCGAAGCCGATACGCTGATCAACAATCGCAATGTGTTCGGCTCGATGATGGTTCACATGGGTGATGCGGATGCCCTCGTCTCAGGCGTGACCCAGCACTTCCCAGACACGATTCGTCCCGCCCTGCAGATTGTTCGCATGCGTGAAGGTCTGCACCGCGTTTCCGGATGCTACGCTGTGATCACGCGCAAGGGAGAGGTCTTCTTCCTGGCTGATACCAGCGTGAACATCGAGCCGACAGCCGAAGATCTGGTTGAGATCGCGCTTTGCACCGCGCACATGGCGCGCCGATTTGATCTCGTACCGCGCGTGGCGATGCTGGCATTCTCCAGTTTTGGCGGAGTCGATCACCCGATCAGCCGTAAAGTTCGCAAGGCTGTGGAACTGATCAAGTACGCCGATCCGACGCTGATTGTCGACGGCGAAATCATGGCCGATGAAGCTTTATCGCCGGAAATCATCGAAGAGCTGTATCCGTTCAGCTCCCTGAAGGGCGGAGCCAATGTTCTGATCTTCCCCGATCTTGCCTCAGCGAACCTGGCTTGCAAGCTGACCGCGAAGGTCGGCGGCGGGGAACTGATCGGTCCCATCCTGATGGGGATGAGCCGCCCAGTTCACGTCCTGCAGCGCACTGCTACGGTGGAAGAGATCGTCAATGTGGCTGCAATCGCGGTGGTCGATGCGCAGGAAAATGACACGTATTCGCATCCTCACACGCACGTATCGGTCGAACCGGAACTAATCGGGGAAGACTAAGCAGTTAGTAGCGCCGGCGTCCCGCCGGCTGTCGCGATGGCGTCTCGCCCTCGCTTCTCGGCCCCGGGACCCAGTTCCAGCATCTAATCAGAGGCCGCAGGAGGTGCAAATGTCGACTCTCTGGAAATCGCGGTACGCGAACCGAACGCTAGGACTCAAGAGTTCGGCGATCCGCGAGTTGCTCAAGGTCACGCAGAATCCCGAGATCATTTCTTTTGGCGGCGGGCTTCCAGCGCCGGATGTTTTTCCAGTCAAGCGCTTCGAAGAAGCTTGCCATAAAGTGCTGAGCGAACATGGCTCGCAAGCCCTCCAGTACGGCACAACTGAGGGCTACCAGCCACTGCGCGAGATGATCGCCCGCAACCTTGCACGCTATGGCATCGTTGCCACTATTGAAAACGTGCTTATCACCTCGGGTTCCCAACAGGCACTTGACCTCATCGGCAAGATGCTGATCAACCGCGGCGACCGCGTTCTTGTGGAAGCGCCCACGTACCTGGGTGCTTTGCAGGCTTTTAATGTTTATGGAGCACAATACGTCACCGTGCCCGTCGATGACGACGGCCTGATCACCGAGCAGCTCGAGGCTTCGATTCGCTCGGGCGTGAAGTTCATGTATGTCCTGCCGAACTTCCAGAATCCTGCCGGAGTCACGCTTTCCGAAGGCCGGCGCCAGCAGTTGATTCTGCTCGCCGACAAGTACGGCATTCCGATCATTGAGGACGACCCGTACGGGAAACTTCGCTATGAGGGGGAGCACATTCCGCCGCTGGTCGTGCTCGATCGCGAAAATGTGCGCCGCGACAATGGATTCACGCTGGGCAACGTGATCTACCTCAGCACCTTTTCAAAAACTCTTGCTCCGGGAATTCGTCTTGCGTGGATCGTGGCTCCCGAAGACGTGATCACCAAGCTAGTTCAGCTTAAGCAGGCTGCGGATCTGCATACATCCACCTTCAACCAATACGTAGCCTATGAAGTGGCCCGCGACGGTTTCCTCGACCAACACGTACGGCTGATTCGAACGGTGTATCGTGAGCGTCGCGACGCCATGCTGCACGCGCTGCGCGAGTACTTTCCGCCGGAAGTCACATGGACTCATCCCAAGGGAGGCCTTTTCCTCTGGGTCACGATGCCGGAAGGCACGGATTCCCAAGCCCTGTTCCAGGCAGCCATCGCGGAGAAAGTCGCTTTTGTGCCGGGCGACAGTTTCTATCCCAACAATGGCCACGAAGGCGGACGTCACATGCGCCTGAACTTCTCGCACTCTCAACCCGGGCAGATTTTCGAAGGCATTCGCCGTCTCTCGGTCGCGGTCAAGATGCAGCTGCATGCGAATCATGTGGCGCATTGATAGCCGCTGAGGCAGTTGAAATCTGATAAATCTAGAAGTTAGGGGAACGGCTCATGACCACCCTGACTCAGTCTCCGCCGCAAATTATCCGCAGCACTCAGCTGCGACTCGCATTCATGAAGGTGTTCGGGCTCGCGTTCGTAGCAGCCAGCTGGATATTGGCAAGAAATGCCGAGCCCCGCACAAAGTGGACACTTCTTTTGATCGCCGGAGTGCCTTTTCTGCAATTTCCAATCACTCTTCTAGGACGCCGGGCACTGGACGCTCATCCCGACACAGTACGAGCGCAGTGGGCCAGCCTTTTCGTCCACTATGGCGAGATGATTGTCCTCGGAGTGAGCATTTTTCCGGCGATCCGAATCGTCCAGGAGGATTACCTTCACCAAACTCCGTTCAGGTTCCCACCGATCGTTGGACAGGTCCTGATGACTGTCACCGGTTTCGCGGCGGCGTTTACGGTACTGAATCTCGCCATCCGCGGTCTGGGTCTGCCGTTCGCAGCGAAGCTATCGTCCCGCCTGGCCACCGACTGGATGTACGGTTGGACGCGGAACCCCATGGGTCTTTGCACATTTGCCTTCCTGTTTTCCGTCGGAGTGCGCTACTGGTGCATGTGGTTCCTGATCGTTCTATTGGTGTGTCTTACTCCTGGCTGGATCTTCTTCGTCCGCTATTTCGAAGAGCGAGAACTTGAAATCCGTTTCGGAGCTCCGTACGTGGCTTACCGTGCGGCAACGCCCATGTTCTGGCCCCGAAAGCCGCGGCAGATCTGCCAAGAGCGCGCCCGTGGCGGATTGTGACCCCAATCACACCTCCGGGTGACACCAAACATCGTCATTTGCCCGGTTTCCTCACAGACTGAATCTGACGATTGTTCATTGGGATGCAGACTGGCAGCTATGCCGTCTCAGGGGGTGCACCGTGACTGTGTCTATTCTCACCATCATCATCGCGGTTCTGGTCATTGCCGGGGGGCTTTTTGTGGTCCGCGCCGTCCCCAGTCTGCGCGCCCTGTTCAAATGGCGCGGCGAGCGGATCGTGACTTGCCCCGAGACGAAGGAACCGGCTGCCGTGAACGTCGCAGCCGGTGAAGCCGCTCTGGGTGTCTTCTTCAGCGAACCAACCTTGCGACTGAAGGAATGTTCGCGCTGGCCCGAGCGGAAAGGTTGCGGTCAAGATTGCCTGCAGCAAGTCGAAGCCAACACCCAGAACTGCCTGGTCTGGAATATGGTTTCCAAGTGGTATGAAGGGAAGAGTTGCGCTTTTTGTCACAAGCCGATTGGCACGCTGCATCATCTCGACCACGCGCCCGCCCTCTTGGGTCCCGACTTCCACAGCACCGAATGGAAGAACATAAGTCCCGAGAAGCTACCGCAGATTTTCAACACCCATCAGCCGGTTTGCTGGAACTGCCATGTGACGGAGACCTTCCGCCACCAGCATCCGGAACTGGTCACAGATCGGGCGCCGGAACCTCGAAGGATGATGTAATCAGAAGACCCAAGAGTGAAGGGCGACCTACATCTGGCCGGTTTCGGCGGAATAGGGATGTTCGTTTGTCGACACAAGGAAGAGAACTACTTCGAACTCACCTGGCCGCTCCGCGCCAGCCCCTGATACCGCTGTAGGCTAGCCTTCAGTCTAGCTCCCAGCGCGGCATCACCCTGCTGCTCGGCCAACTGAACCGCATGCGTGGCGGTTGCCACCGCTTCAGAATATTTTCCAGTATCGGAGTAAGTCGCCGCCAGCATCTCCAGAATGGCCGGCGCCTGCATATTCGATAGATTCGCCGCCTGCTCGAACTGCACGACCGCGTCCGGCAACGATCCCTTCGCCGCCAGCACCCGCCCGTAGTTGTAGTGATAGTCGACTGACTGCGGTGCGAGATTCACTGACTTTTGTAGGTAGAACGCTGCCTCATCCAACCTGCCGGCGCGAGCCAGCGCTACACCGAGTCCGTTCTGTCCATTTGCCGCTCCGGGAGCCAGTTCGACGCCCTTATTTAATTCGCTGATCGCCTGATCGAGATGTCCAGGTTTCGTGGCCAAAGCATTCCCCAGATTCACGTGCGCTGCGGCATTATCAGGATTGAGTTCCACCGACTTCTGAAATTCAGGCAGGGCTTCATCCATACTGCCTTTTTCCGCCAGTGCGCTGCCAAGGTTGTTATGCGTCAACGAGCTACTTGGATTCAGCTCAATCGACTTTCGATATTCAACAATTGCGTCGTCGATTCGTCCGCTCTCAAACAGGGCAATTCCAAAATTGTTGTGGCCTCGAGGATCCTCCGGTGCTAGTTCCAGTGCCTTTTTCCACGCCGGCACCGCCTGGTCGAATTGCTTCTTGTCGGTGTATTGCACCGCGACATCGAACAGCCGGTAGAACTCCGTCGCCGGCGCGTCGATCCTTTCCAGCCCACCAGGAGCGATATTCATAAACTCAGGAATGTTCACCGCGCGGTTCGCTTCCGTCGCATGCTCAATCAGGATCGCCGGGCTGTCATTCCCGTTGTCGTCGATATGGGTCAGGTACATCTGTGTGTAGAGTGACGGAGTTTTCGACGAGAACACCAGCCATCGTCCATTCGGCGACCAGCTGTGCCATGAATTCATCGTCTTTAAGTTGCAGTTGAGCTTTCGCTCCTTACCACCTGCAAATGGGACGAGATAAAGGTTGCTGTCCGGGCGCATCAGCAGCCCGTTCCTGTTCCGCACAAACACGATCCACTTCCCGTCCGGCGAGACCTTTGGGAAGTTGTTGCTCATGCCGTTGTTCGACGCGCCAATGAGGGGCTCCGGTTTTCCTCCCTTGCCCTCGTTGAACGCAATCTTGTAAAGGTCGTAGGGCATCTGCGTTTCGTTGGGATCATTCGCATACTCGGCTCGTTTCTGCCCTGGCGTGTACGGATCCTTCGCCGGCCCACGCGAATAGATGAGGTACTTTCCGTCCGGGCTCCAGAACGCGCTTGTCTGCACATAGTTCGGATCGTCAGCACCCGGCAGCATTTGCAGTTGCTTCGTCTCTTTGCTGTACCAAGCCAGCACTCCACGAGTTGGAAAGAAAACCTGCCCGAAGCCGTAATTGTTGAAGAAGCCGTTGTAGAGCCTGTCCACCACGCCACCGCTATGTCCCGGCGGGCTGACCGATGTGATGACATATCGGCCGTCGGGCGACACTTGTGACATGAACCCGAATCGCTTGTGCGCTCGTTCGTCGGTGAAGGCGCCCCAGTGAATCACGTACTCGTTGCTGATGGAGCTCTGTTTTCGGATCGGTATCAGGCCGTACAAGCCTTTATCGTTCTGCGGACCGTCCACATCGATACCTAGGGTCTTGCCGTCGCGCGCAACCGAATGGCAATTCGCACAAGTGGGCAGCCCTTCCATCATGACTTTGTTTTCGCTGCTATTGATGTAGCGCAATCGCCATTTGATCTTGGGCAGGAGTGAATCCGGCAGCGGCTTAATTACTCCGCGCTCGCCCTGGTCGGCCGACGTGGGAATAAGCGGCACGTCGCGGTAAAAGATGGGAGCCCCGACCGGATCCGCAGAGGTCTGGATATGCAGTTGGGCTCGAGACACCGGTTCGCCAGCGCCTTCGCTCACGTATCCGGTAATCGTCACCGTTGCTGGCCCTTTTACCGAATGCTTCTTAATCTCCGCCCACGTCTTCGGGTCCGGACGCCATGTGTGCGACGCTTGCTGCTCGGGTGTCAGCGTTGGCGGAACGTATCCGGTAAGTGAGGTATCCAACTCACCGAGCTTCATCAGCTCGCCGGTACTCCACGCCTGAATTGCACGCGTTCGATCGCTGAACGAAATCTCAATCCGCCACGCTTTGGCGTCCGAATCCGGATCACGCCACTGAAATAGTGGCGCCACAATGTCAGGCGGGAATAGCGACCCGTCAGAGGGGTACTCGATCGCAATGGGATGGACCACGGATGCCGGTCCGCTCGCAAATGTACCAGTCACCAGCAGAGCCGCGGCGGCGCAACAGAGCAGCCATTTCATGCGAGCGTTTCCCCAAGTGTCGAAGACATATCGACCACATTAGGTAGGGAAATGCTCCCATGCTGTGATTCAGATCACGTCAGGAGGTGCGATTTCCGATCTAACCCCCGTAAACTGGTTCCTTGTCCCTAATTCAATGTCCGGGGGCGTCTGCAGGATCATGCCTATGAAAGAGCTTGCGGTTCAGATCAGGCCAGAACTCATCGAATAGTCCGCCAATCGTGCCATATCCCAGCGCAATCGCAGCGCGGCTAACGGTCAACTCGACTCCACGATCGTTCTCATACACCGGCATTGCCGGGCTCGTCGCGGTCGCGGGAATGACTCGAACAACGGACCGTCCCGGATAGTACAGATTGGAGATGGCGCCGCTGGTGAAGGCTCCAAGCACGTTTGAAAAATTAAATGAGCGCCCGCCTTTGTCGGTATGGCACACCGCCTCCTGCTTCAGGCTGTACAAAACGCGCCGTCCGAAACTTCCTTCGCCGAGTCGGAAATATCGCGGATCTTCTTTCAGCAAGACTGGATACGTGTAGTTGCTCCAGAAACCTGACGAGACCTCATCCGCCAGTGACGCGCCAAAACGCTTTCCGTACCCTTGGGCGCCCTGGCCGTAGGCAGGGAACTCATTTTCTCCCTGACTCAAAGCCGCCTGCACACCGACAATGCCGATCGTCGCCGGATCGAAAGCAGCCTTTGCGAAGAGATGAAACTTCTCGTGAGGGGTTAGAGGGGGAGCATCCTGCCGGCTCGTCACTCCAAATTGCGGAACAACCCCGAGCACCCGTTGGGACTGCTCGCTATGCTCAATCTTCAGTTCCTGATCCGACTTATTTGGCTTGGCTGGGCCTTCACTGGCTCGGTCTGCAGGACGGGGGCTCGGCGGAGGCGGAGGATTCCGCTGGGAATCTTGCCCCCACAGTGCCAAAGCGAATAACGCCATCCCGATGGCGAAAGCCAGCCTGGCATTTGCCTGGGTTCGAATTGACATCAGTGTGAGTCGACCGCAGCTTTCGTGGAGTTTGTCTTGTGCGACATCTTGCGATGAATGTCTGGCCAGAATTCCTTGATCATGATCGTTATGGTATCCAGAGTCAGCTGGGTTTCCCATACGCCGGCTGCATTGGACAACGTGCGGTCAGATGCCACGAACATGTGTGGATTGGTCGGCGTACTCAGATACGTACTCCGCGGATGGTAGGTGTAGGTCGAGATGGCTGCTGCGCTCGCACTTCCCAGGATTTCTGAAAAGTTGAATTGCGCGTGCCCGGAGTCGCCTCGGGTTACGAAAATTCTACTGACGGCATATCCAGATCGTCTCCAAAAACCGCCCTGCGACGACTGGTAGAACCTGGGATCTTGACGAAATACCGACGGATAAACCGCCCCCACCATGAAGTTCTCAACCATGCTGTCGCCCGCAGTAGTGCCATAACGCTTGGCATAGGCGCCCCAGCCCTGACCGAAAGCAGGTTCGCTGTTGTCTGCCTGGTTAATCGCAGCCAGTATTGCCCACCATGGATATTCGACATAGTCGAAAGTTCCGAGCGCGACGACCTTGAATTTGTCCTTGGCCTTCATAGGCGGCAGCTGCTGCGCCCGCTCCAGCGTGAGGAAATTCGGCAAGGTATAAAAGAGGCGGTCATTCGACGTTCCCGCAACCTTGCCTTCCGGGGTTTCCTGGATGCTCGGAACCTTGTCCTTGGAAGGTTGCGACTGCGGTGTGGCGGGCTTCGCACTTCCGCTGTCTTGGACCGGCGCGGAACTCTTGCTGTCTTTTAGCGATGGGTTCTGCTGCGCCAGCGCCGGTATCATCAAAGTAGAAGCGACGACACAACCCGCAGCCACTCTGCACGCGTGCTTAATTATCAATTCGTCCCCCAGAATGCGATTGAAGCGGCTTTGAATCGACGGGTATGTACTCCATTTTATCAATCCATTGGATGCATAAACCCACGCTCGGTTCTTTTTACATAGATTTACGCAAACTTTAGTGCGATGGATGATCTAGCTCCTTTACGCCCTGTGCGCAATCGACCTGCAAGCCGACTTTTACAGAGCTGGAGAGTTTGACGGGTCCCATTTCAGGAAATGACTTGCGGCGATCTTGGCGCAATCCACAGTCCGTTTCCTGTTTGGCACGTTACTATTACGGAGGCGACATCACTTGTACGCTACAATCGGCAGGCTAAATTTTCTGACGAGGTCATCATGGCAGAACCGACATACGAAGAGCTCAAAGCGAAACTCGCCCAACTCGAAAAGGAAGTCGAGGTCAAGAAGCGCAGCGGGGACCTAATTTTCAAAGTCGGAGAAAAGGGCGGGGTCAGCGTCTATGGTCTCGGCCGTTTCCCAGTCACTCTCTACTACGAGCAATGGAATCGGTTGCTCGGAGCCGCGGACGATATCCGGCAATTCATGGAAGAGAACAAGGCTAAGCTCAAGCTGAAAGAGACCGCGTAATCCAGTGGGGTTGCGCAATCCCGTATCGAACCCTATTCAAAGTGTGCGCGCGTGAAGGCCGGGACGCGCTCGTTCGTGAAGAAATTGGATGTCCCCTCGACCTTTTTAAGCCGCAAGGAGTTAACGCCGTAGCGGGTCAGTGACCACCGACGCCGACCACTGCTTACCCTACTTTCTTCTTTTCTTCCCACCCTCCGGTTCCGGCAGCGCGGCGAGAAAATGCTGCACATGCGCAACGATGTGGAACTCCTTGCCCCCACGCTCGATCGTCACAGCACGCTCCTGACCTGAAGTGCCGCCAAGCATCGACCAGACCTGCCCCATCGTCGCTCCATGCACGGGGATACCATCCACTGCGAGCAACGAATCTCCGGCTTGAACTCCATCGACTGACGGTTTTCCTTCGAAGTCGGCGACGCCCAAAATCGTGTATCGTCCATCGTTCTCCGGCCGGAGCACGAGGCCGATGACATCGAAATCGGGGAAATTGAACAAACGCCCGATATCGAAATACACCATCGACTTTGCATAATCCAAACCAACCCGGTAGTTGAGCATCACGTTCGACCCCAGGATTCCGACGGTCGGCGTTCCCGCTCGCTTCTCGAGGAAATCCGCGATTGCTTTCGGCAAGGAGACGATCGCCACATCCGTGAGAAACAACGGCCCAAACTGCAAACGGTCAAGGCGCATCACTTTCCAATTCGTCTCTTCGTCGGCTCCCCACATGTTGGCCGAACCGACGGCCCCGGTCATGTGGGGCCAGTCAGGGTTCGCGATCGCCAGTTTGTCGAAAAGATCCTCGGACAGAAAACTGATGCAAGCCCCCAGATCAAGTCCGAGGTTGTACTTCTTGTTTTCAATTGTGCTGGGGACCTCAATCAGTCCATTTTCTGAATTGATCAGAACCTTCGTCGAAGATCCTAGAAAGCGAATCGATCCCGGCTGTCCGATTGAGAACTTGTGTTCCGGAAAATCAACGAGAACATCGTAGTGTCGAAGCACGTTGGAGGGAATATTCATCTCGGCGTTCATGCCAAGCGCGAGAACCGCCGCAGCGCTTACCGGGCGCAGCGGAATCTTGGTTTTCTTGATTCCGTCCAGTGGAATCTTCATTCCGCCAATCGATATCTCCTTTGGCGGTAGCGAAGAGCATTCTTTGTCACTACAACTCACATCTAGTCCGAGCAGCGTCGCTACCCGCCTCGACAGATACAGATCCGGATTTCCGTTATCCACCCAGGCACGAATTTTCTGTTGTGACCTGTCAGGAAGGGAAATTTCAACGTTGATCACGACGCGATTGTGGTCGATGACCGCAGGCACGGTGACCGAACGTTCTGCGTCGGAAGTCTTCTGCTGCGCACCCGCAAAACCGCAGATCAGGACCACAACACTAATTGCCGAGACAAATCTCATCTCTTGAAATTGTAGCGTCGAATCAAATTCTTCGTGGCCCTTCGTGTCCGTGGTGGTAGAAGGTTGACTTTGGATACCGCAAAAGCCGCCAAACACGTCCTGTATAATCACGAGTTTGGCGAACGCATTCTGAAGCGTTCTGGAGGTTGATTGGCACAGGCGGAGATCGGCATTATCGGCGGCAGCGGGCTTTATTCGATGCCCGGGCTGACGAAAATAAAGGAAGTCAAAGTCAAGACGCCGTTCGGCGCTCCCTCTGACGTTTATGTCTGCGGCAACCTGGAAGGCCGCAAAGTGGCCTTCCTGGCTCGCCATGGACGCGGCCACCGCATCCTGCCGAGTGAACTCAACTTCCGCGCCAACATTCATGGCTTCAAACAACTCGGCGTCGAGCGTATTGTCTCGATCTCAGCCGTTGGATCCCTAAAGGAAGAGCACAAGCCGCTGGAGTTCGTAATCCCTGACCAGTTTTTTGACCGTACCCGGCATCGTATTGATACGTTTTTCGGAAACGGCATCGTCGCGCACATCGCTTTCGCCGATCCGGTTTGCCCAGAACTTGCCAGCGTTGTCGCGCACTCCTGTCAGAAAGCGGGTGTTGTCGGCAAGCGCGGCGGAACATACTTGTGCATGGAGGGCCCGCAATTCTCAACCAAAGCCGAGTCCAACGTCTACCGCGGTCTCGGTATGGACGTCATCGGCATGACGAATCTGCAGGAAGCCAAACTCGCGCGCGAAGCTGAACTCTGTTATGTGACGGTCGCCATGGTGACCGACTACGACTGCTGGCATCCCCACCATGACTCAGTCACTGTCGACCAGATCGTCGCCGTCCTGATCAAGAATGCTGAAAACGCCGCGAAGGTCGTCCGCCAGACCGTGGCCGGAATGCCGCGTGACCGTGCTTGTAAGTGCGGTTCAGCTCTGGCTCATGCGATCCTGACCGACAAAAAGAAGATTCCTGCGGCAACAAGGGTAAAACTGAAATTGATCGTCGGGAAGTATCTGCAGCAGTCCAAATCAAAATGAAGATGAAAGGCTCCTCCTTCGTGCACCTTCGTGCTAGATTTTGTCGAAGACGCTCGACACTCAAAACAGATGAGCATACTCGTAGTTGGTTCCGTAGCATTCGATGACGTTTCCTCTCCCTCCGGCAGCGTCAAAAACATCCTTGGTGGTGCTGCAACCTATTTCTCGCTGGCCGCCAGCTATTTCACCGACGTGCGCATAGTAGCCGTCGTCGGTGAAGATTTCGGTCCGGAACACGAAAAGGTTTTTACACAGCACAAGATCGACACGCGCGGCCTTGAGCGCGCGAAAGGGAAGAGTTTCCGTTGGGGCGGCACATACACCGACAACCTCAACGAGGCTAAGACTGACTACACGGAGCTCAACGTCTTCGAGACTTTTCAGCCGCGCATTCCCAAAGAGTACGAAGACACCGACTTCCTCTTTCTTGCCAACATCCAGCCCACTTTACAAGCCGAAGTGCGCCGCAAACTCAAGAGTGTCCGCCTCACCGGGTGCGACACCATGAACTATTGGATTAATCGCACTCGGAACGAACTCGCCGAAACTCTCAAGCTCGTTGATTTGCTGTTGATCAATGACACCGAAACCAAGATGCTGGCGCAGGAATCAAATCTTCCGCGTGCCGCGCAAAAAGTCTTGGCGATGGGACCGAAAGCCCTTGTGATCAAGCATGGAGAGTACGGCGCGACCATCTTTTTCCGCGAGGGCGCCTTTGGCATCGGACGCCACCCATTCCGCGCTCCGACTCTTCCAATCGATGAAGTACAGGATCCCACTGGCGCCGGCGATTCTTTTGCTGGTGGATTCATGGGCTACGTCGCTTCACAGAAAGAACTGAGTCGCGAAGTTCTGAAACGCGCTCTTTTCTACGGCGGTGTGATGGGCTCGTTTGCGGTTGAGCGCTTCGGCACCGAGCGCCTGCAATCGCTCACCCGGGATGAGATTGAAGAACGGTTTGAGATCTTCCGCGAGTTGACTCATCTGGAGTAGGCAACGTGCCGCATCCACTTTGAGGATCAGGTTTTAGGTGTTCGGTCTTAGGTCGTAGGAAATCATTTCCCTAAAGAGAAGTACCATCTTTCCGAAGCATCAAGAATCCATACGCCAAGACCTAAAACCCAAGACCCAAGACCCAAAACGCATGCCAACCCGATCCAAAGACGAGCCCGTGAATCCCAACTGGGATTCCGAAACCAACCTGCTCCTTTGGATCGCCACCTGCGTTTCGGTTCTTTCATTCTTGTTTTTCTATCGCGACGGCGACGTCATGCTTTACGGAGACGCCGTAGCGCACATCAACATCGCGCGCCGCGTCTTCGATTCGAAAACACCCGGACTTCTGCAACTTGGCACGGTCTGGCTGCCGCTGCCGCATCTGTTGATCATCCCGTTCATTCTCTCGAAACAAATGTGGCAAAGCGGCGCTGGAGGTTCGATCCCCTCGATGATCGGCTATGTCTTCGGCATCGTCGGAGTCTTCCGCCTCGTTCGCCACACGCTTTCCCGGACGCAACCAGTCGAAGCCCCTGCGCGTATCGCCGCCTGGTCAGCGGCGATCATTTACGGCGCGAACCCCAATCTGATTTACATGCAGGCGACTGCAATGGGAGAGACTCTGTATCTGGCTTTTTTCATTTGGTCCGTCGTGTATTTCGTGGAATGGCGAAGGGGAGACACGAAGGCACTCATCAAGTGCGGCCTGTGCCTCGCCGCCGCATGTCTTACGCGCTACGACGGATGGTTTCTCGCCGCCGCAATGGCAGGTGTCGTTCTTGTGTCTTCCGTTATTTCCGGGCAATTCAACGGCGCGTGGCCTGCACTTCCGTCGAAAGGCGGCGCCGTTAAATTCATTTTGATTGCAGCCGCGGCTCCCGTCCTTTGGCTCACGTACAACGGAATCATCTACCGCAATCCGCTCGAATTCGAGAATGGCCCCTACTCCGCTAAAGCGATCGAGCGCCGCACACAGAGCAGTTCCAATCCTGGACACCCCGGCAGCGGCAACATCGTTGTTGCAACACTCTTCTTCGTGAAGGCAGCTGAGGACAATCTGACGCAGAACGAATGGCTTGCTCGAACCTGGCTCCTCCTGGGGCTCGCCGCGGCAATCGGAGGAGTCGCTGCCAGAAAACGCGGCGCGCTATCTGCAAGCCCTTTACTGTTCTTGCTGATCCCAATTCCGTTTTACGCACTCTCTATCGCTTACGGAGGCGTGCCTATTTTTATCCCGCAGTGGTGGCCCTTCACCCATTACAACGCGCGCTACGGACTGCAATTGCTTCCGGCCTTCTCGATTGGCCTGGCACTTCTGATATTTCTCATCATCCAGATCGAGGAATGGTCGTCGCGGGTGCGTCTGGCTTGCGTCCTCTCCATTGCTGCGGTCGTAGCCACCAGTTACGCGCTGGTATGGCGCGGAACTCCGATCTGTCTTGAAGAGGCCCGCGTCAACATGCGAACGCGCACGCAGTTCCAGCGGCAACTCGCAACTCTGTTGGCCGAACTTCCGTCAAGCGCCACGATCCTCATGTATACGGGAGATCACGTCGGCGCGCTGGAGCGCGCCGGAATCCCGCTGAACCACACGATTAACGAAGGAAATCACCGCACATGGAAGCAGCCCACCGATCCCGATGGACTTTGGGAACGCGCCCTCGTCGATCCTTCAAAGTATGCCGACTACGTCCTTGCTTTTGACGGGGATCCCGTATGGCAGGCAGTTCAGGATAAGCATCTGCGCGAACTGATTGAACTCCACATCACTGGCCAGCCGAGGGCTGTCCTCTACCGTGCCCGGTAATCATTCCGGTAAATGCAGGCGCGCGATGGGTGGATGGTAAAATCCGGCCATCCGCAACAAAGGCGTGGCACAGGCAAGAACCGCGTATGAACTGGCAGCACCTGATTGATCTCATCCATCGCGAGCTGCAAAGCGGCATCGTCTCAAGCTCCGTCGCCCGGTTGTTGTTAGCCGCAATCTTAGGCGGCCTGATCGGTCTTGAGCGGGAAATCAAGCATCGCGCTGCCGGACTTCGGACCAACATGTTCATCTGTTTTGGTGCTGCGATGTTTACGCTGCTTTCCGAGCAACTGGCGGGTGTTCCGTCGGACGCAGCGCGCATCGCCGCCCAAATCATCCCTGGAATCGGTTTCATCGGGGCAGGATCCATCATTCACACGCGCGGCCTCACGTCCGGACTTACCTCCGCCGCTACCATTTTCGTCGTCGCATCGATCGGCATGGCCGCTGGAGGCGGTCTTTACCTGACCGCGATGTTCGCCACCGGGCTCGTACTCCTGGCATTGTTTCTTCTGGGCCATGTCGAAGAGACCTTCAATATCAAGCTTCTGATGGCCAGCTATGAAGTGACTGGATCCAGTGTTGAAGCAATTAGCCAGGAAGTAAACCGCATTCTCGAGAGTCACCACCGCATGATGGAGAACATCAACAGCGGGAGTACCGGACAGCACGTTCGTCTTCAGTTCGATGTGGAGGGTTGTAGCCGCGAACAGAAAGATCTGCTGCGCCAATTGAAGACATCGCCGATCCTCACCGGCGCAACCTCTCTCGGCCGGGTGGAGCGCGAGTGAACTCCAGTGTCCGCACGATTCCGTTTCTGAAGGCCAGTGCCTGCGGCAATGATTTTCTGCTGATCGATTCCGCGCAGGCGCCGCCGAACATCGAGGACTTCACTCGCCGCATTTGCGACCGTCACCAGGGTGTCGGTGCGGATGGTGTCGAGTGGATGTCCCCCCACTTCTCGGCGGACGTCGAGATCCGTCTGATCAATGCCGACGGTTCGCGCGCAGAAATCTCAGGCAACGGCACACGGTGCGTTGCTGCCTACATCGCTGCGACCCAGAGCAAGGAACGAATCTCTATCCTCACAGGCGCCGGCGTCAAGATCTGCTGTCTTATTTCCTATCACGACTCGGAGTACGAATTCGAAACGGAAATGGGGAAGGCCGAAGTGGAATCCGAAGTCGTTGTGAATCCCGGCAGCGGGGAAGTGCGCGGCATCCCGGTTTCGATGGGCAATCCACACTATGTGATTTTCGTCTCGCAATTTCCGGAAGACTGGCAGGCGCTTGCCCTAAGGATTCAGCGTTTGTCGTCGCATTTTCCTGACGGCGTCAACGTCGAATATGTGACCGCCAATGGTGCTCACGATATCTGCGCTCGTTTCTTTGAACGTGGCGCAGGAGAAACGCAATCTTCCGGCACGGGATCATGCGCGTCGGCAGTCGCGGCCATGGCTGCCGGGCGCGCCGAGTCGCCTGTGAAGGTTCATGCACCTGGCGGCACACAGATCGTCCGACGCGAAGGCGGAAACGTTTTTCTGCGCGGTCCCGCCCGGCTCATCTGTCGCGGAGAATTCTTTCTCGAATAGCTCTCTGATATGTCCACGACGCGCCAACTCGTTAGGCCTCCAGCGCTGCGTCCTGGCGATACGATCGGCATTGTTGCCCCTGCAAGCAATGTAAATCGCGCCGACTTCGAGGCTGGTTGCGCGTCCTTGCGTGTGGCTGGCTACAAGCTCACTTACAGCGATTCGATTTTCGATCGCGACCTCTACTTTGCAGGTTCAGTCGCGCGCCGCGCCCGCGAATTGGAAGACATGTTTACCCGGGACGATGTTCGCGCCATCATCTGCGCTCGCGGCGGATATGGCTCCAACCACTTGTTGCCAGAACTCGATCTCGAAAAGATCAAAAACAACCCGAAAATCTTTGTCGGTTATAGCGACATTACGACGTTGTCGACCTATCTCCTCGATGCTGTTGGACTTGCCGCATTTCATGGACCAATGGTCGCCAAGGACTGGTATCACTCGGACGGTGTTGATCTTCCGTCTTGGCAGTTTGCCGTGAGTCATCCCGGTGGGTGGGATGTCCCGCTAAACCCCGGAGTGAAAGCTCTGATCGATGGGAATGCCGAAGGTATTCTCTATGGAGGATGTCTCTCGATACTCGTGGCATCACTCGGTACGCCTTATGAGATCAAGACAGACGGCACGATTCTGTTCCTCGAAGATATCGCCGCGAAACCGTTTCAGGTGGATCGCATGCTGATGCAGCTTAGACTCGGCGGTTTTCTGAACAATGTTCGCGGCATTGTCTTCGGACAAATGCTCGAATGTATTCAATCTCCGAATCAGGACTACAAGCTCGAAGAAGTCATTTTGCGCGTAGTCGGCGACCTAGGCGTTCCCGTCGCCTTCGGCGTTCGCTCTGGGCACGTCACATCAGGTAACATCACACTTCCGTTGGGAGTGCGGGCAAGCATCCGTGCCAGCAGCAACGGGGTTTCGCTGAAGATCCTGGAAGGGGCAGTGTCTTAGTGGAA
>Ga0335081_10003818_pt1 | contig 23741 bp, 21 predicted proteins | sample Lox_Sample_35_FD_206713 | JGI IMG/M metagenome (GOLD analysis project Ga0335081, IMG submission 206713) | Soil microbial communities from Loxahatchee National Wildlife Refuge, Florida, United States - Lox_Sample_3.5 | ecosystem: Environmental > Terrestrial > Soil > Wetlands | place: USA...
CGATCATCGTCCTGACGATCATGATCCTCCCGATCATCTCGAGCATCTCGCGCGAGCTCTTCCTCGGCGTCCCTGCAGAGTTGAAGGAGGCGGCGCTCGCGCTCGGTGCGACGCGGTGGGAGATGGTGCGCGGAGTCGTCTTCCCGTACGCGCGGGGAGGGATCGCCGCCGCGATGATCCTCGGCCTCGGGCGCGCCGTCGGCGAGGCGATCGCCGTCGCGCAGGTGATCGGGGCCTTCGACAACGGGGCCAGCTGGAACCTCTTCAACGCCGGGGAGACGGTCGCCGGGAAGATCGCCCTCGACTTCACCAGCTGGTCGACGCAGGACGAGTACTCGTCGTACTTCTACCTCGCCCTGATCCTCCTCGTCTTTTCGCTCGTCGTGAACTTCGTCGCCCAGCGGATCGTGCGCGGGGTGGCGCGGCGACAGGGGCTGGCGCGGTGAGCGCGCTCGAGACGACTCCGAACCCCCTGGTCCGGCGCAGCGACCGGTTGGGACGGCGGCGGATCGTCAATCGCAGCATGGAGGTCCTCGCGTGGCTCGCCGCTGCGATCGCCGTGGCGATCCTCGGCGTCGTCGTCTGGTCGGTGGCCAGGCGGGGAGCCAGCGAGCTCAACCTCGACCTGTTCACGAAGTCGCCGGTTCAGTTCGCGATCGGGAACGTGAAGCAGGGACTGGCGAACGCCTTCGTCGGTTCCATCGTGCTCGTCGCGGTGGCGACGGCGATGGCGCTTCCGGTCGGAATCCTGATCGCGGTCTACCTGAACGAGTTCGCGCCCCCGTCGATCGAGAGCGGCGTCAGCCTCGTCCTCGACGTCCTCAACGGGATCCCGTCGATCGTGATCGCGATCTTCGTCTTCGGGCTGCTCGTCGTCGGGCACGGCCAGAGCGGCCTCGCCGGCTCGTTCGCGCTCGCGACGCTGATGCTGCCGCTCGTCACGCGCACGACGATGGAGGTCCTCGCCCTCGTGCCCGACTCGTTGCGAGAGGCGGGCCTCGGGCTCGGTGTGCCGCGCTGGCGGACGACGCTCAGCATCGTCCTGCCCCAGACGATCGGAGGCGTGCTCACCGGCACCGTGCTCGCGGTCGCTCGCATCGCCGGCGAGACGGCACCCCTGCTCCTGGTCTCGTCGGTCGTGGGCACCGCCGTCAAGTGGAATCCGACCCAGGCGCTCTACTCGGTGCCGCTGGCCATCTTCGAGGACTCGGAGTCGCCCGTGCCCGCCGACCACGCGCGCGCCTGGGCGGCTGCGCTCGTCCTGCTTCTGTTCATCATGTGCGCGAGCCTCGGGGCCCGCTGGCTCGCCAGCCGCAGCCGTCGAAAGCTCGGGCGGACCGCCCGTTGACCGAGGAGACAAAGATCGTGGCAAGTACCATTGAGAGCGCCTTGCGGGTCGAGACCAAGCGCCAGCAGCTGCCGCCGCGCGAGAAGCTCGAGCAGATCTTCGACATCCGCGACCTGGCGGCGATCTACGGCTCGAAGCCGGCGCTGAAGGACGTGTCGATGGAGGTCTACAAGAACCTCGTCACGGCGATCATCGGCCCTTCCGGCTGCGGGAAGAGCACGTTCATCCGCTGCCTGAACCGGATGAACGACCTCGTGCCGCATTTTCGCCAGACGGGTGCGATCCTCTACCACGGGCACGACATCTCGGGCGCGAATGTCGACCCGGTCGCCGTGCGCCGGACGATCGGCATGGTCTTCCAGCGGCCGAACCCGTTTCCGAAGTCGATCTTCGAGAACGTGGCCTGGGGCCTGCGCGTGCTCGGGATGAAGGACAACCTCAACGAGCGCGTCGAGCGCGCGCTGACGCAGGCGGCGCTCTGGGACGAGGTCAAGGACCGGCTGAAGGCGAGCGGCCTTTCCCTGTCGGGCGGCCAGCAGCAGCGCCTCTGCATCGCGCGGGCGATCGCCGTCGAGCCGGACGTCGTCCTGATGGACGAGCCCGCATCGGCCCTCGACCCGATCGCGACGCAGGCGATCGAGCAGCTGATGCACGAGCTCAAGAGCGAGTACTCGTTCGTGATCGTCACCCACAACATGCAGCAGGCCGCGCGCGTCGCCGACATGACCGCGTTCTTCTCCATCTCCCGCGGCGACGAGGGCGAGCGCTGGGGCGAGCTGATCGAGTACGACTCGACTGAGAAGATCTTCACGGCGCCCTCCGACAAGCGGACGGAGGACTACGTGACCGGGCGCTTCGGCTAGCGCGCGCTCGCGTCGCGGAGTCCGACCTACTGCGGGAACCGTGCGGTGATCGAGACGCCGCGGCCGGGCCCGCCGGCCGCCTCCACCTCGCCGCCGGCGGAGGTCACCACGTGCTTGACGATCGCGAGGCCGAGCCCCGTCCCCCGGCTCGTGCGCGCCTGGTCGGCGCGGTAGAAGCGCTCGAACAGCCGCGGCACGTCCGCTTCGGCGACGCCCTTCCCGTCGTCGGAGACGGAGAGGACGGTGCCGTCGGCGGTCTGCGACACCTCGACCGTGCACGTCGTGCCGGGGCCCGCGTAGCGGATCGAGTTGGCGAGCAGGTTCTCGAGCACCACGCGCAGCATTCGCGGACGCAGCGGCAGCTCGGCCCGCGCGTCGGCGCCGGCGACGATCGCGACCTGGGCGCGCTCCGCCCGCTCGGCGCACGAGGCCACCACCTCGTCGACGACCGGCTGCGCGGGAGTGCGCCCCAGCGAGACGACCTCGCGTCCCGTCTCGAGCTCCCCGAGGAAGAGCACGTCGTCGATCAGCTCGCGGGCCTGCTGCACCTCCTGGCGCGCCTGCTCGACGAGCATCGCGAGGTCGGTGTCGGGGAGGCCGACGCTCTCGAGCAGGACGAGCAGCCGCGCGAGCGGCGTTCGTAGCTCGTGCGAGACGGCCGCCGTGAAGCCGGCTCGCAGCTCCTGGTAGGCCGACAGCTCGGGACGCGAGTCGAGGAAGAGCACGAGGATGTCGCTGTGCGCGGTCGCCAGCTCCTCGCTGAGGCGGCCGCCGGCCGTGACCGTCGCCGGGAGCAGCGCGGCCGCGGCAGGGCTGACGGCTACGACGCGGCGCTCGCTGTCGAGGACGACGAGCGCGTCGTTCGAGTGATCCGCCAGCCTCCGTGCCCGCTCCTCGTTCACCACTCCTTCACCATTCATACACCCGCCCGCGACCCGCAGACATCGTCCCGGACTCGATAATGACATCGTGCCCAAGGTCCTGATCGTCGAGGACGACGAGGTGATCGCCCAGGGAATGGCGCGACATCTCGGCGCCGCGGGGTTCGACCCCGTCTGGGTCGGTAACGGCGACCAGGGTCTCGCGCGGCTCCGCTACGAGAGGCCCGACGTCTGCGTGCTCGACCTGATGCTCCCCGGCGTCGACGGCTGGAAGCTGATCGAGACCGCGCGCAACGAGGGGATCGGAACGCCGATCGTCGTCGTGTCGGCGCGCGGCACCGAGCATGACCGCGTCCATGCGCTCGAGATCGGGGCCGACGACTACCTCGTCAAGCCGTTCTCGATGAAGGAGCTCGTGGCCCGGGCGCGCGCGGCGGCGAGGCGCGGCATCCGCCGCGAGGAGACGCCCCGCGGCGAGCCGATCGAGATCGAGGAGCTCCGGATCGATCCGCTCGAGGTGCAGGCGTACGTGGACGGGCGCAGCGCCGATCTCACGCCGACGGAGTTCCGCCTCCTCTACCAGCTCGCGCTCGACCGCGGGCGCGTCGTCACCCGCGACGAGCTGCTGCAGAAGCTGTGGGGACGCCGCGAGTCGCACCGCGACCGGACGGTGGACGTCTTCGTCCGGCGCCTGCGCGAGAAGATCGACCGCCCGGCCTCGCGGCACACGTTCATCCAGACGCGCTACGGCGTCGGCTACCGGCTCGAGCCGGTGCCGAAAGACGCGCCCGTTCCCGCGTAGTCTCTCCGACACCGCCCCGTCACCGGATCGACGCCCACCGCGGAAAGGGCGGCGCGCACGATTCCCGCATGAGGTTCGCCGTCGTCGCGCACCGCCGCAGCGCTGCCAACGTCGCGCTCGCCGACGCGGCCCGCTCGTGCGGGCTGCGGTCGTGGGTGCTCGACCCGCAGCGCGCGCTCGCCGTCCTCGAGCCGGGTGACATCGCGCTCGGCCGGCTCGACGTGCGCGAAGGCCTCGACGGCATCGAACGCGGCACCGGCGAGCTGGAGCGGCTCGCAGCAGTCGGCGTCGAGGTGCTCAACCCTCCGGGCTCCCTCGTCGCCGCCCACGACAAGCTGCTGACCGCCCGAGCGCTCAGGCTCGCCGGGTTGCCGCACCCGTACACGACGCTCTTCTCCGCCGGCGTTCCCGCGGTGGCTCCGGAGCTGCCGCTCGTGCTCAAGCCGCGCTTCGGCAGCTGGGGTCGCGAGGTCGAGCGGTGCGAGAATGCGCAGGAGCTGGAGGCGGCGCTGCTCCGGCTGCGGCGACGGTCCTGGTTCCTCGAGCACGGCGTGCTCGTGCAGGAGCTCGTCGAGCCGCGCGGGTGGGATCTCAGGGTCGTGGTCGCCGGCGGGCGCGTCGTCGGCGCCGCGCGGCGGACCGCCATGCCCGGCGAGTGGCGGACGAACGTCGCGCTCGGCGGGAGCGTCGAGCCGGCCCAGGCGCCGCCGCTCGCGCGCACGCTCGCGCTCGCCGCGGCTCGCGCGGTGCGCGCCGATCTGGCGGGCGTCGACCTCCTGCCGACGCGGAGCGGGTTCGTCGTGCTTGAGGTGAACGGCGCCGTCGACTTCCGGCCGCTCTACGGCAACGGCGGCCAGGACGTCTTCCGGTCGGCCGTGCTGGCGCTGCTCGACGCGGCCGCGGCCGGCCGCGCAGTCGAGCTCGCCGAGGCGCTCGGCTAGTCCTGCGCAGGCTGGAGCCCTGTCTCGACCTGCCGCCGTCCGTCCGCCTCGTAGACCACGTCGACGCTCTCGTGCTCGCGATACGAGCCGGCGATGCCGAGCCACATCGCCGCCCAGCGCCAGAAGCCGAGCCGCCCTTCCTGCGCGAGCACGCGCGGGAAGACGAGCGTTCGCTGCTCGAGCCGAAAGTCACGACCGGGCACCTGTCGGACGCCGTTCACGAAGACCTCGAACTCGGTCGGCACGTGCGGTGGCAGTTCAACCCGCGTCGCCTGGCTCACGCTTCATAGAATGCCCGCTCGGGTGCGCCGGAAGCTGCCGTCCCTCCTCCTCGTCGCCGTCCTCGCAGTCCTCGCGACCGCCGGGGCCGCCGCAGCCGCCAACGGCGGCTTCTCGCCCCTCACCCCTCATTCGCCGAACGCGTCGCGCATCACGAGCGCCTACTGGCTGATCTTCGCCTTCACGGCGGCGATCTTCGTGATCGTCGAGTCGCTCCTTCTCGTCTTCGTCTGGAAGTACCGGAGCCGCGGCCGGGCCCGCACGGTCGAGGGCGCCCAAGTGCACGGGCACACGCGGCTCGAGCTGATCTGGACGGGGGTGCCGGTCGCGATCCTCGCCGTGATCGCGGCGTTCGTGTTCTACGAGCTGCCGGGGATCGCGGACGCGCCGGCGGCCGCCGACCCGGTGCACATCACGGTCGAGGGGCACCAGTACTACTGGCAGTTCGACTATCCGAACGGCTCGCGCTCGATCGGCGCGCTCCACGTTCCGGTCGGGGAGGTCGTCGATCTGAAGGTGATCTCGCCGGACGTCATCCACAGCTGGTGGATCCCCGAGCTCGGCGGCAAGATCCAGGCCATCCCCGGCCGCGTCAACCACACGTGGTTCGAGGCGAACAGGGCCGGCTCGTATCAGGGACAGTGCGCGGAGCTCTGCGGCGTCTTCCACGCGCAGATGCTCGCGCAGGTCGTCGCGCAGTCGTCGGCCGCCTACCACACGTACGTGACGAAGACCGCTCCCGCGACGATCGGCAGGCAGGAGTGGACGGGTGTCTGCGCGACCTGCCACGGCCCGCTCGGCCAGGGCGGCTACGGCCCCGACATCGAGAACGACCCGCTGCTCACGCAGCTCTCCGCCCTGACGCAGATCGTCCGCAACGGCTTCAACGGCTCGCGCGGGGCGATGCCGCCCGTCGCCAGCACCTGGACGAAGGCGCAGATCACGGCGCTCGTCGCCTACGTCGGCAAGCACATCTACAAGGCGGCTCCCGCCGGAGGAACGACGAGTGGCGGCTAGGTCGGAGACCGTCTACCCGGTGGGCTGGAAGAGCGGCCGCGTGGCGAGCTGGCTCGTCACCGTCGACCACAAGCGGATCGGGATCATGTACATCGCGACGGCGCTGATGTGGTTCGCCGCGGGCGGGATCCTCGCCCTGCTGATGCGGGCGCAGCTCGCGACGCCGAACGAGAAGTTCCTCACCGGCAACTCGTACAACGAGGTCATGACGATGCACGGCACGACGATGATCTTCCTCGTCGTCGTCCCGATCCTCGCCGGCTTCGGCAACTACCTCGTGCCGCTCATGATCGGCGCCCGCGACATGGCCTTCCCGCGCCTGAACGCGCTCTCCTTCTGGCTCTACCTGCTCGGCGGGCTCGTGCTGTGGATGAGCTGGTTCGCCACCGGCGGCGCGCCGCACGCGGGCTGGTGGTCGTATCCGACGCTCTCGGAGGCGATGCCGTGGGCGAGCCCGGGCAACGGGCAGGACTACTGGATCCTCTCGATCCACATCCTCTCGCTCTCGTCGCTCTTCGGGGCGATCAACTTCCTCGTCACGATCCACCACATGCGGGCGCGCGGGATGACGTGGATGCGGATGCCGCTCTTCGTCTGGGCGATGGAGACGTACGCGATCCTCCTGCTCGTCGCGCTGCCGTCGCTGTCGGCCGCGGTGACGCTGCTCCTGCTCGACCGCACCGTCGGCACGCACTTCTTCATCCCCTCGCAGGGCGGGAGCATCGTGCTCTACCAGCACATGTTCTGGTTCTTCGGGCACCCCGAGGTCTACATCATGGTGCTGCCGGCGATGGGGATGGTCTCGGAGATCCTGCCCGTCTTCTCGCGAAAACCGATCTTCGGCTACAAGGCGATCGCGTTCTCGACGATCGGCATCGCCTTCTTCTCGATGCTCGTGTGGGCGCACCACATGTTCACGGTGGGGATGCCGGTCGGCCTCGACTCGTTCTTCATGATCTCGTCGATGGTGATCGCGGTGCCGACGGGCATCAAGATCTTCAACTGGATCGCGACCACGTGGCGCGGCAACCTCCAGTTCGACTCGCCGCTGCTCTTCTGTCTCGGCTTCATCGCGCTCTTCACGATGGGCGGCCTGTCGGGGATCTTCCTCGCGTCGTTCCCGGTCGACTGGCAGCTGAACGACTCGTACTACGTCGTCGCGCACTTCCACTACGTCCTCTTCGGCGGGACGGCGTTCGCGATGTTCGGCGGCCTGTACTACTGGTGGCCGAAGATGTTCGGGAGGATGCTCGACGAGCGGCTGAGCAAGCTCCACTTCTGGCTCATGTTCGTCGGCTTCAACGTGACGTTCCTGCCGATGCACATGCTCGGCCTGCTCGGCATGCCGCGGCGGGTCTACACGTACCACCACGGCGGGCTGTGGGAGATCTACAACCTCATCTCGTCGTCCGGCTCGGGCGTGATGGCGCTCTCGCTCCTCGTGTTCGTCGCCAACGTCTGGATCGCGCACGGGCTGCGCCGCGGCGTTCGGGTCGGCAACGATCCGTGGCTCGCCGACACGCTCGAGTGGTACACGACCTCGCCGCCGCCGCCGCACAACTTCGACGACGTGCCCTACGTGACGAGCGCGCGGCCGCTGCGCGACCTCCGCCGCCGCCTCGCGGAGGAGCCGGTATGACCGCGGCCGCCGGATCGTGGCTGCGCCTGAGCGCGCTCGTCGCGGCCGCGGGCACGGTGCTCGCCGTCGTCTCCGGGGCGTCGCACCTCGGCTCGACGCACCGCCTCGTCGCGGCGCTCGTGGCGCCGCCGCTCGCGGCGCTCGTCGTCTCGGCGTGGTACGCGCACCGGCGGCTGCTGCCGGCGACGCTCGCCGCCGCAGCGCTCTTCGCCGCGGCGGCCGCGCTGCCCGGACGAGACGTCCACCCGGCCTTCGCCGCGGCCGCCCTCGCCGCGCTCGCGGTCCTCGCCGTGCAGAGCTTCGCCGGCGAAGCGGCGCCGTCGGGAACGTGGCGCGACTACATCGCTCTCACGAAGCCGCGCATCATGTCGCTCCTGCTCGTCACCGGCTTCTGCGCGATGATCGCAGGCGCTCGGGGCTGGCCGGGAACCGGCCGCGCGGCGGCCGCGATGGTCGGGCTCGCGCTCGCGTGCGGCGGCGCCTCTGCGCTCAACCACTTCCTCGACCGGGACATCGACCCGTTGATGGGAGAGCGGACACGTTCCCGTCCCGTCGCGTCGGGCCGCGTCGCGCCGAGCCGCGCGCTCGAGTTCGGCCTCGCGCTCACCGCGTTCTCGTTCGTGCTGCTCGCGAGCGCCGTCAACCTCCTCACCGCCGCTCTCGCGCTCGCCGGGAACCTCTTCTACGTGCTCGTCTACACGCGCTGGCTCAAGCGCTCGACGCCGCAGAACATCGTCATCGGCGGCGCGGCCGGCGCGGTCCCGCCGCTCGTCGGCTGGACGGCCGCCACCGGACACCTGGGGATCGCGGCGCTGCTGCTCTTCGCCGTCGTGTTCGTCTGGACGCCGCCGCACTTCTGGGCGCTCGCGCTCCTGATCCGCGACAACTACGCGCGCGCGGGCGTTCCGATGCTGCCCGTCGTGCGAGGAGAACGGGCGACGGCACGGCAGATCGTCCTCTACTCGTTCGGCCTCGTCGCCGTGACGCTCCTGCCGTGGGCGTGGGGCGGCGCGGGCCCGCTCTACGTGGTCTGCGCGCTCGCGCTCGGCGCCGTCTTCGTCTGGCTCGCCGAGCGGCTGCTGCGCGAGACGACCCCGCGCCGGGCAATGCTCCTCTTCCACTACTCGCTCCTGTACCTCGCGCTGCTCTTCGCGGCGCTCGCCCTCGACGCGGTGGTCTAGCGGAATGGACCCGGAGCTCGCACGCCGCAACACGCGCCTCGGTTGGATGCTGTTCGGCGTGTTCCTCCTCATCTTCGCCGGCACGATCGGCGTCGCCCTGCTCTATCTCCACTTCAAGTAGTGGAGGGCATCTGGCTCGCTCGGCCGGACGAGCCGCCGGCGGGCGTGCCGGTCGCGGTCAAGGACCTGCTCGACACGGCCGGGCTGACGACGACGTATGGATCGGCGCTCTTCGCCGACCACGTTCCGGCCGCGAGCGCCGAGTCGGTGCGCCGGCTCGAGGCGGCCGGCTATGCGGTGGCCGGCAAGACGAACCTCCACGAGTTCGCCTACGGGATCTCCTCCCAGAACCCGCACTACGGGACGGTGCCGAACCCGGTCGCGCCGGGCCGGCTCGCCGGCGGCTCGAGCGGCGGCTCCGCGGCCGCGATCGCGGCCGGAGAGGTCGAGCTCGCCCTCGGCAGCGACTCCGCGGGTTCGATCCGGATTCCGGCCGCCTGGTGCGGGATCGTCGGCTTCAAGCCGACCTACGACCTCGTCCCCGCAGACGGCTGCTTCCCGCTCGCGCCGAGCTACGACGTCGTGGGGCCGCTGGCCTCGACGGTCGAGGGCTGCGTCGAGCTGCTGCAGGCGCTCGCGCCCGGGTTCGCGCCGGTCGGGCTCGAGACGCTCGAGGAGCTCGCGGTCGGCGTCGCCTGGATGGAGCACGCCGATCCGCTCGTGCGTGACCGCGTCGAGGCGGCTGCGGCGCTCTTTCCGCGCCGGAGGCGCGTCGAGTTCCCGCTCGCACCCGAGGACCGCGCGCTCTTCATGCGCGAGGCGGCCGACGTCCACCGCGTGCTCTTCCCGGGCAACGAGGAGCTCTACGGGGAGAACGTCCGCGGCAAGATCGAGCGCTGCCTCGCCGTGGACGACGCCGCTGTTGCGGCTGCCGCGCGCGAACGCGAGGCGTATCGGGCGCGGGCGGAGGAAGCGCTCGGGGAGCTCGACCTGCTCGTGACGCCCGCGCTCGCGTTCGTCGCGCCGCCGGCGGACGTCGACGAGCTCACGATCCGCGGTCGCGGGACGCTCCTCACGTATCCGTTCAACGCGCTCGGCTGGCCCGCGCTGGCGCTGCCGTGCGGCCCGGCGGAGAGCGGGCTGCCGGCTTCCGTTCAGCTCGCGGGCCGCGCGGGAGATGACGCGCGCGTGCTCGCGGCCGGCTCGCTCCTCGCATCCCTCATTCGAGGGAGACCTCGCCCGTAGCGGCTGCCGACAACGACAGGGACGATGCGCGTCGTCCGCCTTGTGATCCCGCTCGCAGCCGTCCTCGCCGGCGTGCTGGCGACCTCGTCGCCCGCCGCGGTGAAGGCGCCGACCGGCCTGCACGGATTCCTGCTCAGCGCGAACGAGAAAGTCACCCACACCTTCCACCGCACGCCGTCGTTCGCGTGGCGGCCCGTGACGGGCGCCGACCACTACGAGCTGCAGCTCTCGACCAGCGCGACGTTCCGCGAGAACGGGATCATGTACGACGACGCGAGCCTCACGACGCCGGTCGCGGCGCCGCCGGTCACGCTGCCGTGGATCAGCGGCTCGCCGTACGCTCTCTACGCTCGCGTCCGGGCCGTCTTCAGCCAGGCTCGCGCCTCGGCCTGGAGCAAGCCCTTCGGCTTCGACGTCCTCCCGCCGGCTGCTCCCAAGCCGATGACCGCCGCGCCGGGATTGCTGCGCTGGACGCCCGTCGACGGCGCCGACGGCTACGAGGTGTGGCTGCTCGGGCCCGACAAGATCGAGCCCGTCCACACGAATGTCCTGGACGAGCGCGAGTACTACGCCTTCCACCCGACCCAGCAGTGGATCGGCGACGTCCGCTGGCGCGTGCGGGCCATACGCGACGACCTCACCGGCAGGGTGAACGGCGTGCCTGCGGCGCTCTACGGCCCGTGGAGCAAGGTCTACACCTCGACGAACCCGACGCCGTCGAACGGGCCGATCAAGCTCGGGAGCACGATCTCGGACATCGTCTCCAACGGCAGCCTCACCTCGAAGGCGCACGAGCTGACGCCTGCGTTCACCTGGTCGGGCGACGAGTCCCTCTCGGGCGTCGCCGGGGAGTTCTTCCGGGTCTACGTGTTCACCGACAAGGAGTGCCTGAATCGCGTCTACTCGAGCCCGCTGATCGAGTCTCCGGCGTATGCGCCGAGGCTGGGCGGGCCGCTCGCGATGCCGCAGGACCCGGGAGACGCCGCCGGCGCCGCGGAGGCGTACCTCGGCGACGGCACCGAGGCCAACGACCTCACGTACGACCTGGAGTCGATCACGCCGACGGAGCAGCTGCCTGCTGCGACTCCGACGACGACTCTGCCCGGCGGATCGTCGGGCCTCACGATCTCCGGCAACCCCGGTCCCCCGGTCGATCTGTGGGACACGAACTGGCCCGAGAGCGGCTACTACTGGACGGTGATTCCGGTCGCGGCCGTCGGTGACGGCAGCGCGACGGTCGTCGCGCCGGGCGCGCTCGCCAATGCGACCGTCGTGCCGATGAGCTCGACCTTCGGGCTCGAGGTCGGCGACGTCGTCGCGATCGGCAGCGGACCCAACCAGGACAGCGGGAAGATCATCGCCGTCGGCCCCACCTCGATCACGCTCGATACCCCGCTCTCCCACAACCATGGGCCCGGCGACCCCGTGACGACGACGCCGATCCGCTATGTCGACCTCGAGCTCGCCCAGGACGCCTGCGCGGCGGGCCGTGTCCAGCGCTTCGGCGTCGCGAGCGCGCCGTCGCTCACGACCGGCTCGGCGCCCTACGCCACCGGACTCTCGTCGAAGGGCCGGCTGATCACGTCGGTGCGGAGCGCGCGCTTCTACGGCGAGCCGCTCGTCGCCTGGACGCCCGCTGCGAGCGCCCGCGTGTACGAGGTGCAGTGGAGCCGGCGCCGGTATCCGTTCAATCCGCAGGCGGACCCGAGCACGGGAGCCCAGGGCATCCTCACCATGGCGACCTCGGCGGTGCTGCCGCTCAAGCCCGGCACCTGGTGGTACCGCGTCCGCGGCTTCGACTACAACCTGCCGACGAACTCGCAGCAGATGGCGTGGTCGACGCCCCAGAAGCTCGTCGTCGCCCGGCCGCGGTTCCGCGTGGCGGCTGTCAAGACCGCCCGCAAGCAGAAGTAGCAGCTACCGAAGTAGCAGCTACCGCGTCGCCGCGATCGCGGCCGCCTCGTAGACCGGATCAGGGGTGAAGCGCTCGAGCTCGTCCGAGAGCACGTCGCTCGGCGCCGGCGGGTCGCCGGGCGGGAAGGGCACCGCCTCGCCGTCGAGCTCGACGCCCTCGAGCCGCTCCGCCGGCACGTGCTCGACGGCGATGTCCTCGCGTCCGAGACGCGAGCGCAGCCAGCCGCCGAGCAGCCACGCCTGCGCCGCCGTCCCGTGCACGCGCAGCGCCCCCACCTCGGCGATCGCCGGCCACAGCGTCGCGAGGTGCGCGCGCCAGCGCGACGTGCGCGCCCACGCGATGTCGGATGCTGCGCAGCGGGAGAACAGGCTCGCCAGCCGCCCGTAGGCGAACGGAACCTCGTCCTCGTCCCATTCCGTCGAGTCGACGATCAGGCGGTCGGTCACGCCGACGAGCTGGTCGAGCTCCGTCGCGCCCCAGGGCGGCTCGCCCCGCCAGCGCAGGAAGACCGGCAGGCCGGAGATCAGGAGCGGTTCGACGACGCTTGCCGGCGCCTTCGCCCGCATCCCGCGCAGCGTGAGCTCGATCACCTCGGTCACGACGCCGCGCTCCGTGCCCGGCACCTCGTAGCGCTCGACCGCCGCCCTCGCGTCGATCCGGCTCTCGCTCGCATCCGGGTCGGGTAGGAGGATGATCGTGCGCGACGGGTGCAGCTCCGCCATGCCCGCGAGCGCCGCCCGCGCCCTCTCGGCCCACGGCTCGGGCACCCAGGCGAGGTGCGTCATCACCGAGGTGCGCATGCTGGGAGACTGGGCTGCCGTCTCGGCGCGTAGACGGGCGAGCGCCGCGTCGACGTCGGCCAGGCGGACGCCCTCGCCCGACCAGCTCAGTTCCGTCGCCATGAGCGGCCGTCGCGCTGCAGGAGGTCGTCGGCGCTCGGAGGCCCCCACGATCCCGCCGGATAGTTCGGGAAGCCGGGCCGGTCGCGCTGCCACGCCGAGACGATCGCGTCGACGAGCAGCCATTGCTCCTCGATCTCGTCGGCCCGCGTGAACAGGGTCGAGTCGCCGAGCAGCGTGTCGAGGATGAGGCGCTCGTAGGCCTCGGGCATCCCCGTGCGGAAGGCGCCGCCGTAGAGGAAGTCCATGTGCACGGTGCGGATCGTCATCCCCTGCCCGGGCACCTTCGCCCCGATCGCCAGCGAGACGCCCTCGTCCGGCTGGACGTGGACGAGCAGGACGTTCGGGCGCAGCCCTTCCGAGGCCGTCTCCTCGAACGGCGGATGCGGCGCGCGCTTGAACTGGATCGCGATCGTCGTCTCCCGCCGCGCGAGCCGCTTGCCCATCCGGACGTAGAACGGCGTGTCCGCCCAGCGCCAGTTGTCGACGAAGAGCTTCGCGGCGACGTACGTCTCGGTCATCGAGTCCGGCGCGACCCCTTCCTCCTCGCGGTAGGCGACGACCTCCTCGCCCTCGACGAAGCCGCGGCCGTACTGGCCGCGCACGACCGACCTCGGCCCGGGCGTGTGGAGCGACCGCAGCACCTTCACCTTCTCGTTGTGCACGGCATCGGAGGTGAAGTCGATCGGCGGCTCCATCGCCGTGAGCGCGAGCAGTTGCAGGAGGTGGTTCTGGAAGATGTCGCGGATCGCTCCAGCCTGCTCGTAGTAGCCCGCGCGCGCCTCGATTCCGATCGACTCCGCGACGGTGATCTGGACGTGGTCGATGAACTGGCGGTTCCAGATCGGCTCGAAGATCCCGTTCGCGAACCGCAGCGCCAGCATGTTCTGGACGGTCTCCTTGCCGAGGTAGTGGTCGATGCGGAAGATCTCGTCCTCGCGGAAGTACTCGCGGAGCTTCGCCGTCAGCGTCCGCGCAGACTCGAGGTCGTGGCCGAACGGCTTCTCGACGATCACCCGCGTCCAGCCGCGCCCGTCCCGCCGCTTGCCGAGCGCGTCGACGATTGTCGGGAACGCCGGCGGCGGCACGGCGAGATAGAAGGCGCGGTTCCCGCCGAGCTCGAGCTCCCCGTCGAGCTTCTCGAGCAGGTCGTGGAGCTTGTTCTCCCCGCCCGCGTCGGCGAAGTCGGTCGCGACGTAGTGGAGCTGCCCGGCGAGCTCGTCCCACACGTCGTCGCGGAACGGGTCGCGCGCGTGCTGCTGGACGGCGCCCTTCATCTCCTCGCGCCAGGAGTCGTCGTCGCCCTCGGTGCGCGCGACGCCGACGATCGCGATGCGCGGCGGGAGCAGCCTGCGGACGGCGAGCGCGTACAGCGCCGGCAGGAGCTTCTTGTGCGTGAGGTCGCCGGAGGCGCCGAAGATGACGAGCGCGCAGGGATCGGGCGTCCGGCGCAGCGAGAGGCCCACCTCGAGCGGGTTCTCCTCCCGCTGCTGCGGCTGCGCGGTCTCGGTCACTGCTCGGGAGTCTTCTCGAGATGGCCGCCGAAGGCGCGCCGCATCGCGGAGAGGACGCGGTTGCCCCACTCGCCCTCGCCGCGGGAGGCGAAGCGGTCGAAGAGCGAGGCCGCGAGGACCGGCGCGGGCACGCCCTCCTCGACGGCCGCCTGGACCGTCCAGCGACCCTCGCCGGAGTCGCTCACCCGTCCCGCGTATTCGTCGAGATCCGGCGAGGCGTGCAGCGCCTCGGCCGTCAGGTCGAGGAGCCACGACGCGATCACCGAGCCACGGCGCCAGACCTCCGCGACCGCGCCCACGTCGAGCTCGTACTTGTAGTGATCGGGATCGCGCAGCGGCGTCGTCTCGGCGTCGGTCTCCTGCGTGTGGAAACCGATGTTCGCGTGCTTGAGGACGTTCAGGCCCTCGGCGTACGCCTGCATCACGCCGTACTCGATCCCGTTGTGGACCATCTTCACGAAGTGGCCCGCGCCCGACGGGCCGCAGTGGAGCCAGCCCTGCTCCTCCGGCGCCGGGTCGCCGGCGCGCCCGGGCGTGCGGGCGGCGGCGTCGGCTCCCGGCGCGAGCGCCTCGAGCACCGGCGCGAGTCGGCCGACCGCCTCGTCGTCGCCGCCGACCATCAGGCAGTAGCCGCGCTCCCGACCCCAGACCCCGCCGCTCGTGCCGACGTCGACGTAGTGGATCTTCCGGTCGCGCAGCTCGGCCGAGCGGCGGAGGTCGTCGACGTAGTACGAGTTCCCGCCGTCGACGATCGTGTCGCCTTCCGCGAGATGCGGGGCCAGCTCGCCGACGACGGAGTCGACGATGCCCGCCGGCACCATCAGCCAGACCGAGCGGGGCGCGTCGAGCTGCTGCACGAGCTCCTCGAGCGACGACGCGGTGCGCGAGTCGACATTGGGGTCGAACGTCTTCACGTCGTGACCCGCCGCGCGCAGGCGCTCCGTCATGTTCGCGCCCATCCGGCCGAGTCCCACCATTCCGAGCTGCATCGCTACAGGTCCTCCAATCGCACGCGCGCGACCCGCCGGCCGCGCTCCTCGAGCGTCGCGAGGTCGCCTGCGGCCTGCGCTCGGATCAGCCGCCGGAAGCCGAACGGCTTGCCCGGGATCGGCAGCTCCTCGCCCTCGTCGTCGACGACCTGGAGGAAGAGGCCGGTGTTCGGGCCGCCCTTGTGGAGCTGGCCGGTCGAGTGCATGTAGCGCGGGCCGTAGCCGTGCGTGACGACGCAGCCGCTCTCGCGGCGCAGCCGCGCCACGAGAGCGGCGATTCGCAGGTCGTTCTCCCGGCGCGGCTCGACGAACGCCTGGACGCAGACGTAGTCGCCCTCGTGCGCTTGCGCGAGCAGCTCCTCGACCGAGCCCTGCGGCTCGAGCTCGGGCTCCTCGCCGGTCGCGAGCACCTCGTTCGTCTTGTCCTTCGCCGCCTGCACGTCGGGCTGGTTGAAGGCGTCGATTCCGAGATAGGCGCCGGCGACCGCGACTGCGAACTCCCAGCGGAAGAACTCGGCTCCGAGCGCGAGCGGCTCGGGAACCTCCGCCTCGGCCGCCTGCCGGTCGGCTCCATCCGGCGACTCGCCGGGCGCCGGGATCAGCCCCTTGCCCTGCTTGCCGGTCGACTCTGCGATCAGCTGCTCGGCCCAGAGCCCGAAGCCGCCGCCCGACTCGGCGATGCAGATCTTGTCCCGCCCCTCGCGCCAGCCCTCGCCGAAGCCGCTGCCGAGCTCGTAGCCCGGATTGCCCTCCTCCCGACGGCACGCGCCGGCCATCTCCTCGGCCGGCGCCAGGAGCGCGTCGACGTCGATTCCCATCAGCGCCGCCGGCACCATCCCGAACCGCGAGAGCGCCGAGTAGCGGCCGCCGATCGAGGGCTCGCCGGCGAAGACGCGGCGGAAGCCGCGCTCGCGCGCGAGCTGCTCGAGCTGCGAGCCCGGATCCGTGATCGCGGCGAACCGGGCGCCGTGACCGCCTGCGCGCTCCCAGAAGTAGTCCGTGTGCGAGCGCGTCTCGAGCGTCGATCCCGACTTCGAGGCCGAGAGGAAGAGCGTCCGCTCGAGGTCGATCGACGTCTCGAGCGCCCGGATCGCCCGCGGGTGCGTCGTGTCGAGGACGTGAAAGGACTCGACGCCGAACGTGCGGCGCAGCACCTCGGGCGCGAGGCTCGAGCCGCCCATCCCGAGGAGGACGAACGTGTCGATGCCGTCGGCGTGGACCTCCGCGGCGAACGCGGTCAGCTCGCCGGCGCGCTCGCGCATCCGCTGCGGCTCGTCGAGCCAGCCGAGCCACTTCGCCTCGTCGCTCCCGGTCCAGACGCCGGCGTCGCGCTCCCAGATCCGGCGGACGAGCTCGGCGCCGTCCATCATGCGCCGACGAGCTCGCCGCGCTTCGCGCGCACGCCGTCGAGCAGCTCGGCGAACGAGTCCGCGAACTTCTGCACGCCCTCGCGCTCGAGCGTCTCGGTCACGTCGTCGTAGTCGATCCCGACCGCCGCGAGCCGCTCGAGCAGCTCGCGCGCCTCGTCGACGGCCTCGCAGACGGTGTCGCCGCGCACCTCGCCGTGGTCCTGGAAGGCCTCGATCGTCTCCTCCGGCATCGTGTTCACCGTGTGAGGGCCGATCAGCTCCTCGACGTAGAGGACGTCCCGGTACGCGGGATTCTTCGTCGAGGTCGAGGCCCAGAGGCAGCGCTGCGGCAGCGCGCCGCGGGCGGTGAGCGCCTCCCAGCGCGGGCCGGAGAACGCCTCGAGATAGTGCTCGTACGCGAGCCTCGCGTTGGCGACCGCGAGCTTGCCGCGCAGCGCGAGGGCCTCGTCCGAGCCGACCGCGTCGAGCCGCTTGTCGGTCTCCGTGTCGACGCGGGAGACGAAGAAGCTCGCCACCGAGCGCACGCTCGCAGCGTCGCCGCCCGACTCGACGAGCCGCTCCAGCCCCCGCAGATACGCGTCGACGACCTCGCGGTAGCGCTCGAGGGAGAAGATCAGCGTGACGTTGATGCTGCGATTCGCGGCGATGCAGTCCTCGATCGCCGGCAGGCCTTCCTTCGTCGCCGGGATCTTCACGTAGAGGTTCGGGCGCTCGATCCATTCGTGGAGACGGATGGCCTCGTCGTACGTCCGCTTCGTGTCGTGGGCCAGCGTCGGGTCGACCTCGAGCGACACGTACCCGTCCTCGGCGTTTCCTTCGTGCACCGCCGCGAGCTGGTCGAGCGCCGCCTCGACGTCGCGCACCGCGAGCTGGAGGAAGATCTCCTTCGCGTCGTCCTCGTGGGGGAGCAGCTCCTTCAGCTGCTCGTCGTACGCGTTGCCGTGGGAGATCGCCTTCTGGAAGATCGTCGGGTTGGACGTCACGCCGACGACGGCGTCCTCGTCCATCAGCCGCTTCAGCTCGCCCTGCTCGAGCATGTCGCGCGAGAGGTAGTCGATCCAGACCGACTGCCCGCGCGCGCTCAGCTCGTGGAGTCTCGACTCAGCCATTCCTCATCCCTTCCTCCATTCGTCGCACCTGCTCCAGTCTGGCGGCGTGACGCTCTTCTCCGTCGAATCGTGCCGCCAGAAACGTGCGTACGAGATCGGCCGACAGGCTCGGACCGACCACCTCGGAGCCGAGGCAGAGGACGTTCATGTCGTCGTGCTCGACGCCCTGGTGCGCGGAGTAGGCGTCGTGGCAGATCGCGGCGCGGATCCCGGCGACCTTGCACGCGGCGACGGCCGCGCCCACACCGGAGCCGCAGACGAGGACGCCGCGCTCGGCCCGCCCTTCCTTGATCGCCGCGGCGATCTGGGCCGCCTTCTCGGGATAGTCGATCCGGACGGCGTCCGTGTCGGTGCCGAGGTCGACGACGTCGTGGCCGCCCGCGCCCAGCGTCCCGAGGATCGCGTCGCGGAGGTGGACGCCTCGATGGTCGAACGCCACGGCAACCTTCACGCCGGGGACGCTAACGACTCGGCAGCCTCCGCGCGGGGAGGCTCTCCCTCCCTAGAATCGTCCGGGTGACCGCGAAGGACGTCGAGCTCTGGCGCGAGCTGGGGCAGCAGCTCCGGGTAGACGCGATCCGGCCGGCGGCGACGGCGGGCTCGGGCCATCCGACCTCCGGCATGTCCGCCGCCGACCTGATGGCGGTGCTGATGGCGAAGTACCTGCGCTTCGACTTCGACGACCCGCGTGACCCGCACAACGACCGGCTCGTCTTCTCGAAGGGCCACGCCTCGACGCTCCTCTATGCGATGTTCCGCGCCGCCGGCGCGATCTCCGACGAGCAGCTGCTCTCGTACCGGCAGTTCGACTCCATCTTCGAGGGGCATCCGACGCCGCGCATCCCTTGGGTCGACGTCGCGACCGGCTCGCTCGGCCAAGGCCTGCCCTATTCGGTCGGGATGGCGCTCGCGGGCAAGAAGCTCGATCGCCTGCCCTTCCGGGTGTGGACGCTCTGCGGCGACAGCGAGATCGCCGAGGGCTCGCAGTGGGAGGCGCTCGAGCACGCCGCCTTCTACGAGCTCGACAACCTCGTCGCGATCTTCGACGTGAACCGTCTCGGCCAGCGCGGCGAGACGATGCACGGCTGGGATCTCGATTCGTATGCGCACCGTGCGCGCGCGTTCGGCTGCCACGCGATCGAGATCGACGGTCACGACCTCGAGGCGATCGACCGCGCGTACGCCGAGGCGCTCGACGTCTCGGGGCAACCCGTCGTCATCGTCGCGAGGACGATCAAGGGCAAGGGCGATCCCGAGGTCGAGGACAGGAACGGCTTCCACGGCAAGCCCCTCGACAACTCCGACGAGGTGGTCGCGGCGCTCGGCGGCGTCCGGAACCTGCGCGTCGAGGTGGCGAAGCCCGACACGAGCGGCGCGCGCAACGAGTTCCCGGGCGCCCCCCTCGAGCTGCCGCGCTACGAGCTCGGCCAGGAGGTCGCGACGCGGAAGGCGTACGGCGACGCCCTCGCGGCGCTCGGCAAGGCGCGCGGCGACGTCGTCGCGCTCGACGGCGAGGTCTCCAACTCGACGTTCGCGCAGGAGTTCCGCGACGAGATCCCCGACCGCTACTTCGAGATGTACATCGCCGAGCAGCAGCTCGTCGCCACGGCGGTCGGGATGCAGGCCCTCGGCTGGCGCCCCTTTGCGTCGACCTTCGCGGCGTTCCTCTCGCGCGCGTACGACTTCATCCGCATGTCCGCGATCAGCCGCGCGAGCTACTGCCTCTGCGGCTCGCACGCGGGCGTCTCGATCGGCGAGGACGGGCCGTCGCAGATGGCGCTCGAGGACATCGCCGCGCTTCGCGCCGTCCACGGCTCGACGGTGCTGCATCCTTGCGACGCGAACCAGACGGCGAAGCTCGTCGCGAAGATGGCGGATCTCGACGGCATCTCGTACCTGCGGACGCTGCGGCCGGCGACGCCGGTCGTCTACGGGCCCGACGAGGAGTTCGAGGTCGGCGGCTCGCGCACGCTGCGCGAGGGCGGCGACGTGGCCCTCGTCGGCGCCGGGATCACCGTCCACGAGGCGCTGAAGGCGGCGGAGACGCTCGCGCAGGACGGGATCGAGGCGCGCGTGATCGACCTCTACTCGATCAAGCCGCTCGACGAGGAGACGCTTCGCTCGCTGGCCTGCCCGATCGTCACCGCCGAGGACCACTGGCCCGAGGGCGGGCTGGGCGAGGCCGTCCTCTCGGCGCTCGGAGACTCGGACGAGCGGCCGCAGGTCGTCCGGCTGGCCGTGTACGGGATGCCGCACTCGGGCAAGCCCGCGGAGCTGCTCGCCGAGGCGGGGATCGACGCCGCCGGCATCGCGGCCGCCGCGCGGCGGCTCGTCGGGGCTCACGCCCGCGCGTCGTAGAGCGCGTCGTAGAGCTGCCGTTGCGCCTCGCGTGCCGTGCGGTACGCCTCGGCACGGTGCTCACGCGGGTGGAGGACGTCGCCGAGCGGGGCGGGGTCGGCCTCGTGTCCCTCCCGCGCGAGCGCGAGCACCGCGGCGCCCCGGAGCGACGCCTCCGGCACTCCCGAGATCCTGACCGGACGCGCGAGCGCGTCGGCCATGATCTGCACCCAGTCGCGGTCGCGGAGGAGCCCGCCGCCCGTCGCGACCACCTCGCGCAGGTCGGGCAGCAGGTCGGCGATCGCCGCGAAGCGGAAGGCGACGCCCTCGAACGCCGCCTGGCGGATGTCGAGCGCCGTCGTCGCCAGCGTGAGGCCGTGGATCGTGCCGCGCGCCTCGGGGTTCCAGCCGGTCGAGCGCTCGCCGCCGAGGAAGGGCAGGAACACGAGTCCGTGGTCGTGCGGGTCGCGATCTTCCAGTGAGCCCTCCGCGCCGGCGAGCGTCCGCTCGAGCCAGGCGTGGAGGTTCCCGCCGTCGGAGAGCGCCCCGCCCTCGACGACGCGGCGCTCGTCCGCGAGGTAGAGGAAGAGACCGGGCTTCGGCTGCGGCCGCTCGCTCTCGTAGACGATGCGCAGCGCCCCCGACGTCCCCACCATCAGCGCAGCGCGCTCCCGCCCGACGCAGCCCGCGCCGAGGTTCGAGCACGCGGCGTCCACCCACAGCGGCACGTCGGCGATCTGCGGCAGCCGGTCGCGCTCGATGCGGAGCGCCGCGAGCAGCTCCTCGTCCCAGTCGCGCGTCGTCAGGTCGAGCAGGCCGCTCGACGACGCCATCGACAGGCTCGTTTCGGGGGCGCCGCGGAGATAGTCGGCGAAGGAGACGAACCACGCCGCGTCGCGAAAGATCTCCGGCTCCGTCTCGGCGAGCCAGGCGAGCTTCGCGGGCCAGTACGACGGGTGGAGGAAGGCCCCTGTGCGGGCGTGCACCTCCTCTGCGTCGAGCTGCCGGGCGAGCCACTCGGCCGCTGCCGCGCTGCGCGTGTCGCGCCAGCCGAGGATCGGCGTGAGCGCGTTCCAGCTCTCGTCGACCGCGACGAGGCTGTGCGCGAAGCACGAGAGGCCGGCGGGCTCGTGGCCGTGGAGGACGCGATGGACGGCGGCGACGACCTCGTCCGCGTCGAGCGTGTCGTACCGCTCCTGGCGCAGCTTCCCGTCCGGGCTCCCGTGCTCGTCGAACCGCTGCGCCCGCACCGACGAGGAGCCGACGTCGAGGGCGAGAGCGTGGCTCAAGGGCTCATGCCGCCCATCTGCAGCTGCCGCGGCCGCGCCATGCCGTAGCCCGCTCCACGCGCCGAATCTACCCTGGAAGCCACATGGCCGTCGTGATCGCATCCAATCTGCGCAAGGAGCTCGCGGGCTCCCTCCTCTTCGACGGCGTCTCGTTCTCCGTCGAGCGGCGCGACCGCGTCGCGCTCACGGGCCCGAACGGCGCCGGCAAGACGACCTTGCTCCGGATCCTCGCCGGCGAGACCGAGAAGCACGGGGGCGAGCTCGCGTTCTCGAAGGGGACGCGCGTCGCGCTCCACGACCAGCGTCCGCCGCTCGAGGTCGAGCTGACGCTGCGCGAGTACGTCCTCTCCGGGGCGCGTGATCTCGTCGCGCTGGAGGGGGAGCTCGCGCGCCTCCAGCAGGCGATGGCGGACGGCGCGCACGACCAGGCGACGCTCAAGCGCTACGCCGAGGCGATCGCGCGGCTCGAGCACGCTGGCGGCTGGGGCTGGCGCGACCGCGCGACCTCCGTGCTGCGCGGGCTCGGCTTCGCAGACGACGATCTCGACCGGTCGCTGCGGACGTTCTCGGGCGGCGAGCTGACGCGGGCGTCGCTCGCGCGTGCGCTCGGCGGCGACCCGGATCTCCTCCTGCTCGACGAGCCGACGAACCACCTCGACGTCGAGAGCCTCGAATGGCTCGAGCGCGAGCTCTCGTCGCTCGACGCGGCCGTGATCCTCGTCGCGCACGATCGCTGGTTCCTCGAGGCCGTGACGACCGCGACGCTCGAGCTCTCGGCCGGCCGGGGCACGTTCTTCCCCGGTCCGTGGCACGCGTGGCGCCGCGAGAAGGCGGCCCGAATGCTCCACGCGCAGAAGGAGGTCGACCGCGTCCAGGCGGACATCGAGCGACTGGAGCGCTTCGTCGAGCGGTTCCGCTACAAGAGGTCGAAGGCGAGGCAGGCGCAGGCGAAGCTGACGCAGATCGGTCGCCTCGAGCAGGAGCGGTCGGCCGCCGCCGGCGAGGTCGAGCTGCTCACGCGGCGTACGCGCGGCCTCGGCTTCGAGTTCCTCAAGCCCGCGCGCAGCGGCCGCGTCGTGGTCGAGGCGGACGGGGTGGACGTCTTCGTTCCCGGCAGCGAGAGGCTGCTGCTGCAGCAGGCGTCGTTTGCGCTCGAGCGGGGCGAGCACGTCGCGCTCGTCGGCCCGAACGGCTCGGGCAAGACGACGCTGCTCGAGCGGATCGTCCACGGAGAGGGTCTTCGGATCGGGCACGGCGTCGAGATCGGCTACTTCTCCCAGCAGGAGACGGAACTCGACACCCGCGGCTCCGTCCTTCAGTGCGTCCAGTCGATGACCGGGCTCTCGCGGCCCGACGCGCAGAGCCTGCTCGGCCGCTTCCTCTTCTCCGGCTGGGACGAGCACGAGAAGGCCGTCGCCGTCCTCTCGGGCGGCGAGCGGCGGCGGCTCGCGCTCGCCGTCACGGTCGCGTCGGGCGCGAACTTCCTCGTCCTCGACGAGCCGACGAACCACCTCGACCTCGAGAGCCGCGAGGCGCTCGAGTCGGCGCTCGTCGCCTTCCCCGGGACGGTGCTGCTCGTCTCGCACGACCGCGCCCTCCTCGATGCGGTCGCGGAGCGCACGCTCGCGATCGAGGACGGCGAGCTGCACGGCTACGACGGCGGCTGGGCGGAGATGCTGCGCCGCCGCGACGAGCGGGCGGCGCGGGTGGCGGCGACGCCTCCACCGCCGAAGCCGAAGGCCGCGAAGCCGAAGGCCAAACAGGCGTCGACGCCGAAGCGTCGTCCCTCCGAGCTCGAGCGGATCGAGGCGGAGATCGCCGCGCGCGAGACCGAGGTCGCCGAGCTGGAGGCGAAGCTCGCGGCGGACTGGTCGGACGTCGACGTCCTCGCGGCGCACAAGCGCAGCCGCGACGCGCTCACTGCGCTCCTCGAGCGCTGGGAAGAGCTCTTCGACCAGGCCCAGGCGTAGCCGGCTACGCCCAGAAGCGCTCGAACGCCGAGTCGAGCGGCACCGCGGTGACCTCCTGCCACAGGCCGTCCTTGCAGCGGATCACGAACGCCTGGTCGACGTCGAGGTCGATCCCGTTGCGGCTGCCGGTGGCGCGGTAGATCGCGATCGCCC
>Ga0335081_10003819_pt1 | contig 23741 bp, 17 predicted proteins | sample Lox_Sample_35_FD_206713 | JGI IMG/M metagenome (GOLD analysis project Ga0335081, IMG submission 206713) | Soil microbial communities from Loxahatchee National Wildlife Refuge, Florida, United States - Lox_Sample_3.5 | ecosystem: Environmental > Terrestrial > Soil > Wetlands | place: USA...
ATCTGGTGGTTCGTTGGTGCCAAGACCCCGCAGCCGCCGCAAGCCGCCGTGCCACCGCAACCGCAGGCCGCCGTGCCGTCGGCCGCGCCGGCACCGCCTCCGGGTCAGTCAGCCAAGCCAAGCATCGACCCGGTCCTGGTCGGAACCTTCGCGCATGACGGCATCATCGACGATTACGACTGGCGTTTCGTCTATTCGATCGCGGCGGCGGGGACCTACCGCCTGGTAACCACGGTCGAGGAGGACGGCACCTATCAATCGGGCAACGGCCGGTACCGCACCGTCAACACGCGCGGCCGTGTGCGTACCGGGACTTACCGCGCGGTCGGCAACGGAGGCATCGAGGTCAAGGGCGCAACCGTCGCGGCTGTATTCTTTCCCGCGCAGCCGGGTGGTCCGGTCGATCAAGCGAACCCGGTCATGCTCGGAATCTGGCGCGCCACGACCGTGCAGAGCGGCGTAACCTGGACGCTGACGATCGAGAACCGCCCCGACGGCACCTACCACTATCAGGCGCGCGCCGAGGACAACGGCACCTGCGCCGCCTCCGACCAGCGCTGGCGCACGACCTCGGCGGTTACCGGCCAATCCAACGCCGGAACCTATCGAGTGGTGGACGCCCGCGACGTCGAGATTATCGGCACGGGCGGTCCGGTGACCTGGCAGAGGCAATAAGCGCGGCGCGCCGGCACGCATCCGGCCGCGATCATGCCCGCCGGCAAGACATTCGCCGACGATCACTCCGCCGCCACCGTCGCCTTCGCCGCGATCTGCTCGCTCACGAGCTTCTGCAGCGCCTGCAGGTCGGGCTTGCCCGAGCCGAGGAGCGGCAGCCTGTCGACCACGATGAGCTCGGCCGGGAACATCAATTCGGACGCGTGCTGGCTGCGGGCGTAGGCTTGGAAATCGGCGCGCGTGGCGCCGTGCTTGTCGGTGACGAGAATGAGCCGCTCGCCCTTGCGCGCGTCGGGGACGGCGACGACCGCGGAGACGTAGTTCGGCCACAGCTCGGCGGCGAGCATCTCGACCGCGGCGAGCGAAACCATCTCGCCGCCGACTTTGGCGAAGCGCTTGGCGCGGCCCTTGATGGCGATAAAGCCCTGCTCGTCGATGGCGACGATGTCGCCGGTATCGTACCAGCCGTTCGGCGGCGGCTCGAGCACGCCGGGATGGTCGGAGCGCAGATAGCCGAGCATGACGTTCGGGCCGCACACGAACAGCCGGCCCCCCTCCTCGACGCCGGGCACCTTCTCCAGGCGCGCCTCCATGCCCGGCAGCAGGCGGCCGACGGTGCCGAACTTGTTGAACATCGGAGTGTTGAGCGCCAGCACCGGCGAGGTTTCGGTCACGCCATAGCCTTCGAGAATGCGCATGCCGAATTTTTCCAGATAGACGCGGCGCGTCGATTCCTTGACCGGCTCGCCGCCGGAGACGATGCAGCGCAGCGAGCGGAAGTCGTAGGCGTTGGCGAAGCGCGCATAGCCGGCGAGGAAGGTGTCGGTGCCGAACAGATAGGTGGCGCAGATGCCGTAGACCAATTCCGGCACGGTGCGGTAGTGCAGCGGCGAGGGATAGAGGAAAGTCGGCACGCCGGAAATAAGCGGCAGCACGATGCCGCCCATGAAGCCGAACGAATGGAACGTCGGCAGCGCCATGAACAGCCTGTCCTCGCGACCGAAATCGATACGGGCTTCGACCTGGGCGACATTCGTCAAGACGTTGCGATGGGAAAGAACCACGCCCTTGGGCGTGCCTTCGGTGCCGGAGGTGAACAGGACCACCGCCCAATCGTCGGGCTTGCGCGCGACCAGCGGTTTTTTCGCCCGCAGCGCACCGCGCAGCTTGTCGGCAAAGCTTACCGTCTTGCGGATGTCTTCCAGATAGACGATGCGGACCTTGTCCTCGATCGCGGCGACGAGCTTCTCCAGTCTGGCCTTCTCGATGAACGCCCGCGCGGTGAGGATGGTGTCGACTTGCGCCGCGCGGCAGGCCCCAAGCACGTTTGCAGCTCCCGACGTGAAATTGATCATCGCCGGAACGCGCCCGGCGGAAAGGAGCGAGAGCACGGTGACGACCACCCCGTTCGAGGTCGGCAGCATGACACCGACGGCGCGGCCCTCGGCAGCGAGCGGCATCAGCTTGGCGCCGAGGATGGCGGTCGCCTGCAGGAGCCGCTTATAGGTCAGCCGGCCGCTGACCGGATCCTCGAGCGCCAGCCACTTGCCGCCGTTGACCTCGGCCGCCTCGATGACCGCTTCGACGATGGTGCGGTCGGTCGAGGTGGTACGGAAGATCAGGTCGGACATCACGTCGTAGAGCGCCGCGCCGGCGGCGAGGCGCCGCTTTCGCCCGACGAGCTGCGGATCGATGTCGAGCTTCACCGGCTCGAGGATCGTCACCTTGATCTTCGGGAACAGCTGGCGGCGCACCTGCGTCTTCTTCAGCCGGCTGAAGATGGTGCGTTCCGGCCCGTCGATGCGCACCGGCACCACCATGGCGCCCGACTTGTCGGCGATCATCGCGGCGCCGTCATAGACCTTCATCAGCCGGCCGGTGATGGTGATGCGGCCTTCGGGGAAGATCACCAGCGAATCGCCGGCGCGCACCGCGTTGATGATGGTGCGCAGCGCCATCGGCTTGAGCGGGTCGAGCGCCATGGTGCGCACGAACCTCAGGAACGGCTGGATCCACCAGCGTTGCGACATCGCGACATCGATGGCGAACACCGGCCGCTTCGGCAGGATGGCGGTGGCGAGCGGCGGATCGAGGAAGCTCACATGGTTGAGCGCGATAATGGCGTTGGGGCCGGCCTTGGCGATGTTCTCCAGGCCCTTGACCTCGAGGTGATAGAAGGCGCGGAACACGATCGAGAGGAAATCATTGAGCCATCCCGCCGGCATGGTGCGGCCGATGACGACGGCGACGGCAAGATTGGCGATGCCGAGAAGCGCAAACAGCACCGACGCGCCGAGCCCGAGCTTCTGCAGCACGGCGAGGATGATCGCGCCGACGACCATGAAGGCGGCGTTGAGCACGTTGACTGCGGCGACGACGCGGGCGCGGCGGTCGGCGCCGGCCCAGGCCTGCACCGCCGAGAAGCTCGGCACGATGAAAAGGCCGCCGGCGATCGCGAGCCCGGCGAGGTCGATGGCGATATGGATGCTGTAGCGGGTGGCGAAATACTCGGCGATGCCGAGCGGTTGCGCCGCCGGCACGATCGCGGAGACGGTCCAGCCGAGATCGAGGCAAAACAGCCCGAGCAGCACCGCGGCAACGAGCGTGGGCAGCAGAATGATGCGTCCTGCCGCAAGCCAGGCGGCCAGCGCCGAGCCGACCCCGACCGCGATCGAGAAGATGGTGAGGAACAGCGTGACCACCGCTTCGCTGCCGCCGATGTAGAACGTCACCAGGGTCGGCAGCAGCGACAGCACCAGCGCGCCGACGAGCCAGAACCAGCTCACCACCAGCGCGCCCCACCACAGCCGGGCGTCGCCGCGCACATAGCTGACCAGACTCGCAGTCGAGGCGATGATGTTGCGGTTGACGACGAGATGCGGTGCGCCTTCGCCGCTCGGCGGGATGAAGCGGCTTGCGATCCAGCAGGCGAAGGCCGACACCATCATCAGCCAGGCAAAATGGATCGGATCGCCGCCGCCTCGCGCCGCGAGCCCTGCGACGATGGTGCCGAGCAGGATGGCGAGGAAGGTGCCGCCTTCGACCAGCGCGTTGCCGGCCGGCAGCTCGGCGCGGGCGAGGTGGTCGGGCAGGATGCCGTATTTGATCGGGCCGAACAGCGCGGCGATGACGCCGTAGAGGAACACCGCGAGGAACAGGAGAACGAGCGAATGGACGGCAAAGCCGGCGACCGCAAGCGCAGCGACGCCGATCTCGGCGAACTTCAGGCGCTGCGCCACCCACGCCTTGTCGTAGCGGTCGGCGATCTCGCCGCCGAGCCCGGAAAGGAAGAAGAACGGGACGATGAGCGTCGCCCCCGCAAGCGTGACCAGGGCGGCGGAATCGGCGCCCCCGACCTGGAACAGGATCACAAAAACCAGCGCGGTCTTGAGAAAATTATCGCCGAATGCCGAGAAGAACTGGCACCAGAACAGAGGCGCGAAACGCCGCGTCGTCAATAAGGACATGGTCCACTCGCTCTCCCGATCGGCGCTAACCCCGGTGTATTTTAAACCGCCAGGCCCGCGTTGGCGACGCGGGAATTGGCGCCGGCGGCCACATTCGTTCCCGCCTCGCCGCAGAGATTAGCGAAGCGGAATCAGCAGGCCGAGCGTCACGCCAAGCGATTGTTCATGCCCGCGACCGAAATTGTAGTTGACGATTCGCAGCTCCCCCGCTGGAAATCATAAGGAGCCTCGCGCGAAAGTCACGACCGTTTTGCCGCGCTACGTCCACAACTTGATGCCGGCAAGTTGCGCCCCGGAAAGTCACCAGGCCCTGGTCTGGCCAGGGCCTGGTATCGGACCGCCGCCCTCCGCGCGGGAGGCTAGAGACGCGGCGCGCGCTACTGCACGGTCTCGCCATGGAGAGCGAGATCGAGGCCGTTGCGTTCGACGTCCTCGCTCACCCGCAGACCGACGGTGAGGTCGACGACCTTGAGGATGATCAGCGTCACGACCACGTCGTAGACGAACACGCAACCGATGCCGATCGCCTGATTGAGGACTTGGCCGGGATTGCCTTCGATCAATCCGGCAGTGCCGCCAAATTCGCTGACCGCGAACACGCCGGTGAGCAGCGCGCCGGCCGCGCCGCCGACCGCGTGCACGCCGAACGTATCGAGCGCGTCGTCGTAGCCGAAGGTATGTTTGAGGCCGGTGCAGCCCCAGTAGCAGACGATGCCGGCGGCAAGCCCGATAAAGAACGCCCCGATCGGGCCGACGAAACCGGAGGCCGGCGTGATGGCGACAAGCCCGGCGACCGCGCCAGAGCAGATACCGATCACCGTCGGCTTGCCGCGCATGATCCACTCGACGATCATCCAGGTGAAGCCGGCGGTCGCGGTGGCAAGATGCGTGACCGCCATCGCCATGCCGGCCTGCATCCCGGCGCTCACCGCCGAGCCGGCGTTAAAGCCGAACCAGCCGACCCATAGGAGCGAAGCGCCGATCAGGGTCAGCACCATATTGTGCGGCGGCGCAGTATCCTTGCGCTTGCCGACCATCAGCGCCGCCATCAGCCCGGCGGTCCCGGAATTGACGTGCACCACGGTGCCGCCGGCGAAATCGAGCACGTGGAGCTTCGCATCGGGATTGGCGCTGTTGAACACGCCGTCCGGCCCCCACACCCAGTGCGCGATCGGCGAATAGACGAAGATCGCCCACAGGCCGATGAACCACAGCATCGCCGAGAACTTCATGCGCTCGGCGAATGAGCCGGCAATGAGCGCCGCGGTGATGATCGCGAAAGTCAGCTGGAACATCGAATAGACCGTCTCGGGGATCGTCGGCGCCAGCGGGTTGGGATTGCCGATGTTCTTGGCGGTGTCGCTCAAGATGCCTTGCAGGAAGGCGCGGTCGAGCCCGCCGATAAACGGCGTCCCCGAGCGGAAGGCGAGGCTGTAGGTCAGAAACAGCCACAGAATGCTGATCAGGCACGTGATGGCGAAACTCGTCATCACCGTGTCGCCGACGTTCTTCCGGCGCACCATGCCGCCATAGAACAAGGCCAGGCCCGGGATCGTCATCATCAACACGATCGCCATCGAGGTGAGCATCCAGGCGGTATCGCCGGAATTCGGCGCGCATTTCTCGAGCGTCTTGGCGTCGCAGGCCGGGGGCGGCGATTCGGCCGGCGCAGCGGCCGCCGGAGCTGCCGGCGTCGCCTGCGTCTGCGCCGAGGCGGCATGGAAGGCCGGCACGCTCAGCACCAGGGCGAGCAGGATTGCTCCAGCAAGGGCGAGGATCCCCGCACGCGAGAAGGTCGTCGGCGTCATGATTTCACTCCTGTCCATTTTGGGGGTGCGGGGCGGCTCAAAGCGCCGCGGCGTCGGTCTCGCCGGTGCGGATGCGCACCGCATGGTCGAGGCCGACCACGAAGATCTTGCCGTCGCCGATCTGTCCGGTTTTTGCCGCCGCCGCGATAGACTCGACGACCTTGTCGACCTGGTTGGCGGCGCAGGCGATCTCGAGCTTGATTTTCGGCAGGAAGCTCACGGCGTATTCGGCGCCGCGATAGATTTCGGTGTGGCCCTTCTGCCGCCCGTACCCTTTGACCTCGGTGACGGTCAGTCCCTGAACGCCGACCTTGGTCAGGGCGTCGCGGACCTCGTCGAGCTTGAAGGGCTTGATGATGGCGATGACGATTTTCATTGCTGCGTCTCCCCTCGCCCGCTCCTGCGCTGCAGCGACGGGGCGGACCCGAAGCCACGCAATGACCGCGCTCGAGCCTGCGGCCCGGCGGCCTTACCCTTCACCGGGCAATCAAACAGCGTGCCAGTTCGAAAACCGCCCTGCCCGCTCCCGGCGATCGACGGAAGCGAGACCCATTTTCGAAAAAGCCTCGATCAGTTGCCCCCAACCGGCAACACGCCCGCCCAAACATCAGACAGGATGCACAGAAAGGAGGCGGCGAGAAGCCGGCTTTTGATACTGAATTGAAATTCATTCTTTCAGAGATTTTTGCCGTGTTAGAAGGCTGCGCCGCCGAAGCGCGAAAACGCTAAAGCGCGTCGGCATCGGTCTCGTTGGTGCGAATCCGCAATGCGTGCTCGAGCGGCACCACGAAGATCTTGCCGTCGCCGATCTGCCCGGTTTTGGCGGCGGTTCCGATCGCCTCGACCACTTTGTCGGCCTCCTCCGCCGAGACCGCGACCTCGACCCGGATCTTAGGCAGGAAGTTCACGGCGTATTCGGCGCCGCGGTAGATCTCGGTGTGGCCCTTCTGCCGGCCGTAACCCTTGACTTCGGTGACGGTCATGCCGCGGACGCCAAGCGCGGTCAGTGCGTCGCGCACCTCCTCGAGCTTGAACGGCTTGATGATGGCGATGACGAGCTTCATGGATCGGTTCCCGGCGTTCGGCATTCGGCGCTGCGCACCATACCGGGCGCGCCGGAAGGAATTAAGCGGTTTTGTCGGCCTGACCCTGCGGATCCGGCTTGGCGCGGCGCTGCCGCAGCAGCCCTTCCTGCACCACCGAGGCGACCAGCGTGCCGTTGTCGGCGAAGATCAGGCCGCGGGCAAAGCCGCGCGAGCCGGCAAGGTTCGGGCTGTCCTGCACGTAAAGCAGCCACTCGTCGGCGCGGAACGGGCGATGAAACCACATCGCATGGTCGAGGCTCGCCGCCATGATCTCGTTATTGAAAATGTAGAGTCCATGCGGGATCAGCGCCGCGCCGAGGAGACTCATGTCGGAGGCGTAAGCGAGCACGCATTGATGGATCGCCGGCTCGTCGGGCAGGCGTCCGGTGGCGCGGATCCAGACGTGGAAGCCGTCGCCTTCGACCTTCTCGCCGAGATAGCGGCCATATTCGACCGCCCGCATCTCGATCGGCCGCTCGCGCTGATAATAGGTGCGCATCGGGTCGGGGAGCTTGGCCATCATCCGCTGCCGCAGCTCGGCTTCAGTCGGAAGTTCCTCCGGCTTCGGAACCTTGGGCATGGGGAATTGATGTGACAGGCCGGTCTCGGCGCCGTGGAACGACACCTCCATCGAGAAGATCGCGGCGCCGTGCTGGATCGCGGTGACGCGCCGGGTGGTAAAGCTGCGCCCGTCGCGAATGCGCTCGACCTCATAGATGATCGGCACCTTGGGATCGCCGCCGAGCAGAAAATAGGCGTGCAGCGAATGCGGCGGGCGCTGCGTTAACTCGGCAACGGTGCGGCAGGCGGCGACGAGAGCCTGGCCGATCACCTGTCCGCCATAGACGCGCTGCCACTTCGATTGCGGCGAACGGCCGCGGAACAGATTAACCTCGAGCGGCTCGAGATCGAGAATGTCGAGAACGTCCTGGATTGCGGACATGAATGAGCCCAATCTGTCCCAGGGAGCGCCGGCGCTGCCGGCGGTGATGGCGAATTCGCACGCTCGATCGGCGATGCTATGCTGCCGAGCGGCTACGGTCCAGAAATAGGCTCGCGAGTTTCGGCGTACCGGTCATGACCCGCCCGAATGGCCCGATCGATGTTGTCATTGCCGGCGGCGGCTTTGCCGGTCTCGCGCTCGCCATCGCGCTACGCGAAGGACTCGGCCCGACTTTTTCCGTCGTCGTCGCCGATCCGATGCTCGGCAAGAGCCACGCCGACGACGAGCGCGCCTCCGCGATCGTCGCCGCCGCGCGGCGCTTGTTCGAGACGCTCGGCGTCTGGCAGGACATCGCCGAAGAAGCCCAGCCGATCCTCGACATGGTCGTCACCGACAGCCGGCTCGACGACGCCGTGCGTCCGGTGTTTCTGACCTTCGCCGGCGAGATCGAACCGGGCGAGCCGTTCGCCCACATGATCGAGAACCGACGTCTCGTCGACGTGCTGGCGGCAAAGGCGAAAGAAATCGGCATCGACTTGCGCCCGACGGCGGTTGCCGCCTTCACCCCGCCCCGAGCGCCTGACGGCAGTCGCGCCTCGCCCTCGGAGGCAGGATGGGCGCAGTCGATCGATATCGAGCTTGCCGATGGCGGCGCGATTTCAGCGCGGCTTCTCGTCGCCGCCGACGGCGCGCGCTCCTCGATCCGCGCTCGCGCCGGCATCGCAACCCATGGCTGGAGCTACCCGCAATCGGCGATCGTGACCAATGTCGGGCACGAACGCGACCATCAGGGCCGCGCCGAGGAGCACTTCCTGCCGGCGGGACCGTTCGCGATCCTGCCGCTCAAGGGCCGCCGCTCTTCGATCGTTTGGACCGAAGCGACGCGGGAGGCCGAGCGCATCGTCGCGTTGCCCGACGCCGCCTTCCACGCCGAGCTCGAGCGGCGCTTCAAGCTGCATCTCGGCGAGATCACGAGCGTCGGCCCGCGGCGCGCGCACCCGCTCGGCTTCTTCGTCGCGCGCTCGTTCATCGCCGAACGGATCGCGCTCATCGGCGACGCCGCCCACGTGATCCATCCGATCGCCGGCCAGGGGCTCAATATGGGACTCAAGGACGTGGCTGCGCTCGCCGAGGTCGTGGTCGACGCGGTGCGGCTCGGGCTCGATCCCGGCGCAGCCGACGTGCTCGAGCGCTATCAGCGCTGGCGCCGCTTCGACACGATGACCATGGGGCTCGCGACCGACGGCCTCAATCGCCTGTTCTCCAACCACTCCGCCGCGCTGCGGCTTTTCCGCGACGTCGGCCTCGGCCTGGTCGACCGCGTGCCGAACCTCAAGCGCCTGTTCATCCGCGAAGCGGCGGGGCTCGTCGGCGAAGTGCCGAAACTGCTGCGCGGCGAAGCGCTGTAGCGGCGGCAACCTTAGCCGCCATGGCCTTCGACCGCATCGCCATCGTCGGCGCCGGCGCCTGGGGGACAGCGCTGGCGCTGACCTGCGCGCGCGCTGGCCGCAAGGTCACGCTGTGGGCGCGCGATGGCGATAACGCCGCGCAGCTCGCAAGCAGACGCGAAAGCCTGTTCCTGCCTGGCGTGCGCCTCGATGACCGCATCGTGCTTGCCGCCGATCTCGCCGCAGCAGCCGCTGCCGAAGCGGTTCTCCTCGCGGTTCCAGCCCAATCGGTGCGCGCGGCGGCACTGGCGTTGGCGCCTTTGCTCGCCGGGCCGACGCCGCTCGTCGTCTGCGCCAAAGGCATCGAACGCGGCACCAAGAAGTTCATGAGCGAGGTGATCGCGGAATGCGCGCCCGAGGCCGTGCCGGCGATTCTGTCCGGGCCGAGCTTTGCCGCCGACGTGGCGCGCGGCCTGCCGACGGCGGTCACGCTTGCGGCAAATGACGAGGCGCTGGCGGCCGCATTGGCGCAGGCGATCGGCTCGGCGAACTTCCGCCCGTACCATTCGACCGATTTGCGCGGCGTCGAGCTCGGCGGCGCCGCCAAGAACGTGCTCGCCATCGCCGCCGGCGTCGTCACTGGGCGCGGCCTCGGCGCCAGCGCAGCCGCGGCGCTGACCACGCGCGGCTTTGCCGAGCTGATGCGGTTCGGCCGCGCCTATGGCGCCAAGCCCGAAACGCTGATGGGCCTCTCCGGCCTCGGCGATCTCCTGCTGAGCTGCTCGAATCCGCAGTCGCGCAATTTCACTTTCGGCGTCAATCTCGGCAGCGGCCACAAGCCGGCGACGATCCAGGCCGCGACCGGGCTCGCCGAAGGCGCGTTCACCGCTGCGGTCGTGGTCGAGATGGCGCGCGACCGCGGCGTCGACATGCCGATCGCATTCGCGGTCGCAGCGCTCCTCGACGAAAGAATGAGCGTCGAGGCGGCGATCGAGTCGCTATTATCGCGGCCGCTGAAGGCGGAGGGATGACTTAGCCAATCGTCATGGCCGGGCTTGTCCCGGCCATCCACGCCTTTACGCTCCGCCCGGCCCGGCAGGACGGGCAGGAGCAACCATGGAGGTACGCGTGGCGTATTGGCTCTTGAAAACCGAGCCCGAGGAGTTTTCCTGGGACGATCAGGTCAAGCGCGGCGCCAAGGGCGAGCCCTGGTCGGGCGTGCGCAATTTCACCGCGCGCCGGCACCTCAAGGAGATGAAGAAGGGCGAGAAGTTCTTCTTCTATCACACCGGCGATCAGAAACAGGTGGTCGGCATCGGCGAGGTGCTCAAGGAAGCCTATCCGGATCCGACTGCCGCCAAGGGCGAGCCCTGGGTCGCGGTGACGACCGGCGCGGTCGAGCCGCTGCCGCATCCGGTGACGCTCGCCGCGATCAAGGCCGATCCGAAACTCAAGACCATGATCCTGGCGAAATATCCCCGGCTTTCGGTGCAGCCGGTAACCGCCGAGGAATGGAAGCTCATTTGCAAGATGGGCGGCCTCAAGGGCTGACGTATCCGCCCGCGCGCGGCTTGTCGCACCGTCGGCTAAAGTCCGGTTCGAAGCCTTGTCGCTCCTCCGACCATCGTCGCATAATGCTCCAGGGAGAACGCCTGTAGTGTGGCCCTTGGCGGCCGTGTGTACGCCTGGAGGACGAAATGTCGGACAAGGTTTACGAGATTCCCGCCGAGTGGACGAAGCGCGCCTTCATCAACGACGCCGACTACAAGAAAATGTATGCGCGTTCGCTCGCCGATCCGAACGGCTTCTGGGGCGAGCACGGCAAAACCATCCACTGGTACCGGCCATTCACCAAGGTCAAGAACACCTCGTTTGCCAAGCCGAATGTCTCGATCAAATGGTTCGAGGACGGCGTCACCAACGCCGCCTATAACTGCATCGACCGTCATCTGCCGGCGCGCGCCAGGCAAACCGCGATTATCTGGGAAGGCGACGACCCCAAGGATTCGAAGAAGATCACCTATCAGGAGCTGCACGATGAGGTCTGCCGCCTCGCCAATGTGCTGCGCAACCGCAACGTCCAGAGAGGCGACCGCGTCACCATCTACCTGCCGATGATTCCCGAGGCCGCCTACGCGATCCTCGCCTGCGCGCGCATCGGCGCGATCCACTCGGTGGTGTTTGGCGGCTTCTCGCCGGATTCGCTCGCCGGCCGCATCGAGGACTGCAAATCGAATGTGGTGATCACCGCCGACGAAGGGCTGCGCGGCGGCCGCAAGGTCTCGCTCAAGGCCAACACCGATGCCGCGATCGCCAAGGTCGGCGGCGTCGACCACGTGATCGTGGTGCGCCGTACCGGCGCGGCGGTCGACATGACGCCTGGTCGCGACGTCTGGTATCACGAGGCCGCCGCGATGGTCACCGCGGAATGCCCATGCGCGGAGATGAACGCGGAGGACCCGCTGTTCATCCTCTACACCTCGGGCTCGACCGGAAAGCCGAAAGGCGTGCTGCACACCACCGGCGGCTATCTGGTCTACACCGCGATGACGCATCGCGACGTGTTCGACTATCACGACGGCGATATTTACTGGTGCACTGCCGACGTCGGCTGGGTCACCGGCCACAGCTACATCGTCTACGGGCCGCTCGCGAACGGTGCCACCACGCTGATGTTCGAGGGCGTGCCGAACTACCCGTCGCCGTCGCGCTTCTGGGAAGTCATCGACAAGCACAAGGTCAACACCTTCTACACCGCGCCGACCGCGATCCGGGCGCTGATGCAGTCCGGCGACGCGCCGGTAAAAAAGACCTCGCGCGCCTCGCTGCGGCTTCTCGGCTCGGTCGGCGAGCCGATCAACCCGGAGGCGTGGGAATGGTATCACCGCGTCGTCGGCGACGGCCGCTGCCCGATCGTCGACACCTGGTGGCAGACCGAGACCGGCGGCATCCTGATCACGCCGCTCCCCGGCGCGACCCGGCTCAAGCCCGGCTCGGCGACGCGGCCCTATTTCGGCGTCGTGCCGCAGATCGTCGATAGCGAAGGCAAGGTGCTCGAAGGCGCGGCCAGCGGCAATCTCTGCATCGCCGATTCCTGGCCGGGACAGATGCGCACGGTCTATGGCGACCATCAGCGCTTCGTCGATACTTATTTCAGCACCTATCCGGGAAAATACTTCACCGGCGACGGCTGCCGCCGCGACGAGGACGGCTATTACTGGATCACCGGCCGCGTCGACGACGTGATCAACGTCGCGGGCCATCGCCTCGGCACCGCGGAGGTCGAATCGGCGCTGGTCGCGCACCCGAAAGTGTCGGAGGCCGCCGTCGTCGGCTACCCGCACGACATCAAGGGCCAGGGCATCTACGCCTATGTCACGCTGATGGCCGGCGAGCAGCCGACCGAGGCGCTGCGCAAGGAATTGGCCAACTGGGTGCGCACCGAGATCAGCCCGATCGCCTCCCCCGACCTCATCCAGTTCGCGCCGAGCCTGCCGAAGACCCGCTCGGGAAAGATCATGCGCCGCATCCTGCGCAAGATCGCCGAGGACGAGTCCGGCAATCTCGGCGATACCTCGACCCTCGCCGACCCGGCCGTGGTCGATGACCTCGTCAACAACCGGCAGAACCGCAAGAGCGCTTAGGGCTTGGGGCGACCGCGTGTCCGGAAAAATTTGCGAAAATTTTACCGTGTTGCACGCTCGCTACTGAGAACACCGCAACTTTCGGCTAAGATGGTTTCCGCCCGGTGACCGCGCGCGTTGTGCCGGCGCCGGGCCGGCAATGTGTTGCGTTTGAGTATGTCGATCATGCGAGTGAAAATTCTCGTTGCGACCGCCGCAGTTGCGGCCGTCCTCGGCGCGTTCGGGTTCACCGCGGCGGCGCACGCCAGCGGCTCGATCGTGACGGTCAGGGACGACTACGCGGCCGGCACCATCGTCATCCGCACCAGCGAGCGCCGGCTCTATCTCTTCCTCGGCGGCGGCCAGGCGATCCGCTATCCGGTCGGCGTCGGCAAGGCTGGCATGCAGTGGGCCGGCTCAACCACGATCAGCGGCAAGTATGTGAGCCCGGCGTGGGCGCCGCCGGAATCGATCAAGCGCGAGAATCCAAGACTTCCGGACGTGATCGCCGGCGGCTCGCCGCACAACCCGATGGGCGTCGCCGCCATGACGCTCGCCGGCACCGAATACGCGATCCACGGCACCAACCAGCCGGGCTTGATCGGCCATTTCGTCTCGCACGGCTGCATTCGTATGCTGAACACCGACATCACCGATCTCTTCGACCGGGTCAGCGTCGGCACGCGGGTGGTGGTCGAGTAGACGGACAACAGAGGACGGATGACGGAGGACGGATAAGGTAAGCGGCTCGTCTCCAACCGTCGTCCGTCATCCAGATCAGCACCAGCCCCGTCTGCGTCCGCCACCATAGCTGCGCGCCCAGCCGCCATCGCGCAGCGCCGCCGACACATCCGGCGTGTTGCGGGTCGAGACCGCGGCGTCGACGCGGCCGCTATATTTGCCGGCGCCGACCCAGGAAATGGTGATGTCGCCTTCGGCCAGGATTGTCGCCAGTGCGGCGCGCGCTGCCCGCGCCTTGACGTACTCGCTGGCGCAACGGGCATGAAGCTCGGGCGCATCGATGTCGCGCAGCCGCACCTTGGTATCGATGCTGAGGCCAGGCCACACGTCTATGCGCGCCGCGAAAGTGTCGCCGTCGATCACCCGCACCACCTCGACTGGATAGGCGAGGCGAAGATCGAACCGCCGCGGCGGCGGCGAAGCGTATCGTATCGCGTTCTCATGCGCCGCCGCGGTCACGCGATCGTTTGACGCCAGGCGCGGCGTCACCGCCGGCCTCGCCAGTGTGCCGATCGCCATGCCCAGACCCAAAATCGTCCCGGCGACCGTGAGCGCTCCGCCACGCCGGCGCAGCGTTGCCAAGGCCAGGTTGTGGCTTACGCCCATTCCTATCGTTCTGATTGTACAACGGCAAAAATCAAGTGAAAGGATTATATTCCATACATAGGAACAATGTCAAGAGCGAAGTCCGCGTCAAAAATCTGAGGCGAGGCCGTCGACTTCCCAGTCGCCGTAGCGCGTCGGCTCGGGGCCGTTGCGGCCGCCGACTTCCTTCGGCGCGTTGGTCCTGTCGCGGTCGCGCTCGGCGTGGCGCACCGCCGCCTCGGCCAGCGCGCGCTCAGCTTCCGGCGTGAGCGGGCGTCGCTCCCCGCGCTCTTTCGCAGCCGCCTGCGGCGATGTCTGATGAGCCGGCATGATCAGCAAATGGCGGGACTTTGGCGCGGCCGCAAGCCTCTCGCACCACGCCGGCGAACCGTGCCAAGTAGTCCGCGATGAAGACTGCGCGGATAAAAACCCCGCGTCGCGAGCGCAATGCCGACGCCGTGCCCGGCTTCGCGGTCCGCAGCATCGCGGCCGACATCGTCGATGGCGTGCTGCGCCGCCATCGCGCGCTTGACGAAGAGCTCGATGGCGCCGCCGCGCATCCTGGCCTTGCCGGCCTCGCCGATCGCGACCGCGCGCTGACGCGGGCGCTGGCGGCGACGGTGCTGCGGCGGCTCGGGACGCTGCGCCATCTCCTCGCGCTTTTTCTCGACCGCGGCGTGCCCAAGGAGGCGCCGCGGGTCGAGACCGCGCTCCTCGTTGGCGCCGCGCAAATTCTCTTTCTCGAGGTGCCCGATCACGCCGCCGTCGACCTCGCGGTCCGCCTGGCGCAGGCCGACCGCCGCGCGAAGCCCTATTCCGGGCTGGTCAATGCCGTGCTTCGCCGCCTCGCGCGCGAGGGCGCCGAGCGCCTGCGCGCGCTCGATACGGCGGTGCTCGACACCCCGCAATGGCTGATGGCGCGCTGGATCAAGACCTATGGCGCCGAGACCGCGCACGCCATCGCCGCCGCGAACGGCCACGAGCCGGCGCTCGATCTCACGGTCAAGAGCGACCCGCAAGGCTGGGCCGCGCGCCTTGACGGCCGCGTCATTCCGACCGGCTCGGTGCGGCTGATCGCACATGGTGCGGTAACGGCGCTTCCCGGTTTTACCGAGGGCGCGTGGTGGGTGCAGGACGCGGCGGCAGCATTGCCGGTGCACCTGTTCGGCGATGTGAGCGGACGGCGCGTTGCCGACCTCTGCGCCGCGCCCGGCGGCAAGACCGCGCAGCTCGCCAGCGCCGGCGCGCACGTCACCGCGGTCGATCGCGCCCCGGCGCGGCTCGAGCGGCTGCGGGCGAATCTCGCCCGGCTGTCGCTTAAAGCCGAACTCGTCTGCGCCGACGTCGCGGAGTGGACCGCCGCGCCGTTCGACGCGGTGCTGCTCGACGCGCCCTGCTCGGCGACCGGCACCATCCGCCGCCACCCCGACGTGCCATGGCTCAAGCGCGAACCCGACATCGCAACGCTCGCCGCGCTGCAGCGCCGGCTGATCAGCCGCGCTGTCACGCTCCTTCGCTCCGGCGGTATCCTGGTATTTTGCACCTGCTCGCTCGAACCCGAGGAAGCGCAGGATGTCGTCGCCGATCTTCTGGCGCGTGAAGTCGGCATCCGCCGCGTGCCGATCGCGCCGTCCGAGGTCTTCGGCCGCGACGAGTTCATCAGCAAGGACGGCGATCTGCGCACGCTGCCCTGCCATTTGCCCAATCCCGATTCGCGGCTTGCCGGCCTCGACGGCTTTTATGCGGCACGATTGCAAAAACTTTAATTTTTGCTGCGGATTGGCCGTGTGCGCAGCGATCCGATATGGTCGATTCGCCGACGCAATGCGCCCACGGAGGGGCGATCTGGGCAATGGCGCGCGTGTCAGTCGCCGACCATGCAAAATTGTCGTGGCTGTTGCTGCGCGGCGGGTTGCGGCGCATTGCCGGACGCCTCAACGGCCATCCGCTGCTGCGCTGGTCGATCTTCCCGCTCAAGGCCGACCGGCTGTTGATCGCGCCGCAGGATCTGCGCACCACCGACGCGACCCGCGCCAACGAGATTTACTCCGGCCGCTTCGCTTTCGCCGGCAAGATCGTGGTCTGCGACGGCCGCTCGGTATTCGAAATGGATCCGCCGTCCGAGGAATGGGCGACGGCACTCTTCAGCTTCAGCTGGCTGCGGCATCTGCGCGCCGCCGAATCGGCGATCACGCGCGCCAACGCCCGGGCGCTGATCGACGAATGGATCGCGGCGCAGGGCGCCTGGCATGCGCTCGGCTGGCGGCCCGACGTGCTGTCGCGCCGCATCGTCTCCTGGCTCAGCCAGGCGACGCTGGTTCTGCAGGACGCCGATGCCGGCTTCTATCGGCGCTTCCTGCGCAGCCTGGTCCGCCAGGTCCGCTATCTACGCCACACCGCCGGCGATGCCCGGCGCGGCGTCGCGCGCATGCAGGCGCGGATCGCGCTGAGCTATGCGGCGCTGTGCATCGCCGGCCAGGCCAAGCACATCAAATCGAGCACCGAAGAGCTCAATCGCGAGATCGAGGAGCAGATCCTTCCCGACGGCGGCCACGTCAACCGCAATCCGGCCGCGGTCATCGAACTCCTGCTGCTGTTGCTGCCGCTGCGCCAGGTGTTCGCGTCGCGCAACGAAGCGCCGCCGCAGCCGCTGCTCAACGCCATCGACCGCATGATGCCGATGCTGCGCTTCTTTCGCCATTCCGAAGGGACCTTCGCGCATTTCAACGGCATGGGCACGACGCCGGCCGATCTGGTGATGACGCTGCTCGCTTATGACGACACCCGCGGTGCGCCGCTCTCCAACGCGCCGCATTCCGCCTATCAGCGCCTCGAAACCGGCGGCAGTGTGCTGATCATGGACACCGGCGGCGCACCGCCGATCGAGGAGAGTCTCGAGGCCCATGCCGGATGCCTGTCCTTCGAGTTTTCCTCGGCGAAGCAGAACTTGATCATCGTCAATTGCGGCATGCCGGCGACCTCGCGCGAGGAGTGGCGCCGCCACGCCCGCGCCACTGCCGCGCATTCGACGGTAACGTTCAACGATACGTCGTCGGCCCGCTTCGTCGAGACCGCGGCATTCCGGCGCGTGCTCGGCGGCTCACCGATGCTCGGCGGCCCGAGCCGCATCTCGGTGACGCGCGAGAGCCGCTCCGACTCGGTGCTGGTGCGCGCAGCGCATGACGCCTACGCCGGCCGTTACGGCATCATTCACGAACGTTCGCTGGCGCTCGCCACCGACGGCAAGCGGCTCGCCGGCGAGGAACTGTTCCTGGCCGCCGATGGCGGCCCGCAAATCCGCACCAGCCGCGACCGCTACGCGGTGCGCTTCCATCTCCACCCCTCGATCAAGGCCAACCGGCTGACCGACGGCCGCAGCGTCATGCTGATGGCGCCAAACAAGGAAGTGTGGATCTTCAGCACCTATGACGACCATACCGTCGAGCTCGAGGACAGCGTCTATCTCGCCGGCCGGGACGGCCCGCGCCGCACCGTGCAGATGGTGATCTACGGCCAGGCGCGAAGACGGCCGCGCGTGGTCTGGACCTTTCAGCAGACGACCGCCTCCGGCACCGGCGCCACGTCGGCCTCGCGGCTGGCGCGCAGCGAGCAGCCCAAGCTGGAGACGTGAGCTTTATTTTCCTCCCCGCTTCGCTTGCGCTGCGCGGTGGGGGATGAAACAAAGCACCATGACCGAGCACCTGCGCCGCGCTTCGCGCGCCCTCATTTCCGTTTCCGACAAGACCGGAGTAGTCGAGTTCGCCGGCGCGCTAGCGGGCTACGGCGTTGAGCTTGTATCCACCGGCGGGACGCGCAAGACGCTGACCGAGGCGGGACTCGCCGTGCTCGATGTCTCCGATCTGACCGGCTTTCCGGAAATGATGGACGGCCGGGTCAAGACGCTGCATCCGGCGGTGCATGGCGGCCTCCTCGCCATCCGCGCCAATCCCGCCCACGTCGAGGCGATGCGCGCACACCGCATCCGTCCGATCGACCTCCTCGTGGTCAATCTCTATCCGTTCGAGGACGCCGTCGCGCGCGGCGCCGACTTCGAAACCTGCATCGAGAACATCGACATCGGCGGGCCGGCGATGATCCGCGCCGCGGCCAAGAACCATGCCGACGTCGCCGTGCTGGTCGATGCCGACGACTACGCCGCGGTGCTCGCCGAGCTCGCGCAACATGCCGGCATGACGACGCTCGCCTTGCGTCGCCACCTTGCCGCCAAGGCTTATGCGCGCACCGCGGCCTACGACGCGGCGATCGCCAATTGGTTTGCGACCGCGCTCGGCGAGCGCGCGCCCGGATACCGCGTCGTCGGCGGCCGGCTGATCGAGGAATTGCGCTATGGCGAGAACCCGCACCAGTCGGCGGCGTTCTATCGCCTGCCCGACCGGCGCTTCGGCGTCGCGACCGCGCGCCAGATGCAAGGCCGGGAGCTGTCCTACAACAACATCAACGACACCGACGCCGCCTATGAATGCGTCGCCGAGTTCGATCCCGTCCGCACCGCCGCCTGCGCCATCATCAAGCACGCCAATCCGTGCGGCGTCGCCGAGGGCGAGAGCCTCCTCGACGCCTATCGCAAGGCGCTCGCCTGCGATCCGATCTCCGCCTATGGCGGCATTGTCGCGCTCAACCGCAAGCTCGACGCCGACGCCGCGCGCGCCATCACCGAGATCTTCACCGAGGTCATCATCGCCCCGGATGCAAGCGAGGAGGCGGTCGGCATCATTGCTGCGCGGAGGAATCTGCGCCTGCTCATCGCCGGCGGCCTGCCCGATCCGCGCGCTTGCGGCCTCACCGCCAAGACCGTCGCCGGCGGCCTCCTGGTGCAGTCGCGCGACAACGCCGTGGTCGATGACATGGAGCTCAAGCCGGTGACCAAGCGCGCGCCGACCAATACCGAGCTGCGCGACCTGCGCTTCGCCTTCCGCGTCGCCAAACACGTGAAGTCGAACACCATCGTCTACGCCAAGGATTCGGCGACCGTCGGCGTCGGCGCCGGGCAGATGAGCCGGATCGATTCCGCGCTTATCGCCGCGCGCAAGGCCGAAGATGCCGCCAAGGCGGCTGGCCTCAAGGAGCCGGCTACGCGGGGATCGGTGGTCGCCTCCGACGCGTTCTTCCCGTTCGCCGACGGTCTCTTGGTAGCCATCGAGGCCGGCGCCACCGCCGTGATCCAGCCCGGCGGCTCAGTGCGCGACGACGAGGTGATCAAGGCCGCCGACGAGCACGGCATCGCCATGGTGTTTACCGGCACGCGGCATTTTCGGCATTGATGTCATTCCGGGGCGCCGCGAAACGGCGAACCCGGAATCCATAACCACAAACGATGCAGAAATTTCACCACCTGTGATTATGGATTTCGGGCTCCTCGCTGCGCTCGGCCCCGAAATGACGGAAGGGAAATCACACCGAAGCGGTGATCCACTGCTCCAGCTTCTGTTTCGGCGCGGCGCCGACCTGGCGGGAGGCGAGTTGGCCGCCCTTGAACAGCATCAGCGTCGGGATCGACATGATGCCGTATTTGGCCGCGGTGCCGGGATTCTCGTCGACATTGAGCTTGACGATCTTGACCTTGCCGTTGAGCGAGTTGGAGATCTCCTCAAGCGCCGGGGAAATCATGCGGCAGGGGCCGCACCACTCCGCCCAGAAGTCCACCACGACCGGTCCGCTCGCCTGGAGCACGTCCTTGTCGAACGTCGCGTCCGTCACCTTGTCGACCATGGAAGACCTCGCTGCTTTGGGGAATATGGCAGATCGACGAACGTATGAACGGCACCCGCGGGCGTCAAGGGAAGCTCACCGGGGCGTGACCTCTTCGATTGCTGCGGCAAGCGCTGCCTGCGTCGCCGCACCGGGAACCTCGATGACGAGCGGACCCTCGGTGAACAGCAATGCCGCGCGAATCGTTTTCTCCGGGTAAATGCGCGTCAGCACCGCGGCATAGCGCGCGGCCTGTGCCTTATATTTCGTCGGCACCGCGCCGAGCTCCCGCGGAACGCTCCGGTCGGATTTGTAATCGACGATCAGCACGGCATCGCGCGTCACCGCGAGGCGATCGACCTGCCCGGAGACGGCGATCGTCGGCGCGCCGGCGCGCGCGATGCGCCCGACGATCGGCACCTCGGCGCGGCTTCCCGGCGCAAAGGCTTCGGCAAAGATCAGATCGTTGAGAATGGTCAGGACCTGCCGCAGGATTTCCGCGCGCTCGGCGACGGGAAAATCGGCGGCAGCGCGGTCGAGATAAAGTTGCGCGGCGTCCTTGCGGCCGGCCGGCGCAATATCGGGCAGTGACTGCAGCAGCCGATGAATGAGGCGGCCGCGCTTGAGCGCCTTGCAGCGCTCGGCTGCGGAGCCGCCGGCCGGCGCTGCACCGCCGTCGATGTCGTCGGTGAAGATCGAGGATGGCGCGAGCAGCATTGTCCGAGGCGCCTCAGCGGGCGCCGGCTGCCGCAACCATGACGGCGGTTCGCTGCGCGCGGTTCTGGGCGGCTCTGCCGTGCGCGCGGGTCCTTCGGCGGCGGCTTCGCCCGGCCGGCGATAGCGGAAGACTTTTCCCAGACCGTCATCCTCCTCGACCAGAAACGGCCGCAGCGGCTCGACGACAAGGTTGTACCAGCACCCCGGCGGCCGCGCGCGCTCGCCATCGGCGCCGCAGACGATCAGCCGGTCGGCGGCGCGGGTCATGGCGACGTAGAGAAGCCGGCGATATTCGTGCTCGGCCTCGGCGAGCGCCGCGCCGCGCGCCGAGGCGACCGGAGCAACGTCGTCGTCCTTGCGTCCCGCCCAGATCAGCACGCCGTCGGCGAGCTTCGGGAGCCGCGGCGGCCGCGGCCCGCCGGGCGGCGTCATGGTGTCGGCGAGGATCACGATCGGCGCTTCGAGGCCCTTGGCCCCATGCACGGTCATGACCCGCACTTCGTCGCGCGCGATCTCCATGTCGCGCTTGACCTCGGCGCGCGCGCCGCGCAGCCAAGCGATAAAGCCCTGCAGCGAGGGGGTCTGCCGGCGCTCATAGTCGAGCGCCAGATTGAGGAATTCGTCGAGCGCATCGTTCGCTTCGGCGCCGAGCCGGGCGAGGAAGCGACGGCGGCCGCCGCCGGCGCCGAGAAGCTTGGCGTAGAAGGCAAACGGCGTCTCCCGCCGCGCCGATTCGGCAAGCGCGTCGAAGCGCGCCGCCGCCTCGGCGAATTTTTCGCGCCCAGCGGCGTTGGCGCTCGTGGCGCTGGCCTCGAGCGCGGCACGCAGCGATGAGCGCCCGCGATTCCAGGCAATGGCGAACAAATCATCGTCGGAAAACCCGAACAGCGGGCTGCGCAGCACGCTCGCCAGCGCCAGATCGTCCTCGCGTAACAGCAGCGCGTCGGCAAGCGCGATCAGGTCCATGACCGCGATGTGCTCGGTGAGCATCAGCCGATCGGCACCGGCGACGTCGACATTCTCGTTTTTCAGCGCGCGGATGATCGCTTCGAACAGCGGCCCGCGCTGGCGCACCAGCACAAGCACGTCGCCATAGCGCGCCGCGCGGCGCTCGATGCCGACCGGTACGCGCTCGGCGATCAATCGGCGCACCGTGCGGGCGATCCGCTGCGCGAGCTTAACGCGCGGGCTCGTCTCGCTCACGGTGTCGAACGGCGCGTCCCAGCCTTCGATCGGCTCGCGCGCTTCGGGCTTGGTCGGCTCCCAGATTTCGACGAAGCTCGGCGGCGCGTCGGGTAACGCGATATGCGGCGGGAATCCGCCGCTGTCCGCGGTCACGCTCGCCGCGATATCGCTTGCCTTGAACACCGCGTCCACCGCTTGGAGCACGCTGTCGCCGGAGCGGAACGAATGCTTGAACTCGCGGAACACGAAGTCGAGGCCGCCGGCCTGATGTACACGCTCGAAATGCCGGCGCATCAGCACGAATTCCTCGGGCGCGGCGTCCTGGAACGAGAAGATCGATTGCTTCTCGTCGCCGACCGCGAACATCGTGCGCGTGAGACCGCGCGCCCCCTTGCCGGCAGTGAATTCTGCCGTCAGCAGGCGGACGATCTCCCATTGCTTGAGGCTGGTGTCCTGCGCCTCATCGATCAGCACGTGATCGACGCCGAGGTCGAGCTTGTAATGGACCCAGGCGGCCTCGACGCTGTTGAGGAGCGCCAGCGTCTTGTCGATCAGGTCGTCATAGTCGAGGAGGCCGCGGCGCTCCTTCTCGCGGCGGTAGCGCTCAAGCACCGCGGCGGTGACAGTCAGGAGCGCAGCGCTGCGGTCGCGGCATAAGACGGCATTGCGCCGCTCGAGCACGGCGCAGACGCGGTTTTGCTCCGCACACAGGCGATCGAGGAGGCCGGCGTCCTTGATCGCCCTGGTCGCGATCGATCTGCGCGGGCTGCGCTCGCCGGTGCAGAAAATGTCGATATAGGTCTCGATCCGGTCGGAGCCCGACCGCGCGGCAAGCGAGCGCCAGCGCTCGGCCTGCTCGCAGTCGGTTTTGCCGCCTCGCGCAAAGGCCGCGGCCAGTTCCGGCCATTCCGACGGCGCGATCAGGGCGCCGGAAAAGAACTCGGCTTCGACGCTGTCGATATCCTCGCCGGGCTTTACCTCGAGCGCGCGAGAAAGCGCGGCGATCCCCGCGTCGAGGCCGCCGCACCGCGTCAGCCAGCGCTCGATCGCATCGCGCCTTGCGATCGCCTCGCGCACCACGTCGCGGAAAGTCTGGTCGGCGGCCGCGGTCATGGCGATGCCGAGCGCGCGGCCGAGCGCGCCTTCCGGCGCGGAGGCGCCTTCGAGCAGCACCGTCAACGTCAACCGTTCCAGAAGCTGTGACTGCTCGGCCTCATCGAGCACGCCGAAGCGGGCGGCGACGTTCGCCTCGAATGGAAACTGATGCAGGAGCTGCGTGCAGAAGGCGTGGATCGTCTGCACCTTGAGGCCGCCCGGCGTATCCAGAGCGCGCGCGAACAACCGCCGCGCCAGGGCCCGCCGATGCGCGGCCGGCGCCGCGCCCGAACGCTCGCGAATGGCGTCGTCGAGCGCGGCGTCGTCGAGCGTGGTCCAGCGCCCGAGCGTGTCGAACACGCGCTTCGCCATATTGGCGGCCGCCGCCTTGGTGAAGGTGATGCAGAGAATCTTTTCCGGCTCGACGCCGGCGAGCAGCAGATTGATCACGCGCTGCGCTAGAACATGGGTCTTGCCCGATCCGGCATTGGCGGCGACCCACGCCGAAACCGCCGGATCGGAGACCTCGCCCTGCAGGGCGCGCACGTCGGACGGGATGATGCTCGGCGATCTCATGGCGCGCCGCTCCCGAGCTCTTCATCTTCGGGACCGCCGGTCGCCGACCATTCCTTGACGCGGGCGAGGTGATCATAGTCGCCGTAACGCGCCTTCCACATCGGGTGCACCAGCGAGCGATAAGGCTCCTCATCGTTGTCGAAG